>Ga0265313_10004494_pt1 | contig 10672 bp, 4 predicted proteins | sample 4123metaG_FD_203122 | JGI IMG/M metagenome (GOLD analysis project Ga0265313, IMG submission 203122) | Rhizosphere microbial communities from Carex aquatilis grown in University of Washington, Seatle, WA, United States - 4-1-23 metaG | ecosystem: Host-associated > Plants > Roots > Rhizosphere >...
CTCCTTCCTCATTGCCGAATGAACATCCATGTCGCGGCACATCCTACCCGCCCGGCCACGGCCGGCAAACACCAGCCCTATTTTGGGAACCCGCCCCGTGGTGACAGGCCGGCCACGATCACGTTGCCGACCGAACCGAAGGCACTTGCCGCCAAGCTTGTTGAAGACCTTGGCAGCGAGGCCTGTTCGCAGGTCGTCGGCGAGCTTAGGAAGTTGCTCCCGAATCCGCGCGTGAATGGGGTGAGGCGCCGGCCCTCGCCGCAAGTCGCACTGGTCTCGTGAGGTGAAATAGAAACGTAGAGAGTGTAACGACGAATCAGCGAACCACGAAACCGACGAGATTCCATCCCGACCCAACGATTCCTGAGATCCAAAAACTTACGGATTCAACTCATCATGCCCTCGATCACCCCCATCATCACCGCCTATCGCCGTCCGCACACAATCAAGCCACTGGTCACGGCCCTGCGTGGCCAAACCGTCAAGCCCGATCGCATCTGGGCCTGGGCCAACGATCCCATACCCGAGGTCGCGGCATCCCTTGCGGGCGCTGGACTCGACCGGATCGTAACGTCAAGCGAGAACACGTTCTTCCATGCCCGCTTCGCAATGGCCATGACCGCCCCCAGCGAATTCGTGGCCGTGTTCGACGACGATTCGATTCCTGGCCCGAACTGGTTCGCCAATTGCCTGGAGACGATGGACCGCACGCCTGGCATTTTGGGAACGGCAGGTATCGTGCTCCATGGGCGAGGTTACGGCGAGCGCACGATGCACGGTTGGCAACGGCCCAGCGACCATGCCGTAGAAGTCGATTTGGTGGGTCAGGTCTGGTTCCTACGGCGGGAGTGGTTGCCGTACCTGTTCGTCAGCCCGCCGGTGACAGGCACCAACGGCGAAGATATCGAGTTGGGCGCGCGGCTTTGGCGATCGGCGGGTATTCGGTCGTTTTGCCCACCGCACCCCATCGCTGATAGAACTCGCTGGGGCTCGACACGCGGGATGCAGTTCGGCCTGGATCAGGTGGCCGCGTCGGTCGCCAACGGCGAAAAGCACCTGGCCGAGCGTGACGCGATCGTTAAAGCGGAGATCGCCGCCGGCTGGGTGCCGCTCTTCGGCCGCGGCCACCAGAATTCGGAAATTCAGGAGGAGGCAACGAGTAGCGTGCCGGCTGAAGTCACGGCAGCGACAGCGGACCGAATTGCCGGCGAGAACCATTGCATGACCTTGGCCGGCGAACATCATGCCTATTTCGATCCCAAGCTTCCTTCCTTGACGCTGGTCTACGATGCCGACCAACCCATTGCACACGATCCCCGCCATTCGAGCGTCACGGTGTTTGAGTTACCGCGTCCCAGGCACTTGTTCCTGACCGAGAATTCCGACATCGAACATGAACTCTCCGGCGGGCCATACGAGACGATCGACGTGGGTCCGTTACTGGCCACGCAACCGAACCCGCTTAAATTCCTGCGCCGTGTACGGGACTCGTTGGCGTCCGGCGGCAAACTCAGCGCCACATTTACCAATGCCCGGCACCATGCAACGGTTGGTGCTCTTTTGGGCGGTGAATGGCGGCCACGAGACATCGACCCATCAGCCTCTAGCGCGAAGCCATCAACCACCGATCATTCTACGCCCGACAATCCGATCCGCTTCTACACCCGACGCGAGGTCGAAAAACTGCTCTACCGGTCCGGCTACACGCTTATCGAGCTGGCGCCGGAGCCTTGCAGCGACCTGGAGCGCTGGCGGGCCGCGGGTTCGCTTGGTGAGGTCAAGATCGGCCCGATGCACATTGCCGGCCTGACCCAAGCCGACGCCGAGGAGTTTTACGCCGAGCGTTACAACGTCGTCGCCGTGCCTGTCGCGGTAGAGGAACCCGGAGCGCAAGAAATGCGCTCGGGCTCCGGTGCATCGCTCATCAGCATGGTGCTCGTCACCTTTAACGCGCTGGCCTTCACCCAGCAGTGTATCTCCGGCATCCGTTTTCTCACCGATGCGCGCAACGAATCGCTCAAGCACGCCACCGGCGAGTGGATCTTATGGCCTGACTCCGACGATGTGCTCGATGCTGAAAACGGCCGCATGCTCCGCGAATTGCTGAGCGGGCCGATTCCTGACAACATCTTCGGCTTCACGATGCAGGTGCATTGCCCGCCTGCCCATCCTGAAAGCGAGCATGACGCCGTGGTGGTGGACCACTGCAAGGTCTTCCGGAATCGGCCCGACATCGGCTTCGAAGGGCGAATCCACGAACAGGTCTTGGGGTCGATCAGTCGTGCCGGGGGAGAAGTGCTGCACACACCGCTCTTCGTGGTGCATGCCGGCGCCGACCACACGCCGGCCGGTCGGCGGCGTAAGCTCGCCCGAGATTTCAAGCTCCTGCGCTTGGAACTCAAGGAGCAGCCCGGCCACACGTTCACGCTTTTCAATCTCGGCATGACGTTCGCCGACTCCAAAAAATACCGCAAGGCCGTCCGAGCACTGGAGCGCAGCCTCGCCGCCTCGCATCCCGGCGAGTCGCACGTCCGCAAGATATATGCCCTGCTGGTCAGCAGCTTAAAAGAGCTCGGTCGCGCCGAGGAGGCCAGCCGCTGCTGCCAGCAAGGGCTGGCTCTCTTCCCGAAGGACCCCGAGTTGCACTTCCGCTCGGGCCTGCTGCACCACGACGCCAAACGGCTGCGCCAGGCGGAGCAAGCCTACCTTGCGGCACTAGCCAACGACGACGAACCGCACTTCGCCAGTCTCGACCGGGGAATCACGGGCTACAAGACGCGGCAAAACCTGGCTGTCGTCTACTCCGAGATGGGCGCCTTGCACAAGGCGGAGGACCAATTCCGCAAAATCGTCGAAGAAGTGCCGAGCTATCGCTACGGTTGGCAGTGCCTTGCCGACAACCTGCTTGAACAAGGCCGGCTTGAAGCGGCCGATGCGTTTGCCGACCAGTTATTTCGCATCCCGTTCCTGCGTAGCACGGGACTGGTGCTCGCCGGCCAATTGGCCGAGCGCCGCGGTAATTTGCCAGTGACGCGGCAGTTGCTCGTCGAGGCGGTCGAGCAGAGTCAGGGGGACGAGCGGCCGTTGGATGAGCTTTGCCGGGTGCTGTTCTTCCACGGTGCGCCGGACGAGGCCGAAGCCGCACTGACCCAACTGGTGCGGGAGAGACCGGATGATGCCGCAGCCCAGCACAACTTGGCTGTGGTCTACCTGCGGCAGGGCCGGCCTGTTGAAGCGACGTTGATGTTTCGCAGCTCATTACAGTTGCGGCCGAACTCACCGCCGACGGTGCAGCTTCTCGCTTGTGCCGAAGCGGCCATGGCGCGAGACAACCAAGCGGCATGATGGGAGGGGGGCAGAAGTCGGTGAGTAATAAGGGGCGGTGAAGGGAATAGGGCCAAGTTGGCCAAAGCAGAGCGCTGAACTGAGGACGCGGAGCAGAAGCAGGCACTGAACAATCGGCCGTTATGGCCAACACCCACTAGCTCGTCCAACCAATGACCGATAGCCAACCACAATTCGCGGCCAGAAGGAGGATCGACCAATGCAAAACGTGACGCACGAAATGACTGCCCACGGTATACCGCTCGCCACCCCTCGTCGGCTGGAGACCAACCGCCGGCAATCGCTCTGCTCCCGGTGGCGCATGGTCTTCGGCTCCCGGATCGTGATCTGGCAGCGGACCGCCAACAACAAAACGGGCATGCCTTACTCCATCGCATTCCCCCGGTGCCCGACCTTGTAACTTCCAACGGTTCGGCTCGGACTCTCGACTTCCAACCGAAAAACCCAAAACCAAAGATCGTCTCTCCATGCCCTTTCCTCCCTGCCATTCCCGACGCGATCTCGAAGGCGAAGCCCACGTCGCCTACTGCGCGCATCCGCAAATGCACATCCAGGAGCAGCGGGTGAATGTGGAAGTGTGCGAGATCTGCACCTTGCGGCACGGGCCGCCGCCTGAGACGTATCGTCCGTTTCCGCCTCCTCCACCGCGCGGGCAATGCAGGCAATTGGGCGGAGAGATCGGGTTGCGCGACTGTGCTGGCTGCCCTGGGAATGTTCGACTCAGGGTGTTTGCGTGCAATCATTCGGCGCACGTTGAGACGACGATCCAGGAATGTCTGGTTTGCCCGGATCATGAAGAAACGGAACGGGAGGCAGCAGGCAGAGGAACAATGGGCAGTGGGCAGAACAACCAACGACCAATGATTCAGCTTTGATGGAATAGCAAACAACGGACGATTAAGAAAGGACCCACAAAATGTCTTCTATCTATTGCGGCTGTAATCTCGCTCCAAACGGCTTGGCCCCACAGTACAGTATAACCATCAGTGGCATCACCAACGGCACTTGTACTTTCTGTGCGTCACTCGACACGACCGTCGTCATGATGCCGGTGGGTGGTTGCACCGTTGGCGAAGTGGCGGGCTTCTGTTCATTTTCAAGTTGGCAGTTAACTTTTCAAACGGATGCAAACGGCAAGGTTAAGGCGAGCCTAGCGCTCGGCTCACACCTCACATGGACTCAGAGCAACCTGCTCGACACCATACAGATCATGTCGCTGAGCCTCAGCGGAACCGACGCGACTTGCAGCAACTGGCCCTCGACAATCGTCGTCACACCGGTCCCTCCCGCGCTTTCTGATCTAGTCGCGGCCTCTTCCTGTATGCCAGCGTTGGCTGTCGGCAATGGGCCGGGCTCGAACCTGGCCATCGTCCAGCCACCGTACGTCGGCGCCGGCTGCGGCGACCCGCTCGCGCTCACCGAAGGGGTTGGCGGGAATTGGCTCGGCTTCCTCGCGGGCGCGAAACCGGCAACCGTCAACGGCGGCTGTGGATGCGGCGGAACTGCCAATAGTTCCGGTGGTGGTTGCGGATGTGGCGCAAGCTGTGGCTGCTCCGGTGGCACCACCGGCGCCGCTGGAAGTTCCCCCTCACCCATGGGTAAGAGTGCCATGGCCGCTCCCAAGGGCGGATCGAATGGTGGCAGTGCTTCTGGAAGCGGGTGTGGTTGCGGATGTGGCTGCGGTACGCCGTTGGTGCCCGCCGCCCTCTCCACCACACTTCCTACGCTCACACAAGCCGGCCCGGGCCAAATCAATCTCTCGAACGGCAACTTGTTCGTTCCGGTCCCCATCAAGCCGGCCGGACCGTTCGCGGCCCAGCCTACGCTCTTCTACAACTCGCTCACACCATCAGTCATATCCGAATTCGGTGCAGGCTGGAGCAACCTTCATAAGCAGAGTATCGCCACCGGCTCCATGTCGGCCGTTACCATCACCAAGGGGAGCGGTACCGTCCTCCGTTACCCCATTTCGGGCACCACTGGCACGCCCCCCGGAGGCGTGCAGAACGCCCTCACCAAGAACATGGACTTCACGTATACGGAGACCCAGCCCAACGCCTCGACGCTCAAGTACAATTCATCGGGAGTGCTCGTCAAACTGCAAAATGCCGCTGGCTCGACCTGGACGCTTTCGCACGACGGTGGGGGCCGAGTCACCAAGATTTCTGATCCGGTCGCCGGTGTCACCACGCTGGCTTACGACGGCTCAAGTAAGCTCAAACGAATTATCGACGCGGCGGGCCGGATCACGAGCTTCACGGTCGATGGAAGCGGCAACCTGCGCCGTCAGACCATGCCCGACTTGACGATTGTTACGTTCCTGTACGACGGGTCGAGCCGCATGCGCGCGCATATTGACGCTGATGCACAACGTACTTCGTTCACCTACGACAGCAACAACTTCATCCATACCGTCAAGTCGCCACTCGGGCACGTCACCACGTATTCCTGGCTCCGCTCAGCGGCCACCAAGATCACCGACCCGGCGGGCAACACCCACACCATCCTCTACACTCCGGGCCGCAATATCCGCGCGCATATTGATCCACTTGGATTGAGAACGACGATCAACTGGGTGGCCAACGCCATCCGCACCATTCAGGACGCGACCGGCGCCGTGATCACGATGGGCTACCGCACGGCGGCCAGCGGAGCATCGCAGCTGCGGACGATCGCCGATGCCATGGGTCATATCGTCACGCAATTGTACGACACGAGCGATCGCGTCAAAACAACGATCGACAGCAAAGGCAACCGCACCTCGCTCGTTTGGAACAGCTCGAACCAGCGCACGGCCCTCATCGACGCCTTGGGCAACCGCTGGTCAACGACGTACACGACGCAGGGCACGGTAAAGACCCAAAAGGACCCCCTGTCACATGTCGTGACGAATCTCTATGACAGTTCAGGCAGGCAGTCGGCGGTCATCAACCAGCTCGGCCAGCGGACTAGTTATGGTTACGACTCCAACTCCCAGGTCGTCCGAGTTCAAAACGCGCTCGGCCAGATCACGACCACGCTCCACGATTCGATGAACCGCGTCCGAGCCATCATCAACCCTCTCCTGAATCGGTCCTCGATGACCTATGACAGCGACGGACGATTGCGGATGACCACTAGCCCGGTCGGCTGCATCACCACGAACCTGTACGATGCCGAGGGGCGGCTGCACGTCGTGATTGATGCTATGGGCGGCAGGGTGACGATGGGCTATGATTCGCGCGATAATCTCGTCACGGTCGCGAACCAGCTCAACCAGGTCGTCACCAGCGTCTACGACGCTTCGAGCCGGCTTGTGGCGACCGTCGCGCCGATGGGCGAGCGCTCGACCGTCGGCTATGATTCGGCCAGCCGCGTCGTTCGGCAGCAAAACCCGCTGGGCTTCATCTGGACGACTGTCTACGATTCCGCGGGTCGTGTTCGAGCAACAATTGACCCGATTTTGAATCGGACCTCGCTAACGTATGATGCCCAGGGGAATCAAGTAACCGTCAAGAATCCGCTTTCGGCAGTGACGACCACGCTTTACGATGCGCTGAATCGTCCCCGGGCAATTCTTGACCCCTTGGCCAATCGAACAAGCCTTGCCTATGACAATGCGGGGCGGCGGGTAAGCGTCAAGAATCCGCTCGGGTTCATCAACACGACGGTCTTCGATCCCGTCGGGCGCGTGAAGGCCCAGGTGAATCCCTTGGCATTCCGCACCTCGATCGGTTACGACGTGGCCGGGCGCCGCGTGACGGTCACGAACCCGCTTGGGTTCGTTTCCACGACGGTTTACGATGCAGCGGGCCGCACCCGAGCGGTCCTCGATCAGTTGGCCCATCGCACGACGCTGGGCTATGACGCTGCCAGCCGGCCCGTGACGCGGCAGAATCCCCTGGGCTTCGTTTGGACGACACTGTTCGATTGCCTGTCGCGGACACGTGCGACGGTTGATCCGCTTTCGCATCGGGTCAGTACCGGCTACGACGCCGCCTCGCGGCCCATCACCTCCACGAACGGCCTGGGTTTCATGACGACTACGGTTTTTGACGCCGATGGCCGCGCAAAGGCGGTGATCAACCCTCTGGGCTTCCGTTATTCGACCGTGTTCGATGCCGCGTCGCACCGCATCGCGACCGTTGACCCTCTCGGTCGAAGGAACACCAACGTGTTCGACGCCGCCGGACGGACCAAGGCCACGATTAATGGCCTCGGTTTCAGGACCACGCTGACTTACGATGCCGCCTCGCAAAACACCGCGGTGCAGGATGCTCTCGGCCGCATCAGTACCACGCTCTATGATCTCGACGGTCGAGTGCGGGCCATGAGCGACGCCTTGAACTTTAGAACGACGGTCGGATTCGATGCCGCCTCGCGGCCGGTCACGGTCACGAATGCGATTGGGGCCGTTGTCACGACGGCTTACGATGCCGCGAATCGTGTACGTGCGACCGTAGATGGGACCGGGGCAAGGACGACGATGGGTTACGATGCGGTAAGCCGAAACGTTAGTGTCCAGAACCCGCTCGGAAACATCGTCACGAGCGTTTACCTACCCACCGGCTGGCGGCGGGCGACAGTCGATCCGCTTCTACATCGGGTGACCAGCTCGTTCGATGCGGCGGGCCACATCGTCTCTGTACGGGATGCCAATAACAACGTCGTCACGACCGTATTCGATCCCACGGGCCGTGCGGTGGCGAAGGTCAATGCCCTCGGCTTCCGGGTGACAGAAATATTCGACGCCGCGGCTCGCAACGTGGCCCTGGTCGATGCTCGTGGCAACAGGAACTCGTTCGCATATTCCAAGGCCGACCAGCAGGTAATGCGTACCGATCCCCTCAATCGGGTGCAAACCGTCGTCTTCGACGCCGCCTCCCAGCCAGTCGTCCGCATTGACGCCCGATCCTTCCGCGTCAGCCAGGTGTTCGACAATGCTGGACAACTGGTGGGGTTGCGGTATCCTGATAGTTCGAGGGTCACGCAGGTTTTCGACGCCGTCGGCAACCGGCGGGTCTTGCTTGATACCACCGGATCGTACACGACCGCGTTCGACTCGCTGAACAGGGCTCATGCCGTGGAAAACCCCGCCTTGAAAACGGTCACGGTCACGTGGGACGGAGCCGGGCGCAGGCGAACCCTCATCAATCCCGACGGTGGAATTGTCACCTATTCTTGGTCGAAGCGCGACGAATGCGTGGCCCTCCAAAACGCCGATGGTGACCGGACCTCATGGACGTTCGATGCAGCCGGCCGGCAGACAGTGCAGCTCTTGGCCAATGGGGTCCGTGTCAGTATGGCTTACGATGCGGCCGATCGCCTCGTCCGCTTGGCGAACATGAATTCGTCTGGCACCACGCTTTCGTCGTTCCGCGACACGTGGGACGCTGCCAACAATCGAGTTGCCCGGGTCGAGGCTGATGGAACACGGGTTTCTTGGAGTTACGACGCCAGTTATCAGCTCACGCGTGAGCGCCGCAGCGGCACAACTTACGCGTACGACACGACATATTCGTACGATCCTACTGGAAATCGCATCTTGAAGCTCGATAGCGGTGCACGAACGACATCCACGCTCGACGCTGCCAACCAAATCGTCAAATCGGTGGCCGCCGCTGGCACAATGACGTTTTCGTTCGACGCCAATGGCAACCAGCGGTTGCAGATCGCCCCTGCGGGCGGCGGGACAACAACGAACACGTGGGATTACGAAAACAGGCTTACCAAAGTTCAACTGGCCAGTGGGGTCGTGAACACCTTGGCCTTCAACGGCGATGGCCGGCGGGTCCAAGTCCAGGATTCGTCCGGGACGACGAAGCAAATCTACGACGGCCAAAAGGTCCTGCTCGAAACTGACCAGACGAACACAACGCAGGCTGTGTACACCTCGTCGCCTGGCATTTACGGCGACCTGGTGAGCCAAAAGCGGCTGCTCGTACCCCATTACCCTGTGTTCGACCCATTGGGCTCGACAGCTCGGCTGACAAGCAGCGCTCAGGTGGTCACGGACACATACATCTACAAGTCGTTTGGTGAGATTTTGTTGGCAGGGGCGACAGTCAATCCGTTCCGATACGTCGGCAGAGACGGCTATTATTTCGACGGAGACTTCCTTTGCTACTTTGCCGGCGCACGCGAATTTGATTCCACCGCAGGGCGGTGGAAAAACCGCGACCCGCTCGGTTTTGATGGCGGCGACACGAACCTGTACCGTTACGTCTTGAACGGGCCGCTCGTCGCGATCGATCCCAGCGGGTTGGCCGCAGCAAAGCCGGCTCGGCAATGCAGAATGTGGATTTGCTGTTCCACTCTCACCATTGCTTGTGGGGGGAGGTTCCCATGTCACTGTTTCATTAAGGTCACTGATCTACGTAATAATCTTGAAGGGCAATATCACGGCTGGGCGACACTAGGTGATCTAGGGTTGCCAGTTAACAAATGTCGATGTTGCAACAATCCCGAAATGACGTGTGATACTAACGATCATACTGCTGTCTTTTCAGACGTGAATTGCGTCCCATTGGGAACGGCAGACTGTACCGCGATTATGGGATGTTTGGACGCGCAGATTGCGTGGTGCAACAAATTGCCGCCGCTGTGCTACGGTGGTTGTGACAAAAACCCGAATTCAAATACGATTGCTTACAAGTTTGCAAAGGCTTGCGGCGTGATACTCAAGGATAGGCCGAAGCAGATCCCGCCGAAGCTATCATCCATCATTGGAAAGCTCGCGTGTCCGGACGCGCCGGGATACGTGCCTTTCGACAACACGATGAACGCAGCATTCTGCCCGCAAGACGACCACGAATACGACGGGGAGCCGCATCCGAGCGAATGATTGGGGCGTTGGGACGTTTGTGCGGTGCTACCACCCGAAGCCAAGCCTGATCGGTCATTCCAGATCGCCAAGCAGTAACGAACAAATATAGCAGATTCACCCAATGATTACCGGCCCCCTCGACAAGCCGAAGCCCTACCATCGTCGGTTCCAATTCAGCCTGAAGTCTCTGATGATTGCCGTTCTGGTTGTCGGCTCTTGTCTAGGCCTACTGGCGACGAAAATGATGGGGAAGCAAAGAGAACGACGCGCAGTCGCGGCAATTGAGGATCTTGGTGGCTCTGTTCAGTACGACTGGCAGGACGACGACGGCAATGGCACGGCTCCTGGCCCAAAGTGGATACGAGCACTTGCGGGCGACGACTTCTTTGCGGACGTCGCGGCCGTGGAGTTCTGGAGGCAGGATCGACAAGTTGCGGACGACGACTTACTGCACTTGGATCTTGACTCCTTTACGAAACTGAAATACTTTCACATTGCGTCGGGGCGCGTAACGGACCTCGG
>Ga0265313_10004500_pt1 | contig 10666 bp, 8 predicted proteins | sample 4123metaG_FD_203122 | JGI IMG/M metagenome (GOLD analysis project Ga0265313, IMG submission 203122) | Rhizosphere microbial communities from Carex aquatilis grown in University of Washington, Seatle, WA, United States - 4-1-23 metaG | ecosystem: Host-associated > Plants > Roots > Rhizosphere >...
GGGTCGCGCGCTTCATTTTCCTCTCGAGAGTCTCGCCGATGAAGAACCTGCGTATGGCAATCGAGCTCGTCGGAACTCTTGCGGGTGAGGTTTCGCTAGACATCTTCGGCCCGGTAGATGACGAAGACTACGGTCGTGAGTGCCACGAGGCGGCCAAGCGTGTGCGACCAAACGTTAACGTTACTTGGCGTGGCAGTGTCCGTCCCGTTGATGTAGCCGACGCCTTCGCACACTACGACTTTTTCATTCTTCCTACCCTAGGTGAGAATTTCGGGCACGTGATCCTGGAATCACTGAACGCGGGATGTCCCGTGCTTCTCAGCGATCGAACGCCCTGGACGAGTCTTGAAGCCGACGGTGCTGGGTGGATCCTGCCGATTGAGGAATCAAAGAGATGGAGTGAGGTACTCCAACGTTGCATTGAAATGGACGAGCCAAGCCATCACGCAATGAAAAAACATGCTCAGGCTGTCGCGCTTAGGTATGCCGAACGGGAGACAGCGATTCAGCAGAGCGTCGCACTGTTCGAAGAGGCTGTGAAGAGAGCAACCCTGCCTTGACCACGACGGCGAAGAGACGGCATTGACGGTTAAGATGGCGCTTGAGACGACTATCCGCTGGATAAGTGATGCGGGGGACAAGCTGATGACGACCACCTTTGAGCCGTTTGAGGGAAGCAAGATCAGGGGAGCGATCAGGTGGTGGGTGGCGGCCTGCGGGGCCGGATCTCTTGCCGTGGCGATCTCGGCAGACGTGCCAATGAGCACGTTGTGGCTGGTCGGTCTAATCGTGGTGTCTTTTGGATTGGTTATGGGCTGCACATTGCCCAGGAGGCGGTTTGTCGCACCGTCCTTCCTGATCATCATGCTTGGTACCAGCTACCCGCTGACCCTGGCGAGGTTGATGCTGAAGGGGGACGACAACCCCCTCATTGGGTGGGGGTCTCTCGGGGCCTTCGACTTCACGAATGAGGCAGCGGGAATGGTGGCCTGGCCCTTGTTGTCGTGCTTTGTGGGGCTTCTCGTGGGAACCATCGGGGCCGAGAGGATCTGGCGATCGATCCCCGATGCTCCGGCGAAGGCGACGAGCTTCGAGTGTCCAGGATATTTGTCGATCGCTGGATGGGTCTTCTTGTCCGTGGGCCTGATAGCTACGTGCTCTATACTCGGCATAGGCCGGACGGGTATCTTGGACAACACGACGCTTCCTCTCAAGCTAAACGGAGTGCTCGTGTACGCTCGCACCTACTTGCTACCGGCACTGGCCGCCGGTCTCGTTCAGGCGGCGGTTGCGTCTCCCAAGCAGTCCAGACTCGTCGCCTGCCTTGTCCTGCTGATCGTCGTGGCGGGTATTGGGTCGGTGGCTGCAACGAGCCGAGGGCTCGTGATGTATTACGTGATCCCCGTCTTTCTATTCGCTGCGACGTACCAGGCCTACCTCGGTCGGCCGCTTCGTCGCTTCGTCGCGCCAGTAGTCGCGTGTCTTTTCTCAATGGCGGTTGCCGGATACATCACCACGACGATGCGGACCACGCTGTTTACTGGCGACGGTTGGATGGCCGCCTCTGAGTTGGCCGGTGATGGGGTGTCGAGCTCACTCGGGAAGTCCCTCGACACGTTCCTGGACCTGGTGAGCTATCGACTGAGCGGACTCGGCGACAGCCTGGCTATACTGACCAGCTTGGGATCTCACGACGATCCTCGCACCACCCTGGCGATCTTCTCGGGCGACGTCCAAGTTACTACGGAGGTCTTGCGGTCAGCCCTCGGCTTCGAACTCAGATCGCCCGATGGGATGGCCTTCGGCATCGGCATCCCCCTGCTAGCCAGCGCAGGACTTGGCGGCAGCTTCTTGGTACCCTTCCTGACCTCAGTCTTGCTTGTTATCGGTGGATGTCTCGTCGAAGCCGTCTTTTCAAGTTGCTCGGAAAGAGCGACGGGAGCGGTTCTCGGGTGCTTGCTGATCCAGAGAACCTGGGAAATACCCACTTGGTTTCAGCTCTGGAGATCGATCGTGATGATCGCTTTCATATACCTTGGGATCCGAGTGTTGCCAGTTCTCAAACGATCACGAAGAGCATGAAGTTCTTGTTCAACCAGTCGAAGAGAGACACACCACCAACCAACTGCCACTGGCGCGGATCGCTCGTGGCGCGAAAGGTCTAGAGCGTGGCGCTGTCCTCTCAGATTTCGCGCAGGAAGACAGCTTTCTGGGGACTCATCTCCCACTATGGCTCGGTTGCGATATCATTACTGTCTGGATTCATTCTATTACCCATTAGCCTTAGATTCATTCCCAAAGACGTTTATGGGGCGTGGCTGGCGAGTGGCAACGTCCTAGCCTGGTTGACGGTGGTCGATCCTGGGCTAGGCGCTATCGTACAGCAGAGAGTTGCGGAAGCGTTTGGCAGAAAGCAGTGCTCCGACATTACCTCGCTAGCCTGGAGTGGCTTACTCATCAACTCAATCCTCGCGGTTGGAACGATTGCAGTTGGGCTTCTCGCAAGAGGGTACCTGCCAACGCTGTTGAGGCTTCCACCCGAGATGGACGTGTCACCTATTCTTAGAGCCTTCGAGTGGGCCGCCTTGGGGACAGGCCTCTCGATTGTTGCGTTCACTGTGTCGAATATCGGCGTCGGCATGCAGGCGACGACGGGGATAGGGATCCCCTATCTATGCATTGCGCTTGCGTCCATCGTGTTGACGGTGTTGTTGCTGTACGCCGGTCTTGGAATCCTGGCAGCGCCAATTGCGAATTGCTTCCGCGGGGGACTTCTACTGCTTTGGACGGCTGGATACGTCGTAGTCAGATTTAGACGTGAGAAAATCCCCTTGATGCCGCGATTTCAGCACACGGCGCACCTGCTAAAGCTCAGCGTATATACTTTCGTTAGCAATGGGATGTGGACGCTAAGTAGCAACATCGATAGCTTCCTGGTGGCGCGCCTACTCGGACCTAGCCAGGTACCAATGTTCCGTGCGACCCGTACGACGGTAGAGAGCTCGCGAATGCTCGTTGAGCGCCCCTTCGTGGCACTGATGCCCGCACTCTCGCACCTTGCTGGGGCTGGAGAGATTGGAAAGGCACGAGCCCTGTTGATACGGATCACGACGATGGGAATCTGGGGTGTGGTCCTTCTCGGCGGAGGGTTCATGGCGCTGAATCGCGAATTGGTTGGTCTTTGGATGGGAGCCGATTTCTATTGTGGCGGCCTAGTTAACCTACTCTTGTGCCTGGGGCTCATTGCTGGAGCGCTGACAAGTGGCCTGACCAACATCTGTTTTTCCCTTGGTGCAATAGCGAAGGCCAGTAAAATACGAGCTGTGCAGGCTGCCTTTCAGGTTGCGGGAATGGTTGGCCTAGGTTGGTGGCTCGGAATGGCTGGGATTGCAGCAGCACCGCTCGCCGCATCGATCCTCTTTTGCGGCTGGGCAGTGACTCGCCTATTTGGCGGACTTATGGATTTTGGGCGAGTGGACTATCTAGCTTTAGGGCGCGAGCTGATCCGCTCGGTAGTGGCCGCGAGCGTAGCTCTTGGCGTAACTCGCCTCCTGAATGCGTCCAGCTGGCCACGGCTATTGGTTGCGGCAGGATTATTCGTAGCCTGTTACGGCACGAGTCTATACATTCTCGCCCCACCGCTGCGTGCCGAATTGAGTCGTGCAACGACGATGGTTCGACGTCGGCTTTCCGGAGGAGCCGGTCGGGAGACAAATTCTGGATCCGTGGAATGAGATAGCTTGCGACGGGCTCCACATCTACTGCGAGCGGCCGTCCTGTGGGTCCGAGCGTAACGGAACGACCTGCCGTCGCGAGAGCCGCGAAATTTCAAGGCGGCCACGCCATCTATCTAGCTTCTTGAAGGTGGAATATTGAAATTGATGGCGCAAAGCCTTCATCTTGCGAACAACTCTGTATGCTGAAGGCGTTATCGCGCGCGTGGCAATTGCCATCATCCATTCGTGTACACGATCTGCAATGAAGAACCTGTGTCGGCAGGCTCGGCAGTACATAGTCTTCCGGTAGAAGTACTTGGGCAGTGCCAGCCCGCCGTAAGTTACGGTCGCCTCACAGTGAGGACACTTGACGGTTACGCCATCCGAACTGCGCTCCGCTCGAACGATATAGCGCGTGTTGCCATGAAGGCGCTTGAACTTGAGAACTTGCATCTCCCAATATTGCCGATTCGACATGCTCGTGATGTTTATCGGATCGAACAGATGATTCTCTACAAAGTCCAATTCGTCCTTGATCAGCTGCTTGCCGACAGAGTACTTGTAGATTTCGCTATTAGGGCAGACGATTAGATCCGTGAACTGCACGCCACTCTCCAGGTGGCCTTCCCAGAAGTCCAGTGTCGTTCGTGCGGTTTCGAGAGTCTCCGCCTTATCGCCAAAGATGAAGTTTGCTTGGATTGACATCTTCTTGTCCAACGTCAAGTGGACAGCGCGGTGGATCTCGTCTGGGGAGATGCGCTTCTTCATACTCTCCAACACGGTGGTGCTGTAGCTTTCGAACCCGTAGCTGATCATGAAGCAGCCGGATTCTCGCATCTCGTCGAGCATCCTCTCGTTTAGGCCGGTAACTCGCATTTGGCAGAGCCATTTTACGTCCCAGGGGATGGAGCTCTTGAGCTCGCGAAACCGTTTGCAAAACTCAGATACTCGTTGCTCATTGTACGAAAACAGTTCGTCATAGATCGAGACGATGTTGATGCGGTATTGAGGAATGGCTCGCTGTAGCTCTTCCATCACCGAATCCATGGATCTCTGGCGATATTTCTTGCCAATGGGGTGATAACAGAACGTACAGGGAAAGGGACACGACCGCGAAGTGACTATCGGGTATTCTCGCGGATGGTCAAATAGGTCCCAGTAGTACTGTTGACCAGGGTTAGCGGCGTCGAGGAACTTCCCATAGTCAAACCCCTCGTAGTCGGGCAACGGCAGGGCATCGAGATTTCTAATCTCAGGCCTCTTTTCCGTCAGAAGAAACTGGCCGTTCTGGAAATAGCCGATTCCCTTGACATGAGAAGGGTCCCCTCCCCGTTCAATAGTTGCGAGCAACTCCACGATCGTCTCCTCGCCCTCGCCGACTACGGCATAGTCGACACCCAAGGCGCGACTCATCAGTTCAGGGGTAGCGGTGATCACGCCTCCGCCTACGACCAACGGACGACCAAGTTTCTTGGTTAGGTCCGCAATGATCTTCAAATTGGCATAGTGACAACACAGGCCACCAGTTGCCACGAGATCGTAGCCCTTCTGCAGCTGCATCACGTAGCCCTTAGCCCTCCTGAACGTGTAGCAATCAACCTCATGCCCCGCCCGTTTCAGACAGGAGCTGACGTAGCCAAGCCCTATGGGAAACATCACGTAACTTGGCGCAACAATTAGAATTTTCATTGGTCTTTACCCTCGCCCACCCTATTGAAACAACTGTTCGGTTTTCGGCAAGGCCTGCGACCTAGACATTATTCGCAGCCGGGCGCCGCGCAGGCCTAGCAACCTGATTGCCACTTTGGGAATGCCATGCAGGACCTCAGTAGACAGTAGGTCGGTAACTCCGAGCCCAGAGTGGCTGAACGTTGTCGCTAACATTTCCAATGTGATGCCCTTGTGCCCGAGCATAGTCAAAAAGCCCTGAATCACTCGCGGCCGAAAATGCGCACCAACGCGCTTGAGTCTTTCTGTGTGCGGCGGGAAGTCCTGATTCACAAAAACGTCGTGTGCACACAGGTTGTAGAAGACGGTATTTCCGCCTTCCGCGTAGGTTGATCGTATGGCCTCTTCCGCGCAGGCCCCTCGAAAGACGCACTTGGACCGAAGTGAGACGACCTTTCCACCTACGAGGCTGATGGTGTAGGGCAGGTAGAATGGCAACATGCCCGTCCGGATGCTTCGCGACAGCCAGGTCTGGGAGTCGCACCAGTCAAAGGCCAGCTGTAATCCCTTTCTGAAGCTCGCAGTATTGCGGTAGCAGTGATTGCTCATGAAGGACGCCTCGGGATGGTCTGCTGGAAGGAAATCCCATCGGCGCGCACGCGTTTGCTGCTCGGATTGAATTGGCAGCGAACCCGTCATCCAGTATCGGCGCCCCTCATCACAGAAGTAAATCCGGTCAGCATAGTCGGACAACAACATGTCCGCCTCGTTTCCAACAATCTCGCGATAGCGATCCTTTAGCCCCCAAGGCATCATCAGATCATCATCGCCAAGAAGGAAAACGACCTCGTTCTCGGTGGCAAACTCAGCGATGGCAGAGAACCAGCTATCAATCCCTGGCATGGTTTCGTGTCGATGGCGTGCACGGCAAACAATCGCAGAGTTGTTCGCAAACTCCCCGATGATACGATCGATGATCTCTCTGCTAGGGGGATGATTGTTGACCACAACGACTTGCTTGGGTTCCGCAATTCCAGAGACGTCACATCGGTAAATGCTCTTGAGGACCCAAGGAAGGCACTCCGTTCGCTTGTAGCTTGGAAGGACAATCAGCATCAATGCTTCCTATTTAGCCGTCGGTCAGGGTCGGCGGAAGTGAAAGAGACCACATGCATACTCGACTTCACGGTACGCGTCGGGCTGTCCTCCATCGACGAAGCTGCCCGTGCCGTCAACTGCGGCAAAGTCCACGAGCTCCAGTTGGCTCATTGCACTCAGGACTTGGTCAGGATTCGTAATTCGATGTGCGTTGAAGCAAACGCGCGCGCGCCCGATGGGCAAGCCCAGGTAGAGATTCCCCTTGGGCGCGAGGACGCGCTGCAAGTCCGCAAGCGCCTTCAAGGTGCCTTGTGGATCGATGGGATCTCCATAGCGGCCAAGGCCGACGTGTTCCACAACGTGCAGGCAAGAGAGCGAACTGACGGAGCCATCGTCAAAAGGCAGCTGACCAAGCTGTCCGGATCGAGTCTCGATATTGCGAATGTCACTTGGGAGGGGCCGCACATCAACGTAGATGACCTTCGTAAACACCGCACAATGGGCTACGAAGCCGTCGACTCTAGATGCCACATCGAAATGCTCGGTGACCCCAGATTGAAAGACCTTGCGAGCCGCCCAAAGATCCTGGTGGAAGTAGTCGCCACTTGCTATGCCGGCTAGCGCCCGCCGCTCACCAAGCTGGGGGTAGAGATCGAGAAGTCGCAACCGCTCTGCGGATTTCCGCGAGTATTCCCTGAATGATCGCCAAAACCAGGGATACTCGCGAATCGCGCGGAACACTCTGCGGGTGTCGAGCACTGGTTGCATCGTCCGGTCGATCAGACGTCCAAGACGAAGAACCATTGTGTCAGTGGCCGGCGTTTTCATGCTGAATCGTACTCCAAGAATGGGTAGCCACAGGCTCTGCGAACGAGGGGCTAACAGCCGAGTTGTCTGTCGGCGGGACTGTCACCTCGGCTCCTTCGCCCTAACTGGTAGCGCGGTAGTACTTCCCATACGGCGTGTAATAGCCATAGCCATACCCGTATCCGCGGCCCTTGCGATCAGTCTGGTTAACGACCAGGCCTAGGATGCGAGCGCCAGCATCACCGAGCTGCCTGCGGGCGTATTGGGCGGCCTCTCGCGTGGTGTGCCCAGCGCGGAGCACTAGGACAACACCGTCTGTAACGCTGCCAATGATAGCGGGATCAGTCACCGGTCCGATAGGTGGCGAATCGAGAATAACGCGGTCATAGCTGGCGCGGCACTCGGACAGAATCTTGCGGAACCTCTCGGTGTGCAAGAGCTCGGCAGGGTTTGGGGGCATGGGCCCGCACGGAAGAACGTCCAGATTGGGCACGTCGGATTTGCAGATAGCATCCTTCAATGGAAGGTCGCCCGCCATGACACTGGAAATACCCTTTTCCGCCTTCAACCGAAAGGACTTGTGAATACGCGGTTTGCGCATGTCGGTGTCGATCAGCAAGATCCTTCCCCCAGCCTGTGCCATGGTCACGGCGATATTGATTGCAACTGTGGTCTTGCCGTCTTGGGGACCTGGGCTCGTGACCGAAAAGAGCGAGAATTCCTTTTGGGCCGCAATGAACATCATATTGGTTCGGATAGACCGGCAGGCCTCGGCTGCGAGCGACGTGGGATCGTTGAAGACAGCCAAGTCCCTTTCAGGGGCGTCCGCGATTAAATGCTGCTTGGATTGCGAGAGCATCGGAATCAAGCCCAAGAGTGGCGCTCCGATCAGCTCTTCAGCTGCCTCGGGACTCTTCACGGTATTGTCCATGGACTCAATCGCGAAGACAAGGAGGAGGCCGAAAATGAGGCCGACCAAAAAGCCAACACTCAAGTTGAAGCTCAGGATGGGGCTAATCGGCATCCGAGGCTGGCTCGCGCGGTCGAGAAAGCGAACGTTGTTCGCCTTCAACATCCCGGTGAGGTTGATCTCCTTCTGTCGCTGGTTAATTAGGGAATAGACCTTTCCATTGTTCTCAGCGTCACGCGCAAGAGGGCGGTACTCGGTTTCCAGCTTGGCCAGTTCCAGCGCTTGCTGCTTCTCGTGGCTCATCCACTTGGCTAGGGAGTTCTCAGTCTCAACCAAGGCCTCGTATCGCTTGTCGAACGCGCGCAGGACATTGTCCAGCTCCTTGGCGTAGTCTCGCTGGACGGCAATTAACTGGTGCTGGATGGTTTCTATCTTGGGGTGCTTGTCACCATACCGGGATTCCAAGTCGGCTTTGATTTTGAGCAGGTCCAGGTAGTTCTCTCGTAGCTTCTGTACGACTGGATTGTCGCGAATCTCCGGCAAGCTTTCCCGTTCGTTGATGTCGTTCTTGGCGCCGAGAATTAGCTTGCGGATCGATTCGATCTCGATACGTCGGGCTTTGACGTCGGTCATCTTGGTATTAAGGCTTTGCAGGTTCTGCCGTGTCATACCCTGCTTGTCGTCCAGGTTTACGTCCAGCAGGTTGCGCTCCTTGCGAAAGCGGTAGAGCTCCATTTCCGAGTCCTCAAGCCGCTTCCGCAGGTCTACGGTCTGCTCGCCCAACCACGTTCCCGCGGAACGCGCCCCTTCAAGCTTGAAGTCGAGGTTGCGCTCGATGTACATGTCAGCAAAGGCATTGGCGATGCGGGTGGCCCTTTCGGGATCAACGTCACGCACCTGAATGTTGGCGATTCGGGACTCGCGCACGCCGACAACCTTCACCCTTTCGAGCAAGCGATCCACCATGAGGTCTCGATTGGGTTGCTTGGACGCGACGATGGCTCCGAAGTAGCTTGGATCGCTGGCCAAACCTAGCCGATCGATGACCCGTTCGGCGATTTCATGCGAGCGGATGATGCGGTATTGGGTCGTGTAGAACTCGCGGGTCGCCGCCGCCATCTCGATGACTTCCTTGACACCTTCGAGCACCTGAGGTGCGCTCGATTCGATGACCAACGAACACGTGGCCTCGTAGATCTTTGGCTGGCGAATCGTAACCACGAAGGAGACGGCCAGGCTGACGATGAGCACCGTGGCTATGACTGGCCAGCGCTTCCGAAGCAGGTTCAGATAGTGTCGCAGCTCCCGAGCATTGCCTTGGACCTTCGACGGTGAGATGGGTACAGAATCCATGAAGGTTCGACGCTAGCCCCAAAATGGGCCTCGCGCAATGACGCTCGGTGAATCCGCCTCGCGGACTTTCGTCTCGCCAGACACTGGTGCTAGTGTGGCCTTCCAAGTGTCTCAATCACCCACCCATTCTCGGTATCGGACATGTCCCAGTTGTGGTTCTCGCTTAATGCGAGATGAACGCACGGGAGTCGTGGGGCGATTCGCCAGGCTGTTCTTTCTTCGCGGGCTGCGGTGCAAAACCACGTGCGGTTGGAGGGGTCTTCGTTTCTCGCGAACCCAATTTCGAAGACGCAAACGACAAATGAAGGTCACGTTGGTTGTTGCGCTGTTTGTCGTGATAGCGGCCATGACTGCGCGCTACTTTGCTCTGCGCGGCAAAACGCCCGAAGGTCCACACGACGACGGAGTTCAGGAGATCGAGTAGAGACCGCTGTGACGCCCGACCGCCCAAGATCACCGGGCAGGCGCGATCGTGACTATCCGACAGCGGTTTCTTCACTGCGGCGAGCCACCCTGACTTCCCGCTCTTTGCCGAAAATTCTGGTGCAGGCGCTGTAGGTAGCTTGCCGCATGTTCTCGACCGTCGCTGAGCTTGGCTCAAGCGCCGAGAGGAACTCGACCTTGACGGATGCCGCGTCTGCCGTGAAATCGAAGGCGCCCGGGTGGCAGGCTGGCTCATCCCAGTTTCCGTGCTCGCGCTGGATGGCTACTGAGTCGCTTTCGTTGCGGTAGACCAGCGAGAGCCGAATCGCGGCCATCGTGAAAGCCTGGGCCGTGCCCTTCAATTCAAGCCACATGCGCTCTTCGTTGGCGGCGCCAGCCAACCGGTCGAGCTGCCTGCGGGCATCGAGCTCGGCCTGCGAAGCGGCGGCGCGGCGGAGCTGGCCGTAGCCCAGTTTTCGGATGGCCACGAAGCCGAGCAGGCACATGCCGGCCAGGATTCCAGCGGACTGCACGTTGCTGGCAACGGTCAGCAGCAGGGCGGTACCGCCGAGCAGAATGCTGGCGCCGTACAGAAGCAGCACAGCCTGCTTCTGGGTCATCCCAAGATCGATCAGCTTGTGGTGGATATGGCCGCGGTCGGCGCTAAAAAGGGGCCTGTGGCGGACGGCGC
>Ga0265313_10004501_pt1 | contig 10665 bp, 10 predicted proteins | sample 4123metaG_FD_203122 | JGI IMG/M metagenome (GOLD analysis project Ga0265313, IMG submission 203122) | Rhizosphere microbial communities from Carex aquatilis grown in University of Washington, Seatle, WA, United States - 4-1-23 metaG | ecosystem: Host-associated > Plants > Roots > Rhizosphere >...
GGTTCGGCGAGCGTGCAGGATTTGAGAATAACCGATCGCTAATTAATGGTACTCCGCCTCCATCGAATTTCGTTCGGAAGTTGAACTGAGGTCGTTCGATTTCGCGAACCAATCGTCCACTCTGCGCCTAAGGTCGAGACATGTGGGCCGCTCAGATGCATTTAAAATTCAGGCTCGTGCTCCCGGCTGCAAACATGCCGGTACCTCCGCTACTGCCCGAGTAACCAGATACTGCTTCGCTACGACTGTCCCGACTGTTGATGTCCACAGTGCGTAAGCCTTTACTAGCGCAAAAGGTTTGTGCTTTGCGATGGACCGCGTCGATTGCGTCCGAGGGCTCTTCCCAAAGAGGAGTGCTGCTCGCGGCGACCAAGTAGCTCCCGTCTTCCATCGCTAGAACGTCACTCGTCCTTCCGCAACCGACAAGCATGGGGCAAAGGAGTGCTGCAAAAAGCAATCGCTTTGGCATATTCGTATCTCCCAAGTGCCTGTCTTCGCACGAATGACCTTTTGTGCCTCGGCGGTGCGACAAAAGCGCATACAGGTGGCCGCCCCGAATTGGGGCCGCCACTCTCACCTCGGATAGAGACCCAGTCAACGAGTCCATGACCGGGTTGTAACAGCTTGTCCGGCCATGTCCGCTTCCGGTCGAAATCAGACGCTCGAAGTGAACGACCGAACGCCCGGGACGAACGTCTGCTTTCGACCAATGGCGGGCATTCAGCCTGCACTGCTCAACGTCTCAAACCAGTCGGGTTTTCTCGAGAGGTCGACGTAGACACGCTCGAACGGAACGCTTTTTTCGGTGAGGTCGATTATCGCACGTTGCACGTACGGGCAGAGCTTATGACTGACGAGCGTGAGTTGTGTGGACGACATATTCTGCGAACCAATTTTTTTGTTGCTTTGTGATACATGCAATTGCATGTATACGACAATCAGGTCGCGAAATTGTGATGAGCTAAGGCAGGGATGAGAGCCAGGCCGAGCGAAGGTACCGTCCGTGCATGGGCCCGCCTCTTGCGTACCCAGCGCACTCTGCTGGATCGAGCCGAGGATGGCCTGAAGGTGGCCAATCTACCGCCGCTCGCCTGGTACGATGTGCTGTTCGAACTTGAACGTTGCGGCGGCGAAGGCCTTCGGCCAGCCCAGTTGCAGAAGCAGCTGATGCTCGCCCAGTACAACCTATCTCGGTTGCTCGACCGCATAGAAGCTGGCGGATATGTCGTTCGGCGACTGTGCCATGAGGACGGCAGGGGTCAGGTTGTAACCATCACAACGGACGGGAGGCGCATGCTGCGGCGGATGTGGGTCGTCTATTCCTCTGTGATTCAAGGTTCGATCGGCGAGAGGTTGGAGCCGGCCGAGACGGCGTCGCTGATTGCTTTGCTTGGAAAAATCGCTTGAGAGGCTGACCAAGCCCGATGACGGTACAGCGCGCTCAAACTGAGTTCGCATTCGACCCTGTCGCACAAGCCAGCGCTTGTTCTATGCTGAAATTCTCTGCAATTCGGCCGACCGGGCCATGAGGAGTGCACCGCGATGGACATCGATCTGACAGCAGTCTCTGTCGAGCTTGAGCGGCTCTTGCGTCTACGCAGCATCGTTTTTGCGATGCAGATGTTCGAGCGCCGTGAAGACATGGAAGCGATTCCCCGAATTCGGCGGCCGTCCGCCGTTCACACGCTCGACCAGATCGTCGGGCAAGCCTCGCGGTTGGGGTGGACAGTCGGCGTCACCAGCGACGATCTCGTCGGTGCGCAATGCCGGGCCGTCGTCGGACTGGGCGGAGCCAAGACAGATGAGTGGAAGTCGGGCGCCCACATGAAGGGCGTCTGGTACAGCACCCTCGAAGACGCAAGTGCTCACCAGAGCGCGATGCACTGTGTACCCGACGGGCGGTATCAGGCGTTGGCGGTCGGTCCGCTTGGCGCGGGAAAGTTGACTGAACCGGATATCGCTCTCTTCTACGCCACGCCCGGCGCGATGATCTATTTCGTCAACGGCCTGCAATGGTCCGGTTACAAGCGCTTCGACTGGAGTGTCGTTGGTGAATCGGCCTGCGCGGATTCCTGGGGACGCGCACTGACAACGAAATTGCCAAGTCTTTCGATTCCGTGCTTCGCGGAGCGCCGGTACGGCGGCGTGCTTGACGATGAGATGCTCATGGCTTGTCCGCCCGAGTTTCTGGTGAAGGCGATAGATGGAATGAAAGCTTTGGCGAAAAACGGGTTTCGCTATCCATTCCCGCAATATGGCGTGCAGCAAGACGTGCGCGCCGGCATGGCGGTGAGTTATTCGGACAAGAAGTGATCGATCATGCGGCAATCCGCGGTGAACGATGACTTCGCTCCATCTTCGCCAACGTCATCCGTAGTTATACGGATGCGATAATCAACATCTCATTCATGTTCGCAGACCAGCATCGTCCTGGAAGCTGAAACCCGCGATGAACATGACGATGTATCAATCCCACGCTGCCGTTGTGAGCAGACCCGATGCAGCGTTTTCGCGCTCGACCATGAGCTTCGAATTCGAAGCGCTTTGGCGCAGCCTTCCGAAAGAAGGAATTGTCCCGCACCGCGCAGCGTTCAGGCCGGAGCGTGCGGCAAGATTCCTGCGCCACCTGATTCTATGCGACGTCACGATGGAAGGGGCTCCGTCCATTTCGATGCGTCTCGTCGGCAGCGAATTCGAACAGCAAATCCAGCGAAGCGTCACGGGTCAAGACTACCTCCAGTTTCTACCCAGGGCCTATCATGCAAGTGCGATGGAGTCCCTCAGGGAAATTGTCGAGAGGCCTTGCGGATTGTGGCAGATCACGCCGCTTCGCTATGACGGCGATTTCGCGCGCAGTGTCGAAATCACAGCATTTCCGCTTCTCACCGGGCAGGCCGACAAGTACACACTGCTCGTACTGACACAGTTCATCGGTGGCGTGATGCTCTTGCGGCCCTCATCTTCCAAGTTCACCACCACCGATACGGCAATCGCCTATCGGTACATCGACCTCGGCGCCGGCGTTCCGCTCTAAGCGATGAGAGGAGAAGGCTTGAGACCCAGTTCCTTCAGCAGAGGTTCGGCATAGTCGATGCGGCCGGTCATGGTCTTCGGGTCGCCCGAAGCGAGACGATAAACTGCCTCAGCGATATATTCGATCGGCTGCACGCGGTCCTTCGTGCGTTCGTTTATGAGGCCATGCGCGGCGACGCCCGGCGTATCGACTAATCCTGGTGACACGACATTCACAGCGATCCCGTCGTCGTACACTTCCGACGCCAACCCAGTCGTGAACCGCTCCAGCGCTGCCTTGCACATGCCGTACACCGTGCCGCCACGCACGCCCGCCATGTAGGGTTGCTTTGGGTGCAGTCCGGCCGGCGACGATATGTTCACGATCCAGCCGGACTTTCGTGCCTTCATCGCTGGCAGAACGAGCTGCGAGAGATGGAAGGGGGCATAGACTTGCACTTCCATCATGAGCTTGAAGCGCTTTTCGGTAAACTCCGCGACCGGAGCAAAGTACGTGATGGCCGCATTGTTGATGAGGATGTCGATAGGACCAAACGCACGTTCCGCCTTTTCAATCAGCATTTCGCGCTCACGCGCCTGAGCCAGATCGGCCTTGATGAACATCACTTCGACGCCAGTCTTGCGCACGCGTTCGACTGTGTCATGCAGTGTGCCGGGAAGCTTGCTCTCGCCGCTTTCCGCTGTGCGGGCGGAGACAACGACGTTTGCGCCTTCCATTCCCAGACGGACCGCGATTGCTTCACCAATGCCGCGGCTGGCGCCCGTCACGAGCGCCACTTTCCCTTTCAGAGTTCCAGCCAAATACGCCTCCCATATTTTGAGAAAGCCTAGGCCGGTCTGCCGGGTGCGTAAACTAGATGCGACTTTTGTGCGTGGCGGCGTACCATGCGAAAAAAATCGCTGGCAAAACCATGAGTCCAGCGGAGAAAAACGGTGCGTCGACGCCAATGTTTGAAAAGGTAACGGCCGCGATCGACGGCCCGACGAGGCGGGCGGCTGCGCCAACCGCGTTGTTGAGCCCCAGATATTGACCCTGATGCTCCCAGTCGACATTGCGTGACAAAAGCGCCGAAACGTTCGGCCAGGCAACAGACTGGCCAAACGCCGAAATGGCGAGCAGGCCAACAATCATCCATGCGCCCTGTGAAAAGGGCTGAAGCGATGCGCATAGCGTCGTCAGCGCCATGCCGGCCGTCAGCACGCGCGCTTCGCCGAACCGGTGCGAGAGTGGTCCGGTTATGGCGATCTGGCAGATCGCCGCCACGACTCCCGTCACCGCGAAGGCGGTGCCGACCTCCTGCGGTCCCCACTCGAAGCGCGCCTGTGTCCAGAGTCCGAAGACGGACTCGATCCCGTTGAACGCGCAGCCTGCGAGAAACGTGACGAGCATCAGACGGCTGACGACGGGATTTGTGAATGCCCTGTTGAGCACCGCCCAACGACTGGGTCGGGTTCCGATGCGCTGGTGAACACGACTCTCTTTCAGGAAGAGCGTCAAGCCGACAACGCAGGCGCCCGAAAGCCCTGACGCGATGAGCAGGGGAATTCTGAATCCGGCATGTCCCGCGGAAGGATGCGCGAGCAATCCGCCAAGCGCCGGTCCGACGATGAAGCCGATATTGTAGGCCGCGCCCAGCAACGACATCTTGGCGGTGCGTTGATCGGGCGGCGTGACGTCCGCGATATATCCTTGGATCACCGCCCCGTTGCCGCTCGCCATACCGCCAAGAAAGCGCACCACGAAAGCGATGAAGATGTTCGGCGCAAAGGCAAGTGCCAGATAGCAAAGACAGTTGCCCATTACCGTGCTGATCAGAATTGGTTTGCGCCCGACCGCGTCAGACAAGCGGCCCCAGAACGGCTCCCCAAAAAATGCGCCCATCGCGTATGCAGAGAAGATCAAGGCAATCTGCCAGGCCGGAGCCTGAAACGACTTGGCGTAGAAGGGCAGCAACGGAACAATGATACCGAAGCCGAGCAGGTTGATGAACATCACCGACAGCAGCGTGGGAAGCGCAGCGGCCGAGACGTGTTCGGCGCGGGGGTTTTGGCTATCGGCGGTCATGGCGGTACAGTTCATATGCTGCGCTTCGGCCACAAGGGCAAGGCGCTTCCGGTCGCATGTTGCAAGGAGGGCAATTGACACGTTTTCATCTGATGGCTTCGTTCGCGTTTCTGACGCTTGTATCCGCTTCGGCCGCTGACTTGCCGGCAGACTGGCGTAGCGTCGACCCTGAAAATCTTGTTCTCATCGACACAAAGTACGGTCAGGTAGCCGTAGAACTTGCACCAGAATTCGCTCCGAATCATGCAGAGCGGGTGCGGGCGCTGATCCGTGCGCGCTTCTATGATGGCCTGGCGTTCTATCGCGTCATTGATGGCTTTGTGGCACAGGGCGGCATCGGGGAGGGCACTGCCTCCAACAAGAATCATCCGGTTGAAGCCAAAACGCTCAATCAATGGCCAGCGCTGAAAGCAGAATTCGATCGGGCTTCAAAACCTGAGCCGATCTTCACGCCGCTCGGCAATGCGGACCTTTTTGCTCCCGAAGTGGGCTTCGAGGATGGGTTCGCAGTCGCGCGCGATTCCAGTTCGGGCCGTGAATGGCTGGTCCATTGCCCCGGCACGTTCGCGTTCGCACGCGACAACGATCCCGACACCGCCACGACCGAGTTCTACGTCGTCATTGGCGAAGCGCCACGGCGTCTTGATCGCGATCTCACTGCGTTCGGCCGTGTCTTGTCGGGCATGCAGTTTCTTCAGAAACTCGAACGGGGAGATCCCGACGTCGACAACGGTGTGATCGCAGACTTCTCCAGGGCTGATAAAATCCTGCGCGTCCGCATCGCCGCAGACATGCCAGTGTCTGAAAGACCTGCGTTTTCAGTTATCCGCACGGAATCCAAGACTTTTGCCGATGCCGTCGAATTGCGACGTCACCCGACATCGCCATTCTACTTTCGCAAGCCACCGCCTGTGCTCGACATCTGCAGCGTCCCGGTTCCCGTCAAACGCACAGCGCCATGACGGGCGCTATTTGAGCCTGAGATTGCGTCCGTCGCGCGTCGCGGGATAGGGCGCATCGCCGTTGATGCCGGCCCACAGCAGGTGGTTATACGCGCCGACATCAAGCCGGTCCTCCGAAGAGAAATCGAACGAGGCGGTCTTCGCCGCCCAATAGGCTGCATCATGCCTCGGCCGCACAACAGTCGCGCCCTTCTGCGGCGGCAAAGGCAAACTCGTCGAGCGCAACATGTCCGGGACCCGCGCACTGTAGGTCCAATCGATCTGCGCCAGGTCAAACACGTTCGCCATCGGCTTGGCGTTCGCATCGTGGAAGTTCAGGGGCTTTAGCCCCAGCACGACTTCCATCGTTTTGAGGAAGTTCACGGTCGTGTAGCGATCCGAAATCACTACCCCGTGCTTCACATAAGGTCCGGCGATGAAGGCGACGGAGCGGTGGGCGTCGACATGGTCGGGACCGTCCTGCGCATCGTCCTCGATCACGAAGATCAACGTATCCTTGGCGAAACGGCTGTGCGCAACGCGGTCTATCAGAAGGCCCACGGCGTAGTCGTTGTCGGCAACCTGTGTCTCCGGCGTATTCACACCGTCCGCCGCGGTCGCGAAGTTGCCGGTATGGTCATGCATGAAACGAACGGTCTCGAGCCGCGGGAGCGAATTTCTTTTTTCGTAGTTCGAGAATTCGCGGTTCCACTCCTGATAGCGCCAATAGTCTGCATACTGATTATCAAAGCCGCGGAAATAAGGGTCTGTAACGGGAGCCAGATCCTTGTTCGTGACAAACGCCACACGGAGCTTTTTGGCTGCCGGATCGTGGTCGAGCGATACGGCGGTCTTGGCCGGAATGCCGGGTTCGTAACGTGCGAGATCCAGGAAGAAGCCGTAGTTGCGAATTGTTTCGCGCGCGCGCAGGACGGCGTTCCACAGATAGCCCTGTTCGCGCTCGCCATCGGGACCGTCAGGAGCAGCCTGGTTTGCGCGCCCGGGAAGAAGGTCCGGGTCCGGGTCGCCAAGCGGATTGGCCGCGATGCGCGCCTTGTGTTCGAGGGCGACGTTGATGTCGCGTGTCGTGCCTTCAAAATCGTAGGACAGGCCGCGATCGGCATAGTTGACCGGCATCTCCTTTTCGGTGACATCCGTCGTTCGGGCCGCAGTCGACCATTGCCAGCCATTCCCACTTGCTTCGCCGCTGTCAAAGAACGAGTCGAGCGCGACAAACTCTGACGCCAATGCATGCTGGTTCGGCGTGACGGCCGGACCAAACTGTACAAGGCCGGGATCACCGTCCGTGTGTGGCAAGTCTCCAAGGATCTGGTCGTAAGTCCGGTTCTCGCGAACAATATAGATCACATGCTTGATGCGCGTACTTAGCGCCGCCATGAGCTTGGTCTCATCGGGCGAGGGAACCTCACGGAAGCCATTATTGTCGGCGGTGATCGCGGTGAGGCGTTTCAGAGTATCGGCATCGGGAACCGGAATGGCCGTGAGTCCGCCCGTCATCTGCTGCCAGACATACTGATTGCCGGCGTGCAGCTGGTGGGCCGCGTCGCAGGACGGCGAGTCATGTTTGACTTTCATACAGTTCAGCGGGTTTGGTCCGGCCGGACTTTTTCCGTTCGTCACGAAAAGCGTTCGTCCATCGCTGCTCACGGTCACGGAGTTCGGTTGCCAGGCAACGGGTATCAGACCGGCCAGGGCGGGCATGCCGGTCAGCCGTACAATGCCGACCGCATTTATGCCGCCCTCCGTGACGTAGAGCGCATTTTCGTCCGGTGACAGCGCGAGACTGTTTGGCGCCGCGCCCGGCAGTTGAGCGTTCGGACCCCACCCAGCAGGTGCGCGCATGGAAATCGTCGCGACAACCCGGCTGGCCTTGGTATCGATCACAAAAACGCGATCCGAATTGTCGGCCGACGCGAAAAGCCGGGAACCGTCGCGATTTAGCGTCATGCGGTTCGGGTTGCCTTCGACCTTGATCCGGCCCGTAATCCGCAATGAGCCCGCAAGAGATATGACGTCGATCTCGCGGTCACGCAGGCTGGATACATAGGCGGTGTCATTCGGGCCGATGACGATCCAGTACGGGAACTCGCCCCCCGGTGTGCCGGACTGCTTGCTATCGATCTTGCCGGGACGAAGGTCCAGCTCTGCAGCAACTTTGCCTTTTGCGAGATCGACGAGTGAGACGGAATCGTTCTCGTAATTGGCGACAAGAAGGCGACTCCCGTCCGGCGCAAGTGCTATGCCCGCGGCCATCGGCTTCATCAACTCGGCATTGCCGCGAACAAGTCCATTTCCTGAAGCGTGACCTAGGGAAATTGGTGATCCGGCTTCTGCCCACGCGCCTGAAGGATCAACACGATAGGAATGGATGTTGTCGTCCATTCCGCCTGCGATGTAGAGCGTCTTGCCGTCGGGAGCGACCGTCAGCCCGCCATAGCTGTTGGGAACGTGAATGTCCTGTTGGAGCTTCAATCCGTCGCTCAGCGAATAAACGAAAAGATGTTCTGTCGACGCATCAGCCACGCGCTTTCCGTCCGGTCCGCGCCAGGTATTGAAGCCGGCCGTCAGAAGGAACAACAGTTTACCGTCTGGCGAGAGTGCGGTCGTTGCTCCGCCGCCCACCAACTGCTTGCCAACTACGGGAAGATCCGCCGTCAGGGGTTGAAAGACCGATCCGGGCGCCGCCTGTGGCGTCACGGTCTGGCCGGTCGGGAGCCAAAGCTGGCTGTCGGCCGCGGCCGCCGCGCTGCCGAGCATCGCGACCGAAACGGCGAGCGCTGTAATCAGTTTCATGCCGGTTACTTCCAGGATTGCATGGTTTGAATAAGCGTCACATTCGACAGTTCTGCGACAGTCGTCTAGCAGCCCTTGAAAACAGGCTCGCGCTTTTCCAGAAAGCTTTTGACGCCCTCGCGATGGTCTTCCGTCTGGAATAGGCGGTAAATTGTATCGATCGCCCAACTGCCGATTTGGCGTGGATCGCCAGGCGCTACGCGCCGCAGACCGTCTTTGATCGCACGGACTGCCAGCGGCGGGTTCGCTGCAATTTTTGCAGCAAGCGCATGAGCGCGCGTCATCAATTCTACATGAGGAAGAACTTCCGAGACGAGGCCGATGCGCAAAGCTTCTCGCGCATCGATTTGATCACCTGTGAGCAGGAGTTCAGAGGCCTTCGAGGGACCAACCAGAGCAGGCAGGCGGTAGAAGCCGCCAACATCGGCGACCAAGCCACGTTTGACGAAAAGCTCTGCGAATTTCGCATTCTCGGAAGCAAGACGAATATCGGCATAAAGCGCCAGTTCCATACCCCATCCGACCGCCGAGCCATTTACTGCAGCGATAACCGGCTTCTCACACTCCAGCGCAGCCATCGCGGCCGGCGTTGGCGGCCGTCCCGTCGTCGCGGCTGCAGGCGTAGCCGGCCGTGCCTCACCCGTCATCATCTCTTTGACGTCTTCGCCGGAGCAGAAGGCGGGGTCCGAACCGGTGACGATCACCACTCGAACGTCCTGGTCCTCGTTTGCCGCGCGAAACGCAGCTTCGATTTCGGCATAGGCGCGGTGGTTCAAGGCGTTACGCCGCTCCGGGCGATTGAGCGTGATCGTCAGCACATGGTCGCGAACCGAATAGAGGACGCACTGAAAGTCTTTTGTCTCGATCACCATCAGTCCGACACAGCCTCCTCTTCGCCTTGTTGCACGCTGCTTCGAAACGTATCACCAGCGCCGGACCGCTTCATCAGCGCGATGACCTGACTGACAGCCTGCTGCAGGTTGGTGGCGAGGAAATCGCACTCCGTCGATTCAAAGCTGTCCAGAAAATGCGTATCGTCCTGTACAATGCTCCAGAATCCGGCGATCAGCGGAACGTTGGGCATTCGTTTGCGCAAACGGCGCGCCATGTACCGCGCATTCTTCGGGCTTCCGGGCTCGAGATACGAAACGCAGATCACTCGCACGCCGTCGCAGTCGATATCAGGTATGTTCGTGGGCGATACATCTTCCGACGAAGCGAGCCTGGTGCCGATGCCCTGACGCTCGAGCAGGTGCGCCAGCAATGACGCGGCGGCATGATCAAGAACGCCGCGACCGCCGACACACAGCACGGGACGGTCCCGCCAATCGGGTGGCAGCATGTCCGGCGTCACTGTGCCGTCCCGGTCCTGCACATCTTCATGCATCGTCAGATTGTCGATAAAGCCTTCCACGGTTGTTCCGATACGGACACGCCCCGATTCATTAAGTGCCCCGCGATTGACATCGAGTTGGGCCAGCGCCAGTCCCTTGATCGCTACCTGGTCGAAGTAGGCGGGCAGCGTATGGTCCTGAAGGAATAGTTCCGCTTGCTCGGCCGCTTCGTCGGGGTTTCCGGCCATCATGCGCAGATAAAAGCTTTCCTCCGGCGCCATCGGTGGACGATCGCCCAGCATCACATCCAGGAAGCGCAATTGGTCGACGTGACGGCCAATGACGACAAGGCACATCGTCAGCGGTGTCGACAGGAGCAGGCCGACTGGCCCCCAAACAAAGGTCCAGAAGCCGGCGGCTACCACAACCGCGATTGCCGAAAGACCCATATTACGGCCGTACAGCCATGGCTCGATTG
>Ga0265313_10004502_pt1 | contig 10664 bp, 6 predicted proteins | sample 4123metaG_FD_203122 | JGI IMG/M metagenome (GOLD analysis project Ga0265313, IMG submission 203122) | Rhizosphere microbial communities from Carex aquatilis grown in University of Washington, Seatle, WA, United States - 4-1-23 metaG | ecosystem: Host-associated > Plants > Roots > Rhizosphere >...
CCCGGCCCAGCGCGGCGGCGCGCCCGCCCAGGCGGCGGCCCCCGCGGCCATCACGAAGAGGACGGGGTAGACCGGGATGATGTGGCGGTGGCCGATGTTGAGCCCGCTCGTGAGCGAGAACGCCCAGTAGACCGCGAAGAGCGAGAGGAGCGGGGACCAGGCGTACAGCCTCGCCCCCCACTCGGCGGCGCTCCGGCGCCGGGCGGCGGCGCCCAGGCCCGCAAGGCCAATCAGCCCGAAGAGCGCCAGCGGGGTCTTCACCGCGGTCGTGTACGGGAAGAACTGCACCCAGCCCCGGCTCCGGTACTCCCCGTTCAGGAACGCCTTGCGGTAGCGCGAGAACCGGTAGGTGTGGGCGAACCCGTAGATGTAGGACTCCGGGAGGAGCCGGTGGGCCCTCGCGAAGCGGAAGACGGCCACGGGCGGCCCCCCCTGGTCCTCGAGCACGTCCCATCCGACGAGCGAGCGCACGCGGTTGGGCTCGAAGTGGCGGTACATCGGGTACTTGAACCCGTACGACGCCCAGATGACCGCGACCGCCAGGGCGCAGGCCGCGAGCGTCGCCCCGATGAGGTGGACGGCCACCCTTAGCCGGCCCGCGATCGGTGCGGAGTGCGGCCAGCCCGCCTCGAGGAGCGGCTTCCCCGCGAGCCGGACCGCGAAGAGCAGGGCGCACATGGGGGCGACGAGCGGCGCCGAGAACTTCGCGACGCAGAGGAGCCCCAGGGCGGCGCCGAACACGGCGAGGCGCACGAGCGTCAGGCGGTGGGCCATCGCCCAGAACGCCGTCACCGCGGCGAGGAACATGCACGCGGCCGCCATGTCGCTCGTGACGAGGGCGCCGTTCGCCAGCATGGTCGGGCAGAACGCGAAGAGGCCGACCGCGAGGAGGGCCCCCAGGTCGCCGTGGAGCCGCCTCGCCCAAAGGAAGACGAGCAGCCCCGTCGCCACCCCGAAGAGCGCGATCATCCGGCGTCCGTCCCGGAGCATCGACTCCAGGTCGTTGCCGCAGTCGTAGAACCACTGGAAGCCGAGGTCCCAGACGTCGGAGATCCTCCAGGCGTTCTGCTCAAGGGTGGGGAACGTGAGGCCGCGGCCCAGGAGCGGCAGGGCGGCCCAGCGCTGCGGCAGGTTGCCGTTCTCGGGCTGGAGGCGGTAGTCGTCCGTCGTCCAGTAGGAGTAGCCCGCCGTCAGGTGCGCGATCTCGTCGCCCGTCGTGCACTGGCGGTCCGACACGCTGGTCGCCATCCACCAGTACAGGCAGAGGGCGGCGGCGGCGAGGAGGAGCGGGGCTCGCTTCATTGCGGGGCGGGTGTGCGCGCGAAAAGGCCCGCCGCCGCCTGGGCGAACACCCCGACCGCGACGGCCTGCATGGCCAGCAGGGGAAGCTGGTGGCGGTCGTTGTGGTTCACGAGGACAAAAGGCAGCAGCATCCCGAAGGCGATGGCCGCCGCCCACGCCCCGGGCGGCGCCATCCGGCCGCCCGCAAGAAGCGCCGAAAGGAGGAGCGCCACCACGGGGACCCCCGCGGTCAGGAAGCCGAGGGCCATCCCGCCCGGGCCGCGGAACCGCGCGTCGTACGCGAGGCGCTTCTCGAGCCAGTCCTGCCAGGCGCCGGCCTCGTCCCTGAGGCCGAGCTGGTGGAACTTCTGGCGCTCGAGGGACGGGGGGGAATCGATCCTCGCCCACAGCCCGCCCGACGGCCCCATCGCGATCCACTCGCCGGAGGCCGCAAGGAGCGCGCCGTCTTCCGGCGCGAAGCGGAAGGCCGTGGGCTGCCCGCCCCCCTCGCGCCGGCAGAACACGGCGGCGGCGCCGAGGCGGCGCAGGACGTTGCCCGCGAAATGCGCCGGGTCGGCGCGCAGGGCCGCGACCGCCGGCCCGCGGAAGCTCTCGACGTAGGCCATCTCGCCCAGGCGGGAGTAGCGGGCGAATTCGCCGGTGTCAAAGAAGGGGAGCCTCCGGAGCACGGTCTCCATCCGCGGCAGGCCGTCGGCCGAGTCGACGTTCGCCAGGTGCAGCTCGAACCAGAAGTTGGACTTGAGCGGGACGAAGCGGCCGAGGGCGGCGGCGTTGCGGGCGCTCCAGGCGCCCACCGAGACGGCCGCGGCCGCGGCGGCGAGGACCGGGACGCGCAGCCTGCGGACGTCTCCCCTCCACGACCCCGCAAGCACGAGGACCACGATCCCGGCCGCCACCGCGAGTCCCGCGTTCTCAAGCGGCGCGAGGAGAGCGATGGCGACGAGCGCGGCCGCGCTTCGGCGGCCGGGCTGGCGCCCCGCCTCAAGCGCGGCCCAGAGGAGCGCCGCCGAGAGCGGCAGGTCGAGCCAGGCCTCGCTCAGGACCTCAAGCGGCCCCCCGGGCAGGAACGCGCAGGCGACAAGGAACGCGGCCGACGCGGCGCCCCTCATCCACGCGCCGAACGGGGCGAGGGCCGAGAGCAGGAGCGCGTGGGCCGCGCCAAGGCCGAGGACCGTGAGCAGGAGCATCGCCCGGGCGGCCGCGGCGGTCTTGACGCCAAAGGCCAGGAACACCCCCGCCTCGACCCAGGCCGGCAGGGGCGACACCCACGCCGTGGCGCCCGTTCCCCCGTCGAAGGGGTCGCTGAAGCCCCGGCCCTGCGCGAGGGCGGCGGCCACGTTCCCGGGCTCGGCCCAGTCGAACATCCCGGGCGAGAGCCGGGGAAGGTTGTGGCAGAGGGCGGCCGCGGCGATGACCGCCAGGCCCGTCCACGCGAGAAGCCGGAAGGGACCCATGGGCCGTCGTCAGCGCCTCGGCGGCTTGACCAGGTAGATCGGCCGCTGCTTCACCTCGTCGTAGACGCGGCCGAGGTATTCGCCGAGGACCCCGATCCCGATCAGCTGGATCCCCCCGAGGAAGGTGACCAGCGAGACGAGCGTGGTGAATCCCGTCGTCGCGGTCTCGATCCCCAGCAGGCGCTTGGCTATGAAGAAGAGGCCGAGGGCGAACCCGAGCCCGCTCACGAGGATGCCCGTGTAGGTGAGGAAGCGCAGGGGCAGGTACGAGAAGCTGAAGAACCCGTCCACGGCGTAGCGGACCAGGCGCCTGAAGGTCTGCTTCGGCCTACCCGCGGCGCGCTCCTGCCGGTCGTAGGCCACGTCGGCCGTCTCGAAGCCGATCCATGCCCTCAGGCCGGGGAAGAACCGGTTGCGCTCGGGCAGCTGCGAGAAGGCGTCGAGCGCCGGCCTGCCGAGCAGGCCGAACGTCCCGGTGTTCGCCTCGATGGGGAAGTCCGTCAGCCGGCCGAAGACCGCGTGGAAGAGGTCGAAGCCCGCCCTGCGCACGCCGGTCTCCTGGCGCGACCGCCGCACGGCCCGCACCACCTCGGCGCCGGAGCGCCAGGCCGAGACGAGGTCGGGGATCACCTCCGGAGGGTCCTGAAGGTCGGCGTCCATGGTCACCGCCGCGTCGGCGCCCCTGGCGTGGGCGAGCCCGGCGGCGAGGGCGCCCTGGAAGCCGAAGTTGCGCGACAGCTCGACCAGCTCGAAGCGCGGGTCGCGCAGGCCCTGGGCGCGCGTCATCTCCACCGACCGGTCGCGGCTGCCGTCGTTGACGAACACCGCGCGCCACGAGCAGTCGGGGTTGGCGCGGAAGAGCTCCTCGAGGCGCGCGAACAGCTCGGGAAGGACGGGCTCCTCGTTGAACACGGGGATCACGATGGCGACGGTCGGTCTGGAATCGGTCATGGGCTATCGGCGCTCATCGGGCGCCGGGCGGGCGCGCAACAGGGCCATGCAGAGGAGCGCGCCCAGGAGCGCCAGCACAAGCGCGGGAGGAGTGGGCACAATGTCGGCAAAATATGCGAGTTGGGCGATGATTTTCTCGCTGAGGTTCGCCTGGGAAACGACCGAGTAGGTCCGGGAGACCTCCAGGAGCCCGCGCCCGGGAGTCAGCCAGCGGTCGAGGGCGAAGTCCTCGACCGCAAACTGGAGCGCGATCCCGAGGCAGAAGTCGACCGCGGCGCCGGCGGCGAGCGCGCAGCGCCAGGCCGGGCCGAGCCGCCCCCACCGCGACGCGAGGAAGGCGAGCGCGAGGAGCACGACCGACTGGAGGCAGATGTGGCCGGTCCCGTAGTGGTCGCGGTCGCCGTACGAGGCGTAGCTCAGGAGGACAAACCCCGAAAGGGCTCCGGCCCAGAGGGCGCGGTCGCGCCGGCCGGCGGCTCCCGCCTCCCGGAGGGCCTCCCTGACGACGGCGATCCAGCCGACGCAGCCGAGCGCCAGGATCGGGTTCAACTGGTAGACGAGGAAGCACTGGTCGCGGAGCGCGCCCCAGGCGCTCGACTGGCGAAAGAGCGTCCCCTTGAAGCCGCGCACCTGCGGGGGAATGAGGCTGTCGCGCAGGTTGAGCGCCATGGTCACCAGGGGGTTGCCGGGCGTCTTCTGCAGCATCGACACGCTGGAGTTCGACAGGAACGTCCCCCTCCATCCGTACTCGGCGACCGACCAGGCGAACCAGGGCGCGATGACGCAGGCGCCGGCGGCCGCGCAGAGGAGCGTCGCGCGCGCATAGGCCCCGTCCCAGCCCCTGCGGAAGCCGGCCGCGGCCCACGCGATGGCCAGCACCACGACGTAGGGGCCGGCCGAGTAGTGGGTCACCACGGCGCCGCCCAGGCTGAGCGCGCAGAGCAGGCCCGCCGCGCCGGGCCGGCCGCCCCCGTCGCGCGCGCGCAGGAAGAAGTAGAGCCCGGTAAGGATGAAGAAGACCGCCTGGAGCTTGGTCCAGGGATAGGTCGCGTTCTGGACAAAGAGCGGGTTCACCATCGCCAGGACGGTGGCGACCCGCACGGCGCGCACCCCCCCGAATCTCCAGGCGAGCAGGCCCATCGGCAGGAACGCCAGGCTGCAGAGCGCGGTCATGACGAGCTGGTAGTGCGCGTAGTCGGCGCCCGTGATGCGCAGGAAGGCCGCCGTCAGCACGTTCGAGAGGGGAGGGCGGGCCGGCAGCTGGTAGATGTCGAAGAACAGCCGCTCGCGCGGCCATTCGCGCAGGAAGAAGAGCGCCCGCTGCCAGTGCTCGAGCCAGTCGCCGAGCCACGCGCCGCCGGAGTGGTTCCGCACGAACGAGAGCCACGCCGCGCACCACGCGGTCACCAGCAGCTGGCCGCCCGCCAGGGCGCGCGCGGCCGGATCGGCCGCGAGCCGGGGGAGGCCGCGCCGCCCCTCGGCGAGGCCCGCGGCCGCCGCAGCCGCGACGAGCCAGTAGGCCGCGAGCGGGGCCCCGGTCGTGAAGACGGCCCACGCGACGGCCCACGCCCCGAGGAGCGAGAGGGCCGCGCCCGCGACCAGTCCCTCTGCGGGGTCAAGCCGCATCCGGTCGACGACGGGCCGCGACAGCCCGAATGCGACGCCAAGGACCAGGAGGAGGCAGGCCAGCGTGTCTGCGATCATCGGCACGTGTGGGGTCTATGGCATTCGAGAAGGGCCGGGATGGCAATAATCTCCTCGCGGCGCCTCCGCGCGGCCGGTAATCCTTCGGCAGCGATGGCCCCAGCATGCACCGATCCGTGAGCCGGGATACGAACGCATTCTCCGCACCGCCCGGGTGGGCGGCCGGGGTGGTCGTGCTGGCGACGGCTCTGGTCTACCGCGGCACCCTGGCCGTGCCCCTGATCTACGACGACCACATCTGGATCACGTGGAACCCCTCGATCCAGCACCTGCGCTCGCTCGCGGCCGTGCTCTCGCCGCCCGCCGGCTCGGTGGTCTCCGGCCGGCCCGTGCTCAGCTTCTCCCTCGCGCTCAACTACGCGCTCACCGGCGACCGCGCCTGGAGCTACCACCTTGCGAACATCGCCATCCACGCGCTTGCGGCGCTCGCGCTCCTCGGAATCGTGAGGCGCACGCTGGCCTACCGGCCGGCCCTGGTCCCGGCGGCCCTCGACCGGGTGCTGGTGGCGTCCGCGGTCGCGCTCCTGTGGGCCGTGCACCCCCTTCAGACCGAATCGGTGACGTACGTGGCGCAGCGGGCCGAGTCGCTCATGGGCCTCTTCTACCTGCTCACCCTGTACTGCTTCATCCGGGGTGCGCAGGCGCGGGGGCCCGGGACCTGGCACCTGCTTGCGGTGCTCTGCTGCCTGCTCGGGATGGCGACCAAGGAGGTGATGGTCACGGCGCCTCTCGCGGTTCTGGCCTACGACCGGACCTTCATTGCGGGGAGCTTCGCCGCCGCGCTGCGGCTGAGGTGGCGCCTTTATCTCGGTCTCGCGTGCACCTGGGTCCCGCTGGCGTTCCTCTCGGCCGACCTCCACGGCCGCGGCGTGGGCTTCGGACTGGGCTACGGGTGGTGGGCCTACGGGCTCACCGAGTGCTGGGTGGTCGTCCACTACCTTCTGCTGGCGCTCTGGCCGCACCCCCTCGTGTTCGACTACGGCCGTGCCCTGGTCGGGACGGCGCGCGAGGCGCTGCCGTGGGCGCTTGCGCTCGCGGCCCTGGTGGCCGGGGCGGCCGTCGCCTTCGCCCGGCGCACGGCCCTCGGTTTCGCGGGCGCATGGTTCTTCCTGATCCTGGCGCCCGCCTCGAGCATCGTGCCGGTCTCGTTCCAGCCGATGGCGGAACACCGCATGTACCTCTCGCTGGCGGCCGTCGCCGCGGCCGCCGTCGCCGGGCTATGGGCTTTGCTCGGGAGGCGCAGCCTGCCCCTGGTCCTGCTGGGCGCGTGCGTGCTCGGTGCGGCCGCCTACGAGCGCAACCTCACCTACCGCAACGAGATCTCGATCTGGAGCGACACCGTCCAGAGGCGCCCGTCCAACGCGAGGGCGCATCTGGCCCTGGGAAGCGCGCTCGCCCTCGAGGACCGGAACGGGGAGGCGGCTGAGCAGTTCACCGCCGCGCTCCAGATCGACCCGGGCGACTTCGAGGCGCACCGCAACCTGGGGCTTGCGCTCTACCACATGGGCCGCGTGGACGAGGCGCTGGCCGAGTACCGCAGGATCGTCCCGCCGCAGGCGGACTCGGCGCCGCTCCACTTTGACATCGCCCTGGCCCTGGACCGGGCCGGGCGGACGGATGAGGCGATCGCGGAGTATCTGAGGGCGCTCCGCCTCGACCCCGGGGACGGGGAGGCGCGCACGAACCTCGGGATCGCGCTGTACCTGCAGGGCCGCTTCGACGAGGCCGTCGTCCAATACGGGCTCGCCCTCGGGCTCCTGCCCGGCTCGGCTCGGGTCCACTTCAACCTCGGGATGGCGCTGGCCCGGATGGGCGGGATCGAACGGGCGATCGACCAGTACCGCGAGGCCGTACGCCTGGACCCGGGCTTCGCCGAGGCGCGCAACAACCTGGGTGCGCTCCTTGCCGGCACCGGCAGGGTGGACGAGGCGATCGCGCAGTACGAGGAGCTCCTCAGGCTGCGGCCGGACTACGCAAAGGCGCGCACGAGCCTGGAGGAGCTCAGGGCCCTGCAGGCGGCGCAGGCCGCCGGCAAGTAGGTCAGCGCAGGTTGTACTTGAGGATCGCCCAGAGCGCGCGGAAACCGTCGCGCCAGCCGATCTTCTTCCCCTCGGCGTAGGAGCGGCCGTAGTAGCTGATCCCCATCTCGTAGATGACGACGTCGAGCTTCGAGACCTTCGCCGTGATCTCGGGCTCGAAGCCGAACCGGTTCTCCTCGATCTGGATGCGCCTCAGGACGTCCCTGCGGAACACCTTGTAGCAGGTCTCCATGTCGGTGAGGTTCAGGTTCGTGAACATGTTCGAGAGGAGCGTCAGGAACTTGTTGCCGATCATGTGCCAGAAGTAGTGGACCCGGTGCGGCTCGCCGCCCATGAACCGCGACCCGAAGACCACGTCCGCCTTCCCGTCCACGATCGGCGCCATGAGCTTGGAGTACTCGTTCGGGTCGTATTCCAGGTCGGCGTCCTGGACGATGACCGCGTCCCCCGTCGCCGCCGCGAACCCGGTCCTGAGCGCCGCGCCCTTTCCCATGTTCACCTCGTGGTACACGATCTTGTCGACCATGGGTTCGATCTGGGTGCGCAGCAGGTCCCGCGTGCCGTCGCGCGAGCAGTCGTCGACGATGATGATCTCCTTGTCGGGATAGGGGGAGTTGCGGACGCGCTCGACGAGGGTCCGGATGGTCTTGGCCTCGTTGTAGCAGGGGATGACGATCGAGAGCTTCATTCGCGAAGAACGGCGAGAATGCAATACGCGCGCGGCCAACGGAAGCTTTTATCTGCCCCGGGGGCCGCGCCGCCCGCCCGGCAGATCCGGATTGAGGTGGGCTCCGATTGAGTCCAGTCCTTCGCAGTGAGCGCTCCCGCGCGTTACCGTCCGCAGGACCTGCTTCCCCTCGTCGTCGTCGCCGCGGCGGTCGTGGCCGGCTTTGCCGCGCTGCTGGGCCTGAGCCGCTCCTACGCCTGGTCGGGACCCGCCTCCGGGGAGCCCTACAACCTCGCCGTGGAGGGCTTCCGCGCGGGCCATCTCTGGCTTGCGAAAGAGGCGCCGGCCCCGCTCGTGCGCGCCGGGGACCCCTACGCCTTCGCGACGTACAGGCGCTTCCTCGGCCCCCCGTGGAACCTGGTCGACCTGAGCTACTACCGCGGCCACCTGTACGCCTATTTTGGGGTCACGCCGGCCGTGATCCTCTTCTGGCCGTACCGCGCGGTGACGGGGGCGTTTCTCCACCAGGCCTACGGCGTGTTCGCGTTCTGCGCGCTGGGCTACGCGGTGTCCGTGGGGCTCGCCGCGGCGGCGTGGCGCCGGTACTTCCCCGGGGCCGGGGTGTGGGCCGTCGCGGCCGTGGCGCTGCTCCTGGGCACGGTCACGACGCTTCCCGTGTTCCTCGTGCGGCCCGGCCTCTTCGAGGTCTCCATCAGCTGCGGGTACTTCCTCACGATGCTGTCCCTTGCGGCTCTGTGGAACTCATGGCACCGCGACCGGGGCCGGGCCTGCTGGCTTGCGCTGGCAAGCCTCCTGTACGGCCTCGCGGTGGGGGCAAGGCCGACGCTCCTGTTCGGCGCCGCGCTCCTCGCGCTGCCGGTCGCGGCGGCGTTCCTGGAGGAGCGGCGCTCGGGGCTGCCGGCCGGCGCGCGAGGCCTCCTTGCCGCCGCGCTCCTTCCAATAGCAGCGGTCGGCGCGGGCCTCGCGGCCTACAACGTCGCCCGCTTCGGCAACCCGCTCCAGCTCGGCACCGGCTATATGCTCACCGGCGTCAACCTCGCCGGGATGAAGTCGTTCGGGCTTCGCTTCGCCTGGGACAACGTCCGCGTCTACGTCCTCGAGCCCCTGCGCTGGCACGCCGGGTTTCCCTACGTGTGGCAGCCCGCGCGTCCGCCACTGGCCGCCGGACACCTGACCGTGGAGTTCTTCTTCGGGGTGCTGGCGGCCTTCCCGGTCCTGCTCGCCGTGGCGATCGGCCCCGTGGCCTGGAGGGGCGCGCGCCGGGGGCGCTCGCCCTCGGGCATCGCGTCCGCGCTCGCGCTGCTGTGCGCGCTGGAGGCCCTCCCGATCTTCCTCTACGCGTGTGTGTCGAGCCGGTATCTGCTCGATTTTCTCCCGGCGCTGGCGCTCCTGGCGGGCCTCGGCATCCTGGGGCTGGAGGACGCCGTCAGGGGGGGCGGCGCTCCGGATGGGAAGGGCCCGCCGCCGCTTCGGGCCCCCGCGCCGGCGCTTCGCCTCGCGGTCTGCGCTGCGCTGGCGTATTCGGTGGCGAGCGGCTGGCTGCTGGCCCTTGCGCTGAGCGGCTTCTACCGGGGGGCGGAGCAGGGGGTGGCCGCCCTGAATGCGGGCCGGACGCAGGACGCCGTCACGGCCCTCGAGCGCGTGTGCGGGATCAACCCGGACTTTCGCGGGCGGGCCGAGATGCTGGTCGGAACGGCGCTCCTCGGCCAGGGCCGGGTCGGCGAGGGCGCCGCCTTTCTCGGGGCCGCCGTGCGCGACCAGCCCGACCTTGAGGCCGCCCACCTCAACCTGGGGCGGGCCCTCCTGGAGCAGGGCCGTTTTCGGGAATCCGCGGAGTCCTTGCGCAGAGCCGCGGCGCTCGACCCGCTGGACGGCGAGGCCGAGGCCTACCTGGGCGTCGCGCTCTTCAAGGAGGGGCGCACGGCCGAAGCGGTCGAGCGGGAGAAGGCCGCGTTGGCGATCAACCCCGACCTCGATGAAGCCCGGGAGAACCTGAGGGGCTTTGAGTCGGCCAAACGCCCTGCGGGCAGTCCGTGAATGGAGCCGGACCGGGCCGCGGGTTCGCTCGGCTGCCCTTCCCGTGGCCGCTTCATGAACGATCCGGGCAGGCGGCGAGCGGGACGGGCGGCGTCAGGCGCCGCGATCGCGCTCGGCGGCAGACCGTGTTCCGCCAAACAGGAGCGGGGTCAGCGCCACGCACAAGTAGTAGATGAACTGCGTGGGATAGCTGTAGCGGTCGGCGGAGATCACCACGAGGGAGACGATGAGGCTTGCGCCGAGCGGGACGAGCGTGAGAACGAACAGCAGGAACACGGAGCTGTCGCGGCACCTGGAGCGCGCCAATCGGGCCGCGCTCAGGATGAGCACGACGAAATAGGCGTAGCTCCATGCCGCGTTCTGGTAGACGGCCGCGTGCAGGCGCTGCTCCAGGTGCTGGAGCCCCCTCAAGGCGCGCTCCTGGCCCGATTCCGCCTCCTTGCCCTGCACCGAATCCGCGGGCCCCGCCCCGCTCGCGGCCGCCGCGAG
>Ga0265313_10004504_pt1 | contig 10662 bp, 9 predicted proteins | sample 4123metaG_FD_203122 | JGI IMG/M metagenome (GOLD analysis project Ga0265313, IMG submission 203122) | Rhizosphere microbial communities from Carex aquatilis grown in University of Washington, Seatle, WA, United States - 4-1-23 metaG | ecosystem: Host-associated > Plants > Roots > Rhizosphere >...
GGAAATCGCGCGGGCTTACGGCGACGCAGTCAGGAAGAGCGAGGCGCTCGAGCGCCAACTGGAAGAGCGAACCAAATGGGCTTTGGCCCTGAAGAAGGAAAAAGAAACGGCCCGGGCCGATTTCGAGCGTGCCGCGGCCCAGGACGAAGAAGCTGCCCGGCATATTCAGCACCTGGAAAAAACTCTCGCGGAAGCCCGTGAGGCACGCGCGAAGATCGAATCGAGCTTGTGGACGCGGGTGGGCCGGAAGCTGGGCGCTACTTAGCGAACTGCCGCCGCAATTCAGGGCGATTCTATTTCGGAGCGGGAATGGCTCCGGTCGAAAAAGGCTGCGTCTGACGAGCTCTGGTCGCGGCCCATTCCGTCTGGACCTGCGCCGGGAAGGAAAGAAGCGCCGTCTGGATGCGGTCCTGAATGTTCGTCACGACGTCCGGATGGGCGTCGCCACATTCCAAGCCTTCTTCGGGATCAGACTCGATGTTGTACAGTTCCGGTTTTAGCAGAGGCAAGTTGACCCGGCCTTCAGGGGGCGTCTCCACCCAGGGGATCGAATTGTAACGCGCCACGTGGAGCTTCCATGGGCCCAGGCGCGCACACTGAAGATTCCACGAATCGAAATAGAGCAAGGCTTCGCGGTCAAGGGAGCTCTGATCGCCGGTCATCATCGGCCAAATATTGATCCCGTCGAGCGGAAGCTTGGGCAGAGGAACGTTAGCCAAGCCGGCGAAGGTCGGAAGCAAGTCCATCAACGAGCCAAAACCGGAAGGAGCGGTTCCCGGCTGGATCACACCGGGCATATACGCAATAAAAGGCTCCCGCACGCCCCCTTCGTAGGTTTGGCCCTTTCTTCCGCGGAATCGTCCGGGACTGCCCTGAAACCACGGACCATTGTCGCTGGTGAACACGGAGAGGGTATTACCCGTGATTCCAGCGTCGTCCAGAGCTTGCATGACCTGGCCGACGCTCCAGTCCATCTCCTCTACGGCATCGGCATAGAGTCCGAGGTCCGACTTTCCCTTGAAAGCCGGAGATGCGCCCACCGGCACATGGGGCACGTTGTGCGCCAGATAGAGAAAAAACGGACGGTTCTGGTTGGCCTGGATGAACTCCACGGCAGCGCTGGTGTATTTCTCGGTGAGGTAATCGTTGTTGGTATCGGGTTCCATCACCGTCAGGTCATGCATCAATGGCAACGGACGCATATCGTTGCTGTAGGGCACGCCGTAAAATGAGTCGAAGCCGCGATTGGTCGGAAGAAATTGAGGAAGAGATCCCAGGTGCCATTTGCCGATGCAGGTGCTTACGTATCCGGCCGGTTTGAGCACCTGGGGAATGGTGGTTTCCGTGTCGGGAAGCCCATACGTGTCGTTCGCAAAGAGCACGTTGGGGATTCCCATGCGGGTGGGATACCGTGCGGTAAGGAAGGCCGCGCGGGATGGCGAACACACCGGATTGCCCGCATAAAACTGTGAGAACTGCGCGCCCGCTGCGGCTAGTCTGTCCAGATTCGGCGTCTTGATTTTCGATCCGGTAAATCCGACGTCGCCGAACCCAAGATCATCGGTCAAGATCACCAGGAAATTCGGACTCGAAGGAAGCGTGCTCAGATTGCCCTGAGCAATGCTCCTGGAAGCTAGGAGGGGAGCAGCGGAGGCAACCTTAAGAAACTGGCGTCGGGTGAACATCTTGGTTCCTGAATCCTGACCTGGGATCGATCCTCAGTATCCTAGCACCAACCTTGGATCCCCCTCCAGGTCCAGATGCTCGATTCAGTTCCAGGACCCTGAACCATCCATCCTTGAAAAGCAAAGGTTTGCTTCCCGCTTAGGCAAAGAGCTGTCAGGACCTTAGCTGGCGCCAGGCGAATCAAGACCATAAACCACTTGGATTCAGATACATCCGTTCTCCCCGAAGGTGCGGTCCAAATGGCGGTACTAAGTTTCTGGCCAAAAACGTCGACTGAAAAGTATAGATCCACGGGCGGCTTGCACATCAATACCGACACTTTCCAGCGCCCAGGGTGCTCATTAAAAGAAGAAGGAAGACAAGGAATGGACCGTTTGAGTTTGCAGTTCTTGCGTATTGGAATCGCGGGATTTGCACTGAGCGCAATATCTTCGGCGCAAATGACCGTCACGCTGACGCCGTCGATGCCTTCGCCGGCCCCACTTGCAACCATGATCACTTGGAACGCCGCGGTCTCCAACCCCGCGACCGACGTGATCTGGTATCGGTTTCGGGTGAGGGAGGTCGGCGCCGGCGACTACACCATGATTCGAGATTATAGTCCGCTCGCCTCCTTGGACTGGACCGCGTCCGATCACGAGGGTCTCTACCAGATGGAGGTGTCCGCGAAGGATCGGCTGACGGGCGATCTGGCTGCAACGTCGAGCACCTACCAAATGCTATCCCGGGTGACTTCCGGCGGTCCCGAAATCAGCCCCACGGCCCACCCGCTGGTGTTTCTTTACAGCGCACTCTGTCCCGGCGGATCCCAGATGAAGGTCCAGTTCCAAGCACAAGACGGGATCATCCAGGAAACACCCTATAAAGCCTGCCAAGCGGGGCTCAGCGTGAATTTTTACTTGGCCGGACTACGTTCCAGTACAGCGTATGTGGCCCGGCACGTCATTGACTCCAATGGACAGCTCACCACTGGTCCGGCCCTCATTTTTGGGATGACCCAGGCGACCCCAGGCCTGTTCACGGAGACCGTTATCCAGCCACCCGCGGCGGCCGTATCGAGCCCGATCCTGCTGGGCAGTTCCCTGGCGGGCGCTGTGGCCCATGATTTGGAAGGGCACGTCGTCTGGTACAGCAACAACGGAATCTACGTCGTCACCAGGGCCGAAGACGGCGGGTATTTCTGGGGCACCATCGAGAGCGAGCTGTTCGACGTGTCACAGCAGGTGATCCGCAAGTTCGATTTGGTGGGTATGACCGTTCTCGAGACGAATGCGGCCCGCGTGAATGAGCAGTTGACCGCAATGGGCCGGCGGCCCATCACCGGCTTTCACCACGAGGCCCGGACGCTGCCCGACGGGAGGATCGCCGCACTAGCCGGCGTGGAACAGATCCTCACTGACGTCCAGGGCCCGGGACCCGTGGACGTGCTTGGGGACATGATCGTTGTATTCGACAGCAACCTGAACGTAGTCTGGACCTGGGACACCTTCGATCATCTGGATGTCACGCGCAAGGCGATTCTCGGCGAAACCTGCGGGCCGATTAGTGGCTGCGCTCCCTTCTACCTGGCCAAAACCGCCAACGACTGGACACATGGCAATGCGATTCAGCAAACGCAGGATGGGGAGCTGCTCTATTCCAGCCGTCACCAGGATTGGCTGATCAAGGTCAGCTATCAGAACGGAACGGGAGACGGTCACGTAATCTGGCGCTTGGGCCAGGACGGCGATTTCCAGATCAATTCCTCGGACCCATGGCCTTGGTTCTCCCATCAGCACGACGCAAATTTCGAATTGTCCGATCCTTCCGCGTTACTGGTCTTCGACGATGGCAACACTCGTGTAACCAGCAACGGTGGAAACAGCCGGGGCCAGGCCCTGAAGCTGGACGAGCCGAACCGCACCGCGTCCTTCATCCTGAACGCCGACCTTGGGGTCTTTTCGCTCGCGGTGGGCTCGGCTCAACTGCTCCCGGACCACAACTACCACTTCGATGCCGGATTCGTGCCTGAAGGCGCGGGGGTCGCATATTCGATCGAAGTGGATGGGACGGGCCACTTCGTCTATGAAGCCAAGGCGAATACAATTCTGTATCGCACGTTTCGAATGACGAATCTGTATACGCCGAACTGATAACCGCGGAAGTTCGCACCACACCAACTGGATGGCGTAGTATATCCGACAGGAGTGTCTGATGGATCTGACTGCGCTTATCCCGATCGTAGTGGTCATCTTATACGTACTCTCCAGTATCAAGATTCTGGCCGAATACGAGCGTGGCGTAGTGTTCCGGCTCGGGCGCGTGCTGTCGACACCGAAAGGCCCCGGCGTAGTCCTGGTCTTTTCGCCGATCGATCGCATGGTGCGGATGTCGCTGCGCGTGGAGGCGATGGAGGTCCCGGCGCAGGACGTGGTCACGCGCGATAACGTCACTGTCAAAGTGAATGCCGTGATCTATTTCCGCATCGTTGAGCCAACCAAGGCGGTTATCGAGGTCGCGAATTATCTGTACGCGACCTCCCAGTTGGCGCAGACCACTCTGCGGAGCGTTCTGGGCGAGACCGAACTGGACGAACTGTTGAGCCAGCGCGAGAAACTCAATATTCGGCTGCAGAGCGTGCTCGACCAGCACACCGGCCCGTGGGGAATGAAAGTCACCATGGTGGAAGTGAAGCAAGTGGACCTGCCCGAGCAGATGATCCGGGCCATCGCCCGCCAAGCCGAAGCCGAACGCGAGCGCCGCGCGAAAATCATCCATGCCGAGGGCGAAGCGGAGGCTGCGGCCAACCTGGAAAAAGCCGCCGAGATGATGGCGCGCCAGCCGATCTCGATCCAGCTCCGGTACCTGCAAACGCTGGTCGAAATCGGCGCGGAAAAGAACACGACAGTTGTGTTTCCAGTCCCTATGGATATACTCTCGTCATTAACGAAGCTGTTGGACAAATACAACAAGGAAGCCTAAACATAAGTGCCCAGAAACGACGATGGCGAGTTCGAACTGATTCTCGGGAACCGCCAATTGATGAGCGTATTTTTTATCGTGGTGATCCTGCTGGGCGTGTTTTTTGCGATGGGCTACATCGTGGGGAGAAACTCGTCGCCGGTCGGCGCGCCGGAAGTGGCTTCCCGCCAGGCTGACACGAAACCAGTGGACGCGGACACATCTTCGTCCACGAAGCGCGAGACGGCGCGGGACAAAGCGGCACCGTCGGACGTGCCCCCCGAGACTGACTCGCAGCCCAAGGAAACCGCATCGCAGCAGGGTCCGGCGACCAAGCCCGCGCCTCCGCCTGAACCCGCTCCCGCGCCTGCGCCGGTGAAGGCGTCCGCGCGCGCCGCGACTTCCGACCAGCCCGAATCCGGACGTACCTACTTACAGCTCTCGGCGATCGAACGCGACAAGGCCGAGATTATGGTGGAGCTTCTGCGCAAGAAGAATTTTTCCGCGATCGCGGCCGAGATTCCCGAGAAACCGGGCGTGTTTCGCGTGCTGGTGGGACCGATTTCGGACGCCGACATCAACAAGACTCGTACCGCTCTGCAGGACGCGAGCTTCCCCGGCAAAGAGGCCGTCAAGCGAACGTTCTAGGGCTCCAGCCGCATGGACGCGCTGATTCAACTCGCTCCCGCCGGACCGCGTTTGCCTGAGTGGCTGCGCAAGCCACGTACGCACTTTGAAGCGGTCCATCAAGTGAAGACTGAGCTGCGCAGGCTGAATCTGCACACGGTGTGCGAATCGGCGCGCTGCCCCAACATGCATGAATGTTTTCATCGCGGCACGGCGACCTTCATGATCTTGGGCAATCTGTGCACGCGCGGCTGCGGATTCTGCTCGGTTCCCAAGAGCCGGCATCCCGGCGCGCTCGATCCGGAGGAGCCGGCCAATGTTGCCCGCATGGCGGCGGACATGCGATTGCGCCACGTGGTGATCACCAGCGTCAACCGCGACGATCTGGCGGATGGGGGTTCAGAACATTTTTCTAAGACGGTGCGCGCCGTTTGCGCGGCGCTTCCGGAAGCACGCGTGGAAGTTCTGACGCCTGATTTTCAGGGCGACCTCGCGGCGGTGGCGCGAGTCCTCGAAGCCGGGCCTCACATCTTCAATCACAACATGGAAACAGTGGCACGCCTATACAATCCGGTGCGGCCTCAAGCGAAGTACCACCAATCACTCGATGTATTGAAGTTCGCGAAACGTTATCGCGCGAACGCGCTGGTGAAATCCGGCGCGATGCTCGGCCTGGGGGAGACTGTCGAAGAGGTCCATCAACTCATGCGCGATCTGTACGCCGCGGACGTCGACATCGTGACTCTGGGCCAGTATCTGCAGCCGACCCGGCGTAATCTGCCCGTGGCCGAATTCGTTCCGCCGGCGCAGTTCGATGCGTATCGCGACTTCGGGCTCTCGCTGGGATTTAAGATGGTGTTCAGCGGACCTTTAGTGCGCAGCTCTTATATGGCGGATTTAGTCACGGCGGAAATTCGGGCGTGAATCTCGGACTGTCGCTGCTATCTGGCGTTCTGCTGGTCCTGATTTTCCCGAACTTCAATTTCACCTTGCTCGCGCCGGTGGCGCTGGCTCCGCTGCTGATCGCATGCGCGCGTGAAGATTCCTGGAAGCGGAGATTCGTACTGGGGTGGGCCTCGGGATTCGTATTCTGGTTCTCGATCTGCTCGTGGATCCAGTTCGTCCTCGAAGTGCACGGCGGCATGGGGCGGTGGGGCGGATGGGGCACCTTCACACTGTTCGCCGTACTCAAGGGCTTGTATACAGCTACTTTCGCAGCGCTGGTAGGTAACGTGATGCGGACACCCTGGGCCATTCCCGGCGCCGCCGCACTCTGGACCGCTGTCGAATACGCACACGGGACGATCGGACTGGCGTGGATCGGTCTGGGATTCGCTTGGCTCGATTTGGGAAACGCCGCGATCGACATGCCGCTGATCCCACGGCTCGCCCCGATCACCGGCGTATGGGGATTGTCGTTCGTGCTGGCGATGATCGGGTGCGCGATAGCGCTCGCGATTCTGCACCGGCCGTTAGCGCACTTCGCGTGGCTCGCGGGTCTCGCGATTCTGCCGCTGCTACCCGCAGTGCCTGCTCCGCGCGCTGGAACGGAACGCGTACGTGTGGTGCAACCGAACATCGACACCGAAGCCGAGTGGAGTCCTGAGACGATGGCTGTGCTGCAGCAGCGTATGGTCCTGCTCTCCGAGCCCGCCAACGCGCAGTTGATCGTTTGGCCGGAGGCTCCCGCGCCGTTCTATCCGGAGGAAGAGTCCTTCCGGAAATACGTGGGCGATCTCGCGCGCGACGCGCAGACTCCGATCCTGATGGGCGGCGTGGGACGAACACCCAGCGGCGATCCGCTGAACTCGGCGTTCTTGTTTAAGAAGGACGGCAGCATGTCAGGAGAACGCTACGACAAAATCCGTCTGGTCCCGTTTGGCGAGTACGTGCCGAACGCGTTTGGCTGGGTGAATCGCGTCACGCATGAAATTGGCGATTTCGTGCCCGGCACGCGCATCGTAACGTTTCCGTTGGACGGACATAAGATCGGAGCGTTCATCTGCTACGAATCGGCGTTCTCCGATCTGGTCCGGCGATTCACCAAGGCCGGCGCGAATGTGCTGGTGAATCTTTCGAACGACGGCTACTTCGGCCACAGCGCGGCGCGCGAACAGCATTTAGAGTTGGTGCGGATGCGGGCGGCGGAGAACCGGCGCTGGATTTTGCGCGCCACCAATGACGGCATAACGGCGATGATCGATCCGGCTGGACGAGAAATCGTGCGCTTGCCGCTTTACACACAGACTTCGGCAGTGTTCGGATACAACTCGCTGACGGAACTGACACCCTACGTGCGTTTCGGCGATTGGTTCGCCTGGCTGTGTCTGGCGGGTGCTGCCGTCAGCTGTGTCGGATTACGAGCACGTCGCCGTCCTTGACGATGTACTCCTTGCCTTCCAGGCGCAGCAGGCCCTTGTCGCGCACGCCGGGATAGCCCGAGTGCTCCACCAGCGCCTGCCAATTGACAACTTCCGCACGGATGAACTTCTTCTCGAAATCGCTGTGGATCGCGCCCGCCGCCTTCTGAGCCGTGCTGTTCATGGGAATGGTCCAGGCGCGGACTTCGGTCTCGCCAGCCGTCAAAAAGCTCATCAGGCCCAGCAAGGAATACGTTGCGGTGATGATTCGGGCCAGCGCCGATTCCTTTAGTCCATAGCTCGCCAAATACTCTTTCGCTTCCTCGGGCTTCAATTCGGCCAGCTCGGCTTCCACTTGCCCGCAGACGGCGGTGACCGCAATGTTCTTTCGCCCGGCAAAGGGTCCTTTGCGGTATTCCTCTTCCACTTCATGCAGCCGCGGGGCGTCTTTTTCGCCGATATTGAGCACGCACAGCACCGGCTTCAATGATAGAAACTGGAAGCCGCGGATGCGCTTTTCGTCTTCGTCGCTGAATTCGAGTTCGCGCAGCGGACGATCAGCCTCCAGCTCGGCCTTGATGCGCTCCAGCAGCGCGAACTCCTTGTCGAGATCGGGACTCTTGATCTTCTTGCGGTCTTTGTCGACGCGTTCGATGCGTTTCTCGACAACAACGAGATCACTGAGGATCAGTTCGATCTCGACGTCCTGGAAATCACGCACGGCATCGACGGATCCCTTTTCGTGCGGGACAGTATCGCTGTCGAAGGTGCGCAGCACATGCGCCATCGCATCGACCACACGCAAGCTGGCGAGATAACTGGGATCGCGCAAGGCTTCTTTCGAGATGGCCGGGAAATCCAGATACTCGACGGTCGCGTAGGTGATCTTGGGCGGGTCGAAAATCTTGGCTAGCGCATCCAGGCGGGCGTCGGGCACTTTGGTCATGCCGACGCGGGTTTCCATGGAGCCCACGCGGGCGGATTGGTTGACGCCTGTCAGTATAGTGAACAGGCTGGTCTTGCCTACCATCGGTAGGCCAACGATTGCAGTTTTCATTTATTTGGGAAGCGAGTTCCTATTATCGCGTGGCGGGCGTGTGTCTCTTACAACGGGACGTCCACCAGCGTCAGGATCTCAGTCAACACGCGCTCGGCGGCTTCGGCCGATCGCGGCGCCAGCGCCACGCGCGAGTTCACCACCACGCGATGCGCGAACACCGGCAGCGCGAGCCGCTTGACGTCATCCGGGGTGGCGTAATCGCGTCCTTCCACAGCAGCCAAGGCCTGGGTAGCACGATACAGGGCTTGCGCCCCGCGCGGGCTGACGCCCATGGCCAGCGATTCGTGCGTACGCGTTCGTTCGACCACCGCGAGCATGTAATCCACCAGCGCGTCGTCCACGTTTACTTTTGCGACGGCTTCCTGCAGCGCGATCAATTCGTCGCCCGAAAGAACCGACCGCATGGTCTCCGCGGGCGTTGCTCCGCCGCGCCGCACGATTTCGCGTTCCGCCCCGGCTTCCGGATAGCCGATGCGGATGCGCATCAGGAACCGGTCGAGTTGCGACTCCGGCAGTGGATACGTCCCGTGATGCTCCACCGGGTTCTGCGTCGCGACGACCATGAATGGCTGCTCAAGGGGATACGACCGGCCATCGATGGTCACCTGCAGCTCATTCATGGCTTCGAGCAGCGCGGACTGGGTTTTGGGCGTCGCGCGATTGATCTCGTCGGCCAGGAGGAAGTGCGTGAACACCGGCCCGCGCTTGAATTCGAACTCCTCGGTGTGCGCGTTGTAGATGGTGACGCCGACCACGTCGCTGGGCAGCATGTCGGAGGTGAACTGGATGCGGTGGAAGCTGGAATCGACGCTGCGCGCCAGGGCCTGGGCCAGCGTAGTCTTGCCGACGCCTGGGACGTCCTCGATCAACAGGTGGCCGCGGGCCAGGAGGCAGGTGAGCGATAGGCGCACCACTTCCGGCTTTCCGCGAATCGCTTCCCCTAGCGCCGCCTCGATCTCAGACAGCTTGGAAAGCGAACCGGGCGGACCGTACGTGGTCTCCCGCTGCAGCATCGCTTTCATGATATCGAAACCGCCTGGACAGGTTATTTAGGTTAGTTCTCTGAGGGTCTCTCGACCCGGTCGATGACGAGCGTCTGAACCGGCCCCCTGGTCGCTTCCAGGCGAAGGCCGAGTTGCTCCTGCATGGCCACGAACAGACTCGGCTTGGTGGATTCCGCCGAGCGTGGCAGGTTGCCGCTGAATTGGTTTTCGTCGGGCGTCCACTCCAGATCGAAATCGTACGTTCCGGAGAGGCCGGTTTGATCGACTACCGAGCGGTCGACCACGACGCGCTGCATCATCGCCGCAAACTGCATGATAGTCGCGTTCCGCGCCGGCAATTCAACGTGAACCCCGCCCTTTTCCTCCGGGTGAATCACGTTGATCAGTTCCGGAGGTGTGCCGGCAGGTGCCGTGCTTGGCTTTAGCTTTGATCCGCCTTTGGCTTCGGCGATCGTGAAGACCGGAAGTTCTTTTGGTTCGCGGTGAAAGGCAAGTTGAAACCGGTCGGTCAGGAGCTTGCGCAGCATCGCCATCTGCTCGTCAAGATTTGGCTGGATGTTTCCCGGCGTCGTGGCCTGAATATCGTAGAGATCGGAATCGGTCCATGGCGGGCCGCCGGAGATGACCCGCGGCGTGAGACTGTAGGCAGCCGCAACCAGCTGCTGCAATGAAAAACCCTGGGCGTAGAATCGATTGACGCTTTGCATCCGGATGTACCGGGCCCGCGAATCGGGAGAGGTTGGCTTTATCGTAGCCACTTCGAATGCGTCGAATGCGGGCCGCGTGGGCAGGGACTGCGCGAATGTCCCATTAGCTGCAAGAGCTAGAAGCGTAACCGCCAGTTTAAGCGTCATCATCGATCATCTGTATTGTCTCGGACGCATGCGGGCCAAGAACGTTTGTAATAATACACGCCTCTAATCGTCTTAGGCCTTGAAGGGCGGGTGCCTTGGATGATTTCAAGAGCGGCAGCCATCAGCTTCTT
>Ga0265313_10004507_pt1 | contig 10658 bp, 10 predicted proteins | sample 4123metaG_FD_203122 | JGI IMG/M metagenome (GOLD analysis project Ga0265313, IMG submission 203122) | Rhizosphere microbial communities from Carex aquatilis grown in University of Washington, Seatle, WA, United States - 4-1-23 metaG | ecosystem: Host-associated > Plants > Roots > Rhizosphere >...
TCCGCAGCTCAGCGAACGTCTCAGCGACGCATCGAGCCGGATCTCGGCGGTCGGCCGCGCTTACGAGCGCCTCGCCTATAACGCCGATTACGAGAACATCAATCTGACCGCATATCTGAGGGAAGTGCTTGACGACGTCGAACCGGCCGTGGCGCCCTGCAAGGTGTTTTTCGAGGCGCCGGAGGACATCGAGTTCGCCGCCGACCGCGCAATCCTGGTGGCGCTGATCATCAATGAGCTGGTGCTCAATGCCGGCAAATATGCCTATCCTGGCTGTCCCGAGGGTTCGATCTGGGTGCGCCTGTTGCGCGCCGACAAGAACGCGGTGCTGGTTTCGGTTCGCGACGAAGGCGTCGGCCTGCCCGCGGATTTCGACCCGACGCTCAGCAAGCGGCTCGGCACCAGGCTGGTCAACGCGCTGGCCAAGCAGCTCGATGCCGAATTGACGCGGCCGCAGTCGAACACCGGGACCGATCTGACGCTGCTGATTCCGCTCCTGCAGCCCAAGTCCGGCGGTGCGCAGGCCTGAGCGCGCCGCTCAGTCCTTCTCTTCCTTGAAGGTCTCGCGATAGGGCGAGGCCGGATAGACGCCGAGGATGGTCAGCTCCTTGGAGAAGAAGCGCAGTTCCTCCAGCGCGAACACCAGCGAGGTGTCGTCGGGATGGCCCTCGACGTCGGCATAGAATTGCGTGGCGAAGAAATTGCCGCCGACCATGTAGCTCTCGAGCTTGGTCATGTTGATGCCGTTGGTGGCGAAGCCGCCCATCGCCTTGTAGAGCGCGGCCGGCACGTTGCGCACCCGGAACACGAAGGTGGTGACCACCTTGCCGTTGCCGTGCGACGCCCATTTCTTCTCGCGCGACAGCACGATGAAGCGCGTGGTCGAATGGCTCTCGTCCTCGACATTCTCCTTCAGGATATTGAGGCCATAGATTTCGGCTGCCAGCCGCGACGCGATCGCTGCGCGCGTGATGTCCTTGCTGTCGGCGACTTCGCGCGCCGAGCCGGCAGTGTCGGCATTGACGATCGGCTTCAGCTTCAGTTCGCGGATCACACGCCGGCACTGGCCGAGCGCCATCACATGGCTCTCGACCGTCTTGATGGTGTCGAGGCTGGCGCCGTTCGGCGCCATCAGCTGGTTGCGGATCGGCAGAAACCACTCGGCGATGATGTGCAGGCCGGCATTCGGCATCAGGTGATGGATGTCGGCGACCCGGCCGGCGACCGAGTTCTCGATCGGGATCATGCCGAGCTCGGCGTCGCCGCTGGAGACCGCGGCAAAGCAGTCCTCGAACGTGGCGCAGGGCACCGGCGTGTAATCCGGATAGGCCTCCCGGCATGCAATGTCGGAATTGGCTCCCGGCTCGCCCTGGAACACGATTTTCTTGTTGCCCGCTGCTTTGGCCATGTCACTCACCTTTAAGGGCGATTGGGTTGCAGACCGCGCCGGCCAAGTCAACGGAGCGGCGCCGTGGCGTTGTCGGCCTGAACCATGCGGCGCGGCGTCGCTGCAAACGCCCTGAGACATTCGGGGCTATGGGCGTCAGCGACCTGATGCCGCCCGCAAGACACTCCCATCCATCACCGTGTCGCAAGCCAGGTTTTGAGGGCCTTTGCCGTCATAGTCATAGACGCCGGCCGTCACTACGACCACCACAGCGAGCGTCGGGATTATGTTGAGGCATTGCCCGCCCCAGCCGCTGCCGCTGATCCACTCGATGCTGCGGCCATCCATCGACGACTGGTCGCGCCACCACAAATAAGCATAAGAGAACTTGGGTTTGACCACGCGGGGCAAGGTCATCTCCCTGATCCAGTCGGCAGAAACGATCTGCCGGCCGCGCCAGGAACCATGATCCAATATCAATTGGCCGATCTTCGCGAGATCGCGCGGCCGCAAGCGCAGTCCCCAGGATGCGCCGGGATCGCCGCTAGCCATTCGCCCCCATTCCCAGTCGGTGATGCCGAGCGGCTCGAACAGCACCTCCTTGGCAAATTCATCGAGCCGACGGCCGGCGGCCTTTTGCACGACACCACCAACCAGTTCTGCAACGCCATTATTGTAGCGCCATTTCTTCCCTGGCTCCTCCACCATGGGCCGTTCCAGCACCAGCCGATAGGGATCTGGTGCGGCGTCGACTCTGCGCGCCATGCTCAGATAGGGCTTGACCGGCCAGTCCAGACCCGCCTGCATGGTCAACAGATCGCGCAAGGTGATCCGTTCCCGCTCCGGACTGATGAGATCGCCATACTCGGGGAAGAACGAGAGCAGCGGCGCATCGACGTTCTTGATCATCCCACGGTCCAGGGCGACGCCAACCAGGAGCGCAACCACGCTCTTGGTAATCGATTGAAGGTCGTGCTTCGTCCGTATGTCGTGCGGCGTATTTTCCAGCGGCTGTCCCCAATGCTGCTGCGGCTAGCGCTGGTCCGGTCCGGTAAAATACTTCTCGTAAACGATCACTCCGTTACGGACCACGACGACGCTGTGCGGATTGGCGTCTTTGAGTTTTTCCAGTTTCCCGTCGATAGAACAAATCAGCGCTGGATCGAGTTGTTGCGCCTGCGGCTCGGAGACGGACCAACCGTCGTCAATCGCGATCGGTGCTCCACAACCCGCAGAGCCTTCGGCTTGCGCAATTGACGGTAAGAGGGCGACGACGAGTGCCAATGCCGGTGCGCGTAACATGACGGGCCAATCTATGACGGCGATCCATCATCATGGCAGACGCTGGGCCGGCATTCCAGCGAACGGCAGTCGCATCGTAAAATCGCGGTTCACGGGCGTCATGTCCGCTGTCGACACAAACCGGGCATTGAGCGGTGACTATTCCTGTATCGGTATTGAACGCCGGCGCCGCCAAGTCCCCAGCCACCAGTAAAGTGCCGCCGTCACCAGTCCGGCCGCCGGACAGATCGCCGTCATCGGATCGGTCGCCGAGCGCAGGAGGAACACTACGAAGCTCTCGATCGGCGGGCCGGAATCGGGCCCGCTGCTCTTCCATTCGATCGATGCCAGCGGGACGATGACCGCCGCGCCCAGCACCAGGCCCAGCAGGCAGACTTTGAAGGCGGTCATCGGCCGCCACAGGGACAGCAGATACAGCGATGGCAGGAAGAGAAAAATCGTGGTGCCATAAGACACGAAGCAACTCGGGACCATCAGGAACAGGAACGCAAACAGCGGATCGTCCCCTCGCAGGAAGCCCAGGATCACCGCGCTAAAAATCAGCGGTGCCGCTAATGGCGCGAAAATTAGGCCGGTCCAGCTAAATCGCACCGCCAGTCGCTCTCCAGGCTGGTTCGGATGCGAATCATAAGGCTGCGACCATCCGCATGTCCGGTACTGGCGCGAAGTGGCCTTGAGCACCCGAATCGCCCTGGGCAAGGTCGCTCTGTGAGCGCCCGGCCGAAAGCAAAATCCCGGCGATTTCCACCGCCGGATCGCCCGTTCTCGATTTCTTGCACCGTCTGGGCCGCCCTCGTGCCGCTGAACTGTACGACCGCTTGGGATTGACAATTATCGATCACCTCGGTCATTTTAAATGCGCTGCATGTAGGGCGCATCGGCGCAATGCCGAAGGGGCAATGCCCACCTACGCGACGTCAACGTAGCGCGCGCATGCCGAGTCTCGAGAACCTGAGAAAGCAAGCCAAGCTCGTTCTGCGCTGGCATTGCGACCGATACTACCCGGTTGCGGCGCAGATCAGGATGCTGCTTCCTCGCTACAAGCACATGACCGATCCCGAAGTGCTCGCACACAGCTTCAAGCTGAGTGACGCGCAGGAATTGGTGGCGAGGCAACACGGTTTTGAAAGCTGGCAGGCGCTCAAAACAGGACTCTCCACCATGTCAGATCATGCAGAACATGCCCCATCCAAAGCGGTCATCATCGCCGCCGAACCACAATTGTTTGTCGCGGATATCAGAGCATCGCTCGGCTTCTTCACCCAGAAGCTTGGCTTCGCGATTGCGTTCACCTATGGCGAGCCGCCCTTGTATGCGCAGGTGAAGCGCGACGAAGCGCGGCTCAATCTCAAACGTGTCGATGGCCCCGTGATCAACCCCGAGCTCAGAGACCGCGAGGAATTGTTGTCGGCCGCCGTCACCGTTGCCTCGGCGGAGGAGCTCAAGCGGCTGTTCCTTGAATTCCAGTCGGCGAACGTCACGTTCTTCCAGGCGCTGAAAAAGCAGCCTTGGGGGGCGCGAAACTTCATCGTCAAGGCCCCGGACGGCAATTTGCTCCTGTTCGCCGGCCCCGCGAACTAGGCGTAGCGCAATGGTGGAGACCGCTGGCCGTGCATTCGGTCAGCTCGATGTGCGATTGCGCGTAAAAAAATCCCGGCGGTTTTCGCCGCCGGGATTGCCCTGTTGTCTTTGACGTGAGGAGATTACGCCGCGCGCTGATTGACCTTCGAGGTCGCGATTTTCGTCAGCGCCTGGTCGGTCATTTCCTCTTCGTCGAGGTTCTTCTTCAGGACGCTGGCGCAATCGCTGCGGCCGAGCTCCTTGGCCCAGGCGATCAGCGTGCCGTATTTGGTGATCTCGTAATGCTCGACCGACTGCGCGGCGGCGATCAGCGCGGCATCGAGCACCGTCTTGTCGGCGACGTCGCCGGCGACCTCCTTGGCCTCCTTGATGATGCCATCGATCGCCGGGCAGTCGACGCCCTTGGCTTCGACGCCGTGCATCTTGAAGACCTCCTCGACGCGCTTGACGTGACCCTTGGTCTCTTCGAGATGTTTGCGGAAGCCGGCCTTGAGTTCCGCATTGGTCGCCTTCTCGATCATGTCGGGCAGCGCCTTCACGATCTGCTGCTCGGCGTAATAGATGTCCTTGAGCTGATGCACGAACAGATCGTTCAACGTCTTGATGTCTTTGGAAAACAGTCCCATCTTGTTCCTCCGGTTTTTGGAAATAACGCGAAGGTAACGAGGATCGGCTGGAAGCGTTCCTCGCTTATGAGAACGACCTCGGTTCTGACGCAGTTCCTGTTCGCCGGTTCCTTTGCGCGATAGCGCTCAGTGCGCCGCCAACATTCGCCGTGCCTTCTCCAGGTCCTCCGGCGTGTCGACGCCGAGCGGAACGCTGTCGACAATGGCGACGTCGATCCGCATGCCGGCATCGAGCGCGCGCAACTGCTCGAGCCGCTCGCGCTTCTCGTTGTCGGAGGGCGGCAGCTTGACGAATTGTTCCAGCGCCGCGCGCCGGTAAACATAAAGGCCGATGTGATGGTAATGCGGGCCGGGACCTGAGGCATTGGCGCGAGTGAATGTTGTCGCGTGCAGGCGCCGCGGTGAAAGTTTCTCGCCGATCACCTTGACGACGTTCGGATTGCGCAGTTCGGCATCGACCGTGATCTCGGCGGCGAGCGTTGCGATATCGACCGCGGCATCCTCGAGCGGCGCCAGCGCCGCCTTGATGTCGGCGGGCGCGATTGTCGGCAGGTCGCCCTGGACATTGACGATGATGTTGATGCGCCGCTCGGGGTCGATCTCCATCAGCGCCTCGTGGATGCGGTCCGAACCGGAGGGGTGATGGACGCTGGTCATGATGGCGCGGCCGCCGGCCTTCTCGGCGGCGACCGCGACCGCCTCGCTGTCGGTCGCCACCACGACCTCGCCGATCCTGGCCGCCATGGCCCGGCGCATGATGTGGGCGATCATCGGCTGGCCGTTAATATCGATGAGCGGCTTGCCGGGCAGCCGGGTGGCCGCCATCCGGGCCGGGATCAGGACGATGACGTCGGACATGCGCGATCAACGCCGTTACTGGCCGGGACAAGGACGGCGACCGCGCCGACAAGCGCCGTAAACGCGATCATGGCGCCGTTATACGGGTTGCCTCCGGGCGGGCAAACCGGTATCCAAATCGCGCCGCCGGGCCCCTGGCGGGCCCTCGTCCCGCATCCTCGCGCGAGTCGATCTCGATGAACTCATTCGAACTCAACAAGATTCTCGGCGCCATCCTCGGCACCTGCCTGATCACTTTGGCGCTCAGCATCACCGCGGGCGCGATCTTCTCGCCGGAAAAGCCTGCCAAGCCCGGCTATGCGATTGAAGCTAAAGAAGTATCCGGCGCGCAGGACGAAGCCAAGAAAGAGCCGTCGCAGCCGATCGAAGTGCTGCTTGCCAGCGCCTCGGTGGAAAAGGGCCAGCAGACCGCCAAACAATGCGGCGCCTGCCATACCTTTGAAAAAGGCGGTCCGAACCGCGTCGGGCCAAACCTCTGGGGCATCGTGGGAAGCGAGCGCGGCGAGGGCCGCGGCTTCAATTTCTCCGCCGCAATGAAGAGCAAGGGCGGCACCTGGACGTTCGACGAGCTCAACAAATTCCTGGCCAATCCGCGCGGTTATATCCCTGGAACCAATATGACTTTTGCCGGCCTGACGAGGGACCAGCAGCGCGCCGACGTGATCGATTATCTCAATACGATGTCGGATAAGCCGCTGCCGCTGCCGAAAGCGGCCGAGAATAAGCCGGCTGCCGCGCCCGCCGCGGACAACAAGCCGGCGGCGCCCGCGCCGGCCCCGGCGCCAGCCCCCAAGAAGTAGCTGGCGCGGCACCGGAAATTTGCTTCGGCCGGGCCCGCGCCCGGCCGTTTTGTTAGCCGGGGCCAAAAACCGACATAATGCTCCTAAAAGCCCTATTGCTCGGAGCCTGAAATGACATTGTCGCGCCGCACATTGATCAAGGTCGGCACTGTTCTGCTGACGTCGCCCGCGGCCATTCTGCGCGGCATTGGTCGCGCCCGTGCTCAGGACAAAGTCTGGACGCGCGGCCTGTCGCTGTTCGGCGAGCCGAGCTATCCCGCCGGCTTCAGGAATTTCGCTTACGTCAATGCGGCCGCGCCCAAAGGTGGCACGGTGCGGCAAATCGCCTTCGGCACCTTCGACAATCTCAACCTGGTCGTCGCCGGCGTGAAGGGCAGCCTCGGCAGCGGCCTCGATCTCATCACCGAGACGCTGATGACTTCGGCACTCGACGAGGTCTCGACCGAATACGGCCTGCTCGCCGAAGCCGTCAGCCATCCGGACGATCATTCCTCCGTCACCTACCGGCTGCGCTCCAATGCGCGCTGGCACGACGGCAAGCCGGTCACGGTGGACGACGTCATCTTCTCGTTCGATACCATCAAAACCAACAGCCCGCAGCTCGGCGCCTATTACCGCCACGTCGTCAAGGCGGAGAAGACCGGCGAGCGCGAGGTGACGTTCAGCTTCGACGGACCGGGCAATCGCGAGCTGCCGCAGATCGTCGGCCAGCTTTACATTTTGCCGAAGCACTGGTGGGAGGGCACCGACGCCTCCGGCAAAAAGCGCGACGTCACGCAGACCACGCTCGAGCCGCCGCTCGGCAGCGGTCCCTATCGGCTCAAATCGTTCACGCCCGGCCGCTCGCTCGCCTATGAGCGCGTCAAGGATCACTGGGGCCAGGACCTCAACGTCTATGTCGGCGCCAACAATTTCGACGAGATCCGCTTCGAATATTTCCGCGACTCGACGGTGGCGCTCGAAGCCTTCAAGGGCGATCAGGTCGACTGGCGCACGGAGAACAGCGCAAAGAACTGGGCGACCGCCTATGACTTCCCGGCGGTGCAGGACAAGCGCGTGGTGTTGGAGGAATTCCCGATCCGCAATTCCGGCGGCATGCAGGCCTTCGCCTTCAACGTGCGGCGGCCGAAATTCGCCGATCCGCGGCTGCGCCGCGCCTTCAACTTTGCCTTCGACTTCGAGGAAATGAACAAGCAGATTTTCTTCGGCCAGTACAAACGCATTGCCAGTTATTTCGAGGGCACTGAATTGGCGTCGAGCGGATTGCCGCAGGGCAAAGAGCTCGACATCCTCAACACCGTGAAGGACAAGGTGCCGGCCGCGCTGTTCACCGAGCCGTACACCAACCCCGTCGGCGGCGATCCGCAAAAGGTGCGCAGCAATCTGCGCGCGTCGCTGCGGCTGTTCAAGGAGGCGGGCTACGAGGTCAAGAACACGCGGATGCTGAACGACAAGGGCGAGCAGTTTACGGTGGAATTTCTCGTCGACGATCCGTCCACCGAGCGCTTCGTGCTGTTCTACAAGTCGTCGCTCGACCGTCTCGGCATTGTCGCGAGCGTGCGCGTCGTTGACACCGCGCAATATGAGAACCGGCTGCGGCAGTGGGACTTCGACATCATCGTGACGTCGTGGGGCGAGTCGCTGTCGCCCGGCAATGAGCAGCGCGCTTTCTGGGGATCGCAGGCCGCCGACCAGCTCGGCTCGCGCAACCTGGTCGGCATCAAGAATCCGGCGGTCGACACGCTGATCGATCGCGTCATCTTCACCAAGGACCGCGACGATCTGGTGGCCGCCACCAAGGCGCTCGATCGCGTGCTGCTGTGGAATTTCTACGTCGTGCCGCAATGGACCTACAGCAAGGTGCGCTCGGCGCGCTGGGACCGCTTCGGCCACCCCGATTTGATGCCGAAATACGGGCTGTCGGGATTTCCGAACATCTGGTGGTGGGATGAGGCGAAAGCCGCGAAGGTGAAACAGCGGTCGTGATCAAAAGATCAATCATTCCGGGGCGCGGGCGAAGCGAGCAAACCCGGGATCCAGGGCACGGCGCCGGAGAATTGGCTTTTGGTTTCCGGGTTCGCGCCCACAGCGCGTTGAAGACGCGGGTCAACGCGCTTATGGGCGCGCCCCGGAATGACTGCATTACCCGACGTGGCGTCCTCATTTTATCTGCTGCCGCCGCCGCGGCGGCGGCATTGCCCGCTGCCGCCCAACCCGCCGAGCGCCACGGCATGTCGGCGTTCGGCGATCTGGCTTATCCGGCCGACTTCCGTCATTTCCACTACGTCAATCCGGACGCACCGAAGGGCGGCGTGTTCTCGCAGATCGGCCCGAGCAAGCAATTCAACCAGTCGTTCCTCACCTTCAATTCGCTCAACAGCTACATCCTCAAGGGTGACGCGGCGCAGGGCATGGAATTGACCTTCGCCGCTTTGATGGCGCGCTCCGGCGACGAGCCCGACGGCATGTACGGGCTCGCCGCGCGCGCGGTGCGCATTTCCGACGATGGCCTGACCTATCGCTTCCTGCTGCGGCCGGAGGCCAAATTTCACGACGGCACGCCGCTGACCGCGCCTGACGTCGCGTTCTCGCTGGCGACGCTGAAGGACAAGGGCCATCCGATCATCACGCAATTGCTGCGCGATTTCACGGGCGCCGAGGCCGAGGACGAGCGCACCGTCGTCGCGCGCTTCGCCGAGAAGCGCGGCCGCGACGTGCCGTTGTTCGTCGCCGGGCTGCCGATCTTCTCGCGCGCCTATTACGGCAAGCAGCCGTTCGACCAGTCGACGCTCGACATTCCGCTCGGCAGCGGCCCGTACAAGGTCGGTCGCTTCGAGGCTGGCCGCTACATCGAATATGACCGCGTCGAGGACTGGTGGGGCGCCGACCTGCCGGTGTCGCGCGGCCAGAACAATTTCGACACGGTGCGCTTCGAATATTATCGTGACCGCGATGTCGGCTTCGAGGGCTTCAGCGGCAAGAGTTACCTGTTCCGCGAAGAGTTCACCTCGCGGACCTGGGCGACCCGCTACGATTTTCCCGCGGTGCGCGACGGCCGTGTCAAGCGCGACATTCTGCCCGACGCGACGCCGTCCGGCGCGCAGGGCTGGTTCATCAATACGCGGCGCGAGCAATTCAAGGACGCACGGATGCGCGAGGCCCTGATCGACGCGTTCGATTTCGAGTGGGCCAACAAGTCGCTGATGTACGGCGCCTATGGCCGCACCCAGTCGGTGTTCCAGAATTCGCCGATGATGGCGCAGGGCAAGCCGGGCCCGGACGAACTCGCTTTGCTGGAGCCGTTCCGCGGCAAGGTCGCGGACGAAGTATTCGGCGAGCCTTATGTGCCACCGGTCACCGATGGCTCGGGGCAGGACCGCATCTGGCTGCGCAAGGGCTCGCAACTGTTGCAGGACGCCGGCTACGTCATCAAGGACGGCAAGCGGGTGATGCCGAACGGCAGACCGGTGACGATCGAATTCCTGCTCGACGAGCCGACCTTCCAGCCGCATCACCTGATCTACATCAAGAACCTCAACACGCTCGGCATCGACGCCACGCTGCGCATCGTCGATCCGGTGCAGTATCGCGCCCGCGTCGACGATTTCGATTTCGACATCACGGTCGAGCGGTTCTCGTTCTCGGAGACGCCGGGCGATTCGCTGCGCACCTATTTCTCGTCGAAAGCGGCGGCGACCAAGGGCACGCAGAACCTCGCCGGCATCTCCGATCCGGTGGTCGATGCCCTGGTCGATATCATCATCGCCGCCAGGTCGCGGCCGGAACTGACCACCGCCTGCCGCGTGCTGGACCGCGTCATCCGCGCCGGGCGCTACTGGATTCCGCACTGGTACCTGGCCGCGCACCGGATCGCCTATTGGGACGTGTTCGGCCATCCCAAGGACAAGCCGCGCTATTCCCGCGGGATCCCCGAAACGTGGTGGTGGGACAAGGAGAAGGCGGCAAAGCTTTAATTCTGGTCATTCCGGGGCGCGCCGAAGGCGCGAACCCGGAATCCAGATCAGTGGGCTCAAACAGTGTGCCCTGGATTCCGGGTTCGCTCGCTTTGCTCGCGCCCCGGAATGACATAGTGAGAGGTAAATG
>Ga0265313_10004508_pt1 | contig 10657 bp, 6 predicted proteins | sample 4123metaG_FD_203122 | JGI IMG/M metagenome (GOLD analysis project Ga0265313, IMG submission 203122) | Rhizosphere microbial communities from Carex aquatilis grown in University of Washington, Seatle, WA, United States - 4-1-23 metaG | ecosystem: Host-associated > Plants > Roots > Rhizosphere >...
AACACGCTGGCCCAGATCATTCTTGCGGCCGTCGTGTTGGGCGATCTGGCATTCGCAATCGATCTTGCCACCGTCAGGGTCGTGCTAGTCTACATCGTAGCGGTGCTGACGGTGGCGTCGGCCGCGATCTATCTGGTCGACTGGGTGAAGCACATGAGCACGACCGCCGCTGCCTCCACTGACAGTTCTGCCGGAGCGCGGGACGGGCGGGCCTGACGGCGTGTTCCGGTGATCCCCATGGCGCCAGGAGCAGTGCGCGAGATCGAACGATCCTCACACGGCGGGCCAAGGAGCTCGCGCGTACGGCCACCGCGCGGCGGTGCATCGTGAATTCGCGGGAACGCCAACTCGCGCTGAAACTGCCCCACCGGCCCCAGATGACGCGGAGCGACTTTCTGGTTGGTGCGGCAAACGCGTCGGCGCTTGCCTTGATCGAATCGTGGCCGGCATGGCGCGTGCCGGCAGTCATGCTCAGCGGGCCGCCCGGTTCAGGCAAGAGCCACCTGGTCGAAATATGGCGGACGGAGAGCAACGCGCCGGTCATCGCGGCTGCCGCACTCGATGATGGCGCGATTGATCGTCTGCTCGATCAAAGCGCGGTTGCGGTGGAGGATTTGCACATAGCCGGATTGAACGAAGCTGCGCTGTTTCATTTACTGAACCTTGCTCGCGAGCGAAGCGCCACGGTTCTAATGACCAGCCGCGACTCGGTCTCGGCCCTGGCCATCGCGTTGCCCGATCTGCTGTCGCGTCTTAAAGCGGCGCAGCCGGCGGAGCTTGGGGCACCGGATGACGGCCTATTACGGGCTGTCCTGGTCAAGCTGTTCGCGGATCGCCAGCTTACGGTCGATCCCGACGTGATCGACTACATCGTGGCCAGAATGGAGCGGTCTCTCGAGGCGGCCAGCATTCTGGTCGATTATCTTGACCGGGAGGCTCTGGCCAGCAGTGTGCCGGTTACGCGCCGTCTGGTCTCCCAGGGCCTGGCAAGCCTCTTTCCGGTGCCAGAAGACCGGCCGGGCTAGCTTCGCTATTGTCTTGTGGATAGCGCCGTTAACCTCGGGTAGTTGTCAAAAACGTCACATTTGCGCATTACCGCTGCGGTCCCATACATTTCGGGCGATCCGACCATGAACGAGAGCGGCCCCATTCTTTCTGCAGAAAGCGCCACGACGGCCGAGGCCGAGGGCGCAAGTGCGCGCCTGCGCCAGCGGCCCGACCGGTTCATCAACCGGGAGCTCTCGTGGCTGCATTTCAACCGGCGGGTTCTCGAGGAGGCGACCAACCAGCGGCATCCGGCCCTCGAGCGGCTGCGCTTCCTGTCGATCTCCGCCAACAACCTCGACGAATTCTTCATGGTGCGCGTGGCCGGTCTCAAGGGCCAGCAGCGACTGGGTATTGCGATGGTCTCGGATGACGGGCAGTCGCTTTCCGAGCAGTTGGCGCACATTGGCGAAGCGGTCGTGGCACTGGCCGCTGACCAGCAGGCGGTGTGGCGCTCGCTCAGGCAGTCGCTGAACGAAGCGGGTGTCATGCTCGTCGAACCCAAGGATCTTCAGCCGGAAGAGAGTGCGTGGCTGGAGAACCATTTCCTCGATGCGATCTTCCCGATCCTGACGCCGCTGGCGATCGACCCGGCCCATCCCTTTCCCTTCATTCCGAACCTTGGTCTGACGGTCGCTCTGCTGTTGACGCGCAAATCCAGTGGGCAGCACATGACGGCGCTGTTGCGCATCCCCGGCACCGTCGAACGGTTCATCCGGCTGCCTTCGACCGATGCCGCCACCGACCGCTTCATCAGTCTCGAGCAGGCGGTGACCCTGTTCGTCGGCAGGCTGTTTCCCGGATACGACGTGGAGGGCATGGGCGCGTTTCGCGTCGTGCGTGACTCCGATATCGAGGTGGAAGAGGAAGCGGAGGATCTCGTCCGCTTCTTCGAGAGCGCCCTCAAGCGTCGCCGTCGCGGCTCGGTCATCCGGCTCGAGATCGACGCCGCGATGCCGGACAGCCTGCGCCAGATCGTGGGTGAGGCGCTCGGCGTCTCCGGCGACGAGGTGTTCCACGTGCATGGACTTCTCGCCCTCAACGACCTGTCGCAGATTTGCGGGATCGACCGGCCAGCCTTGAAGTTTCAGGCGTACACGGCTCGCTTTCCGGAGCGCATCCGCGATCACAATGGCGACTGCCTCGGGGCGATCCGGGAGAAGGACATCGTCGTCCATCACCCGTACGAATCCTTCGATGTGGTGGTGCAATTCCTGCGACAGGCCGCATCCGATCCCGACGTCGTTGCCATCAAGCAGACGCTCTACCGCACATCGAACGACTCGCCGATCGTGCGCGCCCTGGCAGAGGCGGCAGAGGCCGGAAAGACGGTTACCGCGGTCGTCGAACTCAAGGCCCGCTTCGACGAGGCCGCCAATATCCGCTGGGCGCGCGACCTTGAACGCGCCGGCGTGCAGGTCGTCTATGGGTTCATCGAACTCAAGACGCACGCGAAGCTTTCGCTTGTCGTGCGCCGTGAGGGGGGACAGCTCGCGAGCTACGTTCACATCGGTACGGGCAACTACCATCCGGTGACGGCGCGCATCTATACGGACCTGTCCTTCTTCTCGGCTGACCCGGCGATCGCCCGCGATGTCGGGCGCATCTTCAACTACATCACCGGGTACTCCGAGCCGGCCAAGCTGGAGCACATGGCGGTTTCGCCACTCACGCTGCGCAGCCGCATTCTCGATCTCATTGCCCGCGAGGTTGCGCACGTGAAGGCGGGGCGGCCCGGCCAGATCTGGATGAAGCTGAACGCCCTGGTCGATCCGCAGATCATCGATGTGCTGTACGATGCCAGCCAGGCCGGCGTGGAGATCGACCTCGTGGTGCGCGGTATCTGCTGCCTGCGTCCTGGTATCCCCGGGCTTTCGGAGCGCATACGCGTCAAGTCGATCGTGGGGCGGTTCCTCGAACACGCGCGCATATTCTGTTTCGGCAACGGGTTCGGGCTGCCATCCGACGAGGCGGTGGTCTATATCGGCTCGGCCGACATGATGCCGCGCAATCTCGATCGCCGCGTGGAAGCGCTTGTGCCCATTCTCAATCCCACCGTCCACGAGCAGATTCTCGGGCAGATCATGGTGGCCAACCTTTCCGACAACCAGCAGAGCTGGCGCGTGATGGCGGACGGGCGGTCGGAGCGGATCAAGCCAGCCAAGGGCGAAGCGCCGTTCAATGCGCACGAATATTTCATGACGAACCCCAGCCTGTCCGGGCGTGGCAAATCGTTGAAGACAGATCGCCCGAAGTCGTTGCGGCGCCGCTCCAAGGATGGCTGATAAACAGCGCAAGGCTACGTCGGGCGACGCTGGTGCGCACGAGGATGCGCCGGGCCGTATCTTCAATGGCGGTGCGGTCGCGATCATCGACATCGGCTCAAACTCGGTGCGTCTCGTCGTCTACGAGCATCTGGGGCGGGCGGCGACGCCTCTGTTCAACGAGAAAGAGCTGTGCGGTCTTGGCCGCGGTATCGCGTCCCGGGGTCGCCTCGATCCGGAGGCGATCGCGACCGCGCTGACCGCAATCCGACGGTTCGCGACGCTGTGCGAGCAGATGAAAGTGGCGTCGGTTCATGTGCTGGCGACGGCGGCTGTCCGTGATGCATCCAATGGCGGCGACTTCATCGCCTCGGTCCAGGCGATCACCAAGGTGTCGGTCGCCACCCTGTCCGGCGCACAGGAAGCGCGGCTCTCCGCACTTGGGGTCATTTCGGGTTTCCACAAGCCGGACGGCATCGCCGGCGACCTCGGCGGGGGCAGTCTCGAGGTGGTGGATGTCAGCGGTCCCAAGATCGGCGACGGCGAGACCTTTCCGCTGGGAGGAATTCGGCTGGAAGAGGCCGCCGACGGTTCGCTGAAAAAGGCGGAACGGATCGTTGCGGAGGCGCTGGCGTCGTCCACGGTCCTGACCAAGGGCAAGGGCCGCATATTCTACGCCATCGGCGGCACGTGGCGTTCGCTGGCGCGGCTCCACATGCGGCAGAAGGGCTACCCGCTGCACGTCATGCACCACTACGCGATATCGCCGGGCGAGGCGGACGATTTCTGCCGCATGGTGATGCGCCGCGACGTCGCCTCGATCGACTCGATCGAGGTGGTGTCCCGCAATCGTCGGGAGTTGCTTCCCTACGGGGCGGTCGTTCTGTCCGGCATCATCAAGACCATGCAGCCATCGTCGATCGTGATGTCGGCGCTCGGACTGCGCGAAGGGCTTCTCTACGATCTTCTCGACGCCAAGGAAAAGGCGCGCGATCCGCTGATCGTGGCGTGCGAGGAACTCGCTTATCTCAGGTCGCGTTCGCCGCGGCATGCGCGCGAGCTCGGCCCCTGGTCGGAAGTGGCGCTCAAGGCGATGGGCATCGACGAGACGCCCGAGGAGCAGCGACTGCGCAACGCAGCCTGCCTCCTGGTCGACATCCACTGGCGTGCGCATCCGGAATATCGCGGGGAACAGAGCTTCAACATCATCGCGAATTCGTCTTTCATCGCGCTCGATCATCCCGGCCGGGCGTATCTCGCGCTGGCCAATTTCTACCGCCACGAGGGCCTCATCGACGAGGCACTGTCGCCGCACATTCGCGAACTCGCGTCGACGCGCCTGATCGAGCGGGCGAGGGCACTGGGCGCGGCACTGCGGGTCGCCCACCTGATCTCGGGCGCGATGCCCGATGTGATCATGCGCACGCGGCTGGAAGCGCGCGGCAAGGCGCTGACGCTCATTTTGCCCAGCGATCTCGCGCCGCTCGGCGGGGCGCGGGTGCTGCGCCGTCTCACGCAGCTCGCCAAGCTCGGCGGCCTCGAAGCCGCGATTACGATCGAGTAGCGGCCAGATCAATTGCCTTGCGCAATTCCTGACGGAAAAGTGGTGTCCACTTTTCCTGGAATTGCCCTAGCGCTCGATCGCGACGACGTGATTGTGGTCGACGGCAAGTGCAATGCCGCCCCGTTTCAGCTTGAGCGCGGTCTCGCCGAACAGTTCCCGGCGCCAGCCGGTCAGCGCGGGAACTTCCGCAGCGTCGTCGGCGGCAATCGCTTCGAGGTCATCGACGGTGGCGATGATCTTCGACGCCACGCCGTGGGTCTCGCTGATCATCTTCAGCAGCACCTTGAGAAGATCGACGGCAGCGCCGTTGCCGTTGGAGGGCGGGCGATGCTTGGGCACCTTGGGCAACTTGTCCTTGGGCAGGTCAAGCGCGCCACGGACGGCGAGGATGATTTCCTCGGCGGCGCGTGAGCGCTCGAAGCCGCGGGGAATCGTGCGCAATTGCCCGAGTGCGGCGGGCGCGGTCGGCTGCTGCGTCGCGATCTCGTAGATCGCGTCGTCCTTAAGGACACGCCCGCGGGGGACGTCGCGCGCCTGCGCCTCGCGCTCGCGCCAGGCGGCCAGCGCCTGCAAAACGGCAAGCTCAGTCGGCTTGCGGACGCGGAGCTTCAGACGCTGCCAGGCGAACTCGGGCTCCATCTGATAGGTGTCCGGCGAGGTGAGGATTTCCATTTCCTCGCGCACCCACTCCGTGCGGTTCTGTTCGGCAAGCTGCTGCGAGAGAGCGAAATAGACGTCACGGAGGTGGGTGACGTCGGCCAGAGCATATTCGGTCTGGCGGTCGGACAGCGGCCGGCGGCTCCAGTCGGTGAAGCGCGACGACTTGTCGATCTTCTCGCCGCTGACCCGCTGGACGAGCTGATCGTAACTGATCGAGTCACCGAAGCCGCAGACCATGGCGGCAACCTGGGTGTCAAACACCGGATGCGGGATCAGGCCGCCAAGATGAAAGATGATTTCGATGTCCTGCCGGGCCGCATGAAAGACCTTGATGATTTTCTCATTCTTCATCAGCTTGAAGAATGGGTCGAGTTCGAGCTCGGGCGCCAGTGCATCGACAATGACCGCCTCATCGGCGCTGGCGATCTGAATCACGCAAAGCTTTGGCCAATAAGTGCTTTCCCGCATGAACTCGGTATCAACGGTAACGCTTTCGGCGCGTGAAAAACGGCGGCAAGCCGCGGCCAGCTCGGCAGTCGTCGTAATGATGGTCATGTCTCTTCATAGCCCGCGGTCCGGGGGTTTGTCCCCTATGTTGAACTGGGTTCGGCCGCTAAATTTTGACTCAGCCTGATGCCGGATGGCCCGCGGGTGTGATATTTGCGCAACAATCGAGAGACGGCGCGGCGTTCTTGACAACCCGGGGACCGCATGCGCTTTTCCCGCGGCCCGAACAGCGGAAACTCCGCTGAATTCGGCGATTCTTCGGGAACTTCCATGCATCGATACCGCAGCCATACCTGTGGCGCCCTGACAGCCGCAAACGTCGGCGAAACCGTGCGTCTGGCCGGGTGGGTCCACCGCGTTCGCGACCACGGCGGCCTTCTGTTCATCGACCTGCGCGACCATTACGGCCTGACCCAGGTGGTCGCCGATCCGGACAGTCCGGCGTTCCGCATCGCGGAGACGGTCCGGTCCGAATGGGTGATCCGGGTCGACGGCAAGGTGCGTCCGCGGCCGGCCGGCACGGAAAATTCCGACCTGCCGACCGGGGCGGTGGAGGTTTTCGCAACGGGCATCGAGGTGCTCTCTGCCGCGGCCGAACTGCCGCTGCCGGTTTTCGGCGACGCCGAGTATCCGGAGGAGACGCGGCTGAAATACCGTTTCCTCGACCTGCGCCGCGACAAGCTGCACAAGAACATCATCCGTCGCTCGGAGATCATCTCCTCGATCCGCCGGCGCATGACCGGGGCCGGCTTCTTCGAGTTCCAGACCCCCATCCTGACCGCCTCGTCGCCGGAGGGCGCGCGCGACTTTCTGGTGCCGTCGCGGCTGCATCCGGGGAAGTTCTACGCGCTGCCGCAGGCGCCGCAGCAGTTCAAGCAGCTCACGATGATCGCGGGCTTCGACCGCTACTTCCAGATCGCGCCCTGTTTCCGCGACGAGGATGCGCGCGCTGACCGCTCGCCGGGCGAGTTCTACCAGCTCGATATCGAGATGAGCTTTGTCGAGCAGGAGGACGTGTTTCAGGCGGTCGAGCCGGTGCTGCGCGACCTGTTCGTCGAGTTCGGCAACGGGCGCCGCGTGACGCCGACGTTCCCGCGCATCGCCTATGCCGATGCGCTCAGGAAATACGGCAGCGACAAGCCCGATCTGCGCAACCCGATCGAGATGGCGAACGTGACCGAGGCGTTCCGCGGATCTGGCTTCAAGGTATTCGCCGGCCAGATCGCCGACGATCCGCGCGTCGAGGTGTGGGCGATTCCCGCGCCGACCGGCGGCAGCCGCGCCTTCTGCGACCGCATGAATTCGTGGGCGCAGGGCGAGGGGCAGCCGGGCCTCGGCTACATTTTCTTCCGCGACGATGGCGAAGGCGCCGGGCCGATCGCGAAGAACATCGGGCCGGAGCGCACCGAGGCGATCCGCGAGCAACTGAAGCTCAAGGACGGCGATGCGGTGTTTTTCGTCTGCGGGCGCCCGGAAAAATTCACGGCCTTCGCGGGCGCGGCGCGGACGCGCGTCGGCAGGGAACTTAAGCTGCTGGATGAAGACCAGTTCGCGTTCTGCTGGATCGTCGATTTTCCCATGTACGAGTGGAACGAGGAGGAGAAGAGGATCGACTTCTCGCACAACCCGTTCTCGATGCCGAACATGGATCACGACGCGTTTCTGGCGCTTGACCCGAATGACCGCGATACCATCCTCGGCATCAAGGCGATCCAGTACGACATCGTCTGCAACGGCATCGAGCTGTCGTCGGGCGCCATCCGCAATCACAAGCCGGAGATCATGAAGAAGGCCTTCGCGATCGCAGGCTATGGCGAGGACGTGCTCGAGGCGAAGTTCGGCGGCATGCTGCGCGCGCTCTCGCTCGGCGCCCCGCCGCACGGCGGCATCGCGCCGGGCATCGACCGTATCGTGATGCTGCTCTGTGGGGAGGAGAACCTGCGCGAGGTGACGCTGTTCCCGATGAACCAGCGCGCCGAAGACCTGATGATGGGCGCACCATCGACGGTGACACAAAAGCAGCTCCGCGAGCTCCACATCCGCCTCGACCTGCCGACATAGGGATGCCGCCGCGGATTTGCTAGTTGCTGCCGTCGTTCCCCGTGTCGGGAGCGGCGCCCGGGGCGTTGCCCGAATTATCGGGCTGGTCACCGTTGTCGTTCATCTGGTCGCCGGAGCTGTCGTCGGTCGCGGACGTATCCGGGACGGTCGGCGGTGGCGCAACCGCCGCCACGGCGGGGAGGGTCGGGATCGGGGTCGGTTGCGGGCCGGGGACGCCGCTGACATCGGCCGACAACAGCGCGAAAAGCGTGAACGGCTGACCGGTCGCTGTGCTCGCCAGTTCGGCGAGCGGGACGGGAGCCGATGGCTTTGCGCTCACGGTGAACGTGCCGCCGTTGCGGACAAACCCCTGCAGGGCGGGCGTGAGCCTGGTCTGCAGATCGCGGTTGTTCAACAGCATCAGCATCAACGGGAGGCTCGCCGCGAACTGGTCGCGGAATTTTTCGGGATCGACCTTCAGGTGCTGGGCCTGAGCGGCGAGAAGGCGGCCGACGATCGAATCGTCGGTCATGGTCACCGTTCCGTGCTTCAGGGCGAGAGCGGAGAGCGCCCCTCGGGCGCCGGCGATATCGGAGGGCAGGGAGCCGGCGAGATCGGCGCTGCCGACAATTCCGCCCGCCCCCTTCATCGCCGCGTGAAAATCCTTCACCGCGATCTCGCCGGGAACCGTGGCATCGATATGGGTGCCGGCATCGAGGTGCAATTTGTCGTAACCGAAGCGGGCGAGAAGCTCGCGCGCACGATCGGAGGGAATGAGCCACGCCGGCAGATCAAGGCCGGCCAGGTCGACGCCGATGGTCTTGGGGATCACTCCGGCGTAATCGCCGAGATCTAGGCGCAGCCGGTCGAGCGAGGCGGTGAGCACGCTCGGCAGAGCGACATCGAGCTTGTCGGCTTCGATGTAGGAAATCTGCGGTGCGAGGCTCGCGTAATCGACGTTGGCGGGCGCGGCCGCCGCGGCGCGTATGGCATCGGGCGCCGGCAGCGCCAGTCCTCCGATCCCGAATTTCGCGAGACTCACCGCGCCGCCGTTGTTGGCCAGAGTTACCGCGAGGCCGGCGAGCGTGAAGTCGCCAACCTTCTCGCCTTCGAGATTGGAGAGCGTGAGGGAATCCAGCCTGGCGTCGGCGACGCCCGGAATGTTTCCACCGATGCCGGCGACGGCAAAGCGGGCGACCGCGATGTTGCCGATCTCGTCCAGCCGGTGCAGCGCATGGTCGAGCAACGATTGCGATGCATCCGCCGGCTTGCCGTAATCCGGCGGCGTTTTCGACTGGCGGAGGCGTATCCCGTCGGCGGCGGTGTCGGCGACGGTGAGCGTGATGCCGGGCAGCGCGATGGTGACACCGTGGTCGGCGCTGTGGCCGACGACCTGGCGCCAGGTGCCGTCGCCGGCGCCATTGGGATAGCGGGCGGGGTCGAGCACGGCGAGCAGCGCGTCGAGGTCGATGTCGCGGGTCTCGGCGCCGGTGGCGCTCAGCGTGACCAGCGGATCCTTGGCGGGCGAAGCCGACTTCATCGGTCCGGAACTGCCGGCGGCAATCTTGCCGTTGCGCCAGCCGATGAGCGAGACGTTGGTGTAGCTGGTATCGCTCTCAATGCCGGAATAGGTCTCGGTCAGGGCGAGCGACGGCGCCTTGACGCTCGCCGCCGCGGTGTGGGTGAGCGCGGCCAGCACATGCAGCGACGAGAGGATGGGGGCGGCGGGGTCCCACGCGAAGCCGCCGGTCTCTGGCAACGCGGGCGCCGCGACGACGGCGCTCGGAACGTTCAGGCCATGGTCGCCGACGGTGAGCGAGAGATCCGTGAGGTCGATCCGGTCGGCCGTGAACACGGGGTCGGACGAGGGGTGGAAGCCGTCGATCCTGATGCTGCCGACCGAGAGGTCGAAACCGGGCTGATCGCTCTTGACCGTGAGATTGGAAATCGTGGCGACGCCGCTTGCCGGGTCGACGGCGACGTCGTCATCGGTGGCATGCCAGCCGGGCGCGGCATTGACCGACGCCATCCACGAGGCGATGGCATCCTCGACCGGCGTGGCGGCGAAGCCCGGGGCCGGGACGAGAACGGCGAGCGCGGCGAACAGCAGGGACCGGCGCGCCAGCTTGATCGGTATTGGCACGAATCGCGCTCCGTTATTTCAGGAGCCTAGTTATTCGCCTGGACGCTGGCGGCAAGAAGATCAGGCAACGAGCCGGGCTTGTGCATCGCGGTCTGCATGACCGTGCCGAACGGCACGGGCTGGCTCGGCGCCAGCGTGATGGTGAACGAGTGGGGATCCTTCAGGAAGGCGCCGACGGCCGCAGTCACCTGGTCGCGGAAGGCGGGACTGTCGACGAAGGTGAGGGCGAGAGGGAGTGCGCCGGTCATCACCATCTGGCGCACGTCGTCGCGCGAGCCCTTCAGCATCTGCGCCTGCATGTCGAGCAGCCGCTCGACCACGCCGGCGTTATCGAGGCGCACCGACAGCGACGCCAGCTTGGCGCCGGAATGAACGGTCTCGGGATGCGCCTCGGCCCTGGCGGCGATCGCCGCGGCTGAGATGTCGCTCGCCTTG
>Ga0265313_10004514_pt1 | contig 10644 bp, 26 predicted proteins | sample 4123metaG_FD_203122 | JGI IMG/M metagenome (GOLD analysis project Ga0265313, IMG submission 203122) | Rhizosphere microbial communities from Carex aquatilis grown in University of Washington, Seatle, WA, United States - 4-1-23 metaG | ecosystem: Host-associated > Plants > Roots > Rhizosphere >...
ATATCTTTCGACGTTGACGGTCATGCGGCGACCCTTCCGTTGGCGATGTCGAACGCCTCGGCATCGGTCTTGCCGGCGATCTTCGCGGCCTGATAGCGACGCTGGAATTTGATCCACGAGGCCAATTCGGATTTGCCCTCCGCAGTCAGGCGCGCCATCTCGACGTATTCATCGTCGACCACGCTTTGATCCCAGGCCGACATGGCGACGTTGAGTCGCGCGCGATCGATGATCTTGTTGCGATCCTCCTCCCAGCCGACAAAGGTGCAGCACGATGCTTGCGCATCGCTGTTGATCTGGTCAGGGTGTATCGTGAATGTCTCCCAACCTCTGGCGGTTGGCGTCACCACGATGACGTGACCAAGCCAGCACTCAATGTGCGGGTTGTTGAAGGCGACGGCCTTGTTGATCTGTTGCTCCAGGTCAGCCTTGGCCAGCGTCTTGGTTGCACCTTCGCCGGTGAGACAGCCGCGAGTGACGGTGACTTTCTTTTTCTGTCTCACGCGACCCTCTCGAACGGATAGAGTCCGCCAAAGTCAGACTCGTCGAACACGTTGACGACGCCGTTTTCAGCGACGATGGTGATGGCGAAATTCTGCGGTGGCGCAAACGTGTCGATATGCGTCACGGTGACAATCTCGCCTGGCAGGAATTGCATCTGCCTGTCGTCTTTCAGGGCATCATCCCACGCCTCGCCGCCGCCGCCGCACAACACGCGCACGCGGTCTTTCGGCTTGAGGGTCTTGGCTTGTTCCAGTGTCATGAATCCAGTCGTGTCGGTCATTGCTGTTTCAACGTCTCCCTTGGTGTTCGGTATCGATAGCCGAGGTATCCGCTATCGGGCTTGCCGTGTTCGTCGAGAACGTGCCGCGCTTCGACAGTGACGGTGCCGTCGCGATGTTGGCGACGCACGACGGCGCTTACGTCAAAGTCCAGATAGCGCGGCCGATATGTGACTGGCGTTCCTGGCTTCATGCAGACGCGGGCTCCATCACAAACATCGGGCCGTCTTTCAGTTTATGATTGGCAGCATTGGGATTGTCGCTGCGCATCATCGTGATCATCTCCACCATCTTGGCGGAAGCATTCTCCGGCGTCATCGTCGTGAAATGAGCGAGGAAGCGACAAGCGGCAGCCATCAAAGTGGCACCGACGGAAATCATGACCTCGTCAAACGAGATGCCGGCGGCTCTGGCGCCAGTCTGGAATTCTCTCAGGGCCAACTGGAGTCGCCCGCAGAATTCATTTGACAGCGTCTCCATCGTTGCGGTGCCGACAGTCTGGACATCATTGATGCCTTTCGCTTTGGCAACCGCACGCTTGAACATATCGCCAGCAGTCTCTGGCGTAATGGTGGTGTCTCCCATCATGCCAGCGGCAGTGCTCATGATGGCAGTGAGCAATCCCGATGACAGCGCAAACTTGTCGACTCCGGCACTCTCGCAGGCGCCGACATAGTCGAGAACGATTCGCCGCTGCTCTTGCTGGAAATGATCGACCAGCTCGGGCAGCTTTGGATGTTGTTTGGCAAGTTCGGCGACGACGGCTTCGTGTGTCTGATCTTCTGTCTGTGACATTGATTTTCCTTTCTTCGTTTTTGAGGGTTCACCGGCCGATCAGATCGGCGGCGGCGTAGAGATAGGGGGCAATCAGCACCGCAAGTCCGGTTGCGATGACCCATGCGGCGAGATATTTGGTCATCACAACTTTCCTAGTGGCGAGTGGAGAGAACGTCTGTCACAGTGGCCACGCCGAATCTTGCGCGATTAAATTTCGCCTCGGGCAGATACTTTTTCAGATCGTCCATTGCGGGAGTAAGCGGATCACTGGCGCCGAGCGCATAGTGAACCTGCATCAGTGAGGCCAGGACGAATGCCGCTCTAGTGGGACTCCGTTCATCCGATTGTTTGTTCTCGTTGCCAAGGTCGAGAACGCTGGCGAGAATTCCAGTCGCCGCAGCGGATGCGCTGTGCGCAAGCGACGGCAACATCTGCGGTGCCAAGTCTGCGGTGCGCATGAATGTGCTATGGATGTCGTCGTGCAGCTTGCGGCCGAGATCGACGACAATTTGCGTGTCTTCGCGGCTCGGCATATCGGTGTCGGTAGTTGCGGTCATTGATTTGGTTTTCTCCTTCGTTACGGGTTATATGTGAACTGATGCGGGTATATGCAAGAGGAAGCGCGGTTAAAAAGCGAACGAAAACTGACCGCGCTTGTCTGTTGGGGACTCAGGCGTGGACACCGCGGGCTCGGACGCGTTCGTCTCCGGCGCGACTGGCGGTGACCCGACTGGCGTCATTTGTTGTTTCTTCGGGTACAGCAGCGCAGCCGGCGTAGCGGTCGTCACCCACTCTTGAAGCGACAGCGAGTTACCATGAATGATGACGGCGGACGCGTCTGTCAGCGCGCATTGAATGTACGCGCCACACATGGCGGTGAAATCGACATCAACGGCAACCCAGTGCGACTGGCGCGGCACGTCGACGCCACGCTCCCGTAAGACCTGATTGGCAGCGAGGATCATGCCGCCGACGCCGCAGGCCGGTTCGTTCAGGCTGATGTAGCCCTTATCGCCGATCATCGCTTTCAGATCGTCGGCGCTGCCGATCGTCATTTCCGCCATCATACGCGATAGCGTGCTCGGCGTGAAAAACTGGCCCAGCTCGGACGATGCTACCAGGGCCTCGAACACCGGACCAATAAAGTCGATCGGTTCCTTGTCGAGTGCCATCGCAGCGCAGCCGAGCATGACCGAAAGATCGTGCATGGTCTCTTTCGGCTTCTGGCATTTCTTGACGATGCGCATGTATTCGGCTTCGTTCTCCTCGAACGGTTTGCCGATCATGAGCCGGCCGCGGATGGCGCGGAATCCAGCATCAAGCCAGTGACGCATGATCTCGCTATCGCGCCAGTGTTCGCGCGACTGGATGTTGCGGAAAGCGTCAGCGAATTGGTTGAAGGCCTCGCGGTGAGTGTCGGTGTTGAGTTTAACGTCGCGTTTTTTCATTGTTGCTGATAGGGGTCTTTCGTTTCGGTTTTTTGTTCCAGGGGTAGAATGCGCCCCACGAAAACCGCACGGGCGCTGGCGGGTAGAGACTGTGACGCGGACGAGCGCGAGCGATGTAATCAAGCCGCCATGATCGGCGCAGGCCGTTGACGACTTGCAGGTGAAAGCCTCTAAAGCGCATCATGGTCCTCGCTGTCTTGTGACAAGCAGTTCTTGTGGACGGTGCGGTCGTCATCATCCATGACGATCTCGCCATCTTCGCCGAGCGGTTCGCCACATTGTGCGCACAGTGCGCCTGCCAGGAACTTACGAAGCTGGCGTTCGACCATGCAGCCAGCACGTTCCAGTTCCTCGATGCGTAGTTGCAGCATTGCGTCGGAAACGGCGGTCATTGTGCGTTCCTCATTTGCTGCTGCAATAGCGCGGCTTTCAGATTGCCGTCGCTCATATTGTATGCGTGCGAGTAGCCGCCGACATCTCCGGGCCGCGCGATGTAGCCGCCAGCGCGCAGAAAGAGTCCATTTGCGTCAGAGCGAACAAGCGTTCTATATGCTGTCACTGCGCCTCCAATTGATCGAAGGCATCATCCGGCCAGTCGAGGTCGTCGCAGCCCTCGTTCTGACAATAGATCAGGGCGGCTTGCGCTTTGGTCCGACAGCGGTCGCTGGCATCGACGCGCCACATTTCTTCGTTGTCGTCATAGACGTGCCAGAACGGCTGATCCTCGCGCGGCCGGTGAAAGACAGCGCCGTGATCGATGGCGCAATTGATAATCTCCTCGCCGAGTGGCGGCTCAAAGTCCTCGCCGTCGATCATGGCGAGTCGCAGATTCCTTTCAGGATCGTTCAATGTTGCTTCGCCCAGGAGTGGATCGCCGTCTGGCAACGCGCCGCAATTGACGTTGGCGCAATTGAGCGTCGTCGTCAGAATCTGTTCAGCTTGTTCGCGCGTCGGCGCGTCGATCGTGAAGGCAGCCGTTAGCTGCGCATCGAATGTGAATTTCGGCATTTGGGTTTCCTTTCTTATCGTCGTTTCTTCGTTGTTCGGTATCGACCGAGGCGCGGGTGCTCGACCTCGACCAGCGCGCAGACGGTGCGATAGCCTTGTCTCTTGTGTTTCTCCCATTCGCCCGGCAGCACGCCGCCACCGAGAAAGTGCGAGATAGCTTCCTTGCGGTTGTAGCCGAGGGTGCCGCCGATCAGGCCGACATCGTCGCATGAGACCGCATACATTCTTCTGGCTTTTGATTTCATGATGCGTCCGCGCCTTCCGGCCAGCAGCCCTCGATTGTCACCAGCAGCGACTCGACGATCAGCATCAGGCCGAATGCCTGAATGATGCTGTCGGTGACGATGATGCAGCCCAACATGGCGAGCACACTGTTATAGGTGCTGCGTCTCCAGGTGAGCGGCCTGAATAGTTGTTCCTTCGTGTCGCGCTTCGGCGCGCGCCATCCGAATAGGGATTCCATAACTCTCATTGCAGTCGCTTTGTCCTTTCGTTGTTTGTTTGAGTGCGACCCCGGTGCAGGTTCATCCGGGGCCGCACCCGTTCAAAAGTCATCTGTTATTCAAAGGCGGATGCTATTTCGTCATTCGCTTCCTCCTGGGTTTGCATTGCGTCGCTCGTTTTTCATTGTCCCTGAGCGACTACGCGCTTGGCTCGCCTCCGAGTGTGAAAGGACCGACCTTGACGCCGGGTTGCGCCTTGGCTTCAATCTCGGCGATCATCTCGTCCTGTCGCGCTTGCGGCACGCCTTTCGCGGTCCATAGATCGCGGAGTTTTTGTTCTGCGTCTGTCATTCTTTCTCCTCTTTTCGATGTCGATGGTTAGCCCTTGGAATGCCAAGTGGCGCCTCCGTCATGCGAATGGATGCCCTGGGCGACGACTTGCTTGTCGACCGTGCGGCCGGCGAGCGTTTCCGCGCGTTGAATGGCGAGCTTTGCCATCGCGGAATTGCCGGCCATGATGCGCCGGAACGCGCAAGCGTCAGTGACGCGAGACCGATCTGGCTCGTTCCAGTTTTTGAACGAGACAGCGCCTTGCGGACCAACGACGGGTTTGACTGCGCCACTGGCCAGTCGCTTTTCCAGGCGGTCGATCGCCTTGCGGATTTCTGTCTTGCGTTCGACGAATGTCTGCCGTGGCAGGCGATAGGTGTCACAAGGCATGGTCAGTCATCCTCTCTCACGTTGCCGTCTTGATCGGCGCCGCAGTTGTCGCAAGTGTCCCAGTCTTCCGGCATGATCGAATTGCAGCCGGGGCAGCGCCACTCGCCGTTGTGGACAGTGTCGTCCTCGTAGGGCCACGGGTATCCCATCAGCGCTGCCCTCCCTCGACTGCGAGCGCTTCGGCTTCCGCGGCGGCGTCGTCACTGGACTCGCGTGCGGGCGAATCCAGTTCAAACGCAGGGACGCTTTCGTCCGGGGCCGTGACCGTGGTTTCAGACAGCGGCAGCAGATCGATCGCGCGGCCTTCTTCTTCGGGCACGTCGATTTCGGTCTGCGGCACGTCCAGGTCGATAAACGTGCGGCTGGCTTCGGTCAGGGCGCGGATTGCGAGTTCGTTCATCTCCGTTGACGCAACCTCGCCGGCCTTGATGATCTTGCGAGCAGCGCCGCGCACGGATTTGACGGCGAGTTTCAATCGTCCGGCAGCTTCCGCTGACAGCATTGTCTCGATCTTATTCGCCTTGTTGGCGGCAGCGCGCACCGCGTCAACGTCGAACTTTTTCAAGCCCGCTTTCATTTCTTCCAGCAGGTCGCGGACCTCGCTGTTGATCGCGCGCACGGCCTCAACGTCGTCTGGCGCAATGCGTCCGGTCACAACGTAGACCTCAACCTCGGTGACCTTGGCGTCGGCATTGAACGCGGCGGCGAGTCGGCGCGCCTCGGCAACGGCTTTCTCCAGATCGCGGGCCTTCGCCTCGGGGCAGAGCAGACCAAAGTCAGACTTGGCACAGATGCCCCTGATCAGAGAACTGCAACGGCCACGCACCTGTCCGGCAAGTTCGTGTTCGCCAGGGTCGATGGTTGTGCGCTCGGTTTCCCACTTGGCCTTTTGAGTCTCGCCCTCCAGGTGAGGTTCCTCGATAACCGTTTTCTTGTAGGTGACATTGCCAGTCACTTTCGTTTTCAGACTGACAAGCAAACCGGGAACTAAGGTAGATGTTTTGAGAGACATGGGGTTCGTTTTCCTTTCTTCGTTTCTTACAGGTCCAGAACGCGGCCTTCGGATTGTGCCGCTGCCTGGGAGTTTTTCATCAAGGGTCCAGTCGCAAAGCGCGCTTTGTCGCTGGCCCACTTGCGCAGCTTTTCAATCTTCTCGCCGGCCGTCTTGCTCAACGGCACAACGTCCTTGGCGGCGGCGATCAGATCGTCCGTTGTGATTTGACGCGCGCCATCGGCGAAGCCTTTGAACAACGCATCGGGAACGATCGCGGCGATTTCAGCGCCGGTGAACTTGTCGCAAGCGTCGGCAACTTTCCGCTTGTTGATCTTGGCGTCGCCGCGCCCGTATTGACGCAACGCGGCCTCCAGCACGGCCACGCGTTCTTCTGCATTGGGCAAATCGACGAAGAAGATTTCGTCAAATCGGCCTTTGCGCAGCAGTTCTGGCGGCAAGTTGCTGATGTCGTTGGCGGTGGCGATCATGAACGCCTCGCCTTTGCGCTCTTGCATCCAGTTCAGGATTGTGCCGAGCTGGTCAGCAGACACGCCGCCGTCGATTGATCCAGACGTTGCGCCTTGCATGCCCTTCTCGATTTCATCGATCCAGACGACGCAACGGCCGATCGCTTCAATGACGGCCAGCGCCTTGCGCAAGTTTTCTTCGCTCTTGCCGACAAGCGCGCCTTTGAGTGCGCCCAGATCGAGACGCAACAGCGGAATGCCCCACGCGGTCGATATGGCCTTGGCAGTCAACGATTTGCCGCAGCCGGACACGCCGACCAGCATGATGCCCTTCGGGGCGGGCAGGCCGTATTCGCGCGCCTTTGCGCTGTATGCGTCCTTGCGTGCGATCAGCCACGATTTCAGCACGTCGAGGCCGCCTACGGCTTCGAGTCCGCCAGCGATCGGATCGTACCATTCAAGCACGCCTTCGCGGGCCACGACTCGTTTCTTCTCGTTGGCGACGATGGCCGGATCGATCAGGCGTTTCTGCACAAGCGAGCGCGCGTAGCACGCGGCAGCTTCCTCGCCGGACAGTCCGACAGCGGCGTCAATTGCGGCGTCGCGCGTGCCATTGGGCGCAGCTTTCGCGCGCAGGGGTTTCGACTTGTCGGGCTTGCCGTCTTCGCCAACCTCATACTCCGGCAGCACCTTGATGGCAGCGTCGAGGATCGATGCAATTTCGTTTCGATCGGGCATCGGCCATTCGATGACGGTTGCGTGGCCTTGCAACTCGGGCGGAATTTCCGATGATGGCGTGATGATGATGATTGCTTGCGCGCGCGGCGTCGGCACGCGCGGCAGCAGACGCGCGAGATTGCGCAACTGTCGCGACGTTATGATGCCGATTGGGCCGGTGATCCACGGCGGAAGATCGCGCATGATCCACGCGCCACGCTCGTTGCCGGTTTCGGCGCGTTCCTTAATTGCGTTCAGCGTATCGCCAATATCGGTCCCGCCGATGTTGCTCTGCACCTTGCCGGTCATATCGGCGACGCCTTGCGCGGCGTCCCAGGTGCGCGGCTCATAGCCTGCCGTAGTCGCGGCCTCGGCGAGAAAGCGCTCGGCGCGGGCTTCCTCGTTCGTCACAATCCACAGCAGCGGATTGCGAGCGCGCAACAGCGCCATCACGTCGTCGGCAATCTGTTGACTCTTGGTCTTGATGTTCGTGTCAGTCATCTTGTCTCTTTTCGATAGGGGTTTCGGAATCATCGAGGAGCGAGGCCCGATGCGGGCAGAAGCGGACAACAAACCCCAACCGCTTCTGCGGATGGGAGAGGACTGGAACCCAAGGGGCACAGGCCTCGCTTCTGGATGACTCCGTTTGTCTGTAGTCTATATGTGAACTAACCGCGGTTATTCAAGTGTTCAATGCGGTTATTTTCGGGTCGTTCTCGCAGTCTTTCCCATGCTCGATGCGACGCACGATCGGCGCGGACCTTTGCGACATAGGCCGCTTGCAGCGGTGTCAGTCCGGTCGCGTCATTGTCGCTTAGCGCGAGGTCGCGCACCGCGAAGGGTGCAGACCAATCCCAGCGCGATTTATAGCCGGCGGCTTTGAGCGCTTTCTCATACGCGTCATCTGCCGCATACGCTGCGTGACAAGCATCGCGGACGGCGATTTGCTCGGGGCGTAGCGTCATCACTGAACCTCCACAAGATTTGCGCGTCCGCGCGTGATTTCGCGCACCGCCTGATTCTCAGACAGGTAGACGCGGTCGCCGTCGGCGTATGTCCAGAATTCGTCGCGGCCGTTTGCATGTTCGATGTAGATTTTCCTCATTGGGTATCTCCCTTCGTCGGCGGCAGAACTTTGTCGCCACGCTCCTCGTGCATTTCGTAGGCGAGGGCGAGCGCGTAGAATTCCGCGGCCTTGTAGCTCTTGAACCGCGCCTGCCGCTCATAGGGCGGGAAGGCGTAGGGCATAACGTACCACTCGTCCTCTTTCAGATCGCGTTGAATGGTCGCGACCTTTCCGAGTTGATCATTGCGGCAGACGACGCCCTCGGCTGTCAGTTCTGTGTTCAGTGCGATGTAACTCATACGTTGATCCTTTCCGGCCGCTGTTGAATCACGCGGCCTTGTTTGTCGTGTCGTCGAAGATCGGCGATCGGAACGCCAAGGGATTTCCAGCCGGTCTCGTTCCAGGTGATGTCGGCGGTATGTCCCCAGTGAATTCGATCGATGCGGCCGACGTGACGCGGATCAGCTTGATCCCAAACCTCGTGGCCGACTTTGAACTTGAGCCAGTCGCTTACTCTCATTGCTCCTCCGCGAATGCTTTGACGCCCTCTGTGACGCCGACATGCAGCGCGTCGTCCTTGTTGCGGTTCGCCTCGTAGGCGGTTTTCGCTGCGACCCATTTTCTTGTCAGTCCGGCGGCCTGCTCGGGGATCGCGTCGCCATACGTGTCGAGAAATTTGCGCGCCTCGGCAGCGGTGCTGTATTCAGTCAGTCCGGCCCATTGAACGTGGCCGTTATCGTCGAGAAACATCGCCCCGCCGAAGCGGCAATAAGTCGACGCCTTGGGCTTGTTCCAGTGCTCGCCAGCCCGCTTGGGGTTCGTCGTCTGACTGACAAAGCGGAATCCCTTTCCGGCCTTGAATTCGAGCCAGTAGCGAATTTTGCAGCGCAGACGGAAGCCGTAGGGGTAATCGTCGACGACGTAGGCGCTGTCGGGTGTCGTGTGGTTTTTTAAGAGTTGCATTATTGTCCTCTCAGATAGGGGTCTGTCGCCCACTTATGTCGCGTCGCACGCGCGACATAGATTGGCGTCAGTCTCGGGCTTTCTTGATTTGCCCGCCGTGGGCGAGATATTCCGCGACGAGGTCGTTAAGTGCAGTCCGGTCCTTTTCGACGGGGGCCACGCACGCGAGATAGTTGGGGATCGTCATTGTTGAGTCCTTTCTCTGTTAGAAGTTGCAGTCAGTTCCAGAATTGGCCGGCGTAGGGGTGTTCGTGTTCGGCGGCCATTCGCACGCATTCGCGAATTGTCAGTCCGGTCTCCCTGCGATAGTGACGGGCGAGGGCGAGCACGTTGCGCTTCTCTTGGACGCTCATTGTTCGAGTCCTTTCCGTTAATCGTTGTACGTAGCGAGCACTGGAGCCCAGACGTTGCGAAGTGCGGCAACGGCGAGATAGAAGACAGTGGCGGCGCAGATCAGAGCGATTAACATTGTGCGAGTCCTTTCGGGGTTTTTGGCGGGGCCGGGTTTTTCCCGGCCCCTTTGTTTTTGGATCAGCAAATAACTTTGCGGATCAGCAAGTGGATCGGAGCAGCGAGCACGCCGGACGCAACGTGGTAGATCGTGTTGCTTTCGGAGTGCAGCAGGAACTCGATCGAGATCACGATTGCTCCGATGATGGCGAAAGTGATAGTGATCGCGATAGCGTCGCGGGTGGTTGACGCGTCGGTCTCATGGACCTCTGCGGAAGACTCGTGACGCTTGAATTTACGATGGCGAGACATTCCAAATCTCCGGGTTTGTTTTGAGACAGGGGTGTTTCGTTTCTCGTTTCGACGTTCTTATAGTTCATATGTAAACTAGCTCATGAGGGTATGCAAGGGTAATACCCGCGTCTATGTGCGACAGGCTGTCGCAGGGGCATCGGGCTAAGTCATTGAGGGAAAAGGCGAATTTCGGTCCCGTTAACATATTGAAAAATAACGATTTTTCGGGATTTCCCGGACTATCGGGAATTCCGCAAACATTCGCTTGACGACGTTCGGCAACTCGCGGTATGCGGCTATACACGGAAACGCGTTAAGACGTTTTCGCGGTCCAAGCCCCATCGATCCTCACATACCCGGAGCCAATTCGATCATGTCGAGCGCAACGCAGCCCGCAGAATCCTTTCCCGCATTCGCAATTCATCCGCTCGACGCGGCAACATTCGGCGCGCATTTCGAGTCGCTGCGCGATCGTCTTCCTGGCAAGGACATTTTCGTGCTGATGCGCGAAGCCG
>Ga0265313_10004517_pt1 | contig 10636 bp, 8 predicted proteins | sample 4123metaG_FD_203122 | JGI IMG/M metagenome (GOLD analysis project Ga0265313, IMG submission 203122) | Rhizosphere microbial communities from Carex aquatilis grown in University of Washington, Seatle, WA, United States - 4-1-23 metaG | ecosystem: Host-associated > Plants > Roots > Rhizosphere >...
TTTACCGGGAATTATGCTTTTCCTGATCTTAAGATTCAAAAAATCATCAACATCTGCTTGTTCCCAACCTTCGACGGTAAGGGACACTTGTGACAAATGTTTGAATCCTTTCAACGGTACCATCGACTTTCCAGTCAGTCCGCAATTTTCGACCTTCAATATTTGCAGATTTTTCAATGTGCTTAGCTGAGCAAAATCCGCATCATCCAACGAAGGACAACTCTCCAGTCGAAGAGTGTGAATATTAGTCAATTTGCTCAACTCGGCAGCGACACGACGACTGAATCCTTTGCCGCCGCCATCGTAGGACAAGAAAGAGACCGCATTGGTCTTCGCCAGAGCTTTGAAAACGCGCTCAGGATCTTTTACCGGTCCAAACCAAACAGCTTTTAAGTCTCCCAACCGCTTAAGCTTGAGCAATTCGGAAGTTGGAATTTTTGTGTTTTCACAGTCAATAATTTCTAGTAAAGGCAGCTTATTGATCACCTTGGTCGAAGTGACACCGGTACCGCCAATATACAAGGTTTCTAAAGACGGAAACTTATCAATAATTGAGATCGTATCATCGTCCGCCGCAAATGAGCCGTCATAGCTCAGTTGTATGATGTTCAGTCCGATCAGGTTCTTCAGTGCAGTAGGCTCTCCCGAATCCAATCGAGCCAAACGCAGTTTTATGCGTGCTTCCGGTCTGCATTCAATCTCACCGACAGCGGGCCTGTCGGGACGACCGTCAATCTCTATGCCGCCGAAAAGCACAGGGAAATGAATAAGCCGCATCTTTTCGCCGGCAGAATTCAATTTGGTCTCAAACCATGGAAAGGTTTTTTTCAGCTGAGTGACATCCGCGGTGCCCAGGTACTGTTTCACGTCGTGAAATTCCGCACTCATTTCGGGCGTGGGGGCAACCTCCTCAGTCTGCTCCCCGGACTTGACGGTCGCTGGCTGCGGGTTGAAAACAAAGATACGATCGAAAGCGGCTGTAGCAAGACTGGAGATGACCATTACCGCCACCACCAATAGTGCCTGCCGCCCAGTGGCTGTTTCACGAGGAGCAGTGCTACTCTTCGGCTCGACGGGTGCAATAGAAATGGTATCTCTCCGCTGCAGGGCGATCAAATCCCCAATCAACCTGGAAAGGTCTTGATAGCGGTCTTCCAGTTTGATGGCCAGACATTTGCGGACAATGTCTTCCAGAGCAACCGGAAATTCCCTCCCCAGCGAGCCTTCCTTCAGGCTGACGGGTTGCTCCGACAACTTCTTCATCATTGTCGACATTGCCGTGTCACCAAAGAAAGGCGGCGATCCTGTCAGACACTCGAAAATCACGCAGCCCAAAGAATAAATATCCGACCGTTTATCGATACCCGTCCCCTTGCACTGCTCGGGGCTCATATAGAGCGGGCTGCCGAATACTTCTCCCGTCTTCGTCAAGGACTGAATTTCCCCATCTTCCGATTGAGTCAGTTTGGCAATTCCGAAGTCGACAATTTTCACATTACCTTCCGCAACTTCCTCATCAGGATGCAAAAGCATGATGTTTGCCGGTTTAATATCCCTGTGCACTACGCCCTTATCGTGTGCGTACATCAAGCCAAAACATAATTGAATGCTAAGCGCGATAGTGTAATCAATCGAAAGCGCGCCTGTTTTCTTCAATATTTGAGAAAGCGATTGACCGTCGACCAAATCCATCACTAAGTACGGTTGATCATCGCCAAACATGCCGAAATCATGAACTTCGACCAGGTTGGCATGCTGAAGCTGAGAAGCGGTGCTTGCCTCTTGCTGAAACCTGCGCACTGACACGTCCGAGCGCTTATGCAGATCAAGAACTTTCAAGGCAAATTCCTTGCCGAGAAAGACTTGATGCACCTTGTACACGGCGCCCATGCCACCGCGTCCAATCAAAGAAACAATGCGATATTTGTCGCCGATCATCGAGCCCGGGGACAATTCCGGCTCCCTGACACTGGACTGATTGATTAAGGTTGTTTCTTCTTCTCTTTCCGGCATGCCGTCAGTCTACCAAATCAACTGCCAGCCAGGAAAAGAGATTTAACGCAAAAGCGGTGCAACCGCTTCATCGAGAGTGCTCGCTGGCACCCTCTGTCCCTTTGGACGAGCATCCAACTCTTTTTTGATTTCAAGTTTCCAAAAGGCATCTATCTCTGCTTTCGACCAACCTTCAACCAGAAAGCGCACCCGCTCGAGACGTTTGAGTCCTGGCAATATGCCGACTGACTTACCTGTAAGTCCGCAATCTTCAATAACCAGGGTCTCAAGATTCTTCAAAGCGCTCATTTTTGCCAAATCAGCATCGTCAAAATGAGGACAATTATCCAGCCGCAGATCCTTAAGAGGAGTAAGCCTTGCTAATGCCGCAACCTGGCGATGGCTCAGTCCTTTACCGCCTCCGCTGTAGGACAAAAATTCAAGCTTTTTGTCACTGGCCAGAGCATTGAAAATAGTCTCGGGATCTTCAATTGGTCCAATAACTACTACTTTCAAATTTCCCAGGTGTTTCAGTTTGACAAATTCAGACGATGGAACTTTTGTTTTTGAAATGTCGAGGACTTCTAATAAGGGCAGTGTATTGAGCACGCCCAATGACGTAATGGAGGTGCTCTGAAAACTCAATGAATTTATGGAGGGAAACTTTTCAATAATTGCAATGGCACTATTATTTGCAGCAAAACTACCACTATAGCTTAATTGTTTGATGTTCAATCCAATCAGCTTCGCCAATGCTGCCGGTTCTCCTGCAACCATGTGGCGTAAGCGCAAGTTTAAAGGTGCGCCCGATCTGCATTCAATGTCATGAAATGCCGGCTTTGCGGGTCGACCGTCTACGCCAATGTCACCGAATAAAACAGGAAAGTGAAGAATTTGCGTTTGGCCGCCAGCTGAATTCAATTTGGTTCCAAACCATGGAAGGCTCCTTTTCCGCTTTGCCTCATCATTGCTCCCCAAAAATCTCTCGACTTCCGTATAATTCGCACTCATTTCTGCGGTTGGTCCGACTTCTTTTCCCTCTATCGAAGAATTTTGAGCCGATGCCTTTTCCTTAAATACAACAGCACGGTCGAAAGCGGCAGTGGCAAGACTGGAAACAATCATCACTGCCACTACCAATAGTGCCTGTTTGGCATTTGTCCCTTCACGTCTGGAAGCGGTATTTCTTGGCGTCACAACAGGGTTGGCATTGGCGCCTTGACTCTGCAGCGCGATCAGGTCCTTTGTCAACCTGGAAAGATCTTGATAGCGGTCTTCCGGTTTGATGGACAGACACTTGCGGACAATGTCTTCCAGAGCAGCCGGAAATTCTCGGCCCAGCGAACCCTCTTTCAAGCTGACTGGTTGCTCTGACAATTTCTTCATCATTGTCGACATTGCCGTGTCACCAAAGAATGGCGGCGATCCGGTCAAACATTCAAAAATCACGCAGCCCAGCGAATAAATATCCGAGCGGCGATCAATGGTCGCGCCCTTGCACTGCTCCGGGCTCATATAGAGCGGGCTGCCGAAAACTTCTCCGGTCTTGGTCAAGGACTGAATTTGCCCATCTTCCGATTGAGTCAGTTTGGCAATGCCGAAGTCGACTATCTTCACATTGCCTTCCGTAAAATCCTGATCCGGATGCAGCAACATAATGTTTGCCGGCTTAATATCCCGGTGCACCACGCCTCTTTCGTGGGCGTACATCAAGCCAAAACACAATTGAATGAAAAGAGCTATTACATAGTCAGTCGACAGCGCGCCCTTTCTCTTCAGTATCTGCGCCAGGGTTTCACCCTCAACTAGATCCATGACCAAGTAAGGTTGATTATCCCCGTACATACCAAAATCATGAACTTCAACAAGAGTAGGATGTTGAAGTTGTGAGGCGGTGCGCGCCTCTTGCTGAAACCGCCGCACAGTTACATCCGACTTCTTATGCAAATCGAGAAATTTCAAGGCAAACTCTTTGCCCAAAAGCAACTGCTGGACTCGATAGACAGTGCCCATACCGCCGCTGCCAATCAACGATACGACTTGATACTTCTCGCCAATCATCGAGCCAGGTTCTAGCCTGGCTTCTTCAATTGAGACTGGATTTAAAAAGACCGTATCGTCTTGAGCGTCTGGCATCTCGCCCAGTTTATCAAATCAAACCCTGACCATGGCCGCCGGCGGCAATTTCTAAGATTTAGATAGTCGCACGTGCCACTTCTTTGAAGTATCTGGAAAAAATCGAGATGTGCATTTTCATAACGCCACCATTCAGTTGCTCGAATTTTTTGTGCTGCGGATCATCTTCTAATCTAAAGCGGGCAGAATTAGATCCCTTTGGATTCCTGAGCGTAATCATTCCCGATGCCGGATCAAAGTTGGTGATGGTATAGCCAGTATATTCGGCAACCAGTGTTGGCTCCACATCATCATCAGTGGAGAGGCAGACGATCGGGTTCTGCTGCCTGACCGCATCACCAATGAATGAAGCAAGTGCCTGTTGAGTTGTAGAACCGGCAAGAATTTTTTCCGCCCTATTCCCTGTCAGAAGCGTCAGCCCATCTTCCCAACTGTGCAACGGGCTCTCGCGGGCAGCACCATGAATTAGTGTCGCCCACAGTGCGCTGTCTTTCATCCGATATTTTTCCATTTTCGCAGGAGTAATTTCGTAATCGGTACTGCCATTTGGAAAACGAACTCTGTAAATATCTTGCGAGCCCGGACATCTGATCATTGTTGCCAAAATTTCTCGCCCACGCTGCAGCATAGCCATCGCGGCCAGCGAACATTCAAATCCGGCATCCGGATGTCTGACAAATTGCGTGATGCCGTCAGCACCTTCGGCCGCGATGATTTCCGCTGTAAAGGCTGCATCCTTTGGTCTTTCAATCGCTCTGGCAGCAGATGACGATCTGGAAGAACGAGTTGCGGAGCCGCTGGGTGAAGCAGACGCAGCCGGGCTGGGTTTGTTCATCGCCTCAGTCAAGGCGCGGCGACCTTCCTCCGTCTGCATGAGCTCGTCGACACTCTTGCCTTTCAGATGCTCAGGCAAACCGGCAGGCTCGCTAGATGCAGTTTGCGGAGCCACATCCGGAAAAAGTTTTGCCGCATACCCAGCTTCCGGGCTGGTTGAAAAATTGGCAGTAATGTACTGGCACAACTGCCTGGCACGCGCCGCTCTATTGGCGGCCTTGTTGGCTGCGGCTGAATAGTAATAAAGACGCGCGCTCGGTGTAGATGTCTTGATCAGCGCTTCAAATGCATCTGCAGATGGTGCATATTTTTGCTGCGTATAGAGTGTCCAAGCGCTGCGAATAGCTGCTTCATTTGCCGGTCCGGCTGCAAATGCCGGGCAACCAGCTTGCCAGATTATCAACCAAGCGATTGCGGAGGTTTTAATTCGAGTCATTTAGATAAACGCGCGAGCGATTGAATGGTAATACTGCTTGAAAAGAGAAATGTGTATCTTAAAAACACCATCGTCCATTTGTTCAAATTTTTGATGATTGGGGTCATTGCTCAATGCAAACCGACGTGAGTTTCGTCCGTGCGGGTTCCTGATCTTGATCAACCCATTGGCGGGTTCAAAACCAATGATTGTGTATGCATGACCAGGAATAACCAGATACGGTAAATTAGCGGCAAAACCATGCAGCGAGGCGCAGACGATTGGATTTCCCGACTTTACGGCACCGTCAATGAATGATGAGATGTCCTGGTCGGATGCATCCCCGGGGGACAGGACTTCCGCGCGCTGACCAGTTAAATAGCCCAGTCCTTCAGAAAGTTGCCCCCCGTTGTCGTCAGGAAATTTCTGCGTCTGCGCGCATTCAATCAAAGTCGCCCAGAGAGCCTTGTCGTGTATTCCTTTCTCGTCGAGCTCCTTTTCTGTAATCAAATATTCATTACCGTCGCCAGGAAATCGCACGATGTACGTGCCTTCCTTCGGACCATAACGCACCATGTCGGACATCAGTCTTTGACCGCGGGGAAGCATGGCAAGTGAGGACATAGAACTCTCAAACCAGCAATTCGGATAATGCATCTGGTCGATTCCGTTGGCACCGTCTTTGGCAATGTCGGCTGCAGAAAAAACACGCTCTCCTTGCCTTCCGCCTTTTGATTGCGCGCGCATTGGCGATGTCCCGGAGGCGACGATTTGCTTGGCCATTTTGGCAGCCAAATACTTTCGCCCTTCGTCGGTTTTCAGCAATTCGTCCGGGGCCTTGTCTTTAAATTGCGGATTTTCTACAAATTCAGCTGCACCGCCTTCGCCGCCGCCGGCAACTTGCGTTGCTGCACTCGGGTAGAGCTTCTGCGCATAGGCAGCTTCAGGCGATGACGGAAAAGTTGTCGAAATATACTGGCACAGTTGTTTTGCCCGAGCACTGCGATTGCAGGCGCGGTGAGCCAGTGCAGCATAGTAGTAGAGGCGCGCATTCGGCGTCGATGAGGCAACCAGAGCTTCAAACGCGTCCGAGGACTCGCGATACTTTTGCTGTGTATAAAGTGCCCAAGCGCTTCGCAATGCTGTTTCATTCACCGGACCAGCCGCAGTTGCAGCAAAGGCAGTGCAGGAGGAAATTACCAAAACGGCGGCAATCTGCGCCAGCCGATCGCGCCCAAGCCCGGTGCGTTTTAAGCATTCTTTTCCACTCATCTCAATTCCACCCAGTCAGATGAAGAGCCAGAAAACATATGTAATAGCTATTCCCAATTATTACCCGATTTAGGTTTCAGAGGACCATGAATTGAGGGCGCGCCCGCCATTTTTTACCAAATGGTTGGCAGCGGCACGGTTGCCCAAACATGTTAGCCAGTGGATGATTCGCCTTCTTCTGCAGTCGATTTCCGGCGCCAAAGCGCTTAGAATACATATTAAATTCGCGGAAAAGGGCAAGCCAAGGGGGCCGGTGTGTCGGATTTCTTAAGTCAGCTGCAGATGGTTGAGGACGCGGTGAAGGGCGCAACCAAGGGCTTCATGGCCAAAATTGACTCCATGACCTTCAAAATGACCATCGGCGGGTTAAAGAGCGAAGACCCTACAGCCGTAATGATTTCAATTGAACAGCTCGCGAAAGAAAAGCGCGACATCAGCATTCCGCCCCTTTATGTTGTTTCCAAAGCGCATCCCATTCAGGCGGTGCAAAAAAAGGCTGAAGAGGCGCTCAAACAGCTGGATGAGGACAATGAAATTCCGGCGCTTACTAAAGGCAAAGAGGTGAAAGAAGCCGTCACTGCCCTGGTAGCGCGCTTCGGAAATTTCAAGAAAATGTGAAAAGGCGATGTCCGGCGCCAGATTCATGAGCAAAAGAATTTATCCTCAAAATAGAACAGGAGCCGGAACTTACCCGGCTCCCGTTTGTTATATCCCACCAGATCCCACTATTTGGCGGGCACGGAAACTACATCCTTGCGGCTGGCGGCCCAAACCTCGATTTCATGTGGAGGAATAGGTGGCTGAACAGCAGGAGCAATTTCCGCTGGATTTCCTAAACCACTCAGGGACGGCGGTTGAGGAAGTGTGAGCTGTGTCGGCTCCGGCAATTGCGCAATGTCCGGGTTGGCGTGCACCGGCTTCTGGAAAAGCGAAGTGACATCAACTGTTGCTATCGGCTGATGATCTCTGTCATTGCGCAAAGAGAGATACAACTTGCTTGCAGCGACTGCTTTTACCAGCTTCTGTGCTTCATCCGGAGTGACGGCAACGGTTACGGAACTAGCTGGAGTTGCCGCTGTGGCGCCGGGTTGACGCTGATATGACTGACCGACTGCGATTACCTCGATGTCGGAAAGAATCGGAGAAGCCTTTGTTTCTGCGCCGGCGCCAACCATAGCCAGCACGTCGACATGACTTTCAGGATTCAAGAATCCAGCCACGCCGGAATTGTTGTCCACTCCGAAAGTAATAGCGCGCATGCCTGCTTTAAGCGAGCCTCAAAACCTAGCGTGACGCCTTGTGGTGCCAAATCATGTTGCGAAAGCAATTGCCCGGACATGATGCCGAATTTGCTGACGCGACCGGCTACCATACTGGCATTCGAGATGCTGTCGACCGGAATTTTTCCGACCTCGAGTTCTCTTTCCTCTAAATAATCGAGTGGAATTGATACTCCCTCGGCAATATCTCTAACTGCATAGACAACCTTTCCTTTGGCTGCCTGAGCCGTTTTGATACGATTGATTTCATCGTCATATTTATTTTTCGTTCCATTCACATAGCTGCTTACTTGAAATGTAATTAGTGACGCCAGGCCCACAATAATCAACAACATCATTGCAGGCGGAATTCTCGAAATCGAGACAAACAGTGAACGCATAGGATTCATAATCCAACTCCCTCGCGCACTGAGAAAGACCAACCATCCCCATCATTGGGGATGCCGTTTGAGCCGGTAATGGGGTTTACCCTGAACCGACTTTGGGGGCGATGAACCCTATAAATTTATTTGAAACGTATTACGTATCGTATTACATTTGTAATACGCAGCAAGATGGATTAAGGGCTGTGAGATTCACATTCGACAAGAAAAACTTGAAGAAGCATAAGGTTTCCGAGCGAGACTGTTTGGAAGTCTATGCGGATCCGTTCAATGGCTTCAGTAAGAGAGGAAACAAACGATTTCTCATGGTTGGGCGTTCCCCATATCGCAAGTTTCCGATCGAAATAGGAATAGAGGTTTTTTCTGATGATCACCATCATATCTATCACGCTATGAAAGCTAACCAAGCGACAAAGAGGCTAGTCGGTTATGAAGAGTAAAGAACTAAAAGCTGGGCGCGAAGCTGCGAGCAAGGAACTCATTAAAAGTGAGGTTATGACGTTCCGCATGCCCTCTGATGAGTTGGAAAGACTGTACGAACTAGCAGAACGAATGAATGTTCGCGTCACGGTCATGGTTCGAGATTGGGTTTTAGAACGATTGGCGAGTGAGACGGGGGATGCAGGTCAGTCCATTGTCATTCCCGATTGGGAAATAAAGGAGATTAAAGAGCGCCTGGCGGTGGTGGAGCAAAAACTCCTTTACAAAAACCGAAAGGTCAACGCGGTGGTTCGAGAATCCCCACCTGACTACCCCAAGGGTAGAACAAGGAAGGGGAGCACAAAAAAGCGAGCCAAGGCTAAGTAGTCTGTTTGCAAGCGTTTGGCTAATGAACATCCATTGAATCTAGAAATTTATACGCGTCGTTTGAATTGACGAATGATTGATCGCCGACAACGATGGCGTGATAGTAGTTGTCGTATCCCATGAACACCCGACCGCGCACCATGCGCTCCTGGCTGGCGCTGCCTTCGTACTCGCGACCGGGAAGTTTGCCGTTGACTACAATCGGACAATGATAGGTGACTTTGAAATTCGCGCGTTTGCCGGCAGCTTCAACGCAGGCATCGAGCGCTTTGTTGACGTCGAAATAATAGCGCGTTTGAGATGCCTGGGGAAACTTCACGCCATACGCCTGCTGCATCTGAGCCATCGGCGACAAGCCTCCAGACGTTGCTTCTTTTGCCTTGACCATCTGATCCAGTGTGGGCATGTGAGCATAGCCAATCATCATCTCGTTCTTGCCGTGCCGATAGCCGGCGACAGTCACATTAATATCAGTGGTAGAAACTTTCTCAGTAAACTTGGCCTTCAAAATGTCTTTCGGTAAGAAGCAATGCAAGCCGAATTCATTGGAGTAAACGGGTGCAAGTTGCAGCTCATCGGACGAGGCGAGATTGACTGGATGGTCAGGGAAAGCAAAGAGCTTGACGCAAAACACGACTATGAACACAGCGATGACAGCTACCGGAGACAATCCATTGGACTTCGTGGTTGTGCCGGGTCTGGCGCCTGCCTCTTTCTGCATGGCGCCAATCAGCATCATAAAGACGCCACCAAATACGGCGCCAATCAGTCCCCATACCACAGCGCTGCCCAGCCCGGCCTGCGAAGCGCCCTGCATTACTGTGCCAGCATCGCCGCCCCCAAAGGAAGGGCCCATTATAAGAAGCCCGGCCATTGGTCCCATATCTTTGATGGCGTCCAGGTTTGTCGCACCCGCAGGGGACCAGGCAGGTTTTTCAGACTTGCTCTTGTCGTCTTTGACACTGCTTCTTGCCGCTTTCTTAGCTTCCTTTCCACTGTCGCTGCCGGCATCTTTGCCTTTTCCAGCCTGCGCAGCATCGGTTTTTTGCTCTAAAGAACCGCTCTGGGCATGGGCATTGCTATGACCAGATGGAGAAATATGTTTTGCCGGATGGGGAGTGAGCGCACGTGGACTGCGATGTATCTTAGCTGCCGGCCTTGGCTCTTCGGCATGAGTCTGCAAAATTGCTTCAGCAGCCGCTCCGCCAAACGAATCGGCCTGAGCTTGTTGGGCAAATGCCACCGAAAAGGCCATGGCGGCAAGCAAAAGCAGGATCTTTCGAGGTCGGGGCAAACTCATGATCACCTCATGACGGTTAATTGCAGATCTCCAAGATTCCTATCTTCTCTTACCCTGTGCCAGGGCAGGATTTCACATTGAAACCATTAGTTTCTGGAAACTCTGGAAAACCTATTTGCGTCTTTGCGCCACAACAGCTTTTGCTTTTCCAATTTCCAGCGTGCCCAAGAAACCTTCATTAACACTGTATTCGTCAGCGTATTCGGAATCGATTTTA
>Ga0265313_10004518_pt1 | contig 10626 bp, 10 predicted proteins | sample 4123metaG_FD_203122 | JGI IMG/M metagenome (GOLD analysis project Ga0265313, IMG submission 203122) | Rhizosphere microbial communities from Carex aquatilis grown in University of Washington, Seatle, WA, United States - 4-1-23 metaG | ecosystem: Host-associated > Plants > Roots > Rhizosphere >...
GGACCGATCTCCAGCCCCGACTTCCGGTTTGCATTCCACGGACCGCCCATCTCCGGTTCATCGGCCGCGCCGCCAGTGTTGCGGCTATTGGTTACAATGCACATCAACTTTTCTTGCATTGCCACACGTCGTGACTGTACGATGACATCGAAACTGCCAATTCGGGGTGCAGGATCGCGATGTCTTGGCTCATTGCCCGCCCATCTTTGAAGGCGTCCCGCGTCCCGGCCCCAGCCGCGAGCAGGAGGGGGGCTTGATCTTTCGCCGCGAGGATTTCTCCGAAGCGATGGCGGCGATTCACGAGCGGGCGCGCGCCTATTTCGAGGAGGAGGTGGGCGCGCAGGTTCTTCTGGCCCATATGGTGACCGGCACCATCGACCACCTGGAATTGCCCAAGCTGACCGTCCTTGTCGGTGCGGAGGGGCCGGTCAGCCTGCTGATCGCCTTTCATTTCGACCCGGCCCTGCTGGACAAGATCTACCTTGCCTCCACCGCCGGGCTCGATATCGCCCCTTGGGAGCGGATGCTGTATCTCCGCGAAGCCGCAGCCGAGACGGCAAACCTGATCCTTGGTCACGCAACGGCTGATCTTGCCCGGGATGGGAGTGATATGGCCCTATCGCCGCCCGTGGTACTTGAAGTTGATCGCGGTATAGATCGCCCCAAACGCGCAATGTTCGCTACATTAAAAATGAAGACGGACTTCGGTGTTGCCGATATCCATTTTATAGGACCATCGGAGCTGTTCGATGAAATGCCGGATGTTCCGCTGAGGGAGGGGAGGCATGTCTCCGTTGAAATTTCTGATCGTCGATGATTCCCTTCTGACCGTCCGGACCCTTACCAAGCACCTGGACGATATGGGTCATCTGGTGATTCAGACCGCCGGAACGGGAATCTCGGCCTTGGAAGCCTACCGGTCGTGCGCCCCCGATATGGTGACCATGGACATCACCATGCCGGACGCTGACGGCATCGAGGCGACCGCCGCCATCATAAAGGAATTCCCCAACGCCAAGATCATCATGGTGACCTCCCATGGTCAGGAAGGCATGGTGATGCAGGCGATCAAGAAGGGAGCCAAAGGCTATATCCTGAAACCGATCAAGCCCGAAAAGCTGCGCGACGTCATCGACCGGGCTGTCAAATAGCCTTAGCGCTCGACGCGATTGCGGCCCAGAGTCTTGGCCCGATACATCGCCGCATCGGCGCGTGCGACCACATCCTTCATGCTGTCGCCAGGGCGGAACTGGCCCACCCCAAAGGAATTGGTGATGGACAGCCCAAGCGGCCAAGCGGCCTCCGCGACGGCCGAACGGAGCTTTTCCGCGACGGCGAAGGCGCCATCCAGCGTGGTTTCCGGACAAATGATCAGGAACTCCTCCCCCCCCCAACGGCCGACCACGTCCACTGATCGCACCGCGTGGCGCAGGATCGCCGAAATCTGCTGCAGGACTTGATCGCCGATCTGGTGGCCATGGCTGTCATTGACCACCTTGAACCGGTCCACATCGGTCAGGATAAGCGACAAGGCATGGCCGTAGCGGCCGGCGCGCTCCATCTCTTGGTCGAAGACCTGATCGAGGCGGCGGCGGTTGAAAAGCTCGGTCAGGGCATCGGTGACCGAGGCATTTTCCAGTTCAATGGATTTAAGGGCCAACAGGGCATAGGCCTCGGAGAGCTCGTTCTGCGCCCCCTTAAGGCCGGAGATATCGACGGCGACGGAATGCTTCACGGTTCGGTCGTCCGACCATTGCACCATAGTCTCGTGTATCTGATACCAGCACTCGTCGCGATCATTGAAGTGCTCGAAGACCTTGGTCACACCCGGCGGCTCCTGCGCCAGTTCGGCCAGCCGGCAGAAGGTACAGGGGGAGGCCTGGCGATAGATCGCCCAGTGGCAGGCTTCGCCCAACTCAGCGCCGGTGGCCCTCCGCATGGCGGCGTTGAGACCGACGATTTGAAGGCTGGAGCCATCGACCACATAGATCGGAAAGGGAATCACGTCGAGAAGGACATCCCGGAGGGCGGACTGCTGTTCCGACGGTCGCCTCAGAGCCGAAGACATGGAGGGGTCCTACTTGAAAACACGGGCGATCACGTCGTGAAGCTTTTCCCGCTTGATGGGCTTCAGGACATATCCCTTGGCCCCCGCCTTGATCGCCGTCATGACCATAGCTTCGTGCCCGTGGGAGGTCACCATTATAATACGGGCATTCGGAAAGGCGCGGACAATATTGATGGTTGCCTGAATGCCGTCCATGTTCGGCATGGTGATGTCCATGGTGACCAGATCCGGACTGTAATCGCGGTAAGCCTCCAGCGCCTGAGCCCCTGTGGTGGCGCTCTGCACCACCAGATGACCCAGTTCCCCCAGCAGGACGGTCAACGTCCGGACGGTCAGAATCGAGTCGTCAACAACCAAAACTCGAAGCGGGCGCATAGACTCTCCCTAGTAGTGGAGGGTATTGAGACGCCGGCCTGATGGTCAGGACAAGTCGGCGAAGGCGACAGCAATGATGCCAAAAGCAATGGCCTGTTCCAAGGCGAAGAACAGCAGTCCCTGCCTAAAGGACGCGGAGATCGATAGCCAAGGCACCGATGCCGGGAGGAAGCCCTACCGCCCGAAGAGGCCCTTGACCAGATCGTCGATGGCACTGCCGATGCCGCGTGCGGCGTCGGCCCCGGCCTGGGCGGCCCCGTCAACGAAATCCCCGACCGCCTCGCCCGGCTCCTCCGACGGCAATTCTGGCAGCAGCAGCGGCCGGGCCGGCAGCCCCTTATGCGCAGCCACCATCACCTGCTTCCATAACTGGGCGGGCAGACCACCGCCGGTGACCTTTTTCATCTCGATGCGGTAGTCGTCATTGCCCATCCAGACGCCGGCCACGTAATCGGCGGTGAAGCCCATGAACCAGGCGTCACGGTAGTCCTGGGTGGTGCCGGTCTTGCCGGCGACGGCACGGTCGAGCTTGGCGGCCTTGCCCGAGCCCTGGGTGATCACCGCGCCCATCATGTCCTGCATACGCGCCAGCGCCACCGGCGAGATCACCTGACCGAACCCTCCGCCGCTGCGTTGATAGAGCAAGTGACCGGCGGGGTCGGTGATCTGGGCAACGGCATAGGCGGAAACGCCCTGGCCACCATTGGCAAAGCTGGTATAGGCGGTCGTCATCTGCAGCAGCGACACCTCGCTGGTGCCCAGCGCCAGGGTGGCGTCGTTGCGCAGGTCGGCGGTGATGCCCAGCCGCCGCGCGGTGGCGATGACCTGATTGGGCCCCACCTCTTCCACCAGCCGCACCGCCACGGTATTGACCGATTCGGCCAGGGCCTTGCGGAGCGTGATGCGGCCGAGATACTTGCCGGTGTAATTGCCCGGGCTCCAATTGCCCAGGCGGATGGGGGCGTCGTCGAATTCGTCGTCGGGGGTAAAGCCCTTTTCCATGGCGGTGAGATAGACGAAGGGCTTGAACGACGAGCCTGGCTGCCGCAACCCCTGGGTGGCACGGTTGAACTGACTGTCGTCGTAATCCTTGCCGCCGGTCAGCGCGCGGACCGCGCCGTCCGGACTCATGACCACCACCGCCCCCTGGCTGGCATTGGCCTTGGCGCCGGGGCCGGCCATCATCGCCTTGAGATCGGCCTCGACCTTGCGCTGCAGCCCCAGGTCCAGGGTGGTCTTGACCACGATGTCCTTGCCCGCCACCTCGCCGAACTGGTCGAGATTGCTCATGACCCAGTCGGCGAAATAACGCCCACCCGGCGGAGGGCGGCGGATCAGCGCCGCGCCGGTGACCTGGACGGTTTCGGCGGTGGCCTGGTCGATATAACCGGCATTGACCATGTTCTGCAGCACGTCGGCGGTGCGCTTGCGCGAGGCCTCGGGGTCGTTGATGGGGGAATAGCGCGACGGCGCCTTGAGCAGGCCGGCGATGACCGCCGCCTGATAGATGTCGACCTTGCGCGCCGAGACCTCGAAATAACGCTTGGCGGCGGCATCGACGCCGAAAGTCCCCGAGCCGAGATAGACCCGGTTGAGGTAAAGCCCGAGGATCTGATCCTTGCTGAAGCGCTTTTCCAGCCATAGCGCCATCAGCAGCTCCTGCACCTTGCGCTTCAGGTTGCGTTCGGGGGTCAGGAACAGGTTTTTGGCCAGCTGCTGGGTGATGGTGGAGCCGCCCTGGACCGCGTGGCCGGCGCGCAGATTGGTATAGAACGCCCGCGCCAGGCCAATGGGATCGAAGCCCCAATGGCTGTAGAATCGCCGATCCTCGGTGGCCAGCACCGCCTGGACGATATAGGGCGAAATCTCGGGCAGCTCCAGCGGCTCGCCATAGAGGTCGCCATAGGCGGCGAACACCTCGCCGTCGCCGGCCTGGAATACCACGCTGGGCCGCCGGGTCTGGGCTGTCATTTTGTCGATGTCGGGCAGATCGATGGCGTAATAGGCCACCACGCCCCCCAGCATGATGCCGATCCAGATAGCCAGGGTGGCGCCCCAGATCAGCAGGCGCCGGAGCCACACCCGCTGGCCGCCGCCGCCCTTGCCCCGGGGGACCTTAGGCTTCCTCGGCGGCCTGGGGGACTTGGGCGGCTTGCCCCCTCCGCGTCCGGTTCGGCGCGGCGGCTCTCCGCCATCGCTTCCACCGCCCGGATGGCTGCCGCTGGGCAGCAGCCGGTCGGCCGGGTCGATGGAAAGCTTGAAGGGATTGCCGGCGCCCTTGGGGCGGGTGGGAGGCGGTGTCATGACGGTCTTCTAACAGGGATCGGTCGGAACTGGCAACGCCGCGTCAATGGTTGTAAAGTGACGGCTGTCTCTTTCACGAGGTCGATTCCATGGAAACCCTTGCGGTCAGTGTTCCCCCCGAACTCAAGCAGCGCCTGGAGGCGCTCGCGGCCGAGACCGGCCAGACCATCGGGGAATGCCTGCTGGTGGCGGTCACGGAATACGTCGAGAACTGGGAAACCCACCTCTCCGACGTGCACCAGATCGACGAGCACGAGGCCCGCGCCGTCCTCAAGGCCGCCAACGACTAGGTTCATTTCCCCGCTTCCAACGCAAGACGCCGCCCGTCCTGGGCGGCGTCTTCGTTTGTGGCCCCGCTTTGTGGCGAGACTATGGCTGGAGCTATTCGCCCGAGGCGATGCGCTCCACCAGCTGCTTGACCGTGGGAATGAAGCCGTTCTTGTAGAACGGGTCCTGGCCGAAACGATAGGCGTTGTGGCCGGCGAACATCAGCTCGTTTTCCACATCCCCGCCATGGCCGATGTTCTGCAGGGTCTTCTGAATGCAGAAGCTGCGGGGATCGGCCTTCTTGCCGTTGGTGCCGGCATCGTTCTGGGCCCAGTTGGAAAACTGGCACTGGGACAGACAGCCCATGCAATTGACCTGATCGATGCGGATTTCCTCGGCCTTGGCCGGGGTGACGAAGATCAGGGTCGAATCGGGCGAGCGCAGCGCGTCGGTGAACCCCTCGGCGACCCAGCCCAGCGCCCGCTCGCGGTCGTGGGGAGTGACCCAGACGATACGCTTGCGCGCGCCGATGGGAAGTTCGGCGACATGATCGCCAATGCATTCGCTGGAATAGGGAATCTGGTGGTCGAGGCGCTGACACAGCTCGTTGATGAAGTCGTTCTTCACCGCCGAGGAGTAGAAGCCGGTAGGACTGAAATGGTGCAGCAACACGTCACCGGACTTCAGGGTCAGCAGGCGATGCTTCCATGCGTCGGAAATGGGGCTTTCCTGGGTCAGCAGCGGACGGGTTCCGTACTGGAAGGCGATGGGACCCAGTTCGGGATTACCGATCCAGTCTTCCCACTCCTTCAGCCACCACACACCGCCGGCCATGAAGATCGGGGTATTGGCCAAGCCACACTCGGCCATGGTCCGGCGCAATTCGACGACACGAGCATAGGGGGGCTCGGGCTTCCTGGGGTCCTCGGAATTGGACAGGCCGTTATGGCCGCCTGCCAGCCAGGGGTCCTCGTAGACCACGCCGCCCAACAACTGGCCGTATTTGTGGTAGGCGCGCTTCCATAGGGCGCGGAAGGCCCGCGCCGAGGAGACGATGGGATAGTAATAAACGTTGTAGCGCGCTGCGATTTCGGCGACCCGATAGGGCATGCCGGCACCGCAGGTCACGCCGTGGATCAACCCCTGGGAGCCTTCGAGCACGCCTTCGAGAATCTGCTCGGCACCACCCATCTCCCACAGCACGTTCATGTGCAGCCGGCCATTGCCGCCGGAGAGATCGTGGGCGATGCGAGCCTGGGCGATACCGCCCTTGATCCCGTAGGCGATCAGCTCGTTATGCTTTTCCATCCGGGTCTTGCCGTAATAGACCATGTCGATGCGGTTGCCGTTCTCGTCATAGAGATCGGCATTGACCCCGGAGAAAGTGGCAACACCACCGGCGGCCGCCCAGGCGCCCGAACTCTCACCGTTGGAAACGTTGATCCCCTTGCCGCCCTCGACGAGGGGAAGCACTTCACGACCGGAGATCAGGATGGGATCGAGCGTTTTCAAAGTACGGAACACTCCAAGGGACAGCGGCGGCGACGATCGGGGTTTGCCCAGCGGCTCATATATATAGCTTTCCGCCGGGACGCCACCAGTGACATTACGAAATCATGACGAATGAGGAAAATCGCTGAAAATTGCCGCGACACCCAGGCCCAGCAGCTCGGATTCGCGGGTTCTGTCATTGACCGTATAGGCCAGAACGCGGCGGCCCGAAGCCATAATCACGGCAATCGTCGCGGCGTCAAGGCCGCTATGATTTGCGTGCACCCCACAGCAACCCAGGCGCTCGGCCCGTGCCCGCCAATCCTCGGGAATCGCCTCCACCAGCAGGCCGCGCGGCCAGGCCGGCGCCAGGTCCAGAGCCACCTCCAGGCAAGACCCGGCGAAGCTGGAAACCAACGGCAGCGGCGCCCGCGCCGGCCACAGCGCCTGGGCCTGGGCCAGGGCGAGACGGGCCGTCTCCGCCTCGCGGCCGGCATCTGGCTTGATCTCCAGATTGACCGCCAGATCAAGGTCCCGGCACAGGGCCAGCACTTCGGCCAGGGTGGGGATGGCTTCGCCGGCGAAATCAGGCCCGAACCAGCGCCCGGCATCCAGCCGCTTCAACTCGGCCAGCGTCCGGGCCGCCACCGGCCCGCTGCCGTTGCTGGTGCGCTCGAGATCGTCGTCGTGAAACACTACCGGCACGCTGTCGGAACTCAGGCGAACGTCGAACTCCACCATGCGTGCGCCCAAGCCGGCAGCCCGCCGGAACGAGGCCAGGGTGTTTTCCGGTGCCAAGCCCGCCGCGCCGCGATGGCCGATGACGGGGGGCAGGATCATGCCAGGGTGGCGAGATAACCCCGCACGCGCTCCAAAACCGCCTCGACGGTGATCACTTTCATGCAGACCGCGTCGTCGCAGGCCGACTTGCGGTGATTGAGGGCCGAGACGCAGGGCGAACAGGCCAGCTCGGCATAGATGAATTCGGCATTGGGATTGAGCGCGCCGTACAGCGCCGGGGTCTCGGGGCCGAACAGCACGAAGGTCCTGAGGCCGGTGGGCGAGGCGAAATGAGCGGGACCGCTGTCATTGGTGACCATGGCCGCCGCCATGGCATAGAGCGGCACCAGCTCGTCCATGCGGGTGAAGCCGGCGAGATTAAGGGCGCGGTCGCTGGCGGCGGCGGAGCACAGGCGCTCGGCCTCGGCATGCTCGCCCTTGACGCCGGTGACCAGGATGGCTACCCGCTCGTCCTCCAGCAGGCGGCGCGCCAGCTCGGTATAGCGCTCCACCGGCCAGCGCCGCAGCGGCATCAGCTCGGAGGAATTGGGATTGAGCACGATCCAGTACCGGGCTTTGTCCAGCACCGGAAAGGCCGCCCGCAGCCGGGCGCGGAAGGCGTCACTCGCCGCCTGGGGTGGAACCACCGGGGTGAGGCGGATTTCCTCGTCGGTGAAGGCTTTCTTGGTGTGGGGATTGGTCGCCACCGGCTCGGCGGCGGCATGAACCAGCGACAGGAAGGCCTTGGCGATGTGGCGATGGGGATTGAACACCACCCGGTGGGTCAGCAGCTCCCCCCGGTACAGGCCCTCGGAGAAGAAGCGGTGAAAGCCCACCCGCCGCGGCGCGCCGCTGAAAAAGGTCAGCAGCGCGGCGAAACGGGAAAACATCTCCATGTCGATGGTGACCAGCAGGTCGAGCCGCCGCATGGCGACGACCGCCTTCACCGTATCCACCACCAGGGTAACCAGATTGTCGGCACGAATGGTCAGGGTGCGCTCTGGCGGGATCGTCCCCATGACGTCCAGGCTGGGCCGGTTCTTGGCGAAGATCAGGAAATAGACCTCGGCGCCAGGAAACAGCAGCTTGGCCCGCTTCAGCGCGTTGTCGGCAATGACGGCGCTGCCCATCTCGGACAGCTCGATGAACAGCACGTTGCGGCCGCGCTCCGGCCCAGGCTGGCGGAACAGCCGCCACAGCCACAGCACTCCGGTCATCAGGCCACAGAGCGGAACCCCCGCCCAGTAGTCGATCTGGCGCATCCTGTCGACATTCACCGGCTTTCCCCTTCGCTCTCGTTCTCCCCGAAAGTACCCGTGCGATAGCCTTCGGTCAGCCAAATTTCGTAAGTGTCGATCACCCGCCCCCCCCACGAGCGCCCGACGGTCTCCACCAGGGTCACCCGGTCGAAATAATGGGCGATGTCGTCAACACCCGATGTCCCGGTCTTGGTGACGAAAAAACCGTCGCGCCCCACCAGCCGGGCCACGTCGGCGCCGTCATAGGACGGAATGCGCGGCGCCCCGTTGGAACCGGTGAGGAAGACCACCGGCCGCCCAGGCAGGTAATAGGTCAGCAAGCCGCTGAGTTCGTGCTTCTGCACATAGACGAAGGCGCCGGAATGCTCCGCCCTGCGGGCGGCCACCCGCCCGGCCAACTGATCCCAGCCGCCCAGGCGGGACAGGGCGTCTGCCTTGGGCGGTAGCGGCAGCAGCGCGCTGCCCATCTGCAGATAGACAATCGCCACCATGACGGCGCCCAGGGCCGGTGCCGCCCGGTAGAGCCACCGCAGGCCCCGCCCCATCCCGTCGCGCCCCTGGGACCAGCAGCCCAGGGCCGCCATCACCCCGCCGAGATAGGCGGGGCCGGGCCAATGGGGCTGAACCAGCCCGTCCAGGCTGTGATGGATGAAGAAGGCCAGAACCGGGGCCGATGTGGCGCCCAGCAGGAACCATTCCGGCCGGTTGCGGCGCCAGCCGGCCCAAAGAGCCCAGCCCATGCCCCACAGGGTCAGAGCCAGGATCAGCGGCGTCATCACCCCCACCTGGGTGGCGAGGAAGGTGCCCAAGCTCTTCAGAGGATCATGAACCGGTGTGGAGAATGAATGGGCTATCTGCTTGCGGAAGGAGACCCAGTCGTTCATCAGGTTCCACACCAGCACCGGCGCGGTGCAGGCCGCGGCCAGGGCGATGGCGAGATAGAAATGTCGGCTGGTCAGCCAGCGCCGCCCCTGGGGGAACAGCACGAAGACCGCCAGCACCCCCGGCGCGATCAGCACCATGGTGTATTTGCCGAGAAAGCCCAACCCCATGGCCGCCCCCAGCACATAAAGCCAGCGCCCCCGCCCCTCGGCCAGCAGCCGGACCAGCGCCCACAGCGCCACAGCCCAGAAGGCAAGAAGCGGCGAATCCGGCGTCACCGTCACCGCCGCCGCCGCGAACAGGATGGTGACATTGAGCCAGACCGCCGCCCACAGCCCTGCACGGACATCGGCGAAGGCGAGGCGGGCGGTATCGAACACCAGCAGGCTGGCCAGGGTGGTGGCGAACAGGGCGGGCAGGCGGATGGTCAGCTCCGACGTGCCGAAGGCCCAGGTGGAGGCCGCCATCCACCAGGCCATCATGGCCGGATGGTCGAAATAGGACAGCTGGAGACGCCGTGACCATAGCCAGTAATAGGCCTCATCCCCCGACAGCAGGGCATGGCCGGCCAGGACGGCCCGCAGGGCCAGGACCAGGATGATCGCCGTGGCCAGGGAGGCTCCGGCTTTACTCCGCAAAAACCCCATCAGGCGACTGCTCTCGTGGTGGCCCCGGGCCAATAGCATGAAACCCCGCCCTCCGCCATAAGGGAGAGTTATCCCCGGCGGCAGGGCTGACGATCCCCATAGCATCGCCATGGAGATCGCCGATGTCATCGTCCAAGAAGCTGGGGTGGGACGGCGATGGAGTAGCCGCCCCCCTCCCCCGGCCGACGGGACGGGTGATTTCCATAGCGCGGAGGGAGAGTGAGCCCGGCCCGGTCCGTCAGCCGGCCGAGGCCAGCTGCCGGGGAACCACGCGGCCCAGGCGGGCGCGGTCGAAATGCACCAGATCATTGCGGCGGATCAGGGCGCGGATGGTATCCACATAGGCGTCGCCGCGCTCGGAATAGCCACGGAGCGCGGCGGCCAGGGCATGACCGTCGGGGGCGGTCCCACGTGCGCGCGCCGTGGCGCGGGCCCGGCGCATCTCGTCATAGGCCTTGTGGGTATTGAGGTTGTGGACGTAGGCGCGCACCGCTTCATACAGGGTGGCGAAATTGCGCATGCCGGTTTCGTCGCCGCCCAATTCGACCGTATG
>Ga0265313_10004519_pt1 | contig 10623 bp, 9 predicted proteins | sample 4123metaG_FD_203122 | JGI IMG/M metagenome (GOLD analysis project Ga0265313, IMG submission 203122) | Rhizosphere microbial communities from Carex aquatilis grown in University of Washington, Seatle, WA, United States - 4-1-23 metaG | ecosystem: Host-associated > Plants > Roots > Rhizosphere >...
CAAAATTTCCCTCCCAAAGACGATTGATCCCGTCGCTGGAGGTCCCAACCCACACATTGCCCTCGCGGTCATTCATGACGGAAAAAACGAAATTGCTTGAAAGTCCGTCTTTTGTTCCGACTGCTGTAAACTTTCCGCCTGAAAGTCGATTTATTCCGCCGAACTCCGTCCCAATCCACAAATCACCTTTTGGATCTTGCGCAATACATTGAACAGAGTTGTCGGACAGACCTTCGGCTTTCCCATAGATTTTGAGAGTGCCGCCGCGAAACTTCACCAAGCCTTTTGGTGTCCCGACCCAGATCGAACTATCACGACCAACACAGAGGGCTGTTATATCCTCGCTCGGAAGACCTTGAGGCTTCTTCAAAAAAGCAGATCGGTCGTTCATCATGCGATTGACCCCGGCATTCGTCCCTATCCATATGGTTCCTTCAAAGTCTTCAGCGAAGGAGGAGACAGAATTGCTGGAAAGACCTTCAGTGACAGTATAATGTCGAAATTTGCCATCCACGATACTGTAGATTCCATTATCCGCAGTCCCTATCCATGCCCCGCCGCGTCGATCTTTGAATAAGGTTTGGATCCGAGTCTTCGCTAAAATCTGAGCGCCTGCAGAAAATTGACCGTCCTTCAGCTGCGTCATTCCTTCGAACGTACCGATGAGAAGGGAACCGTCATCAAGTTCAATGAGAGAGGTTACGTTGTTGTGCGGAATGGCGGGCGTGTTTTCCCTGTCAAACACAGTGAACCGTGCGCCGTCATATCGAACCAGGCCCTCTTCAGTTCCGAACCAGATAAAGCCATCTCTCGTTTGGATAATTGATCGAACGGTACCCTGCGGCAAACCATCTGCAATAGACCACGAGCGAACAGAAAAACGAGTAAGAAATTTTTGTGGAATTCCCTTTTGTCTTGCACTGCCAGCCGAATCCAGGCCACGCGGAAATGCTCGCATGCAGACAACAAGAATGAACGGCAGAATGCAGGCGCCCGCTCGGGCTGCCATTCGGAATGCAGATGCCGCAAACTGTGAACTCACTGGGAATTTCTCCTTGAAGGAAATCAGGACGGGCACACCACTGGCCTCAATCCACTATAATATCGTCAATATTTATGCCAACAGGAAGGTATATTGATGGGGCGGATTCGCGTTTCTAGTTGCGGTTGTATTCTCGCTCTGCGGGATCTGTGAAAAAATAATTCCTGGACCAAACGGTGGGATGTCCGGGGCTGGGGCTCCGTTTGAAATGCTGGTCAAATATCCGCACTTAGTTGCACAATGGTGCTTAGCCGGATATTAGAAAATTCTCACAACGGTATGCAGAGGGGAGGTAATGAACATGGTGAGCGTACGACGACTATAATGCCGACAACCAGCCTTAGACAAAGATTCTGCTGAACTTCGCAATCGGTCTAACAAACCGCAGAAGCGTTCAAAACTGGTGTAAGGTCATCTCACCCGTCTCACATAGTGATGATTTCTTCCGCTCGTGAGGGCGAGCGTGAGGATCATCCAACTCGTTGTCCCAGTAATTACGATCCCAAGGTCCATTGCTGCAGAGATGTCTCGAAAGAACCCATAAGCGACAATAAGAACGCCGAAGAGGAGCACTATGCCTAAGCCGATCGTTCGTGAGTCCACCGGTATTGCGGTTCTGAATCTTGCTCCACTCAATAACTTTTTCATAACCTAATAAATTGAAAATTCGTTTCTTTCTTTATCGGCAACGCGAACAGGGTTTAATAATACGGCCCCAAAACGAACATAGAAGAATCAGTTCTTCGGGGGTTCCAAACTGTAACCAAGTTGTTCCATAAAATACAGGCCGTCACTCTCGCTTTTATCTTCATAGAGACGTCCATTCTTAAATCGAAGTATACTCATTCCGCTCAATTTGAAGGTTCGTCCCGTTGGGGATAAGAACCCCGGTCCGGTGTGGGTTCCTGATACCATCCAACGCAAGATTGCCCGATCACCTACATAGTATTCTTCTTCAGTCAGCAATGTAAAATCGGGAAACATTGTCCGGTAACCCGAAATGAGACGTTTCACGACGGATAAGCCTCGGTATTGATAACCGGGAGCAATCCCATCATAACGAACTACATTGGAATCGCAAACGATATTCAATGTGTCTAATTGGCCGGAGTTCCATGCGTACACGTACGCATCGACAACCTGTTTTTGTCGATTGGCTGATTGTTGAACGGTTTCAGTAGATTGGCAGAAACTCCGTAGACTGAAAAGGGAGGTCACGATCAGTACAAATACAAATTTCATCATTTCTCTTTTGGAATTCTCGGCTCTCGCGGCATGATTCCCGGCCGCTCGGTGTGTGCTTCGTCCATGTTGTCGGATGTGATATCAGTAGAAGATACGTGTCTTCGTCGTGCCGGGATTTTATGGCTGAAGCCACAAAAAAAACTTCACCAGGCCTTCAGCTTTACGAATACCAAAACTCCATGAGAGTGTATAAGCATGAGATTGGGAGAATTATGCGCTTTCATATTATTAAGCCGCAAAACTGGTGAGCTCCCGCGGGATTAACTGCAGACCCCTAGAAAGTTCCTCTGCGTGCGATGTGAGGTTATTTCTGTATTAATTTATCGCTATTCAAATACATTTGCAACCGAACCGCGAAAATAAATATAAAAATAATAGCGCGAGTTTGAGCGCCAACTCATTTGATGGATTGAATAAGTTCCCGAGCGTCGGGCTATTATCCTGCTTTAGAGGCGACATATTGACCTCCCTGATGCAATCCAGAGATGCACATTGCAATCTCAATAGGAAATTGTTATCATACCGGTGAAGCCCTACCACCAAATCATAGCCGGGAACTATGGTCAAGGGCGCGGAGTTAAGTGCGCAATAGAAATGGGATCTCCCCTTTGAGGTTACAATCAAAATCATTTTCACAGGGACACTGAGGATCCCACCTTCAGAGAGTCTTACTTTCGACCAGGAGGTCATCCATGAAAATTCCCAATTTCTTCGCTGTTCTATTCGTCGTCGCCGGTGCTACTATGTTTTCATCAGGATGTAAGTCAAATAGCACATCACCGAAGACTTCAACTGACCCTGCAAAAGCAGCTCAGCTCGTCACTGCCGCAAGTGAAATACTGATACCCCGCGTTGCACTTATCGCAACATTGCCATCGGACACCGCGGCTTTTGATCTCTCGTCGGCGAACATCCTTTATAGCCAGGCGTTAGATCAGGACCCCGGCAATCTTGATGCACATTTTGGCTTTGCACTGACCGAAGTGTTGACCCTCTTCTCAGACCCGACGGTTGCAAAACTTCAGCAGTCGGGAGAAGTAGGATTCTCCGCGAACGCCATGCTTTCAATCCTTAAAAGCGGCGGAGTTCAACAATTCACGCGACCGATAACCTCGGACGTACTCGGCAAGATACGCCTGGCGAACCAACCTTCGCTCGCCCTTCATACAGTGCTCGCTAAATCGCAGGCCGGCCAACTCCCGAGTCATGACCAAGCTATCGTAGAGACAAACATCCTCCCCGTCCTTGCAAACGCTATCGTCCATCTCCAGCAGGTGACAAATACACCCAGCTATCAATTTCTCATCACGCCGCAGCTAATGGGAGTCAACAACGGCCCGACCTACCGTATCGATCTTACAGAGATTTATCTTTTGCTCGCGGTGTTTCAGTTCTTTGATGCTGACGGGTCGCTGTTCGTCGCATACAATACCGATTACACTTCCTCTACTGCTTCATCGGTAACTCAGGCCTGGCAGCCCTCGTCGCCCTTCCTCACCCTCCGGACAAACGGCGTGCAGCGGATGAAAGACACTCGCACGAACTATCTTGCCATGGCAACGAGCATCAGAAACGGACTGACGTTCCTCATGCACGAAACACCCCACCCGGAAACTGATGTCATCGTCTACAATCCGCAGGACCAGAGCCAAGTTCAATCAGCTATCCAGGACGTGGATTCGTTGACGGCATTCTTATCAGGCCCGTACTCGATTGGCGGTGCCACAGCAAACGTAGGCAGTCTATTTCTAAACCCCATCACAGACGTAAAGGCAAAGCTCCCCGCATATACAGCTTCGTCAAGGCCGAATTCTTCGGGAACGTATGATGCCGTCCTAACGTGGCAAGCGTCATCATTCGATACCTGGGTTTTTCCGGACCCGACATTCAACGGCTTTCTCCCCGGCATGACCAATTCAGGGTTGAAACAGATGTTTGAAATCAACGCCTCGACCTGGTCATCTAGCGTCATTATTTCCGGATGAGACTAAATGCGCGCGCTACTGTGTATCGTCGCCGCAGTTCTCTTTTTCGGCATCCGGACTGAAGTAGTTGCTCAGGATCCTCTCGGCCTCTTCTTTGACGGGGAATCGGTATCGAGTATCAGCGGAGGAAACCCATTTGCGCCGCTGGATTCGAAAAACCTTTCCCATTCCAGCCGCTACGGCGAAACAGGAAGCCAGGCTCCTTATCTTGACTCTTGGATCGACAATATTTACCGAGAAACCCGTTCTGGCGGAAGCGAACAGAATCTGCAGCCAAACGTTAACCGCGCAAAGATTTGCTTCCCGTTATCGATGGAGACGAACGCTGCGACTCTGCATCTTGATATCCAATCCACAAAGACGACAGGGTCCTGTGATGCCGACCCGGAAGATCACGCCTCTTATGACGGAAGGGATGAATACGTAGCGGCCGGTGTGACAGTCCCCGTCGGCGGCGCCGTAAACTGCGACATTGGATTGCAGAAGAATATTCAAGAGAGGAGTATTCAACCCGGTACGAACTTGGATTCCTGTTTCAGACATCCCATCAACGCGTCTCGATATTGAAAACGCTACCTCCTCGACGGCAAACGACACCCTTGCCTCGGCACTTCCTCGAGACGTGCAGACCATTCTTAGCGAAACCTGATTGATTCCAGTGGAGGACGGCCGTCTCCCCAGACGGCCGATGTGAAGGCATTACTAGCCTTTTAAAGGTGTTGGATCTCCATTCTTGTCGTCGGCAAGTTGATTGACCTGTTGTTCAACAACTGAACGAACAGCATCAGGAACATCCCCGCGAACGTGTCTTAAGCCAATAGACCGCCGATTTTGCAGATCTTCAATCTCTCGTATGCGATGCCTGACGCAGTCGAGGGCTTTTCGGTATTGTGCTCCGACTTCCAGCACCTTGTCGGTAGTCATCGCGCTAATGATGTATTGATGGACGACAATGTTTCTTTTTTCGTGCAGGGTGTTCAATTCAATAAACAACGATTGGTCAATGATGCCTTCCTGAAGTGCCCGTCGATAGATAGTGCGCTCAGCCGTAGTATCTTCGTCCCCGGGTTGATCGAGCAATTCATCAAGGATATCCTGAGAGTTTGTATCCAGTTGATGCTTAACGATGAGGCCGGTTCGAAGCAAGCCGTCGACAACCGAAGTACAAAGACAAACATACTCAATAAACGATCCGTTCTTTGCTGCTCGTGAACGTAATTGGACGGCGGCGGTAAAGCTCTCCATAAAATTTTGAAACCGGGAGATCGCTTCTTTGCTTGTTGCCATGGTTGAGGTATCCCTTCATGCCAGCTAATTATTAATATTGCTTTGCAGCCTCATGTTTCAAATATCTCATGCCGATTGACGAACCACAAGTTCAGGCTTGAAAACAACCCTCTGCGGTTTACGAAGAATCTCATCTCTGTGTACAACCGCCATATCGTATGCTGCCTCCGCCATTTCCATCAACGGTTGTCTGATGGTCGTGAGCTCGGGGTTCGACAACCGTGCTATGGGGAGATCATCGAAGCCCACAACCGCGACGTCGTCTGGTATCCGCACTCGTCTTTCTCTTGCGACAGAAAGCAACCCCGTCGCGCAGATGTCACCCGCAGCGCAAAAGATGGCATCAGCGCCGATATCCAGGAGCTTTGGCATCACGGAGATGCCGTCCTCGCGGGAATAGTGTATCACCTCGATCAGACCTTCCGGCGTTATGGAAAGCCTCCCAATGCCGAGAGCTTGTTGGAATCCCTTGATCCGTTGTTCCGCGTTGTAGCCGCCCCGTACTTGAGTTTTGCCGGAGACAACGGCGATCTTCTTCCGGCCTTTCGCTATCAGGTACTCTCCGGCTATTTGACCGCCGATGAGATTGTCCGTGGTAATGGTAGAGACACCGGCTGTCTCTTCGTCTATCAGCACAATGGGCACGCCGGCAGCCGCGTAGAAGGAAATCGTATCCGGATCTGGTCGCACGCTTATCGCGATCATTGCAGTGGCATTAGTTTGGACAAACACTTGTTTCAATCGTTCATTCTGCACGCTCGCGTCGTCCGTGACAGACCGTCGGACTATCTCCTCCGGTTTGAGCCACTTCTTGAGGTTTTCGGACATCGCAATCTGCAGCGCCGAACCGAAATTCGGTGCTACGATCACAACTTTCGTCACTTGTATTGCCATCTCAATCATCTCCTTTTTTTGCCCGCCCTCAGTTCATGTCTCAATGCTGCATCTTTTACACTCTTCAGCTGTTGACGAGCTGAAGGGAACAAAAAGTCCCCGGTGCCGCTGGATCGTGCCTGACAAAGTATGCGGTCAGGTGCTGCTGCAGTTCTCTCCTTCGGTCTAATTTCGTTGGTTTTTCGCTAAATATTTTCTACGATCTTTCCGTTTTCCCTCACTCCAAACTTCGATCTCGGCATATTTGGCTTTGCGGCCATCCGGCTTGTCGGCGAAAGATTTGAAAACTTTTCCTCACCTGAGAGCCGGAATTTCCGCAAGATCTTTTGAAGATTTTCTGTGAGTGAGTTCAGGTCTTCAGCCGCTCGAGCAATCTGCTGCGTTCCATTTGCCGTTTGTCCTGTCACCGAGGTGATCGCTTCCACATTCTTGGATATCTGTTCGCTGGCTGTAGACTGCTGTTCACTGGCAGCGGCGATTTGCGTGATCATATCCGTTACAGTTTGCGAAACGTACGTGATCTCTTTCAGCGATATTCCTGCCCGTTCCGCAAGCTTGATTCCCTCATCAACTTGCTTTGTCCCTTCGTTCATCGATATGACTGCACCCTTCGTGTCGTTCTGTATCGTTTTGATCATCGACGCGATTTCTTTCGTCGCCTTGGTGGTGCGCTCTGCCAATTTCCTTACTTCATCTGCCACGACTGCAAACCCCCGTCCCTGCTCGCCGGCCCTCGCCGCCTCGATAGCCGCGTTCAATGCGAGTAAATTCGTTTGGTCTGCGATATCGTCTATCACGCCGATGATCTCCCCGATCTGGTCGCTCGAATTCCCCAGAGCCTTGATCGTGTCTGCAGATTGCTTCACAACGGAGGCAATGAGATGCATTCCTGCCACCGTTGCCTCAACAACCTTTCCCCCCTGTTCGGCCGCACCTCGTGCGCGTTTCGCAGTCTCCGCAGTCTGAACGGCGTTCTTCGAGTTTTCTATGATCGTCTTCGTCATTTCCTCCACAGCGCTTGAAACTTCCGCGGACTGGTTGCTTTGTTCCTGCGTACCCGCTGCCATCTCTTCAGTGCTGCTGCTGATCTCACTGCTTGCACAGGCCACAGCGTCTGATGCCTGCGAAACCAGCTGAAGAGTCTCTTTTATCGAGTCTACGAATTTATCGAATCCTCTCTGCAAGCTTCCGATCTCATCGTCTCTGTCAGACGAAAGTTTGGTATTGAGATCGGCCTGGTCCATCTGGCCGACCATTTCCGTCAGAGGAGCAAGAAGTTTCTTCGATAGGATGTAGATCAAGGGTATGCACACGGCGATCGAAATGATCGTGACCAAAATAATCGACTGCGCCATTCCCGTGCTCGCGTTGTTCGTGAACTCATCGGCATAGCTGCCAGCAATGACAATCAAATCGAGAGGCTGATAGTAGGCAAATGCTGCAATTTGTTCCCGCTGTGCCGTCTCTCTCCCGTCCTTGTTGGCCCACTGGTAGCGTATTGATCCGACTTCATCGGTCTTCAACGCAACAGCACGCCGTGTTATCTCCTGTACGAAATCGTATGAGTAAATGTTTTCGCCTTCCATGGTTGGATGGATCTTCAAGTTACCCTTGCTGTCCATTGCATAGATGTAGCCAGTCAAACCAATCTTGAGATTCATGAAATCTCTGGCCAGTGCAATAGAATCAGCGCCCCGTTCATGATTTGTTTGCACAACGTTCCGTGCAAAAAGGGCGACCGGGCCTAGGTCCGATTCGACAAGAGTCTCCATGCCCGTAACGGAGCTCCTATATGAGACTATCGCGAGAACCAGGGCCGGCACGATGATGAAGGCTGACATGATCAAGACAAGGTTTGTTCGGAATCCAAGCTTTGTTAACTTCATGGTAGATCTCCTTTGACCGTTGGGTGAACAAATACAAGTACCTAAAATTATTAATGCCGGACCGTCATCCTGCCTTTTGACGACTCGCAGAGAGACGCGACACGCCGATGGACGAATATCTTTAACAAGCCCTAATAAAAATTCTCACCACCATCCTGAGTTCCGCTCTGACAATTTCCGGTCCCTCGCAAGTACGCAAATGCTACGCTGCAATCTCAAGGTCTTTTTTTTCCTGCGCCGACAGAACCTTATCTAAATCGAGGAGAATCAGCAATCGATCGTCCAACTTCCCCACCGCGGTGATATAATCTGTGGCTACGTTCGTGGCCATCTTTGGCGTCGGTTCCGTTATGCTTTTGGGGATCCTCAAAACCTCCCTAACGGCGTCTACGACGAAGCCGACAATCTTGCCGCTGACTTCAACTACGACGATCCGCGTGTTCTTGTCTTTCTCTTTTTTCGCCATACCAAACCTTGACCGGAGGTCGATGACTGGAATGACCTTGCCGCGGAGATTAATGACGCCCTCGATATGTTCGGGTGCATTCGGCACTCGAGTCACATCGAGCATCCGATTGATTTCGTGAACTTTGAGAATGTCGACGGCGAATTCTTCATCCCCAACCCTGAAACTAACCAATTGGAGCATTTCATCGGGCGTCGAACCTGCCTGGCCGGATTCTTTCGATACGTTGGTGTTTTGCATTGCGTTTAACCTTTCGTTCTTGCAGTCGTTCTTGATAGATCCGAATTCATTTTCATTCCGCTGGGATTAATCTGCCTAGTTCCATTACGCTAGTTTTTTACTCGAGCGTCAGGAGGCTGCTCCTTTAGACTCTCCGTAACGATTTAAACCGCTTGAGCTTCCCTTTGATCGTATCGAGGAGGGTATCGTTGGAGATCGGTTTCGTCAGATAGTCGTCGGCTCCGAGGCCTTTCCCATAGCGAATCATCCCTTCATCGGACATGCCGCTAAGAAAAATGAACGGAACGTTCAGGAGATGATCCATCTGGCGAATCTTTTCATAAAAAGCAAATCCTCCCGAAGTCGAGGTCTCAAGACTGATATCCGAGATGATGAGACTGGGGCTCTCAGTCTGAAGGGCGATCAAAGCGTCGTCGGAAGTGCTGAAGGCCTTGACCCTGAAATCCGCGTTCTCGAGTACGTGCACAAGAAGGCTGAGAAATTCATCCTCATCGTCAACAACGTAAATCATCGCCTCCTTCTGAGAAGGAGCAAGTTCACCGAGAATCTTCGATTCGAGTTTCGAATGATCCTCGGGAGACAGCTGAAATCTCTTCCGTAATTCCGCTATCACCGAGGATCGCTCAGCAGCCTTGAGCCCTGAAGTCCAGATGAGCTTGAACGCATGGGAGTACGATTCCTGCTTCGCCTCAAGCTCGAGTGCTTCATGTTCCTGGGGTAAAATGGAGAGCGACGCGCGCAAGTCCCGTAATTGAGTCTCTTCTTCGAGCGACAACGCACCGTCGGCCCAGGCGAGAAGGAGGACGCGTTTGTACATGGCGAGGGGGTCTGTCGCCGATGAAGGCTGCGATCCTTGTTTGGGAGGGAGGTTGGCGCCGGTCTTCTGCCGGTTGATTTCCTGTTCTCTTCTGAATTCTGCTTCGAAATTTCGTCTGGACTCTGCCTCGATCTTGCGGCGGTCTTCGCTTACTTTGCTTGAGCCATCGCCAGCCGGTACTTGCTGTATGGACGCGCTCCCCGCAGCGTCGGAATCCTTCTTAACCGCCGGCGCCGTTTTTTGTTCATGCGCTTCGTGAATTTTCTTGACGAGCTCTTGCTCTTTCTTCTTTCGCTCTCCTTCGATGCGGGCCCTTTCGAGCTCGAATTTCTTTCGCGCATCATCTTCCATCTGTTTTCTTGTGACATCGACCCGTTTTTGACGCGACCCCTCGTCCGTGAGAAAAGCGATGCGCTCCTCAAAGGCTTTTATATAGCCGTTATGCGGATCTATCTGTTTCGCCTTCGACAGTTCCTCAACGGCCCTCTCCAAGTTCAAGGACTTGATGAGTTGGTCGACGACCTTGAACAACTCATTGGCTCGTTTGCGAACGTCTTCCGATATATTTGATTGTGATACCACAGCGAAACTCAATGCTTGTTTGCAAAAAATATAAGACTATGCGCCCAGTGCTTTTTCACGTCCGTTCCTGATTCCACCACCGCCGTACGACGTCATCGACATTCGTCGTCCCGCCGCTCATTTTCCACTTATCAAAGAATTTGATGTCGGCATTTGTGGGTTCAGGATCCGGAGCATCT
>Ga0265313_10004521_pt1 | contig 10621 bp, 20 predicted proteins | sample 4123metaG_FD_203122 | JGI IMG/M metagenome (GOLD analysis project Ga0265313, IMG submission 203122) | Rhizosphere microbial communities from Carex aquatilis grown in University of Washington, Seatle, WA, United States - 4-1-23 metaG | ecosystem: Host-associated > Plants > Roots > Rhizosphere >...
AGATCGTGAACACGGCCAAGCGTACCGGCGCTACGGTGCGCGGGCCGATTCCGCTGCCGACGCGGATCGAGAAGTTCACGGTCAATCGCTCGCCGCATATCGATAAGAAGTCGCGCGAACAGTTCGAGATCCGCACCCACAAGCGGTTGCTCGACATCGTCGACCCGACGCCGCAAACCGTGGACGCGCTGATGAAGCTCGATCTGGCGGCCGGCGTCGACGTCGAGATCAAGCTGTAGGAATCGAACCATGCGCTCCGGACTCATCGCCCGTAAGGTGGGCATGACGCGCGTTTTCACCGAGGACGGCACGCACGTGCCCGTCACCGTGCTGCATGTCGATGGCTGCAAGGTCGTCGCCGCGCGCACCGCCGAGAAGGATGGCTACACGGCGGTTCAGCTCGGCGCCGGCCATGCCAAGGTGAAGAATGTCGGCAAGCCGATGCGCGGCCATTTCGCCAAGGCCAAAGTCGAGCCGACCGCCAAGATCGTCGAGTTTCGCGTGACGCCCGATGCGTTGCTCGAAGTCGGCGCCGAACTCTCGGCCGAACATTTCCTCGCCGGGCAGTATGTCGACATCACCGGCACCACCATCGGCAAGGGCTTCGCCGGCGTCATGAAGCGCCATAATTTCCGCGGTCTCGAGGCCAGCCACGGCGTGTCGGTGTCGCACCGCTCGCATGGTTCGACCGGCCAGCGCCAAGATCCGGGTCGCGTCTTCAAAGGCAAGAAGATGGCCGGCCATATGGGCGATGTGCGCGCGACCACGCAGAGCATGACCATCGTCTCGACCGACGCCGAACGCGGCCTGATCCTGGTCAAGGGCGCGGTGCCCGGCGCCAATGGCGGTTGGGTGCTGGTGCGCGACGCGGCCAAGCGCAAGCCGCCCAAGGGCCTGCCGATGCCGGGCGCGCTACGCGCCGCGGCTCCCGCGGCCGAAGAAAAGAAGGGCTGAGGCGTTATGAAGCTCGATATCAGCACCATCGACGCCAAGGCGGCCGGATCGATCGATCTCGCCGACGAGGTTTTCGGCGTCGAGGTCCGCAACGATCTACTGGCGCGTACGATCAATTGGCAGCTCGCCAAGCGCCGCTCCGGCAATCACAAGACCAAGGGCATCTCTGAAATCCAGGGCACCACCAAGAAGCCCTATGCGCAGAAGGGAACCGGCCGCGCGCGGCAGGGTTCGCTGCGCAGCCCGCAGTTCCGCGGCGGCGCGCGCATCTTCGGGCCGGTGGTCCGCTCGCATGAATACGATCTGCCCAAGAAAATTCGCGTCCAGGCGCTGAAATGCGCGCTCTCGGCCAAGGCCGCGGCCGGTCAGTTGATCGTGCTCGATGCCGCCGCCGTGCCGACGCCCAAGACCAAGGAATTGGTCGCGTGCCTCGGCAAACTCAAGCTCGTGTCGGCGCTGTTCGTCGGCGGGGCCGAGCTCGACAAGAACTTCGCTTTGGCCGCGCGCAACATTCCGCATATCGATGTGCTGCCGTCGGCCGGCGCCAATGTCTACGACATCATGCGTCGCGATATGCTGGTGCTGACCAAGGACGCCGTCGCCCAATTGGAGGCGCGCCTGAAATGAGCAAGACTCCGAAAAAGGCCAAGGCTCCGGCAGCCAAGACGCCCGCCGTGCGGATGATCGTCAGCAAGGCGCGCGCCTACGACATCATCAAGAGCCCAGTCATCACCGAAAAGGCGACGCTCGGCTCGCAGCACAACCAGGTCACCTTCCGCGTGCCGCTCGACGCGACCAAGCCCGAGATCAAGGCCGCGGTCGAGCTGGTGTTCAACGTCAAGGTGAAGGCGGTCAACACGCTGCGCCACGAAGGCAAGACCAAGCGGTTCCGCGGCTTCCTCGGCAAGCGTAGCGATTCCAAGAAAGCGATGGTGTCCCTGGCCGAGGGCCAATCCATCGACGTGACCACGGGAGTCTGAGGGCATGGCTCTTAAAACCTTCAACCCCACTACGCCGAGCCAGCGCGAGCTGGTTCAGGTCGATCGTTCGGAACTCTGGAAGGGCGGCCCGGTCAAGTCGTTGACCGAGGGCAAGCGCAGCCAGGGCGGCCGCAACAATCACGGCCATATTACAGTCCGATTCCGTGGCGGCGGGCACAAGCGGCGCTACCGGATCGTCGACTTCAAGCGCACCAAGCACGACATGCCGGCGACCGTCGAGCGGCTTGAATTCGATCCCAATCGCTCGGCCTTCATCGCCCTGGTGAAATACCAGGATGGCGAGCAGGCCTATATCCTCGCGCCCCAGCGTTTGGCCGTGGGCGACCAGGTCGTGTCGGGCGAACGCGCCGACATCAAGCCGGGCAATGCGCTGCCGTTGAAGAATATTCCGGTCGGCACCATCGTCCATAATGTCGAGATGAAGGTCGGCAAAGGCGGGCAGATCGCGCGCGCCGCCGGCTCCTATGTCCAGCTCGTCGGCAAGGATCAGGGCTATGCCCAGCTCCGTCTGTCCTCGGGAGAGGTGCGCATGGTGCGCGGCGAGTGCATGGCCACCGTGGGCGCCGTGTCGAACCCCGATCACCAGAACGTCAATTACGGCAAGGCGGGGCGTTTCCGCTGGCTGGGCTTCAAGCCGCATAACCGCGGTGTCTCCATGAACCCGGTCGACCATCCGCTCGGCGGCGGCGAAGGCCGCACCTCGGGCGGCCGTCATCCGGTCACGCCGTGGGGCAAGCCGACCAAGGGATACAAGACCCGCAACAACAAGAAGACGGACCGGCTGATTATGCGCCGCCGTCAGTTGAGCAAGTAAAGGAGACCCGGGTGGCACGCTCGGTTTGGAAAGGCCCGTTCATCGACGGCTTCCTTCTTCGCAAGGCGGAGAAGGCGCGCGCGTCCGGCCGCAACGAAGTGATCAAGATGTGGTCCCGACGTTCGACCATTCTGCCGCAATTCGTCGGGTTGACCTTCGGCGTCTATAACGGCCACAAGTTCATCCCGGTCCTGGTGACCGAGAACATGATCGGCCACAAGTTCGGCGAATTCTCGCCCACGCGCACCTTCCACGGCCACTCGGCCGATAAGAAGGTCAAGCGCGCGCCGGGCCCCAGCGGTTCGTCCGCGCCTGCCGCGGCCCCTGCGGCCAAGGCCTGAGGCAGATCATGAGCAAGAAATCCGCTCCCCGCCGGTTGGCCGAAACCGAAGCGCGCGCTTTCGCGGCGACGATTCGCGTCAGCCCGCGCAAGCTCAACCTGGTGGCCGAGCTGATCCGCGGTCTATCGGCGGAACAGGCGCTCAACCAGCTCACTTTCTCCCATCGCCGCATCGCGAAGGAAGTGAAGAAGGTGCTGCAATCGGCGATCGCCAACGCCGAGAACAACCATCAGCTCGATGTCGATCGTCTCGTGGTCGCCGAAGCGCATGTCGGCAAGGCCCTCGTGATGAAGCGGCTTCACACTCGCGCCCGCGGCCGCGCCGCTCGCGTCGAGAAGCCGATTTCCAACCTCACCGTCATCGTGCGCGAACGCGCCGAGAAGGCCGCCAGCGCCAAACGCGCTGCGCCGGCGAAGGAGTAACATGGGTCAGAAAGTAAACCCGATCAGTCTTCGTCTCGGGATCAATCGGACCTGGGACTCGCGCTGGTTCGCCGGCGACGACTACGCCAAGCTGCTGCACGAAGACCTCAAGCTGCGCGACTTCCTGCGCGGCCGGCTCCAGCAGGCGGGTGTCTCGCGCGTCGTCATCGAGCGTCCGGCCAAGAAGGCCCGTGTCACCATTCACACCGCCCGTCCCGGCGTGGTGATCGGCAAGAAGGGCGCCGACATCGAGGTGCTGCGCAAGGCGCTCGCCAAGATGACCGGCAGCGACGTGCATCTGAACATCGTCGAAATCCGCAAGCCCGAGCTCGACGCCCAGCTCGTCGCCGAAAGCATCGCCCAGCAGCTCGAGCGCCGCGTCGCATTCCGTCGCGCCATGAAGCGCGCGGTCCAGTCGGCCATGCGTCTCGGCGCGCAGGGCATCCGCATCAACTGCTCGGGCCGCCTCGGCGGCGCCGAAATCGCGCGCATGGAGTGGTATCGCGAAGGTCGCGTGCCGCTGCACACGCTGCGCGCCGATGTCGATTACGGCGTCGCCACCGCCAAGACCACCTATGGCACCTGCGGCGTCAAAGTCTGGGTGTTCAAGGGCGAGATCATGGCGCACGACCCGATGGCGCAGGACAAGCGCGCCCTCGAAAACCAACCCACCGGCCGCAGCTGATCGCGCCAGGGAAAGAACAGGATCATGCTTAGCCCCGCTCGCACGAAATACCGCAAGGCGCACAAGGGCCGCATCCATGGCGTGGCCAAGGGCGGTTTCACGCTCAATTTCGGCTCCTATGGCCTCAAGGCCGTCGAGCCAGAGCGCATCACCGCGCGCCAGCTCGAAGCCGCCCGCCGCGCGCTCACCCGTCATCTCAAGCGCCAGGGCCGCGTCTGGATTCGCATTTTCCCGAATGTTCCGGTCTCGACCAAGCCCGCCGAAGTGCGCATGGGCTCGGGCAAGGGCGCGCCGGAATATTGGGTATGCCGCGTCCATCCCGGCCGCATCCTGTTCGAAGTCGACGGCGTTCCGGAAAATCTGGCGCGCGAAGGCTTCGCGCTTGCCGCCGCCAAACTGCCGATCAAGTGCCGTTTCGTGCAGCGTCTGGGAGGGGAGGCCTGATCATGGCCAAGCTAGGCGAGCTCAAGACTCAGACCCCGGATCAACTGACCGACCGGCTGCTGGAGTTGAAGAAGGAGCAGTTCAACCTGCGCTTTCAGCGGGCCTCGGGTCAGCTCGAGAACACTGCGCGGGTGCGCCAGGTGCGTCGCGAGATTGCGACCATCCGCACGTTGATCGGCGAGCGCTCGCGCGCTTCCGCCGCGTCCTAAGGAGTTAGTTTCGATGCCGAAGCGCGTATTGCAAGGGGTGGTGGTTTCCGACGCGATGGACAAGACCATCGTCGTCCGCGTCGAACGCCGCGTCATGCATCCCGTCTACAAGAAGTTCATCAAGCGCTCGAAGAAGTATTCGGCGCATGACGAAGCCAATGCCCACAAGATCGGCGACGTCGTGCGGATCGAAGAATGCCGGCCGATCTCGAAGTCCAAGCGCTGGACCGTGATCGCCGGGCTACGGGCTTCGTGAGCGGCGCAGCCAGGAACCGGGGAAAGATAGCGCCATGATTCAAATGCAGAGCAATCTGGACGTCGCCGACAATTCAGGCGCACGCCGGGTCCAGTGCATCAAAGTGCTGGGCGGCTCGCACCGCACCATCGCCACGGTCGGCGACGTCATTGTCGTCTCGATCAAGGAAGCGATTCCGCGCGGCCGCGTGAAGAAGGGCGACGTGCATCGCGCCGTCATCGTGCGCACCGCCAAGGAAATCCGCCGCCCCGATGGCACCGCGATCCGCTTCGACCGCAACGCCGCCGTGCTGATCACCAAGCAGAACGAGCCGATCGGCACCCGCATCTTCGGGCCCGTGACCCGCGAGCTGCGCGCGAAGAAGTTCATGAAGATCATCTCACTCGCGCCCGAGGTGCTGTGATGGCCGCGAAGGTCAAGAAGGGCGACAAAGTGATCGTCGTCTCCGGCAAGGACAAGGGCAAGCGCGGCGAAGTGCTGCGCGTGCTGCCCACCGAGCAACGCGCGGTGGTGCAGGGCATCAACACGGTGACCCGCCACACCAAGCCGAGCATGCAGAATCAGGGCGGCCTGGTGAAGAAGGAAGCCCCGATTCATTTGTCGAACCTGATGCTGATCGACCCCTCGACCGACAAGCCGACCCGCGTCGGCTTCAAGTTGCTCGAGGACGGAACCAAAGTCCGCGTCGCCCGCCGCTCGGGCGAGCAGATCGACCGCTAAAGGAGCGGGGAAAGCCGATGGCCGCCAGACTGCACGAACAATACGAGACGGTGATCAAGAAGGCGCTTCAGGAGCGGTTCAACTACGCGAACCCGATGGAAGTGCCGAAGCTCACCAAGATCGTCATCAATATGGGTGTCGGCGAAGCGGCGCAGGACTCGAAGAAGATCGAGGGCGCGGTGGCCGATCTCACCGCCATCTCCGGTCAGAAGCCGGTGGTAACCAAGGCGCGCAAGTCGATCGCCACCTACAAGCTGCGCGAAAAGCAGCCGATCGGCTGCAAGGTGACGCTGCGCCGCGACCGCATGTACGAGTTCCTCGACCGACTGGTCAACGTGGCGCTGCCGCGTGTACGCGACTTCCGCGGCCTGTCGTCCAAAAGCTTCGACGGTCAGGGCAATTTCGCGCTCGGCCTCAAGGAGCAGATGGTGTTTCCGGAAATCAACTACGACCGTGTCGACAAGGTGCGCGGCATGGACATTGTCATCGTGACCACCGCCAAGACCGGCGAGGAGGCCAAAGCATTGTTGCAGGCCTTCGATATGCCGTTCGCCGGCTGAGGCGTGGAGAGAAGGTAGAGACCATGGCCAAAACGAGTTCCGTCGAGCGCAATCACAAGCGCGAGCGAATGGTGAAGCAGTTCGCGGCGAAGCGTGCCAAGTTCAAGGCGATCGTTTCCGACCACGACACATCGGCCGAGGAGCGATTCGACGCGATGCTCAAGCTCGCCGAGTTGCCGCGCAATTCAGCGGCCAACCGGGTGCGCTTGCGTTGCGAGATCACCGGAAGGCCGCGCGGCAACTACCGCAAGTTCAAACTGTGCCGCATCCAGCTTCGCGAGATGGGTGCCAAGGGGCAGATCCCCGGCATGGTCAAGTCGAGCTGGTAGGGAGACGGCGAACATGATGACCGATCCCTTAGGGGATATGTTGACGCGCATCCGGAATGGCCAGATGGCGCGTAAGCCTTCGGTGACGGCGCCGGCCTCGCGGCTGCGCTCCAATGTGCTCGAAGTGCTCAAACGGGAAGGCTACATCCGCGGCTTCAGCCAGCAGGATGTGCGCCCCGGCGTGAAAGAGCTCAGCATCGAGCTCAAATATCACGAGGGCGAGCCCGTGATCCGGTCGATCGACCGGGTATCCACGCCGGGCCGGCGGGTCTATTCCAAGATCGCGGACCTGCCCCGGATTTCGAATGGGTTGGGCATCTCGATCCTGTCGACGCCACGGGGCGTGATGTCCGATGCCGAGGCTCGCGTCGCCAATGTCGGCGGCGAAGTCCTCTGCAAAGTGTTCTGAGGAGTCGGCGCAAATGTCGCGGGTCGGCAAATATCCCGTCGTGGTGCCCAAGGGCGTCACCGTCAGCCTCGCCGGGCAGGAATTCTCGGTGAAGGGCAAGCTCGGCACCTCGACCTTGCACATCACCGACGATGTCGAGACCACGATCGAAGGCGATCGCGTGGTGGTCAAGCCGCGTTCCGAGACCAAGCGGGCCCGGATGATGTGGGGCACGACGCGCGCCCATATCAACAACATGGTCAAGGGCGTGATGGACGGGTTCACCGTCAATCTCGAGATCAACGGCGTCGGCTATCGCGCCGCCGTGCAGGGCAAGGTTCTGCAGTTGCAGCTGGGCTATTCGCACGAGGTCAACTATCCGATCCCGACCGACATCGCGATCAAGTGCGAGAAGCCGACCAGCATCTCGATCACCGGCCGCGACCGTCAGCGGGTCGGGCAGGTGGCGGCCGAAATCCGCGACTATCGCGGCCCGGAACCGTACAAGGGCAAGGGCATCAAGTACGAGACCGAGACGATCCGCCGCAAAGAAGGCAAGAAGAAGTAGGACCGCGCCATGGCATCGCAGAATTTCGTCCGTCGCCGTACCCGCACCCGTTTCGCGCTCAAGAGCAAGAGCAACGGGCGTCCGCGGCTGACCGTGTTCCGCTCGTCGAAGCACATCTACGCCCAGATCATCGACGACACCAAGGGCTCCACCCTGGTCGCCGCCTCGACGGTTGAGAAGGATGTGCGCGGCGCGGCCAAGACCGGCGCCACCGCCGCCGCCGCCGCGCAGGTCGGCAAGACCATCGCCGAGCGCGCCAAGGCCGCCGGCATCACCACGGTCCAGTTCGACCGCGGCGCCTATATCTTCCACGGCCGGATCAAGGCCCTGGCCGACGCCGCCCGCGAGGGCGGTCTATCGTTCTGATTGAATCGGCGTTCTGAGGGAAATCGACGTAATGGCACGCACTCCGTCACGCTCTCCTAGTTCCGAACGCGGCGATCGTCCGCCCCGCGGCGACCGGCCGCAGCGCGGTCGCGGCGGCAGCGACCGCGACGGCGGGCGCGACCGGGAGGACGGCGATCTCGTCGACAAGCTGGTCCACATCAATCGCGTGGCCAAGGTGGTCAAGGGCGGCCGTCGCTTCGCCTTCGCCGCGCTGGTCGTGGTCGGCGATGCCAAGGGCCGCGTCGGCTATGGATCGGGCAAGGCCCGCGAAGTGCCCGAAGCGATCCGCAAGGCCACCGAGCAGGCCAAGCGCAAGATGATCCGCGTTGCGCTGCGCGAGGGCCGCACCCTGCATCACGACGCCAACGGCCATTTCGGCGCGGGACGCGTGGTGCTGCGCGCCGCTCCGGCCGGCACCGGCATCATCGCCGGCGGTCCGCTCCGCGCCGTGTTCGAAACCATGGGCGTGCAGGACGTGGTGGCCAAGTGCATCGGCACCTCGAATCCGCATAACATGATCAAGGCCGCGTTCGACGCGCTCCAGGGCATCACCAGCCCGCGCTCGATCGCCGCCAAGCGCAACAAGAAGGTCGGCGAAATCGTCAGTCGCCGCGATGGCGCTGCCGCCGGCGCCGCGGCCAAGGAGTAATCTCGATGGCTGAGAAGACTGCGGCCCCGAAAAAGGCCCCGGCCAAAAAGGCCGCCAAGACGACTGCCGGCAAGAAGATGGTGCGCGTCACCCAGATCGGCAGCCATATCGGGCGCCCCGAAGTCCAGCGCGAGACCCTGATCGGGTTGGGCCTGAACAAGCGCCATCGCACGCGCGAACTCGAAGACACGCCGTCGGTGCGTGGCATGATCCGTTCGGTGGCGCATTTGCTGCGCGTCGACGAGATCGGCTGAGCGTCGCGCGAGGAGCATGAACATGACCGTTAAATTGAACGAATTGCGCGACAATCCCGGAGCCCGCAAGGCGCGCATGCGCGTCGGCCGCGGCATCGGATCGGGCAAGGGCAAGACCTCGGGCCGCGGCGTCAAGGGTCAAAAGGCGCGCACCGGCGTGTCGATCAACGGCTTCGAGGGCGGCCAGATGCCGCTCTATCGCCGCCTGCCCAAGCGCGGCTTCAACAATCCCAGCGCCCGCCATTTCGTCGAGGTCAATCTCGACCGCTTGCAGAAGGCGATCGATGCGGGCAAGCTTGACGCCAAGGCCACCATCGACGGCGCGGCGTTGATCAAGGCTGGCATAATTTCCCGCGCGAGGGACGGCATTCGCCTGCTCGGTCGCGGCACTATCACGGCCAAGGTCACCATCTCGGTGGCCGGCGCATCGGCATCCGCCCGCGCCGCCGTCGAAAAGGCCGGCGGATCGGTCATCCTACCGGCGCCCGAACCCGCGCCGGCGGCTTAGTCTGCATCCCGCGCGCGCGGGACGCGATCGGGAGATCTGAATGGCATCCGCCGCCGAACAGCTTGCCTCTAATCTAAGCTTTGGCGTCCTGGGCAAGGCGACCGAGCTTCGCCACCGCATCCTCTTCACGCTCGCCGCCCTGGTGGTCTATCGGCTGGGAACCTGGATTCCGATTCCCGGTGTCGATCCGCATATTCTCGCCAGCGTCTTCCAGAAGACCGGCGGCGGCCTGCTCGGCATGTTCGACATGTTCTCGGGCGGCGCGCTCAAGCGCATGACGATCTTCGCGCTCAACATCATGCCGTATATCTCGGCGTCGATCATTTTGCAGCTGCTGACCTCCGTCGTGCCGTCGCTCGAGGCGATGAAGAAGGAAGGCGAGGCGGGTCGCAAGAAGATCAACCAATACACCCGCTACACCACTGTGCTGATCGCCGCGGTCCAGGCCTATGGCATCGCCGTCGGGTTGGAGGGCGCCAACAGCGGCGGCGCCTCCGCCGTGCTCGATCCCGGCCTGTTCTTCCGGCTCACCACGGTCATTACGCTGGTTGGCGGCACATTGTTCCTGATGTGGCTGGGCGAGCAGATCACCGCGCGCGGCGTCGGCAACGGCACTTCGTTGATCATCTTCTCGGGCATCGTCGCCAACCTGCCCAACGCCATCGCCCAGATGCTCGAACTCAGCCGCACCGGGGCGATGTCGCCGATCTTCATCGTATTGCTGCTGGTCGGCGGTATCGTGGTGGTCGCCGGCATCGTGTTCATGGAACGCGCGCAGCGACGAATCCTGGTGCAGTATCCGAAACGACAGCAAGGCTCGCGCGTCTATGGCGGCGAAGCCACCCATCTGCCGCTCAAGCTCAACACCTCGGGCGTGATTCCGCCGATCTTCGCGAGCTCGATCCTGCTCCTGCCGGTCACCATCGCCGGCTTTTCGTCGGGCGGCTCCGATATTCTCGCCACGATCAGCGCATTGCTCGGGCGCGGCCAGCCGCTCTATCTGTTCATATATGTCAGCCTGATCGTGTTCTTCGCCTTCTTCTATACGGCCGTCGTGTTCAATCCCAACGACACCGCCGATAATCTGAAGAAATATGGTGGCTTCGTGCCCGGCATCCGTCCCGGCAAGAAT
>Ga0265313_10004525_pt1 | contig 10617 bp, 16 predicted proteins | sample 4123metaG_FD_203122 | JGI IMG/M metagenome (GOLD analysis project Ga0265313, IMG submission 203122) | Rhizosphere microbial communities from Carex aquatilis grown in University of Washington, Seatle, WA, United States - 4-1-23 metaG | ecosystem: Host-associated > Plants > Roots > Rhizosphere >...
GCAGAAATTGCGCATCGAATCCGAGCCCGACGAGCGACACGCGCATGGCATGTTGCCAGTGCAGTCCGCGTCGCTGAGACACTCGTCATAGGTGCACCCTATGCTGCATGCGACGGGGCCGCTTGTGCAGCGACCATTCGTGCCGCTGGTGCAATCACTGTCCTGGAGGCACGGGCATGGTGGACAGTTGCAGGTCCCAAAGCCCGATGTGCCAGGGCCTCGTTCCTGGGGACACGACGTCATGGTCCGGCGGTGGATGCTAGGTACGCGGGTCGCACTCATACCGTCGGTGCCTACACCACTATCGATCGTGGAGCTGACGCCCCCGCCGCTTCCTCGAATGTCTCCAACGCCAGAGACGGTGCCATCACTCTGAAGGCCGGAAGCGCCGCCGTTTGGGCCGCGCCCCTGTTCGCTAGAGCTGCCCCCACCGGCGCCCCTCCCGCTACTGCCGCCAGTAGCATTGAACCCAAGGCTGCTACCACCACAGCCGACCGCAAGAAGTGCTGCCAAGGTCAATACGGCGAGTCCCCGCAGGGCAGTACGCGTCGCGAGCTCTTTGTATTCATTTGAATTCTTCATGCGGCTCCTTTCGTCTGTCGATCGGTTGGCCGTTAAGCGGTGGGCGGCCGTCCGCGGCCGTCCGTCAGCTTCAACGGCTTGGCCGACTGCGAGCTCTTTCACCACCGGACGACCTTCAGCGGCTTTGCCCATATTCGCCGTCTTCGATCATGACAAGCCGTTCATTGAGGAAGAGAAGTATCTGCACGAAATAACCGGGTCCCAAATCGTAGGTCCATCGGTCCGTGACCCTACCTTTGGCACCCTTCCGATGTTCCTTCGTCGCCGGTGGGCCACACGCACTCTCCACCTCGGCTGTGCTCTGGCCTTCTTCTACATAGGAGCCCGTTCGTGGACAGCGGAAGCCGGTGGCGTTTGCAGCTTCAGCAGAGAACACGAAGAACAGAATTTCAATGATCAGGCCCTGCGTCTTCAACAAAGGGACTATCCCATTCCCTGGTACCAAGTGCCAGCGCGCAGGGGCACCCGCGCCCGGTCGTCTGTCGAACGGCTTGGATTCACAGCAAGGCTGAGAACGCCCGTGCGCTTCCGCACGACTGGTAGCGGCAAGCCCCACCCACTAGCCCTCGGTCCTGGTACACTGGCTTCCGTGAGAGTTCCCATGGCCTATTCTTGGGCATACTTCTCGTGCGCATTCGTACTTGGCGCCTGCTCGTCCAGCGACCTACCAGAGGGCTGGGGGAATGCTGCCCGGGCGAAGAACTTTGTCCAGGAGGTTTGTCCGAGTAGCGGGGCGGACTTCTCCAACGAACACGCGTCTTTCACGGGCGGCACTGGCAGCATCGGTGTCGACTACCAAGATGCACATTTCCGCTGCGAGCAGGACGTGGAAGGATTCTTCAAGGCTGTTGGCGGTACCGTCGACGTCTTGGTGCAGCCAATAGACATGCATCCTGGTTCTGTGGCCGGCTGCGACTGTGGTTACAACATCACCTTCACGATCGAACCCGTTTCGTCCGGCGCCATGCAGACCACCCTCTATCGCCGGTGGGATGAGCAAAACAGCCCCAACGATCCTGTGGAGATCGCAACCGCGCTGGTGCCCGTGCAGTAGCCTGAACCGAGACCACCTCATACAACGGTCCTGCGCTTGTCCGTCGAACGCCTTGCCGTTCAACAGCGGGGGCGCCGTCGAGTCGGCCCCTCGATTCTACACGTTGTCCCTGCGGCGGGATTGCCACTGCAACGGCCTTATGGGTTCGGCAGCACCTTCACGGTCTATCGTAACAAATCCGACCCGAAGCATCTCGTGCAAACCGAGTTCCCCGAATCCGTTCGTAGTCATTTCCAAATTCATGGCTGCAGAACCAACCGAAATTCGGTATTGCGATCGCCCCGGCGGCGACAAGCACCTCCGGCGCCGGTTCGAATGCCGCGCCCCAAGCCTCTCGCGAAGGAGACGATTCTCAGCCCTGAGGTAATCGACTTGCTCTTGCAGAATCAGCTCAAGCCAGACCGCCAGCCAAGCTGCCAGGAACTGCAGTGGCAACGGCAAAGGCAAACCTGTCTTTCTCGCGGCCATGGAGTGCCAAAGGTCGCGCTTCAGTTGCAAATTGAGCGTTCGCGGACCGTGTGGAACCGCTCGATATCAGGGCAAGTTGGGACGCAGCAACAGGCGGGTCCGATATCGACCCTGCGGCGATTGTCTTGGACTTCCCCAGGAAAGGGGGGAGCATTCCACCACTCAAACTGCAGGAGGCGATCACCATGGGCGACAAGTCACCGAAGGCGAAGGACAAATCCAGGAAGCAAGACATCGCGGACAGTAGCCAAAAGTTGCTGGCCGCTAAGGCGAAAATGTCAGTGTCGGCAGTGGTTCCTGGAAAGAAGAGCAAGTAGACCCATCCGCGCAAGCGGTCGCGCCAGCCGTGCTGCAAATTTTCTGGCGCCGCGCTCACCAAATCCGCTACCGTCTGCCGCTCACAGCTGTTCTTCCGGTGGCCGAGAACCTTCCTGGTGCTCCTCGCCGCGTAGGGCATGCACTTCAATCCCCAACTCAAGGAATCCCAATGGCCAAAGGTCCTCTTTCTAAGTCCGCCCTGATTCAAACAATCGCCGACAAGCACGCCACCAACCTCACCCGCAAGGACGTCAAGGGCATCATCGAGTCCGTGGCCAGCATCGGTTATGCCGAGATGAAGAAGAACGGCGTTTTCGTAGTTCCGGGCCTGGTTCGTATGGTGGTTGTGAAGAAGCCAGCCACCAAGGAGCGCAAGGGCATCAACCCCTTCACGAAGGAGCCGACGGTCTTCAAGGCCAAGCCGGCTCGTAAGGTCGTCAAGGGTCGTCCGGCGAAGGCCGCTAAGGACGCTGTGGCGTAGGCCGCACGTGAACCGTTCAGGGCCGCACTCTTTCTTACGGTTGCGGTCCTGGGTGCACGGGCCATGAGTCTCCGGCGTCGAGACAGCGCAGCCATGGACAAAGCCGAATGGCGACGAAGATATTCGTACGTTGTCGCCGGGGTGATTCTACTGGCCGGGCTCGGAATTTCGGTAGGCATCTACCTTGGTACCGATTCTGCGCCAGACGACATTCCCTGGGAGCTCACGCCGCAATCCAAGAAATACACACGAGCTCTCAAGCTCTACGGCGGGACCATGAACGAACTGCTGGTTGAGTTGAATGACTGGTTCAAGGGGCTGTGGCACGGCAAATCGCTCGCGTTCACCGTGGCGGCAATCTCGCTTGGCGTTGCTCTGGCGTATCTCTTCTTCACGACCCGAGGGCCTCTCGCGGAGCCCGAAGGAGATCCGAGTACCCCGCCCGAGAAGCCTCCTTCCCAGTAACCTCAGGGCATTGGCTCCGCAGCGCCGCCTTCGCTCTCCCAGCAAGAGATCGCAGCATCCGTAGAAAATGGCAGCGGCATTTCCAGCCATCGTCACGTTTGGATGTACGACCGCCGGTGAAATTGTTTCCGGGCAGATGCTCGACAAATCCGTCGTGGCCATGGCACTCGGATCGCGGCTGGTCGGTCGGGTGGTCGTGGCGACGGCCGATCACGTGTGCTCAGATTCGCACCGTGCCTGTCGGGCGGATAGCACGGGCAGGCGCTTTCATGGAACCAACTCAAGGGCCTGAGAAAGGCGAGGGCCGATTCGTATGGCACCAAGGTCGCGCCGATCGGTCGTCAAGACTCGGTAAACGCGCCGCCGTTCAGCAACTGCGGCCACGGTGCCATCAACCAAGCCAAGGTTGAGCCCCGAGAATCTTGCGTCCAGTTCCATGGATCTGGCGATATCAGACGGAAGCGGTAGTTCATATTCGTATCGAGTTCCCGAATCGAAGATGTCCGCGACCAGCCTTCTCATGGCTGCACGGTTGTCTCTGAGAAAGTAGTCAACTTCGGCGAGAACGAGCCCGGGCACGATTACCGAACTCGCTGACGTTAACACCTCCTCGTACTCCGGAAAACTTGGAGCCCCATCTCGGCCGCAGGCGAGCGCGCGGAGGAGTCCACCGGTATCCGCGACAAGCGCTGATTTCAATCCTTGAGATCCTTGAAAAGCAGAGACTCGTCGCCGAGTTTGCTGTCGGTCGACTCGAATAGACCGGTCGTGGGGGGCCGACGGCCCGAGTAGTATCGTGAGGCCACAACGCGCAACCCCTTTCGGACAAGCTCCGAGGCCGAATGCCCTGCAGCACGAGCCTTCTTCAAAGCTCGGATATCATCCTCTTCCAGTCGAACTGTGGTTGAAGTGAGACGCGCCATACACTCACCATACATCGCAAAGATCGCCGAGGCAACGCTTCGTCGCCTCGACCCCGGCGGTCACGGCCAGACCAACCTGAAGATTAGCGCCACCGTCGGAAAGTGGAGATGGTCGCCCTGAACAGCGCCATGACGATCGAGTAAAGCGCGGCACCCAGAGGCTTGGATTGCCTGAATTTCGAGGCTGAAGTTGAGATCCGCGATCGCGCTCGACGCGATCGTTTCTCCGCTCTTTGGCCTGATCGTCAACACTGTTGGCCGCTCGCCTCCGCCACTCGGTCGAACCCTGGTACTTGGGGAGCGCGGACGGGATCACGCTTCACATGGGCTCTCTATCCCGGCGATTCGCGCTAAGCTGGCCCACGCGGGATCCGTAGACCATAGTTGCGTTCTCCAATCACAGCGGAACAAGGAGAACACCATGCGAGCAGCCGTTATCACCAAATACAACTCCGATTGGGAAATGAAGACCCTTCCCGACCCTCGCCCGGCCGCCGGCCAGGTCGTTATCAAGATTCATGCAAGCGGCATGTGCGGAACGGATTTGCACGTCCATCACGGCACGTTTGGCTTGCCCTTGCCCATCGTGGCCGGGCACGAGCCGGTGGGCGAAATCGTTGAGCTGGGTGCGGGTGTCATTGACTTCAAAATCGGAGATCGCGTCGGTGTGCACTGGAACCAAAAGGGATGCGGCCGGTGCAAGGTCTGCCAAACGGGCGATCAGGCTCACTGCGCGCAAGCCCAGTCGTGGATGAATATCGGTGGCGGAAATTCCGAGCTGATGCTGGCGTGGGCAACTGGTTGCACCTTGCTGCCCGACGGCCTTGCCTATGAAGCCGCGGCGCCGATCTTTTGCGCTGGCTACACCGTGATGAGTGGCTTGCGAAACGCCGAGCCCAAGCCCGGCGAACGCGTGGCAGTGTTGGGACTCGGCGGATTGGGTCACCTTGCCCTGCAGTTCTCACAGGCCGTCGGGCTCGAAACCTGGGCCATCACGGGCCAAGAGAACAAGGTGGCAGAGCTCAAAGCTCTGGGTGCCAGCGAAGTTCTCGTCGTCGGCGAGGAACCTGGCAAGGCCATGACGGATGCGGGTGGCTTCGACGTCATTCTGTCGACCACCAATGCTTGCAAGCAGGTGTCCTCGGCGTTTGGCAGTCTGCGGCTCAATGGTCGACTCATCAGCATGGGGGTGACCACCGATGGTCCTATCACGCTCGATCCCATCGCCTTGCTCATGGGCCAGCGTCAGATCCGTGGATCAAGCCAGGATGAACGCAGTGATCTCGTTGAAGCCCTCGCGCTGGTTGCATCCGGCAAGGTCAAGCCCGTGCTCGAAACCTATCCCATCAGCAAGGCGAACGACGTTCGCGAGCGCCTCGCTCAAGGCAAGGTCCGCTACCGAGCAGTGCTCTTGCACACCTGAAAGCGCTCGGGGCGGCTATCACGCTGGGCTCAGCGTTGCCACGTGGTCGAGAGGCTTTGCCCAACAAGTGGCGTCAAATGTGAATTGTTGGGCAAATCTTGCCCGCGCTGCCCTCTCGCTGACGACCGGCTACTGCAAGCCGAGCTGACTGACGACGAGATCCGAAGTTACGTCGCTCGCGCCGTTGATGAAGTTGCCCCAGATACCTGTGATCTGAGTGGCGTCACTGATTCCCAGATCGCTCCAGGTGACGGTGACGGCGGCTGCCGTTGTGCCAACGCTGATTGTCTTCATGCCTTTGCTCCCGCCGGCTAGGTCGACACCGACTTGGATTGATTTGATGGCACCCGAGGGACTGGTAAGGGAAATCACTAAGCCGGAATACGCGGAGACGTCGAACACGGTGCAGTTCGAGTTAGTGTTGGAGGTGTTGTCGTGCACGTATCCCATCAGCGTAAGACCGAATCCGGCGGCGTTGGCGCCCGCTTGATCCGCGACGCCAACGTTACCAGCCAAAGTCCAGTTTCCGCCGCCACACACCGACTTCACGGTACTGGTTCCATTGCCGTATGCCCAGGCCGTCGTGTTCATCTCGCCGTCGCCCCACTTGCCGTACGCGCAGGCGGAACTGTCGGAGAAATCGTTGACGGTCGAGCTTGCCGGCTTGCAGACCACGGCTGCGCTGGAGGTGCTTCCTCCTGTACCGGAGGAGCCGCCGGTGGCTGCGCCACCCGTGCCGGTTACGCCGCCATCGCCCGAAGAGCCGCCGGTGGCTGCGCCACCCGTGCCGGTCGTGCCGCCGTCACCCGAAGAGCCGCCCGCGGCAGCGCCACCCGTGCCGGTCGTGCCGCCGTCACCCGAAGAACCGCCCGCGGCAGCGCCACCCGTCCCTGTCGCGCCACCGTCACCCGGAGAACCGCCGGTGGCAGCGCCACCCGTGCCGGTCGTGCCGCCGTCGCCCGAAGAACCGCCGGTGGCAGCGCCACCCGTGCCGGATGCGCCGTCATCACTCGGGGATCCCCCAGCTGCGTCGACACTGCCCGAGCCTCCGCCGGCCGAGGAACCGCCGGTGTTCGAGGATCCTCCGGATGCGCCGCCGGACGCTGTCGCGCCGCCGTTGTCCGACGATCCGCCGCTGGCTGAGACGCCGCCGGTACTCGACGAGTCGCCAGACCCGGTTACGCCACCTGTACCAGACGCTCCGCCACTTGCAGAGACGCCTCCGCCACCGCTTGTTCCACCACTACCATGACTGCCGCCCGACGATACGTTGCCGCCACGCCCACTGGTTCCGCCGCTGGCGCTTGAGCTATTCGAACTGTTGCTACACCCGAACACAAGAGCAGCTGCTAAGAGGCTGCACGAGATCTGCGTAATCCTGTTCATGTCTGTTTCTCCGGCATTGGTGATCGGATCCTTCGTGGATTCGGCAGTCATTGGGTGCTTGTTAAGAGTTTCGTGGGGCTCGGTCCAAAGAATTAATCACTGTTCGTTATCTGCGCTCTGCGGCGTGCGACTTCTGCCGATTAACCGTCGGGGCCCCAGTCCAGCGAAATGCAGAAACAGTAATGATTTAATTCGAAGCACTGCAGCTTTCGCAGCCGACTCACCAAGGACAGATTCACGATTCCGCCACATAGTGAGCGCAGGCCGAGTGCCACTAGCCCCGACTGCGTCGATCCTATTCGTGCGAGTACACGGCCTTGAGCTTGGTGCGGGACTTGCAGTTCCGTTAGCGCATGACGATGAGAGCCTGCCCGCTGGTTGCTTTAGTGTCGTACCTCGTCGCATATTCGACGGCTGCTCTGGCCGACGAATCGAATCCGGAACCCTGCACGATGGACGTGGTAGCGACGCTCAGCGGACAAGGCCAATGGCTGATTGGTCCCGGCGGAAGTCCCGCCTGGCAACCCAGCCCCATAGTGGTCGGGGATGACTTTGTGCCGTACCAGACTGGTGGGGCCTGGGCCGACCGCGACGGCGCACGGGTTTTCGCCACGCCATGGTCTTGGGGAGAGCTCGTCTTTAGCGAAGGCAGCTGGACCTTCGATCCTGACGAAGGCTGGCTGTGGCTTCCCGACCCGAGGTGCGTGCGGACGGGATCTGCGGTGGCCGCGAACGGCCAGCCCGTCGTGCTTCCCGTGCTCCTGCTACCAGCCAACACCCGCCCCGTGAATCGTCCCTTCGGCGGCCCCATGGTCTACCCGTCGGGTCGGGGCCAACCCTTGACCGCCGCGGTTGGAAACAGGCCTGTTGCCCCGTCGCAGGCGAGACCAGTCGGAGCCATGCCAGCGAAGGGCCCGTCCACGTCGAGGGCTTCTGCCAACAACCGCCGTTCTCAATAAAGGAATCGGTTGCCCTGAGTACTCTGTCGCCGAAAAGCGACACCGTCGAGGCTTGCCCCCGTGTAAGGAACGATGGTTCTTTCACGTCGGCTCGATTCGACTTCGTACCGAGTTTTTGCGGCGGACAGGCGCTAGTGGCTCCGGCGGTTCTGGCAGCGCTGGTGGCTCCGGGGGCTCCGGACGTTCCCCTACCACCCACCTCGACTCGGACAACAATTTGGTTACGGACGATCCAGGATGCAGCGCCGGCAACAATGGGAGCTCGGGCGCGAATGGATCGGACGGCGCGTCCGGTCCGGATGGCCGCCCAGGATAGGTTACCTTCACGGTCGTGCCTTGAGATGACGAACTACGCTGCTACCCGACCGGCAAACTGCTTACGATGAGCTTGCGCAGGCCCGGAACCGGCAACAGCTTCCCCTTCTTTGTCTCCTCGAAGATGATCTGAGCCATGGTGGCAGCCGTAAGGTCTTCGCCGGTGGCGTGTTCGAGAACCCGGATTTCATCGCCCGCGCGGATGAGTACTGCGAGCTGTGCCAGTGTAACGTAGTGGCTGTCCTGCGTGTCGTACAGCTTCCTGTTCGTGTAGCGCCGGATGGATCGCATGAGTGGAGAATCGCATAGACTTGGCAACCGGCCCGGAACACTCTCCAAACGAAGAGGGTCACGGAGGGCAGCAAGAGAACTGGGCGCACTCCCAGCGTTTGTCCTGCACGTTGTAAGCGCAGGGTGTGTATGTTGGACAGGAAGACGTGGTGGCCGTCCCCGCGTCGACTGGAGCGCAGTCCGAATCGTTGATGCAGAGGTCAGATGCCGTATGGCAATAGTAGGGGTTCGGACCGGCGTAGTTGTCCAGCACCTCGACTTCGGGAGCGGCAGAGAAGCAGGCCTCCATCGAGGGAGAGCAATATCTGCCCGAGCCGCAATCCGAGTCCACGGCGCAATTGCCTCCAACGTCACAAACATTCGCGCTGTTGTCTGCGGACGAACTGCGGCAAAGGCAGGGCGTCCTCGCTCCACAATTCGAGTCGCTGAAGCACTCGTCGTACGAACATCCGCCGGGTCCGACCAGACCTTCAAAGGGAAAGCAGCGGCCGTTCCTTCCGGCTGTGCACTGGGAGTCGGAGGAGCACGTCGTAGCAACGCCGGGCGGGTAGGGTTGGCTTGCACAAATGGTGGTGGCGCAAGACGGTCCAGGACCGCGCTGCGATGGGCACTGCGCGCCGCTCGGGCGATGATTGACGGGTGGCTGCCCAGAATACTTGCCGGTCACGCCGCCAGAGGAGACGACACCACCGCTGCCGGACGATTCAGAGGTGCCGCCATACGAGATAGCGCCGCCGGTGACGGACGAGCCAGAGGTGCCACCGGCGACAGATTCTCGTGGCACGCATTGCCAGCATCCACACGGTCCACTGCAGTCGCACTCAAAAAGAGCTAGGCCGATGTCGCCCTCAGGACATGGGTTCGGAAGACAAGGAAGCGGAGGGCACAGCACGTCGGTTCCGCCAGCGCTAATCACTCCGCCAGCCTGTAGGCCACCGCTGCCGGAGATGCCACCGTGCTGGCCGTTCCCTGATCCGCCAGAGCCACCCATACCGTTTCCGTTTCCGCCGCTTCCACCTTCAGATCCCCCAGCATCGAGCTCGAGATTATTGCGGCCACAGCCGAGCGCGAGCAACGCAACCGAGGTCGATACGGCAAGGCCGAGCAGATCAGTAGGCATTGATAGTTCCCTCCCGGTCTGACTGAGAGCAACACCTATACCAGTGGCCCGGCCTGTCAGCTACGCAAAATCTCCTCACCCGTTCTACTGCAATCAAGCCCCTATCTCAGAATTCTGAGGCTACCGTGGAGATGGTGGCGCTTGCTCAGCAGGGGCAACATCGGGCATGTCCAGTCGTCATATCAAGCTCCTGGTCGCAGGTTGGAGAACGCCGTCGCGCCCTGCGCACGCCCGTGTCGGCTGCCATCGACTTCTCGATCTGGTCCCTGCAATTGCCTATGCACCACGGCACGCTCAGACAATCTCGGGGAGATCGTGCTGAGGAAAGGAAAGAATCTACCGGCGCCCCATCGACGAGGTAGAGTTGGGTCCTAGAGCAACCGTCATGGAAGCCAAGGACTTGCGAGAAGGATGCGCGCTGCTGACTCAGCTGGACTCTGAATCTCCGATTTATGAGATTCTCAGAAGCGGCATGATCGATGCGATCGCGCGTGCGAAGGGGTACAACAAGGAGAGAGCTTCCCAACTTGTGAACGAGACGATTGCCGCTATCGGTGACGGCGAGTTTCCGGTCAGTTTGTCCCCGTGATCCTCCCCCCTTTCCGTGCATCATGTCCATTGTCGAATCATTGAAGCGGTTAGTCGATCCGGTTGAGGCGCGGAAAGAAGAGGCCGAGCGCAAGAGTGCTCGCGAGCAACCGATTCACGAGGCCGCTGGCGGCCCGCCTGGTTTCCGATGCCGTGTGTGCGGGCAACTCGGGAAGGACGCGACTTTCTGCATCGACTGTCTAGCCGCCACCATGGAACCGCTGGGCAAATAGCGGCCACTGGA
>Ga0265313_10004526_pt1 | contig 10615 bp, 8 predicted proteins | sample 4123metaG_FD_203122 | JGI IMG/M metagenome (GOLD analysis project Ga0265313, IMG submission 203122) | Rhizosphere microbial communities from Carex aquatilis grown in University of Washington, Seatle, WA, United States - 4-1-23 metaG | ecosystem: Host-associated > Plants > Roots > Rhizosphere >...
TGCCCAGCCAATCAGACGGGCTGACGGAAGTGTTTGCGTTTGTGCGAACGGAATCCGCTGTATCGTTGATGGCCATCGCGCCCCTTCGATGTTCCAATCACAAGACTACCAAGCCAAGCGTTGCCGGGTAGCTTCCGGCGTGATCACGCCCGGCTAGTTATCCAAGAAGCTCCGCAGCTTCCGCGACCTTGACGGGTGCTTCAGTTTGCGGAGCGCCTTGGCCTCGATCTGGCGGATGCGTTCGCGGGTGACCGAGAACTGCTGGCCGACTTCCTCCAGCGTGTGGTCGGTGTTCATGCCGATGCCGAAGCGCATGCGCAGCACGCGCTCCTCGCGCGGCGTGAGCGAGGCGAGCACGCGCGTGGTGGTTTCGCGAAGGTTCGACTGGATCGCCGCGTCGATCGGCAGGATCGCGTTCTTGTCCTCGATGAAATCGCCGAGGTGTGAATCCTCCTCGTCGCCGATCGGCGTCTCGAGGCTGATCGGCTCCTTGGCGATCTTGAGGACCTTGCGCACCTTTTCGAGCGGCATGGCGAGCTTCTCGGCGAGCTCTTCCGGTGTCGGCTCGCGGCCGATCTCGTGCAGCATCTGGCGGGACGTGCGCACGATCTTGTTGATCGTCTCGATCATGTGGACCGGAATGCGGATGGTGCGCGCCTGATCGGCGATCGAGCGGGTGATCGCCTGCCTGATCCACCACGTGGCGTAGGTCGAGAACTTGTAGCCGCGGCGGTACTCGAACTTGTCGACCGCCTTCATCAGGCCGATGTTGCCTTCCTGGATGAGATCGAGGAACTGCAGGCCGCGGTTGGTGTATTTCTTGGCGATCGAGATGACCAGGCGCAGGTTCGCCTCGACCATTTCCTTCTTCGCCTGGCGCGCCTCGCGCTCGCCCTTCTGCACCATGTGAACGATGCGGCGGAACTCGGTCGGCTCCAGCCCCGTGTCGGTGGCGAGGTTCTGGATGTCGCGGCGCAGATCCTTGATCCGGTCCTTCTCGCGCGCGACGAATTCCTTCCAGCCCCTGGCCGAGAGGTTGGAGATGCGGCGGATCCAGTTCGGATCGAGCTCGTTGCCCTGGTATTCCTTGAGGAAGGATTCGCGTGTCACGCGGTGGCTTTCGGCGAGGCGGAGCAGCCGCCCCTCGTAGCCGATGAGGCGCTTGTTGATGTCGTAGAGCTGCTCGACCAGCGAATCGATGCGGTGCTGGTTGAGCGACAGCGACTTCACCGCGGCGACGATCTCGTCCTTGAGCTTCTTGTAGCGGCGCTCTTGGGATGGCGAGAGCGTCTTGTTGCCGAGCTTCAGCTCGACGTCCTGATCCTGCAGGCGGCGGAGCTTCTTGTACTCGTTGGCCACGGTGTCGAAGGTCTCGACCACCTTGGGCTTGAGCTCGGCTTCCATCGCCGCCAGCGAAATGGCGTTCTCGAAGTCGTCCTCGTCCTCTTCCTCCTGCGCGGCCAGGCGCGCGCGCTCCTGCGCCACCTCGTCATCGTCGTCACCGCCGGCGCGCGGCGCCAGCGGCGGGGCGGGCTGCGGCCGCGCGTAGGGGTTCATCGGCCGGCCGTTCGGGCCGGGCTCGGGCGGGGCGTGGACCTGGATCGGCGCGTTCTTGGCGTCGGGCCCGGCGTAGGTGGCTTCCAGATCGATGATGTCGCGGAGCAGAATCTTGCCCTCGGCAAGCTCGTCGCGCCAGATGATGATCGCCTGGAAGGTCAGCGGGCTCTCGCAGAGCCCCGCGATCATGGTCTCGCGGCCGGCCTCGATGCGCTTGGCGATGGCAATTTCGCCCTCGCGCGAGAGCAGCTCGACCGAGCCCATCTCGCGCAGGTACATGCGCACCGGATCGTCGGTACGGTCGGTGGGCTCTTTCTTGGTGGTGGTGGCAACGGCGGTGGAGGGACGCTCGGCGACCTCGCCGCCCTCCGATTCCTCGGCCTCTTCCTCCTCGGCTTCCTCAACCTCGTCGGTCTCGATGACGTTGATGCCCATCTCGGAGAGCATGGACAACACGTCCTCGATCTGCTCGGAGCCCACTTCCTGGGACGGCATGACCGCGTTCAGCTCGTCATAGGTGACAAAACCGCGCTTCTTGGCGGTCTTGATCATCTTCTTGACGGCGGCATCGGAAAGATCGAGCAGCGGGCCGTCCGGCGCTTCCACGGCCGGGGCTTCCGGGGCTTCGTCGTTCTCGGTGACCTTGGTGGCCATCTGGCACGTCTCCAAAATCGGCTCCGGAACCCGAAGCCCTGACTACACATATATATGCGGGCGGGCCCGGCATTTGCCGCCGCCCGCCTCGAAACCCTGCAATCCGGTCAGTTCCCCCGAACCTACCGGGCCTCCTCTTAAGCCACGCTTAACCCTGCCGGCAACCCCGCCGCGCGTCCGGCGTCGCTTGGCCAATCCCGTTAGCAAATCCCGTGCTCAAAAGGCACGCACGCCCCGCCCCGACGGCGCACCGAACCCCTCGACCAAAGCTTCGGTTCCCTCGGTTCTGGCAAGCTGTTGCTTGATATCGACAAGCCGGGCGAAATTTTCGTCGCTGGCGTCAAGGGCAAGCGCCGCTTCCGCATCCCTGAGCTCCCTATGTAACGTTCGCCGCCGCTGGTGCAAGGTCAGGGCCTGACGCCAGGCCTCGCTGGCATCGGCATCGGCCGCCGCCGCGGTCGCCGGCCAGTAGCCGGCCGCCTCGATCTGGCCTTCCAGCCGCTTGAGGAGCGGGCCGAAATGGCCTGTGGCAAGTTCGTCGGCAACGGAAGCGCCCTGGCCTTCGTCGTGGGCGACGGCATCGACCACCGCGGCGCGCAGCGCCTCGAGATCGGCGCTGCCGAACTCGATGTGCGCGAAGGCGTCGAGGTGCTCGGCAAGCAGCGCCGGGTGGTTGAGCACCGTCATGATGAGCACCGCCTCGCGCAACGGATAGGCGTTGCGGCTGGTGAGGAGGCCGGAGCGGCGCAGCCGGTCGGAGACCGGAATGGGCGCGCGGGCGGAACTGCGCCCCGCCCCGAACGGGCGGCCGGGCCCCCGCCGGTCGCCATAGCCGCGCTCGCCGTAGCCCCGTTCGCCGTAAGTCCGCTCGCCGTAACCGCGCTGCTGCAACCCCTGCCGCTCGGGTGCCGGGAAGAACGCCGCGACGCGCTCGGCGAACGCCTGGATGTAATGTCGCCGCACGCTTTCATCGGCGATCGCCTTGGCGATCTCGCGGAGCTTGGCTTCCAGCGCGGCGCGCCGCTCGGGCGTGTCGAACACGCCGGCCTCGGTCTCGCGCGTCCAGATGAGATCGACCAGCGGGCGCGCCGCCGCCAGCACTTGCGCCACCGCCTCGCGCCCGCCCGAGCGGACGAGATCGTCCGGGTCCTGGCCCGAGGGGAGGAGCGCGAAGCGGAGCGACTTGCCCGGCTGGATGAGCGGCAGCGCCATATCGGCCGCGCGCCTGGCGGCGCGCACGCCCGCCTTGTCGCCGTCGAAACAGAGGATCGGCTCGTCGGCCATGCGCCAGAGAATCTGGAGCTGGCGCTCGGTCAACGCGGTACCGAGCGGCGCCACCGTGTGGACGAAGCCTGCGCCGACCATCTGGATGACATCGACATAGCCTTCCACCGCGATCACCGTGCCGGTGTCGTGGCTGGCCTTGCGCGCCTCGGCGCCGTTGTAGAGCAGCGAGCCCTTGTGGAAGAGCTCGGTCTCCGGCGAGTTGAGATACTTCGCCGGCACATCGGCGGAAAGCGCCCGGCCGCCGAAGCCGACGATCCGCCCGCGGAAATCGGAGATGGGGAAGATGACGCGGTCGCGGAAGCGATCGAACGAGACCGGGATGTCATCGCCCGAGACCAGCAGGCCCGCCGCGATCATGTCGGCCTGAGAGACGCCCTTGCCGGCGAGGTGTTCCTTCAGCGCGGCGCGATCGGGCGGCGCATAACCGACGCGGAAGCGGCGCTGGAGTTCCGGCCCGAGGCCGCGATTGTTGAGATAGCCGCGCGCGGCGGCACCGGCTCTGGCCTGCAGCGCCTCCTCGAAGAATTTCGCGGCAAGCTCCATGACGTCGTGGAGCGTGGCGCGCTCGCGGTCGCGCTCCTCCTCGCGCTCGTCGCGGGCCGGCATGGCGACGCCGGCTTCGGCGGCCAGCCGCTCCACGGCTTCCGGGAAGGAGAGCCCTTCGGTCTCCATCAGGAAGGTGAAGATGTCGCCGTTCTTGCCGGCCGAGAAATCGAACCACTTGCCCTTGGTGTCGTTGACGAAGAACGAGGGCGTCTTCTCGGCATTGAACGGCGACAGGCCGGCGAACTCGCGGCCCTGCTTCTTGAGCTTCACCCGCCGCCCAACGACCGCCGACGCCGGCAGGCGCTGGCGGATTTCGTCAAGGAAGGAATCGGAAAAGCGCATGGGTGTGGGCGGCCGAATCGGCGGTGGCGAATCAGGAGAGGCGATTCGCGGGATTATAGAGGTGTGGGGTGTGGCCGGAGCGGGGCGGGGCGCTGAAGCGCGGGTTGGGCGGGGTTATGCCCGGGATGCACAGGGGGAGAGCACGTTACTTCCGCTCGCGATGTGCCTCATGTAGAGGCCCATCTAAGGTTGTTGTGATGAGAGAGCGCTATGTCTGAATGGCTTCCGATGTTCGCGCTGCCAAACATCGAAACGCGTCAACCCATCGAAGTTGATGGATTCGCCCTCGTGTCGATCCACGACGAGCGCCTGCAGCGAATGGTCAAGAAGCATCGTCGCTTCGGAAGCTACCTCAAGCGATTCAAGAATGAGTTTGGCGAGCAGATTGTCCCGAGCATCTTGATTTGCCGAGACGACGCTCCGGAGCGATATCGAGGCGTTGACGCGATTGCTGGATTTCGAGACGCCATAGCAATGTCGGTAATTCCACAGAGTTGGGGGCGGGTCCTGCGGCTCGAGAGCAATTTCGGCATCAAGTACAGCGACTATTTTGCCGTCTATCCGTGGATGATCGACAAAAACTACAACTATCTGATCACCAACACTTTGGACATGCTGGGCTTGCATCAGGTCTCAATGCTGCGGGCGCAATCGGGGCCAGCGCTATCCCGCTCAATCTTAGGCGAAAGTCCGCTCGACTGGCCTCTACTCGATGAGCTCGTTAGCCGTTGGAAGTCGTGCTTCGGTGGCGTTAGCTCCGATACCGAAGACCTTAAGCTCTTTCGGTCGCTGAATATGGCGAACGCAGCGGCGCGGCTGCCCGCTGGTGCCGACGTGACAAACTTGGACATCGGAAGATCGGTGTCGCTTTGGTCCAGCGCGTTCGAGATCCTGGTGCCGGCAAAATCTGAGGCTTTCCGGAATGTCTACGCGTTGTTGGACAAGATCGCTTGGAGCTTCACACCGTGCCAAGAGCGGAAGTACGAGGCGTTTGGCTTCAAAAAGGACAAGACAAAGCGAAATCTGCCGTCGTGGCTGTTCGGTGAAATCAACGCAGCACGAAACGACTTCTTGCACGGGAATCCGATCAGCAAGTCCCGTCTCATAGTGTCCCCAGCAAGAAGGCCACTGCACCTCTACGTATCTCTTCTTTATCGCATGGCGTTGGCGGCGTTCTTGAATCTGAAATACGTGCCGCGACCACGAAAGGAAGGCGAGACCGAGTACGAAGCTCGGTGGCGAGACGATTTTGCCTTTGGGCGGTTCCAAGGGGACATCGAGGTAGCGTTGTCGACTATCATGACGACGGAAGAGGAATACCGAGAGCAGCGGAGCGGCGAGAGCGCCGCGGTCCGGGTTAAACGCCGCGAATGATTTTGGATTCCCGCTTTCGCGGGAATGAGCGGGTGAGGCGAGGGCGATGGATATTCTCCGCCGCTCCAACTTCCCCGCCGTCATCGCCCGGCTTGACCGGGCGATCCATGCCATTCCGTTTGGGACAAGGACAGCGTTGGTGGCGCCGCTCCGATCGCCGTCCGGGAAAGACTGACTGGGCCGCGGTCGATGCGCTGACCGACCGCGAGATCGCGGCGGCAGTGCGCAAGGATGCCGATGCGGTACCGCTGGACATCGACTGGTCGAAGGCGGTGATCGTGACGCCCGCCAAGAAGGCGGCGATCTCCATCCGTGTCGACGAGGACGTGCTCGACTTCTTCAAGGCGGGCGGCGCCGGCTACCAGAGCCGCATGAACGCGGTGCTCCGCCACTTTGTCAGCGAGCAGAAGAAGCCGAAGCCGCAGAAGAAGAAAGCGCGGGCGTAACCCACCTCCGCTCACTCCCGCGAAAGCGGGAGCCCAACCGTCGCAGGGCGTGAAGCGCGGTGCTGGTCGGTGATGGGCGTCTGCAAACGATGGTGCTGCTGAATCGTCGGCCGGATTCCAGCTTTCGCAGGAATGAGCGGGTGAGGAGAGGGTGGCGCTGCATCCACCGTCATGCCCTGGCTTCGGGCCTCCGCGCCATTGCCCACACTTCGTCTGGACTTCCGTCATGCCCGCACTCGGGGCCCCGGCCCCACTGTCCGGGGAAAGAAGAAACGCCTCGCGTGCAGCCGTTTTTCTTGCGGATGAAACGGGTGGACTATGCAGTCGCGTTTCGTTTGACGTCTATCTATTGAACCGAGGCGCTGATACGCCGATTCAGGCCACATGCCGAATCGGGGGCGACAGATGATTCTCAAGCTGGCAGGCGCCGCTCTTCTGATTTTGTCTTCGGCGGCGTACGCCGATGACGCGGGAAATTCATCGAACACCCCGAAATTGGGGAAGGATGTCTTCGGATATTTCGACCTGCACGCCGGCCTCGTCTCGGGCTTCGATATTTTCACCAACTACGGCACGCCGGAGGACGAGTTCCGCTGGCAGAACAGCAAGATCGGCGGGGCGGCGCGCTTCGCCTTTGACATCGACCGCGACTTTTCGCTCCAGAGCGACGCGTGGGCGAACAGGTCCGGAAGTTGGGCGAGCATCACGATGCGCGGCGCGGCGCTTCACGCGACCTTCGACCCGACCGGCCGCGATCAGTTCGGTCCGCTTGCCTCCATCGGCGGTGAGGACGACGTCGATTTCGCTGCGCACAAGCTGACGCGGCTCTACGAGACCAATTTCGGTCTCGAATGGGCGCACAACGCCGACAAGTGGCGCTTCTATGCGCAGGTTGGTTACGCGTCGAACATCGATGGCATGGTCTACATCGAGGGCTGGGATCCGCAGTGGTGGCACATCCCGATATCCAATCCATACGCCGCGGTGGTCGGCACGTATTATTTCACGCCTGACCTCGCCTTTTCGGCCAAACTTGCCGTCAACAAGTTCATGACGCCGGGACCCAACTGGGCCAACAACAATTTCGAGGTGCGCTGGGGCGCCAAGCTGGAATACCGGCCACCGTCTTCGCCGGTAATCGGATATGTCGCCTACACCGGCCGCAGCGAGACCTTCGACGACAAGATCCCGGCGGGCGACGATGGGTACGGCGGCCACGGCATCGAGACGATCGTCGTCGCCGGGTTCAGGATTCCCTTCGGCGAGGGCACCATCCAGAGCCTCTACAAAGACGTCGGTCTCGCCGATCTCAATCCGGCGTTCGGGGATTCCAGCTACTAGGGGCCGCCGGCGAATTACCCCCCGAACACATACCGCTCCAGAAACGCGTTGCGGAATTTGCCCGCCGGGTCGTGGGCGGCGGCGAGCGCGCGGAAGTCGGCGAGGCAGGGGTAGCCGGTCATGACCTGCGACGGGGGCAGGGTGAACACCTTGCCCCAGTGCGGCAGCGGCGAAAACGGCGCGAGCGCCGCCTCGATCGCCGGCAGCACGCGCTCCACCGCAGGCCAGTCGCGGTGGAAGGTGAAGTGGAAGGCGACGAGTGGCCGCGCGAAAGCCGGGCTGAGCCACAGGTCATCGGCCGCGATGGCGCGGATCTCGGAGATCATCAGGATGGGGGCGAGCGCCTCGCCCACCGTGCGCAACGCCGCAATGGCGTCCACGGCTTCACGGCGATCGACGAAATATTCGGCCTGGATTTCCTCGCCGCGGCTCGGCGTGAACTCCATGCGGAAGTGCGGCAGGCGCTCGTGCCACGGGCCGGGCCTGCCGAACTGTTCGGTGCAGTTCGTCGGATCGACGCCGGCCAGCGGATGCATCTTGGTCAGCGCTGGGTCGGCACCGAAAAAATCCGCCGGCGCGGGCGAGGCGTCGTTGGCGGCGAGGCGCTGCTTCAGCCACGCCTGTTGCACCACTTCGCCCCGCCAGTCGGTGAACAGGCTGACGCTGTAGGCCGCGCTGACGACCTCGTCGAAGTTTTGGGCGAGCGTAGCAAAAGGCAGGTCGAGGTAGACATTCTGCCGGACGCTGAAGGCCGGCTCGATGGCGAGCGTGAGTTTCGTCACCGGGCCGAGCGCGCCGAGATGGACGACGGCGCCGGCAAACGTGTCGCCGTCCTTGTCGCGTGAGAGCGACACCAGACTGCCGTCCGCCGCGATGAACTCCAGCGCCGTCACGCTGGTGGCGAGATTGCCGAGGCGCGCGCCCGAGCCGTGCGTGGCGGTGGCGACGGCGCCGGCGATCGAGATGTGCGGCAGCGAGGCGAGATTGGCGAGCGCAAAGCCTTTGGCCGCTAGCACCGGGCCGAGCTCGCCATAGCGGATGCCGCCCTCGACGGTGACGGTCAGCGCGGCCCGGTCGAGCGCCAGCACCCGGTGGAGACCGGCGAGCGACAGGTGTGTGCCCTCGGTATCGCCGACCGCGTTGAACGAATGGCGCGAGCCGAGAACCCGGAGCTTCCTCGCCGCGCGAACGGCATCCTGCGCCTCGGCCAGCGTCTGCGCTGCCACGAAGTTGCGGGCACCGTAGGTGAAGTTGCCAGCCCAGTTGGTGGTGGGGCGCGAGGGGGGAACGGCGGCCATGGCGCCTTGTACCAGCCGCCGCGGCCGTCCCGCCAGAGCCGTGGAACTTTTGCCACGAGCCGGCTATTCGTCCATGGTCCGCGCGATTGGCTTCAGGCGGTTCAGACCGGGGTATGACGTGAAACAGGCACGATCAGCGAAGGCCCGCGACAAGCAAGCCGCGGCGGAGCCCTCCGCCGCCAGACACGCCGGCGGCCTTGCCACGCGCGCCGTGTTCTACCGTCGGCTGCGCCGGAACATGCAGGCCGCGGGGGTGCTGGTCGTGGCCTCGCTGGCAGTTGGCATGGCCGGCTATCACTGGCTGGGCGGGCTCGCCTGGATCGACTCCTTCCAGAACGCCGCGATGATTCTTTCCGGCATGGGTCCGGTCGATTCGCTGAAGAGCGACGGCGCCAAGCTCTTCGCCGGTCTCTACGCGATCTATTCCGGTCTCGCCCTGATCGGCACGGCCACCTTCGCCGCGGCCCCGATTCTGCATCGCCTGTTCCACCGCTTCCACCTGGAAGACAGCAGCAGCGACTAGCCGCCGGTGGTCACGGCGACTGCGGGGCGATCTCCCACGTGACGGTGGCGCTCGCCGTCACCGACTGCTGGCCGGGCATCACCGGCACCGACGGCGCCGCCTTCAGCGCCATCGCCGCGAACACCGGCCGCGGCGGTGAAGCTTCCGCGGTCGAGACGGACAGGATGCGCACCAGTTTCACGCCGGCCGCGCCCGCCATCAGCTGGCCCTTGGCGAGCGCATCGGCGATCGCCGACTTCAGCGCGGTCTCGCGCGACGACTTGGGGTCGGCAACGTCGAAGCTGATGCCGGTGACCTGATTGGCGCCGGCGCCCACGACCTTGTCGAGGATGCTGCCCGACTTGGCGATGTCGCGGATGGTGACGGTGACCGAGTTCGAGATGCTGTAGCCCACGATTGCCGGCGGCGCGGTCGCGACGTCGCCGGATTTCGGTTCGGCGTAGACCGGATCGATGCTGAAGCCGGAGGTGGCGATGTCCTTGTCGTCGACGCCGGCACCCCTGATCGCGGCGATCGCGGCGGTGAGATCGGTGGAGTTGGCGGCAAGCGCGGCGCCCGCGGTGCGCGCCCGGCTGGCCACGCCGATGGTGACAATGGCGATGTCGGGGATGACGGTTGCGGTGCCGTCGCCGGTCGCGGTCAGCGTCGGCGTCTGCGGGGCGTCGGCCAGCGCGGGAAGGGCGGGGAGGGCGGCGACCAGCGCGGTGACCACCGCGAGCATGCCGGCGAAATTGAGCTTCATGGGACTTTCTCCAGACAAAACAACTGGTTGCCGAAATGTGGCGTGCCCAGCCATTGCGGTTTCATTGCGGCACCCATCATTGTATATCGGCTTGCGGCACGATGGTGCCAAAGGGCCTGTAGCTCAATGGTTAGAGCCGGTCGCTCATAACGATCTGGTTGCAGGTTCGAGTCCTGCCGGGCCCACCAATCATTTCAACCGCTTGCGGCACAAGAGGCGGCGCCTCGGACGGCATTACCAATGGTATTGCCAATGATTGGGCCGCAGGATTGCGCCAATAGCCAATCGCGCGGGCGGCATTCCGCAGGTGAGCGGGATGATGATGGCCATAGACCCGTTCCAGGATCTGAACACTCATCCCGAGAAAGCCTGCCGCTTCCCAGAGGTCGACCCCGGCCTGCATCAACCAGGTCGCAGCAGTGTGCCGCAAAGTGTGGGGAGTCACCTTTCCAGACAGGCCGGCCTTTGAAACTGCCGAGCGGAATCCCGTCCGGATCGAGGCCAC
>Ga0265313_10004527_pt1 | contig 10612 bp, 10 predicted proteins | sample 4123metaG_FD_203122 | JGI IMG/M metagenome (GOLD analysis project Ga0265313, IMG submission 203122) | Rhizosphere microbial communities from Carex aquatilis grown in University of Washington, Seatle, WA, United States - 4-1-23 metaG | ecosystem: Host-associated > Plants > Roots > Rhizosphere >...
CCAAGGAGAAGTCATGGCTGCCTATCAATACATCTACGTCATGAAAGGCCTGGCCAAGATTTATCCGGGCGGCCGGAAGGTCCTTGACAACATCTGGCTCAGCTTCCTGCCCGGCGCCAAGATCGGTGTCCTGGGCCTGAACGGCTCCGGCAAGTCGACCCTGCTCAGGATCATGGCCGGCCTCGACCATGACGTGGCTGGGGAGGCCTGGGCCGCCCAGGGGGCGAGCGTCGGGTTCCTGCCCCAGGAGCCGGTTCTCGACGCGGCCAAGGATGTGCTCGGGAACATCATGGAGGGCATGGGCGAGAAGAAGGCCCTGCTCGACCGGTTCGAAGCGGTGAGCGCAAGGCTCGGCGAGGAAGTTTCGCCCGAGGAGATGGAGGCGCTCATCACCGAACAGGGCGAGTTGCAGGAAAAGATCGATTCCGCCGGCGCCTGGGACCTCCAGCGCACCGTCGAGATCGCCATGGACGCGCTGCGCTGTCCGCCGGGCGATGCCGAGGTGACCAGGCTCTCGGGCGGCGAGCGCCGGCGGGTGGCGCTCTGCCGGCTGCTGCTCCAGCGCCCCGATCTGCTGCTGCTGGACGAGCCCACCAACCATCTCGATGCCGAGTCCGTCGCCTGGCTGGAGCGCTTCCTGCACGACTATGCCGGCACCGTCGTGGCCGTCACCCATGACCGCTATTTCCTCGACAATGTCGCCGGCTGGATCCTCGAACTCGACCGCGGCCAGGGGATTCCCTGGGAGGGCAACTACTCAATCTGGCTGGAGCAGAAGCAGAAGCGCCTGGTCCAGGAGGAAAAGGCCGAATCGGCTCGCCAGCGCACCCTGCAGCACGAGTTGGAGTGGATCCGGCAGTCGCCGAGGGCCCGCCAGGCCAAGAGCAAGGCGCGTATCTCGGCCTACGAGCAGATGCTCGCCGCCGGCGGCCAGCAGCAGGCCGAGGCGGGTCAGATCCGCATTCCCCCCGGGCCGCGCCTGGGCGAGGTCGTCGTCGTGGCCGAGCATCTGCGCAAGGGCTTCGCCGACCGGCTGCTGATCGACGACCTCAATTTCCGCCTGCCGCCCGGCGGTATCGTCGGCGTCATCGGCCCCAACGGGGCCGGCAAGACGACCCTCTTCCGCATGATCGTCGGCCAGGAAACCGCCGATGCCGGAAGCCTCAAGATCGGCGAGACGGTGAAGCTCGGCTACGTCGATCAGTCGCGGGATTCGCTTCGTGCCGACAAGACGGTCTGGGAGGAGATATCCGACGGGTTGGACATCGTCGAGCTGGGCAAGAGCCAGATGCCGAGCCGCGCCTATGTGGCCGCCTTCAATTTCAAGGGCGCCGACCAGCAGAAGAAGGTGGGGCAGCTCTCGGGCGGAGAGCGCAACCGGGTGCATCTTGCCAAGATGCTGAAGTCCGAGGCCAATCTGCTCCTGCTCGACGAGCCGACCAACGACCTGGATGTGGATACCCTGCGGTCCCTGGAGGAGGCGCTGGCCGACTTCGCCGGCTCGGCCGTGGTCATCAGCCACGACCGCTGGTTCCTCGACCGGATCGCGACTCACATCCTGGCCTTCGAAGGCGACAGCCAGGTGGTCTGGTTCGAGGGCAACTACCAGGACTACGAAGCCGACCGGAAGAGGCGGCTCGGCGCCGAAGCCGACCAGCCTCACCGCATCCGCTTCAAGCCCTTGACGCGCGGGTAATCCGACGGCGGGAGCAGGTTCTTACTGGCTGCCGGTCTTCTGACGCAGCGCGTCGAGGAGGGCCGAGACCTGGCCGCCTTCGCTCTGGATCGCCGACGCGATGTCGGAACGGTGGGTGATGCGCAGGCTCACTCCCTCGACCTCGAGATCGGTGATGCGGAGCTGACCGTCCTGATCCTCGATGCGCCAGTCGAGGTGGATCACGTCGCCGTTGGTCTGGTCAATATGGGAGTTGACGGTGATGCTTCCGTCGTCATTGGGCTTGGCGTCGGTCACCTGGAACCGCTGGCCGGCGTACTCGGCGAAAGTCTTGGCATAGGACTGAACGAGAAGCTTCTCGAACAACCGGCTGAAATCCGCCTTCTGGTCGTCGGTCGCCACCTTCCAGTAGCGCGCCAGCACGAACTTGCAGATCCCCGGCAGGTCGAAATGGGATTCCAGAAGGCCTTGGAAGCGCTTCTCGCGCTCGGCCGAACTGAGGTCCGAACCGGTCAGCGAACTGATGGCGGTGTCGCCCAGACTGTTGATGAATTGCTGCGCGTCGGCTGGGCTCACCGCTTGGGCGTAATGTGGGGCAAGCAGAAACGCGGCGGCGCCGGCCGCCAGGAACATGCGACGCTTCATGGTTTCAGTTGCTCTCCGTCAACTGGGACCCGCTGGGCGATTCATAGGGCAGCTGGGCGAGCGGGTCGCCTTCCTTCGCGTGCTTGATCGTGTTGTTGCGGTTTTGACGATAAAGGCTGCGAATCGTCGCGTAGTAGTCGATCGCCCCTTTACGGATCTGGTCGAGGGTATCCAGGTTGCGCGCCCGCATGTCCACGGCATAGAGACCAGCGCGTACGTAGCTCAAATAACTCACGTCATAAGCCGAGAACAGATACGACCAGGGATCGGCCACCGCGGTCACACCCAGGCCAGCCAAGTCGCGAGGGTTGCTCGGCCCCAGAACCGGCAGGAAGACATAGGGTCCTTCGCCCACGCCCCAGACCGCGAAGGTGACGCCGAAATCGGTGTCGTGGTACTTGAGGCCCCACTTCGAGGCGACGTCGAAAATGCCGGCGACCCCCACCGTGCTGTTGATCAGGAACCGCTTCGCGGTGATCCCGGCCCGCTTGCCGTTGCCCTCGAGCAGATCGTTGGCGAAGACCAGCGGCGCGTCCAGATTGACCAGCAAGTTGTGCACGCCATGCTCGACCGGAGTCGGCAGCAACAGGTTGTACCAGGCGGCCAGGGGCTTGAAGACGAGCTCGTCGAAGCCGTAGTTGAGATCGAAGAAATACCGATTCAACGGCTCCATCGGGTCGTTGTTTTCTTTGTAGGCCGCCAGCGCGTCGGGATCCTTCGGCGGCGTCGCGCAGCCGGTCAGCAAACCGGAGAGCAGAATCGCGCCGACGATCGCGCCCAAGGCTGACAGCCGTGACAATTTCAGCGATCTACTGGGCATCCCCGATGGTCCCTTCATCTCAAGACCCGCAAGTCGAGCGCCACGCCCCCGACGGGAGGTGCTTCCTCCTCGTCACCGCGGCAGCTCCAGCCCCCCTCACACCAATCCATGTCCGGCACCGACGTCCCTAAGCCCCCGACGGCGCGATTCCACATCCCGGCCGCGCAATTTAAGTAGCATAGCGCCCTTGGGTTTGCCAGGGGTGAGCCTCCCACAGGAATCTTCCAGACACAGGACTGTTGCCCAAAAGCCGCAGTCGCGCTCAGGGCTAGGCAATGATTTCGCCATGGTGGCAGGCGACGAGGCGTCCGTCCACGGGACGCAATTCCGGTCGTTCGGCGATGCAAACCGGCGTCGCGTGGGGACAGCGGCCGTGAAAGGCGCAGCCCCCCGGCGGATCGATGGGCGAAGGCAGCTCGCCCCGGAGCACGATTCGCCTGGCCCTGGCGCCGGCATCGACCGACGGCGTGCTCGCCAGCAGCGCCTTGGTGTAGGGGTGTCGTGGGTGCTGGAAGATGGTCTCCTTCCGGCCCTGCTCGGCGGCGCGGCCGAGATACATGACCATGACCTCGTCGGCGATGTGGCGGACGACGGAGAGGTCATGGGAAATGAACAGATAGGCCAGATGGAACTCGTCCTGGAGATCCATCAGCAGGTTCAGCACCTGGGCCCTGATGGATACGTCGAGGGCCGAAACGGGCTCATCGGCGACCACGATCCTGGGTCGGAGCATGAGGGCGCGGGCGATGGCGATTCGCTGGCGCTGACCGCCGGAGAACATGTGCGGATAGCGGCTGTAGTGTTCCGGCCTGAGACCGACCCTCGCCATCATGTCGCGCGCCGCCGCCTGGCGCTGGGCGGCATCCATATCGGTGTTGATGATCAGCGGCTCCTCCAGGATGCTGCCGACCTTCTTACGCGGATTGAGCGACCCGAAAGGATTCTGAAACACCATCTGGACGACCGGGCGCAGGCGCTTCATCGCCTCCGGCCCCGCCGTCGTCACATCGATGCCGTCGATCTTGAGGCTTCCGGCGGTGGGCCGCTCGATCATGGTCACCATGCGTGCAAGGGTGGACTTGCCGCAGCCCGATTCGCCCACCACCGCCAGGGTTTCGCCCTGGGCAAGGGAGAAGCCCACGCCGTCCACGGCCCGGAGCGCCTTGTCCTTTCTGAGCAGCCCGCCGCCGATCCGGTAATAGCGTTTCAGCTCCCCGGCTTCGAGCAGCGGTCCTTCGTTCATGCCGGCAGCTCCGCCGCCGCGCCGGCAAGCGGCTTCAAGCAGCGCACCACGCGGCCTTCGGCGTCGGCCTCCAGGGCCGGGTGCACGCGACGGCAGCGCTCGTCGGCATAGCTGCAGCGCGGGTTGAACAGGCAGCCCGTCGGCCGGTCGTCGACCCCGGGCACCATGCCGCGGATCGTGCTCAGGCGATGCCGGCCGGCGCTGCGCTCGGGCAGGGCGTCCAGCAAGGCTGCGGTATAGGGATGGCGCGGGTGCTGAAACAGGCGTTCCGCCGGCTGCACTTCGACTTCCTCGCCGGCATACATCACCATGATGCGCTGGGCCGTCTCGGAGACCACGCCCATGTCATGGGTGATGAGGATCAATGCCATGCCCCGTTCGCGCTGAAGGTTCAGCAGCAGATCCAGGATCTGGGCCTGGATGGTAACGTCGAGCGCCGTGGTCGGCTCGTCGGCGATGAGCAGGCGCGGATTGCAGGCGATCGCCATGGCGATCATGACCCGCTGATTCATGCCGCCGGAGAGCTGGTGGGGAAAGGCATCCAGGCGCGAGGCGGCCTGGGGAATGCCGACCTGGTCCAGAAGCTCGGTCGCGCGCGCCCGGCGGGCGGCCCGGCTGCCGCCTTCATGGACCTTGAGGGTCTCCATGATCTGGAAGCCCACGGTGAAGCAGGGATTGAGGCTGGTCGTGGGCTCCTGGAAGATCATTGCCACGTCCTTGCCGGTGATCTGCCGGCGCCGGCGGGCCGGCATCGCCAACAGGTCCTGGCCATCGAAAACGAGCCGGTCGGCGCTGACCTTTCCGGGCCAGGGAATGAGGCCCATTAGAGCCAGCATGGTGACGCTCTTTCCCGAGCCGGACTCGCCGACCACGCCCATGACCTCGCCTTGATCCAGGGTGAGGTCGAGCCCCGCCACAGCCTTCAGGGGCCCACGCGCGGTCGTGAATTCGACCGAGAGGTTCTTGATCTCGAGCAGCGCCATCAGTGCTTGAGTTTGGGGTCGAGGGCGTCGCGCAATCCGTCGCCCATCAGGTTGAAGGCCAGCACCGTGATCAGGATGGCGAGACCCGGCAAGGTCACCACCCACCAGGCTCGCTCCATGTAGGAGAGCGAGCCCGACAGCATGCTGCCCCACTCGGGCGTGGGCGGCTGGGCGCCGAGGCCGAGAAAGCCCAGCGCGGCGGCGTCGAGGATGGCCGACGAGAACCCGAGTGTTGCCTGGACGATCAAGGGCGCCATGCAGTTGGGCAGCACCGTCACGAACATGAGGCGCAGAGTCCCGGCGCCCGAAACCCGCGAAGCGGTGACGTAGTCCTTGTTGACTTCGCTTAAGACCGCGGCGCGCATCAGGCGCACGTAGTTCGGCAGGGTGACGATGGCGACCGCCACCATGGCGTTGATCAGGCCTGGCCCCAGGATCGTGACGATGACGATGGCGAGCAGCAGAGAGGGCAGTGCCAGCAGGATGTCCATCGCCCGCATGATCGCGATCTCGATCGGACCGCGGAGGAATCCGGCCAGGAGTCCGAGCCCGATCCCCGCCGCCAGGGAAATGGTCACCACGATGGCGCCGATGAGGAGCGAAAGCCGCGCGCCGAAGACGAGCCGCGAGAACATGTCGCGCCCGGCCGGATCGGTGCCGAGGTAGTAGTGGCCTACGCATTGGGCGAAATCGGCCGGATCGCGGTCCTGCCAGATCGGCGGCGCCAGCTGGCAATCGGGATACTGCTCGATGGGGCTATAGGGCGAAATGACATTGGCGAACAGCGCCAGCAGGCAGACCACGAGGATGACCACCATGCCGGCCAGCGCGCCGCGATTGGCGCGGAAATAGATCCAGAACTCCCGCAGCGGATGAAGCGGCTGGTGCTGGCTTTCTGCTGCTGCGCTGACGGCCACGGACCTACCTCACATGCCGGATGCGGGGATTGACGAGGCCGTAGAGCAGGTCGACCGTGAGATTGACCAGGATCACCGCCGTGGCCACAAGAAGTACGCCGCTCTGGAGGGCGGGATAGTCGCGCCTGGCGATCGAATCGACGAGCCAGTGGCCGATCCCTGGCCAGGAAAAGGTGTACTCGGTCAGGATGGCCCCGCCCATCAGCGTGCCGACCTGCAGGCCGATGACGGTGATGACCGGGATGAGGGCATTGCGCAGCGCATGCACCCACAGGACGCGAACCGGCGACAGGCCTTTGGCCCGGGCGGTGCGCACATAGTCCTCGTTCAGCACCTCCAGCATGGAAGAACGGGTCATGCGGGCGATCACCGCCAGGGGGATCGTGCCGAGCACGATCGTCGGCAGGATCAGGTGGCTGAGGGCAGAGGTGAAGGCCCCGTCCTGCCCCGAGAGGAGGGAATCGATCAGCATGAACCCGGTGACCGAATCGAAATCATAGGCGATGTCGATCCGACCCGAGACAGGCGTCCATCCGAGATTGACCGAGAACAGCAGAATGAGCAGCAGGCCCCACCAGAAGATCGGCATCGAATAGCCGGTGAGAGAAAGACCCATGACCGAGTGGTCGAGAAAGCGGCCCCGCCGGATCGCGGCCAGCATGCCCACCGGCAACCCCACGATGATGGCGAAGAGCATGGCTGCCACGGACAGCTCTACCGTGGCCGGAAACAGCTGCAGGAAGTCCCGGATCACCGGGGCATGGGTCGAGAGGGAAATGCCGAGGTTTCCCCTCAGCACCTGCCCGACATAGACCGCGTATTGAACCAGAAGTGGCCGGTCGAAGCCGAACTGATGCAGGAGTGCGGCATGGCGGGCCGGGTCGATGCCATGCTCGCCCGCCAGCATCTCGATGGGATCGCCGGGAATGAGGCGGATCATGGCGAAGGTGAGCAAGGTGATGCCGATGAAAGTCGGGATCACCAGGCCGACACGCGTGACGATGAATCGCAACATGGCCAACCGCCGAAAGGCAAACGGGGGAAGCCGGTAGTCCGGGCTTCCCCCGCTCGATCGCCGCCTGTCGGCGCCGTTCCTATTTCAGGCCGACGTCGTTGAAGACATGCAGACCGAAGGGATCGACCTTATAGCCGACGACGCTCTTGCTGACCGGCTCATAGACCACCGAATGGGCGATGGTGACCCAGGGCGCCTGCTGCTTGAACACCACCTGCGCCTGCATGTAGAGGGCCGTGCGCTTGGAGATGTCGCTCGTCTGCTTGGCCTGCTGCACCAGGTCGTCGAAGGGCTTGTAGCACCAGCGGGCCCGGTTGCCGCCATCCGTCGCCGCGGCGCAGGACAGCAGCTGGTTCAGGAAGTTGTCCGGGTCGCCGTTGTCGCCCGTCCAGCCGAGGAGCACCATGTCGTGCTCGCCGTTCTTCGAACGCTTCAGATACTCGCCCCACTCATAGGTCACGATCTTGGCGTCGATGCCGACCTTCTGCAGGTCCGCCTGCATCATCTCGGCCATCAGCTTGGCGTTGGGGTTGTAGGGCCGCTGCACCGGCATGGCCCACAGGGTGGTCTGGAAGCCGTCCTTCAGCCCGGCCGCGGCGAGCAGCGCCTTGGCCTTCGCCGGATCATAGGGATAGTCCCGCACGGAATTGTTGTAGGACCACATCGTCGGCGGGATCGGGTTCTTGGCCTTCTTGCCGGCGCCCTGATAGACGGCCTTCAGGATGGCGTCGCGGTTGATGGCATAGTTGACCGCCTGGCGGACCCGCACGTCGTCGAAAGGCTTGTGCGTGGTGTTGAAGGCGAGATAGCCGACGTTGAGCCCTTCCTGGTGCAAGACCCTGATATTGGGATCCTTCATCATGTCGGCGACGTCGGCCGGGTTCGGATAGGGCATGACCTGGCATTCATTGGCCTTCAGCTTGGCCCAGCGGACCTCGGCGTCGGGCGTGATGGCGAACACCAGGTGATCGAGCCTGGGCTTGCGGCCCCAATAGGTCGGCGCGGCGGCATAGCGGATGACCGCGTCCTTCTCATAGCTCTCCAGGATGAAAGGACCGGTCCCGACCGGCTCCAGATCGACCTGCTCGGGCGTCTTGGCCGCCATCATGGCATCGGCGTATTCCTTCGACATGATCGAGGAGAACGCCATGGCCAGGTCGGCCAGGAACGGCGCTTCGGGATGGTTGAGGGTGAATCTCACCGTGTAGTCGTCGACCTTGTCCACGCTCTTGATGATGTTCGGCATGTCCATGTCGTTGAAGTACTCGTAGGTCCCGCCGGACACCTTGTAGTAGGGGTTGTTCTTGTCGAGCTGGCGCTCGAAGCTGAACAGCACGTCGTCGGCGTTGAAGTCGCGCGTGCCGGTGAAGCTCTTGCCGTGGAACTTCACGCCCTTTCGCAACATGAACGTGTAGGTAAGGCCGTCGTCGGAGATGCTCCATTTTTCCGCCAGGGCCGGCTGGACCCGGGTCGTGCCGACGATGAACTCCACCAGGTTGTTATAGAGCGGCTTCGTCGCGTCGAGGGTCGTGCCCGACGTGAAGAGCTGCGGATTGAAGCCTTCCGGGCTCGCCTCCGAACAATAGACCAATGTCTTCGCCTCGGCGGAGAGCGCGAAGCCGAAGGCCGCGACCGCGCCTAGCACGGCGGCCCCCAGAACACTGCGTTTCATCAAAACCTCCCGATGAGTTGACGGTTGGTTTCTGGCCATTTCCCCGGCCATCACCACCATTGGCGGCGACGGTAGGCCCGCCCTTCCGGGCCTGTCAATGGGGTGGGATCGGGCGGCGATGCCCTGCAATGTCGCAGTATCCGGCGACAATCCCCGTCGGTCCGGGATAGAATTCAGGTGCGAAGTCTGTCGGTCGGAATAGCTCGCGGGGGAGAGAGGGCAGGGTGGATCGCATGATTGGCCAGAGGCCGGCAGGAAACCGGCGCGGCGGAATGCCAAGGGGCGTCGGCCGTTGGATTGCCGCTCTATTCGCCATGGCCCTGCTGGCTGCCTGCCAGAACGGCGGCCTGACCTATGATCCTTCCACGGGCCTCTTCAACATGCCCTTCGGCGCCCAGAGCCACAGGGACGGCGGCTAGCGCCCTGCTGGGACGCGACGCGCCAACAGACGTGCCGTTGACGGGGCGAATCCTTCCACTACCTTGCGGTCATGCTCGATAGCCCGATTCCCACCCCCTACGTCTGCGACCGCCATTCGGTCATCAAGGATTGGATTGACCTCAATGGCCACATGAATGTCGCCTACTACCTGACCGCCTTCGATCAGTCCTTCGACGAGGCCTATGAACTGATCGGCATCACGACCCAGCATCTGAGCAAGGTCGGCGGCACGACCTTCGCCGCCGAGATGCACATCACCTATCAGCGGGAGTTGATGGAAGGCGATCCCATTCGGGTGACCAGCCAGCTCATCGCCTTCGATGCCAAGCGCATGCACTGGGTCCAATGCATGTACCATCGGCGCGAAGGGTTCCTCGCCGCCACCGCGGAATGGCTGCTTCTCTATGTCGATCTCGGCCTTCGCAAGGTCGCGGCCATGCCCGAAGGCCTGCAGCAGCGTCTGGCGCGGATCCGCGAGGCCCATGCCCGGTTGCCGCGCCCGGCGGTGACGGGCCGCGGGATCGACATCGCCAACCGCCGGCCCCAAGGCGAAAGCTGAAGGGCTCCATGGGATCCGCCAGGACCGCAGCCGCCATGATCCCGGCCGATGCTCTGCAACGCTTTGTCGGCCACTTGCTGCCAATGTTGCCGGAGGACTTCGCCGGCGCCGTTGCGGCCCTGGACCTGAAGCTCCTGAACCTGGCGCCGGGGCGTCTGCCCGTCTGCCGCTTCTGGAAGAAGGCCATGGGCGGCGGGCTCCCGCTCCTGGTCCCGCTCGCGGCACTCGAGCCGTCCCTGCGCTGGGTCCAGAACCCGAACTATGTGGCCGCGCCGCCAGACCCGGCCTTCCTGGAGAATTACGGCTATGCGGTGCTGGCCGGTCCGGGCGGGCTGATCGAGACTGGCGCACTCGCCCTCGGGCTCCTGCTGCTTGGGCCCGGCACCCATTACCCGACCCACCGGCATCCCGCAGTCGAGATCTATGTCGTCGCCTCGGGCGAGGGCGAATGGCACATGGGCGAGGGCCCCTGGCGCCGGCGTCCCGCGGGCGATGTGATCCGCCACGAGTCCATGGTTCCCCACGCCACCCGGGCGCTGGCCGACCCTCTGCTTGCGGTTTATGTCTGGCGGGGCGATCTCGATACCCATGCGAGAATTACCGGAGCATTTTCCGCCGATCCTCCGACGCAGCTGCACTGCT
>Ga0265313_10004528_pt1 | contig 10611 bp, 12 predicted proteins | sample 4123metaG_FD_203122 | JGI IMG/M metagenome (GOLD analysis project Ga0265313, IMG submission 203122) | Rhizosphere microbial communities from Carex aquatilis grown in University of Washington, Seatle, WA, United States - 4-1-23 metaG | ecosystem: Host-associated > Plants > Roots > Rhizosphere >...
TTCAATCTTGTCGTGTCATTCCCGCGAAAGCGGGAATCCAGCTTTTCCTGGACCCCCGCTTTCGTGGGAGTGACGAATATGAAAGCAGAGACACGCGATGACCACCAACACCCGCATGCCGACGCTCTACATCCCGCATGGCGGCGGACCCTCATTCTTCATGAAGCCCGGGGAAGGGCTGGGACCTGAGGGCGCCTGGGATGCTCAGGCCGACTATCTGCGCGGCCTGGCCGCCTCGCTCGGCACGAAGCCGAAGACAGTGCTGGTGGTTTCGGCCCATTGGGAGGAGTCGCGCGCCACTGTGAACAGCCAGGCCAAGCCGGGCCTGCTGTTCGACTATTACGGTTTCCCCGAATACACCTATCGCCTGAAATATCCGGCGCCGGGCGAGCCGGTGCTGGCCAAGCGCGTGCGCGATCTGCTGGCCAAGGCGGGAATCGATGCCGGCGAGGAAACCGCGCGCGGCTTCGACCACGGCGTGTTCATTCCCTTCCTATTGATCTATCCCGAGGCCGATATTCCGATTGTCGAATTGTCGCTGGTGCAGGGGCTCGACGCCGCGACCCATCTCGCCATCGGCAAAGCACTAGCGCCGTTGCGCGACGAGGGCGTTCTCATCGTCGGCAGCGGTATGAGCTATCACAATCTGCGCGCGATGATGTCGGGCGGCGGCAACGGCGATGCCGCATCAATGCGCTTCGACGCCTGGCTGACCGAGACGCTGGAGAATCCCGATACTAATTCGCGCGACGCGAAGCTGCTCGATTGGCAAAAGGCGCCCGATGGAATCGCCAGCCATCCCCGTGCCGAGCATCTGTTGCCGCTGCATGTGGCGGCCGGCGCGGCCGGAACCGATCGCGGCAAGCGCACCTATTCGGACAATCTTATGGGCAAGGCGCAGTCCGGTTTCAGATTCGGCTGATTACGCTGCGGTTTTGGTTAGCCGCATTTCCGCGAATACGCCCTCGACCACATCGCGCACGATTTCCCTGAACCGGGCGGCGGCGGGTTCGAGTTCGCGATTGGCGCTGTGCAGCGAAATATCGATCTCGCCGAGCTTGGGCAAACCCAGTCGTGGCCCGACCACGCCGAGCGCGGGTGGTATGCCGAGGGGCGTGCGTACCGTAACGCCCAAGCCGGCCTCGATGGCGGCGAACAAGCCATAGAGACTGGGGCTGGTGAAGGTGACGCGCCAGGGCATGCCGGCGGCGTCGAGCGAATCGACCGCGCCGGCGCGACAAAAGCAGGGCGATTCGAACAGCGCGAGGGGCACTGGCTCTCCCTGTTTCCAGGGCATCTCGCCATCGGCGCGCCCGATCCACACCATGGGAACCTTGGCGATGCGCTCGGCGTCGGCGCGCGCGCCATGGCCGAGCGATAGGACGAGATCGAGCTGACCGCGATCGAGCCGTTCCAAAAGAACCGCGTTGCGATCGACCATGGCTTCGATCCGCACGCCGGGATGCGTGCGCTTGAAGCGCCCGAGCGCGGCGGGCAGGCCGACCTCGGCGAAATCTGCGGTAAGGCCAAACCGCACCACGCCGTCAATCGCCGCGCCGCGCACGGTGGCCACCGCCTCGTCGTTGAGATCGAGGATACGCCTGGCATAAGCGAGGATGGTTTCGCCGGCCTCGGTCAATTCGAGCCCGCGTCCCTGTTTGCGGAACAGGGGCATGCCAACGCGTTCCTCAAGCTTGTGGATCTGCTGGCTGACCGCCGATTGCGACCGGCCGACCTGTTCGGCCGCGCGCCCGAAACCGCCCAGCTTTTGCGCGGCGACCAGGGTGCGGAGCACATCGATGTCGAGATTGATCTGAGCCATAGTGCAGATTATCTAATGTGTTGCATAAATATTATCCGTTTTTCTTATGTCATGCAAGCGCCTAGTTTTCGCGTGTCGACGCTGAGCCGACGGCAGAAATAGGAGCCACATCATGTCCACGTTTCGCATTACCGAGGATCGGGCTCATCCCGCATTGCTCGGCGCACTCGTCGCAGTCTGGCTGACCGTGGCAGTGCTGACCGGGACACTGCTGATCGCCCAGTTCGCCCCAATCCATGTCGACCCGATACGTCTTGAGCAGGTGCTGTCGACCCTGTTGCCGACGGATCCGGCCCTGTGGTCGGGATTGGGATCGTGAGTGGCGTGGTCGTCGCTTCCGGCTCGGCGGCGCGCGATACCGCCGGTCGAGAGTTTTGGCGCTCGGTGGTTGGCAGGCTTGCCCTTTGGTATCGGCGCAACCGGGAGCGCAGGGAATTGATGCGTCTGAGCGATTCCGAACTTCGCGATTTCGGCGTTGGCCGGACCGAAGCGATCGAAGAGGCCAGCAAACCCTTCTGGCGCGGCTGACCGCGCCGAAGGGGCGTTTGGCGGATCAAAAATAATGGTACGGTACCGTTGCGTTTCGATTCGATTTATGGCAGGCTATTCCTGGGGTACGGCCTTTGTCTCTTGGGAGTTCGGGCCATGAAATTCAAATCCGTTGCTGCCGTTGCGTTGGTGACTGCCGGGCTGATCGCCGCGCCGCTGACGCCGGCCTCGGCCAATGACGGACGACATGCCTTGTTCGGCATCGGCGCCGCTGTCGGCGCGCTCGCGATCTTGCTCCTCGCCCCCTTCGGCGGCGGCGGTCGCAGCAATGCCCCGCCCCAACAAAGTTATGCGCCGCCCGCGGCCTATTATCCGCCGCCGGTAGCCTACTATCCCGCGCCACGGGTTTATTACCCTCCGCCGGGTTACGCCTATGGACCGCCTCCCGGCTATTACTATCAGCAGCGCTGATCGGCTCACGCCTCCAGGGAGTTTGGGCCATGAAATTAAAAATCGTTGCCGCCGGCGCCATCGTCTCGGTGGGTCTTGCAGTCCTGCCGTTTGCATCGGCCTCCGCCCATGATCATTGGCTGCATGGCGGTGGTCCGAGCATCGGCTTCGGCCATTCGATCAGCCGGTTCACTCACGGCTTCGGCGCGTCGCGCGGAGCATTCGCCGGGCCGCCCGGGTTCCGCGGACCGGCGGCATTCGCGCCCGGCTTTCGGCACGCCCCGGGTCCAGCCTTCGCTGGCGCGGGTTTTGGGCGGCCGCCTGGTTTTGGTTTAGGCCTCGGCTTTCCGCCCGGAGGCTATGCGCCGCCGGCCGCCTATTATGCGCCCCCGGCCTATGGCTATGCGCCGCCTCCTGGATATGCCTACGCCCCGCCTCCTGGATATGCCTATGCCCCGCCGCCGGGCTACGATGCCGGCCCGCCGCCCGAGGAAGGCGCTGCGCCGCCGCCGGGCTATGCCTATGCACCGCCTCCCGACTATGGCAATACAGCGCCGCCGGGTTATGCCAACCCGCCCCCGGGTTACGCCAACGCACCGCCGCCAGGATATGCCGCCCCACCGCCTGCAGGTTACGACGCCCCTCAGCAACAGCAATGATGGACCGAGCAGCCATCGCCGTGGCGTGACGGCTGTCCCGCGCCGTGGCGGGCGCCCGTCGCGCGACGAGGCCGAGCGGATCGGCGGCAAGATCCTCGACGTTGCCACGACGCTGTTTCTAACCGACGGCTATCGCGCAACCTCGATCGAGACGATCGCGCGCCGGGCCCGGATTTCGAAGCGCACCTTCTATCATCGCTTTCCCGACAAGGCGGCGCTGTTCGGCGCGGTGGTGCGTCGTATTGTCGAGCGCCTGCGCCCGCCCAACGATGCCGCGTTGTTCACCGGCGGCACGCTCGAAGAAATCCTGCTCGGTCTGGCCCGGGTGATTCTGCGCGCCGCGCTGATGCCCGAAGCGCTCGGCCTCCATCGCGTCATCGTCGCCGAATCAGGACGTTTCCCCGAACTTGCCGCCACCGTTGCCGGCCAGGGCGCGCGTCAGGAGGGCATCGTGCGCATCGCCGCGTTGCTCGAACACAAGATAGCGGGTGTCTCGCCCGAGGCCGCGCGTTTCGCCGCCGCGCATTTCATGTTCATGGTTGTGGCGTTGCCACAGCGACGCGCCCTTGGCATGGGCGTGCCGATGACCGAAGCCGAACTCGATGCTTGGGCCCAGGGCACGGTGAATCTATTCCTCAACGGGTTCCGCGGATCGTCGAACGCGGTGGCTTGATCACGCCGCCCGCCACTCGACGCACGCTGGAATTGGCGATAGGTTCCCCGCCATGAACAAGCCTATGCCCGCGCCCGCGCCGACCCCAGACATCGAAGCGCATATCCGTTCCGAACTCGACATCGTGCTCGGCGGATTCGCCCGGCTGCGCGCCTTGGCGCCCGAGATCGCCGCCGCCGGCCAGCTCCTGATCGACGCGATCAAGTCGGGCGGCAAGGTGATGTTCTGCGGCAATGGCGGCTCGGCCGCCGATGCGCAGCATCTCGCCGCCGAACTCTCGGGGCGCTTCTTGCGCGACCGCAAGGCGCTGGCGGGACTGGCGCTGACGGTCGACACCTCGGCGATCACCGCGATCGGCAATGATTTCGGATTCGACGCGGTGTTCGCGCGCCAGTTGCACGGGCTGGGACGCAAGGGCGATGCGCTGGTGGCGATCTCGACCTCGGGCAATTCAGCCAATGTGCTTGAGGCGATCAAGGCCGCGCGCGAGATCGGCATCAAGGTGGTCGGCCTGACCGGCGCGAGCGGCGACAAGCTGGCGGCGGCGGCCGATCTCTGCCTCAAGGTGCCGGCCGATCGCACCGACCATATCCAAGAGATGCACATCACCGTGGGGCATCTTCTCTGCGGCATCGTCGAAGAGGCCTGCGGGTAACTTCGGCGCCTGTCGTCGTTTCCCTCGTTCCCGATCCATCATTTCCATCAATGATCTAACCTTCCCATAATTTGCAAATGCGAATGACTTGCAATTGCAAATAAACGCGCTTAGGTTGCTACATCTGAACCGCTCACGGGGAGCGCCATGTCAGCCTGTCCGACCCATCCCAGGGGTGTTCGCGCCGTCGACCTCGCCTCAGCCGAGAGTTTCGTGGTGACGGTGTTGCGGCTATGGGCAGCGCCTTACAAACAGCCCGACATCCAGCACCCGGATTGGCGCGCGGGATTCGCCGCGGCCGACGCCGAGGACGGGCAGCAACCTTTCGACACCCTATTCCGCACGGTGGTGGCGCATTCGTTGCGCGCGCTCGATGTGCGCTGTTTGCGCTGCCCGAATCTCGGAGAGGACGAGTTGACGTTTCTCGCGATGGTGGGGCTGCTGCAACGCCATCGCTGGGCCGAGGCGGAGACGTTATTGGCGGAATGGTTGCCGCCGGAAGCGACGCATCCGGCGCTGGCCCAAGCGACGCTGTTCGCCACGGCGATCGCGGCCGCCGGGTTGATCTTGCCGCATCGCTCGACCGAAGGCGAAGACTCGGCTGGGGTGATCGCGTTCCCGCGCACGATTCACGAATCGACCATGGTGCATTGAGCGCCGAGCGCTAGCGGATCTCGACCATCACAGGAACGTGATCGGAGGCCTGCTCCCAGCCGCGCGCCTCGCGCAGGATGGTGTATTCGGACAGACTCGGCACCAGTTTGGGCGTGACCCAGATATGGTCGAGCCGGCGGCCGCGGTCGGACGCCTCCCAGTCGTTGGCGCGATAGCTCCACCAGGAATAGAGCTGGGTCTCGGGCGGCACGAAATGGCGCACCGCGTCGACCCATTTCGCCGAGGCCTGCACCGCGCCCAGCTTCTCCACCTCGATTGGCGTGTGGCTGACCACTTTCAGCATTTGCTTGTGCGACCAGACATCGTTCGGCAGCGGCGCGACATTGAGATCGCCGACCAGGACCATCGGGCGGCGCGAGCGGCCGATGCCCGTGAACGACGCCGCGATCTCGTCGAGGAAGGCGAGCTTGTGCGCGAATTTCTTGTTCTCGTCGGGATCGGGAATGTCGCCGCCGGCCGGCACGTAGAGATTGTGGACCTCGATGCCTTGAACCGTCGCCTGGATGTGGCGGCAATCCTCGCGGCCGACGAAATTGAGATTGCGCACGGCGGTGAGCGGATAGCGTGAGGCGATGGCGACGCCATTATAGCCCTTCATTCCCGATATCGCGAGATGGGTGTAGCCGAAGCGCTCGAATGCCTCGCGCGGAAAAAACTCGTCGGGCGATTTTGTTTCCTGCAGGCAGATGACATCGGGATGCAGCCATTGCGCCACGCGCTCAACCAGATCGGCGCGCAAGCGGACGGAGTTGATGTTCCAGGTGACGATGCGCATGGCCTTCGGGGAATTTTTACGGTGACAGGAGCGCCACTATAGAGGCGACGCGCGCTTGGCGACAGGCAAGGAAAAGGCGCCCGGTCAGGGGGGTAACCGGGCGCCTATACTCCTTGCGGAGTTTGCGGTGGAAGCAGGGGATACTTCCGCCCGCTGGCCGCGGACCATTGCGGTCGCGGCCTCGCTGACTATTATTTGGGTAGCCTCTTCGCCCCGCTCAAGACCCACTCATGGCTGGGATGCGCTGGTATCATGGGACGCTTGGGGCGCGCATGGAAACGTCATAAACGCGCCCAAACAATTGGTTAGTCGTGGCGCGCCGCGCCGGGCACCGGACGCGGATCCTTGAACGTGAACAGCGCCTCATCGAGCGGCAGGCCGGACTGCGCGTCATAGAGCGTGACGATGGTGGTCTGGCCCTGCTGATCGACGACCTGCCATTGCCGCAGCTGGAACGGTTTTTCCGTGAACACGAGCGTGATGCGACCTTGGTTCGCATTGTCGCGCTTGGTCACGGTGATCGAGTCGGTGCCGGCCTGATGCTTGACCGACGTGACCTCGAGATCGCCTTCGTCGAGTTTCACTTCGGGCCGCACCAGCACGCCGGCCATGGTGGCGTCGAGATCGACATAGCTCACCTGGCCCAGCTTGCTGTCGTAATAGACCAGCGTATCGCCCTGGGCGACCACTAGGATCGGCGAGGGCGGCGCATATTCCAGCCGCAATTTGCCCGGGCGGTCGAGATAGATGGTGCCCTTGGCCTCGGCTCCGTCGGCCGCTTCCTGGACGAACTGCGCCTTCAGCGTATGGACCTGATTGAAATAGGCGTTGGCCTGCTCGACCAGCGCCTGGTCGGCCGGCGATAAGGCCAGCGCCGGCGTGGCGGTGAAAGCCAGGGATGCAACCGCGATGGCGGCTAAGGATTTTCTTATCTTCATGGCCGGCACTGTGTACCAGAAATCGGGCGAGATTGTGGAGGGCACGATTAAGCGCTTCATCCCCCGTGGTGGCTGACCAGGACTTCGCGTTTGCCCATATGGTTGGCGCGGCTGACCACGCCTTCGGCTTCCATCTTCTCGATGATGCGCGCGGCGCGGTTATAGCCGATCTGCAGATGGCGCTGGATGAACGAGGTCGACGCCTTGCCCTCGCGCGCCACCAGCGCCACCGCCATGTCGTAATATTCGTCGGAGAAATCGGCGCCGGGCAAGGCCGCCCCCTCCTCCGCTTCGACTTCGGCGACGCCTTCGATATAGGCGGGCGCGCCCTGGGCGCGGAGATGCTTAGTCACCTCTTCGACTTCGCGATCGCTGACGAACGGCCCGTGCACGCGGGTAATGCGCCCGCCCGCCGCCATGTAGAGCATATCGCCCTGGCCGAGAAGCTGTTCGGCGCCCTGCTCGCCTAGAATCGTGCGGCTATCGATCTTGCTGGTGACCTGGAAGCTGATGCGCGTGGGGAAATTGGCCTTGATCGTGCCGGTGATGACATCGACCGATGGGCGCTGCGTCGCCATGATGACGTGAATGCCGGCGGCGCGCGCCATCTGCGCCAGGCGCTGGACCGAGGCTTCGATATCCTTGCCCGCCACCAGCATCAGATCGGCCATCTCGTCGACGACGACGACGATGAAGGGCAGCGCCTTGAGGTCGAGTCCCTGCTCCTCGTAGACCGGCTTGCCGCTTTCTTCGTCGAATCCGGTTTGCACGGTGCGGGTGAGTTTCTCGCCCTTCTGCCGCGCCTCGGCCAGGCGCTGGTTGTAGCCGGCGATGTTGCGCACGCCGAGCTGGCTCATCGCGCGATAACGATCCTCCATTTCGCGCACGGTCCATTTTAACGCGGCCACCGCGCGCGGCGCCTCCGTTACCACCGGCGTCAAGAGATGCGGAATGTTGTCGTAGACGGAAAGCTCGAGCATCTTCGGGTCGATCAGCACGAGGCGGCACTGATCCGGCGTCAGGCGATAGAGCAGCGACAGGATCATCGTGTTGATCGCCACCGATTTGCCCGAGCCCGTGGTGCCGGCGATCAGCAGATGCGGCATGCGCGTGAGATCGACCATGATCGGCTGGCCGCCGATATCCTTGCCGAGCATCAGCGTCAGCGCCGAGGGCGCGGCCTCGAAGGATTCGGCCGCCAGCAGCTCGCGCAGATAAACCGTCTCGCGCTTGGCGTTCGGCAATTCGATGCCGATCACATTGCGGCCGGGAATGGTGGCGATGCGAACGCTGAGCGCGCTCATCTGGCGCGCGATGTCGTCGGACAGACCGATCACGCGCGACGTCTTGGTGCCGGCGGCGGGTTCGAGTTCATAGAGCGTCACGACCGGGCCGGGCCGCACCTTGAGGATGGTTCCCTGCACGCCGAAATCGTCGAGCACGGATTCGAGCATGCGCGCATTCTGGGCCAGCGCTTCTTCGTCGATCACGGCCGAGCGGCTCGATACGACCGGCGGCGCGGTCAGCAGATCCAGCGGCGGGCGCTCGAACTCGCCCTTGAGATCGAGACTCTTCTGCCGGGACTCACGGGCGCGCTTGCCCGGCTGCGCCGGCGCCGAGCGCGGCACCACCAAAGGCTCTGTGCGCTCGGAAGGCGCGGCATCGGTTTCGTCCGCATCGAGCGACATGCCGCCGGTCTCGACCAAGGGTTCGCCGACGCGGAGTTCGTGCGGGCTGGATTCGCCCAGGCTGGGCTCGCGACGTTCGCTGAGTTTGCGCGTCATGGCGAGCGCCCGCCCGCCCGAGGTGATCGACGCCGCGCCGGCCCAGCCGAGGCCACGCTTGGCGACGCCCAAACCGATCCAAGTCGTGCGGCCGAATTTAAGCCAGCTGCGGCCGGTCACGCCGATCGCGAAGTTGAGGCACACCAGGCCGAGCGCCGTCGCCACCACCATGAGAATCGGCGCGACGATGGGCGCATGGATCAATCGCGCCGCTTCGTCGAGACCACCGAGCAGCAGCCGGCCAGCGGTGCCGCCGGTCGAGGAGGCCGATCCGCCGAGCGCACCCGGCAAGATCGCATGGACGGAGGCCGGCAGGCGGGCGAGTCCGATATCGACCAACAGCGCGCCGGAGATCAGCAACGCGGCGCGCGGCAGCAAACGCTCGGGCGGCGCGCCGGCGACAACGAGACGTGCGCCCCAGGCGATCACCGCCAGTGCCGGCAGCCACGCGGCCAGGCCAAGCGATTGCAAGAGCGCATCGGCGCCCCAGGCGCCGCCGCGGCCGAGCGCATTGGCAACCGCGCCCGACACGGACGCGGTATTGAAGCTGGGATCCCTGGGGTCGTAGGTGACGATCGCGGCGACCACCGCCAAGCCCAGCGCGATCAGCACAAGACCGCCGGCCTGGTGCGCGAGGCGGCGCAGAATCGGCGCGGCGCCGTGAGGCAGGAAGCCGGCTGGTGCTTTGCGTGCAACGGCCTTGGCCATGGGCTCTCCTACAGAATCTCTGAAATGCGCTGGAGTGCGCGGCGCGTGGTCGGCACATCCTGCACCAGGGCGATGCGGATATAGGGCTTGCCCGGATTGGTTCCGTCGGCTCCAGTCCGCGCCAGATACGCGCCGGGCAGAGTGCGGATGCCGGCGCCCCTCCACAATTTCAGCGCGGCCGCTTCGCCATCGCCGACATCGAGCCAGAGATAGAAGCCGCCGGCCGGACGATAGAAGCCGTGCCGCCCGCGCAGCAATTCCTCGGCGATGTCGAATTTGGCGCGATAGAGCGCGCGATTGGTTTCGACATGGGTCTCGTCCTGCCAGAGCGCGGTGGCCACCGCGAGCGCGGGCAGCGGCACCGAGGCGCCCCCATAAGAGCGCAGCCGTCCGAAGGCGGATATCACGCGCGCATCGCCGGCGACGAAGCCGACGCGCAGGCCCGGCACGCTCGAGCGTTTGGAAAGACTATGGAACACCACGACATTGTCGAACCCGCCCGAAGTCGCGGCTGCAGCCTGCAGCGCGCCGGTGGGCGGCGTGCGGTCATAGATTTCGGAATAGCATTCATCGACCGCCAGGGTGAATCCATGGCGGCGCGCGATACCGATCGCCTCGACGAGTTGCGCTTCGGTCGCCACCGCGCCTTGCGGATTGGCCGGCGTGCAGATGAAGGCGAGCGCGGCGCGGCTCAGCACCTCGGCCGGCACTTGCGCGAAGTCGGGCAGGAAGCCAGCGGCCACGCTGCCCGGCACGAAGACCGGTTCGGCTCCAGCGAGAACCGCCGCGCCGGCATAGACCTGGTAAAATGGATTGGGCAGCAAAACGACCGGCGGCCGGCCGTCGGGCCGATCGCCGCAGGTGACCTGCGCGATCAGGTAAAGCCCCTCGCGCGTTCCGGCCAGAGGCAGGATCTGCGTGGCGGGATCGAGCATCCCCTCGGGCAGCGCATAGCGTTTGTTCAACCAGGCGGCGGCGGCGGC
>Ga0265313_10004530_pt1 | contig 10609 bp, 8 predicted proteins | sample 4123metaG_FD_203122 | JGI IMG/M metagenome (GOLD analysis project Ga0265313, IMG submission 203122) | Rhizosphere microbial communities from Carex aquatilis grown in University of Washington, Seatle, WA, United States - 4-1-23 metaG | ecosystem: Host-associated > Plants > Roots > Rhizosphere >...
GCCTTCCAATCCGTGGCGCTCAGCAGGCGCAGGCTGGCGATGCTGTGGCTGATGGAGACCTGGTCGGCCGCCTGGTTCTGGCTCTCCTGCTGGACCAGCTGCTCCACGGACATCCCCTCCTCCGCCAGCCGCTGCTCGAGCCATCCCCGGGCGAGGTGCAGGACGGGGCTCTGCCGCGCCAGCCGCTGGTTGAACTCCGCGACAAACGAGCTCGTGAGCGCGATGTCGGACTCGGCCATGTCCGCCACCACGATCACCAGGTGCGACGGGCTCCTTTCCGCCATTTCCTGCAGGCGATCCACCCACAGGTCCGCAAGGTCGCGGTCCTGCCGGCCCAGCGCCAGGCGCGCGGTGATGCGCTGGAGATTCTCGATCAGGCCAAGGCGAAGCATGATGGGGATGGCCCACAGCTCCCCGAGCTTCAGGCAATTGATGGTCTGGTAGGAGGCGATGAAGGCGGTGAGCGGCGCCACGTCCACCTGCGCGTCCACGTGCGCGATCATCTCGAGCACGATGTCGTAGACCCGCGGGAGGCCCTCGGAGGGGCCGCTCAATAGGCGCGGCAGCTCCCGGCTGTAGCCCCGCGGCAGGTGCCGGCGCGCCATCTGGATCTGCTCCTCGATGAGGTAGAAGTTGTCCAAGAGCCACTCGGCCGCGGGCGTGATGCGCCGGCTGGGATCGACGGCAAGCGTTGCGCGGTTGAAGGCCCTCAGGCCCTGCTCATTTGCGCCCAGACGCGCGAGCAGGCGGTTGGAGCCGGGCCGTATGGCGGCCCGGTGGTCCGCGGACAGCATCCTTGCGTGGCGCGAGAGCTGCTCGGCGCTGAAAAGCTCGGCCCGCAACGGAGGCTCGCCCGCGCGCGGGCGCGGGCGGGTCTGCCTGGAAATCCAGGCCTGCCAGCGTGACGAGGGACTCTGCATTGAATGAAGTTCTTCCGGTCAAGATCCCGGCAGCCGGCCCTGCCGGACCGGCTTTTAATCCGGTTGGACGGGCGGCAACTGCGTCGAAATCACGGCTCCGGCCTGCCGACCCTCGCCGCACGCCGGCCGCCTGGCGCCGTTCGACGCCCACTACGGCAGGAATGGGGAAGAACGGTGCCAATCGGACTGCGCGAAGGGAGGGCTCTCCATTGTGCGCGGGTGCGGCGGGCAGCGGTATGGGGTGTTCCTCCCAGTTGCCTACCCCGAGGCGCTCGCTCGCGGCCTGCGGCCGCTTCGCACGCGGTCCGGGGCGCTAGGGTTAGACCCCACAGACCAAGGGGCGAGGATTGCCTAGCATTGCGGCGCCGGGGAGCACCCGCCGCGGCACCGTCGTTGCCGCGCCCGAACGCGGCCTTCTCAGGCGCCGGTCCCTACAGACCCTTCCCTTCACCATGAATGACAAACTCGACACCCTGCTCGGCCAAATGCGGCAACTGGAAAGGGAGATCGTGGAGGAGACCCATAGGAAGGGGGAACAGTTCTGCTTCACGTTCAAGGACCGGAAGGCCCATTTCACCGAGGCCGCGAAGACGGAACACCGGAGGCTGCGCACCGGCCTCCACCACTACCTGCTCCACTCGCGGTTCCTGGTCGTCATCACCTCGCCCGTCATCTGGATGTGCGCGGTGCCCGTCCTCCTCTCCGACTTGGTCGCCTCCGTCTACCAGGCGATCTGCTTCCCGATCTACGGTATCCCTAAGGTCCGCCGCAGCGAGTATATCGCGTTCGACCGCCACCGCCTCACCTACCTGAACCTCGCCGAGAAGCTGAACTGCGAATACTGCGCGTATGCGAACGGGATCCTCGCCTATTTCACCGAGATCGCCGCGCGCACCGAGCAGCACTTTTGCCCCATCAAGCATGCCAACTGCTCGAAGTGCGCCCACAGCCGCTACAAGAAGTTCGTCGATTTTGGCGATGCCGAGGGATACCGGGAGCACGTGGAGCAGGTTCGCCGGGCCTACGATGACCTCGAATCACCCGCTGCCGCCCCGGGCGAGCCAGGCACCCCGGACGGCCCCGCCGGCTGATCCGACCCTGGAGGCCGTCGCCTAGGTCTTTGATTGCAGTTTTGCGATCAGCTTCTCGGCCGCCTCAAGCTTGGTCTGCAGGTCCGCGGCCGACGCCTTGGAGTCGGCCAGCTGCGCCTGGAGCGCCGCGCTGTCGGCCTTGGCCTCATTCAGCTGCTCCAGCATCACCTTTGCCTGGGCCTGGGCAATCTCCACCTCACCCTGGTGCTTGATGGAGACAACCTTCGCATTCTCCATCTGCGACTGGAAATCGGTCGCTATGATCCTGCTCTTGTCCAGGTCCGCCTGGACGTCAACGTCGCCGGCCTTGACCTTGTCCAGGTCGGTCTGGCGCTGGGCCGACTCCACCTTGACTTCATCCATCCGCTTCTGGATCCGCGCCGTGGCCGCCTTGGCCTCTGCGATCTGCGTCTGCAGCACGAGGACGGCGGCCTGCGCCTGGTTCAGCCGATTCTGGCCCTGCACGATGGATTGGTTCCGGTCGCCAAGCTGGCCCCATTGCACGAGCAGGACAACCAGGAGGACCGCCGAAAGCGCGCCGAAGGTGATGGCCAGTATGGGCCTCTTTGCCGGGACGGGAGCGACGGGGGTCGCAGGCCTGGCGGCGCTGTCCGGCGCCTTGGCGGGGCTGGCGGCCGGAGCTGTGGTTTTCTCGGGGGCGGGTATGGGAGCGTCGGACATGGTGGAACCAAGCTACTCCGCGCCCAAGGCCCGCGGTATGGGGTGTTACCCGACATGGGACCCGGAGGGCGGCGCCTGAGGCGTAGGGGGCCGGGTCTTGCCGAGCCGGCGTCCGGAACGCCTAGAGCGACGTTTCCGACTTGCCCGTCCGCGAAGGGAACAGTTCCTCCAATTCCCCCATCACATCGTCGCTCGCCTTGTTCAGGCGGGACAGGGGATCGGCAAGGGCAATCGCGTCGGCCTCGTCCTTCGCGAGCCGCGGCACGTGGTGAAGCTGCCGCTCGGCCTCGAGCCATATCTCCTTGTCGAGGCCATGGGGGCATCCCCTCTGTCTCCAGAGCACCTCCGCCTCCACGGCGATCTCCAGGTGGGTCGGTGCCAGCCTCTGGCCTGCCGAATATGGGGGTGACGCTACGGGTTTGCTTTTCTTCATGTTACTGCTTCCGCCAGGCCGGTCTTATGGTGGGGGTCCTCAGGGCGCGCCGTCTTCGCGGCGCACGTCGAACGAGTCCCGATTCAAAAATCGGGGCGGGGATGAGGTTGCATCGCCCGCCCGATGTCTTGGCCCCTGGCCCTTTCCCGGACTAGGTCCGTGGGCGCAGGAGCCGGGTCGGCCCCGAAATGGGCCGCACCCGATTCAATTCCAGTAGCCTTCGTAGAATCTGTAGGCGTTCCCCTGCTGCTCCCAGCGCGGTGAAACCCAGACGGAAGCGGAGCTCGGGGGCAGCTCCCAGTGGCCGGCCATCCACTCATACCGGTCGTCGCGCCATGTCCAGAAGCCCGCGAGCCAGACATGCTGGGGCGTCGGCTGCGCGAGAACGACCTCCTGCTGCAGCGCCGGCGGCGCCTGGGTCACGATGGTCGTGCTCGAGGTGGGCGCGACTTGCGACGTGGTCACGTAGGCCGGGGTCCCGTAGCCGGGATTCGCAACCACGACCGTCGGACTCGACACCATTGTCGGGGTCGACACCGTCGTCGTCGTGGTCACGGCACGCGTCGGCATCGGGGGGGGCGGCGCCGAGACGACATGCGATTCCGGCTCGGTCGAGCAGCCGGTTAAGAAGAGGCCGAAGGCCCCGCAGCATGCGAGGAGAGGAGCGAGCTGCCACGCGGCGCGAGCGGAAACCGCCGGCGAAGGAACACCAAGAATAGGATTTCTCATGGGCTGACCATATCCCGGCTGCGGCGGCGTCGCCATGGGGTGTTCAACCCAAGATTCATGAAGCGCCGCGGCCGGCACGTGAATCCGCCCCGCCTTGGGAGCGGCGCGGCGCCGGTCCGGCCCTCTTTGTCGAACTCGGGAACCGCGGGGCCCCTCCGTCGCCAGGACGGCATGCGCCGGGTCTACCTCCCCGGGCGGCGGGTGCGGGTAACACCCCATTCTGCCCCGGGATGCCGTCGGCTATGGTGGCGCGTCGGACGAACCATGAAACGAACTGGCGGTCAATTGAACGGATTCGCGGCGCCCGCGCCCATTAACACCATGAACAAAACCCTTCTTTGCAGACTGGCGGCAGTCCTCTCCCTGGCGATGCTCGGGACCGCGTCCCCAACCCCGGCCGGTGCCTCGACCTTCCCGGCCCTCAACGATCCCAAGTCGCCGGAGACGCACGCCGGGAAATTCGTCTGGGCGGAACTCTTCACGTCCGACGCCGCGGCCGCGACCAAGTTCTACACCGCGGTGTTCTCCTGGACGGCCTCCACGGTCGTGGAGCACGGCGACACCTATACGGTGTTCAGCAATGACGGCCATCCCGTCGCCGGCCTGAGGCAGCGCACCGTGGCCAAGGCCGGGCATCCCGCCCGCTGGATCCACTACGCCTCGGTGACCGATATCGACGCAGCGCTCTCCGTTGTCGCAAAGGCGGGCGGCGAAGTCCGCGCGCCGGCCCGCAAGTTTCCCAAGCTGGGCTCGCTTGCCATCGCGACGGACAGCGAGGGCTCGCCCTTCGGCCTCCTCCAGTCGAGTTCGGGTGACTCCGCCGACAACGAGCCCGCGAACGGCGGCTGGAACTGGTGCCATCTCTTTGTCAAGAATCCGAAGGCAGCAGCGGATTTCTACCGCCAGGTCCTCGGCTACGAGGTCGCGCCCGATTCCCGCACCGGAAGCGGGAGCGAGCTGCTCCTTTCGACCGGAGGCGTGAATCGCGGGGGCGCGTCCGTCCTGCCCGATAGCGAGGAGGCCAAGCCCGGCTGGCTTGGCGTCGTTCGCGTCATCAGTCTCGACGAAGCCCTCGCGCGGGTGCCGTCGCTGGGAGGGGAAGTCATGGTGCCGCCGCATGACGCCGCATTTGGAAGCCGCTTCGCCGTAATCGCCGACCCCACGGGCGGCACGGTCGGCATCGTGCAATACGTCGACAACGCCAACCCGGCCACCCGCCCATGAAAACCACGTACAAGATTCTTCTCACCGCCCTGGTCGTCACGGGCTTTCAATTCGCATTCGTCGGCTGCGTCGCAGACGTAGGGGTCCGCGGCGGCTACTACGGCGGCGGCCCGTGGTATCACGACGGCGGATGGATGGACGGCGGCCGCTATGGCCATTCGCGCGGCGGCGTGGGCCTGGACCTTCACCCGCCCGGATTCAGGCGCTGACGGTCGCTGGGTACTCGCGCGGCAAGGGAAGGTCCTTGCGGTGCGGTCCGGCGGACCCCGGCGCTCGGCCGGGCCGCATTCGGCAGCCCGGCACGGGCGCCTAGTTGAAGACGCCCCACGTCCAGTTGCGGATCTCCGGCAGGTCCTCGCCGTGCCTGTCGATGTACTGCTTGTGCTCGACCAGCTTGTCCTTGAGCTGCTGCTTCAGGTAGGCGCCCTTGGCCCCGGACTGCGGCAGACGGTCCACGGCGTCCATCACCAGGTGGAAGCGGTCCATCTCGTTCAGGACCGTCATGTCGAACGGCGTGGTGATCGTGCCCTCCTCCTTGTAGCCTCGGACGTGGAAGTTGCCATGGTTCGTGCGCCGGTACGTCAGGCGGTGGATGAGCCATGGGTACGCGTGGAACGCGAAGATCACCGGCCGGTCCCTGGTGAAGAGCTCGTCGAAGTCCGTGTCGCTCAGCCCGTGCGGATGCTCGGTCTGCGGCTCCAGCTTGAACAGGTCGACCACGTTCACCACCCTTACCCTGAGCTCCGGCAGGTGCTCGCGCAGGATCGAGACCGCCGCCAGGGTCTCCAGCGTCGGCACGTCGCCGCAGCAGGCCATGACGAGGTCGGGCGCGGCGCCCTGGTCGTTGCTGGCCCACTGCCATATCCCCACGCCCTCGGTGCAGTGCTTCACGGCCGCGTCCATCGTGAGCCACTGCGGCGACGGGTGCTTTCCCGCGACGACCACGTTCACGTAGTGGCGGCTGCGCAGGCAGTGGTCCATGACCGACAGCAGGCAGTTCGCGTCGGGAGGAAGGTAGACCCGGACGACCTCGGCCTTCTTGTTGACCACGTGGTCGATGAACCCCGGGTCCTGGTGCGTGAAGCCGTTGTGGTCCTGGCGCCACACGTGCGAGGAGAGCAGGTAGTTCAGCGATGAGATCTTCCGCCGCCACGGCAGGCGGGAGGTGACCTTGAGCCACTTGGCGTGCTGGTTGAACATCGAGTCCACGATGTGGATGAACGCCTCGTAGCAGTTGAAGAGCCCGTGCCGGCCCGTGAGCAGGTAGCCCTCGAGCCATCCCTCGCACTGGTGCTCGCTGAGCATCTCCATGACGCGCCCGGTCGGGGCCAGGAACTCGTCGTTCGGCTGCGTTGCCGCGTCCCACTGGCGGCGGGTCACCTCGAAGAGGGATTCCAGCCCGTTCGACAGCGTCTCGTCCGGCCCGAAGACCCTGAAATTGCGCTTCTCCTCGTTGAGCTTCGTCACGTCGCGAAGGAAACGCCCGAGCACGTGCGTGTCCCCGGGGCCCACGGCGCCCCGGGCCGGCACGGCCTGCGCGTAATCGCGGAAGTCGGGCATCCTCAGCTCGCGGAGCAGGATGCCCCCGTTGGCGTGGGGATTGGCGCCCATGCGCCGCTCACCCTTTGGCGCAAGCTCCGACAATTCGGGCTTGAGGCGGCCCGCCTCGTCGAAGAGCTCCTCGGGCCGATAGCTCTTCAGCCAGTCCTCGAGCTGCTTCAGGTGCTCCGGGGGGGACTTGGACGTCACGAGAAGGGGCACCTGGTGGGACCTGAACGTGCCCTCCACCTGCAGTCCGTCGACCACCTTCGGCCCGGTCCATCCCTTGGGCGAATTCAGGACGATCATGGGCCATCGCGGGCGCACCTTGTTTCCGCGGACGCGGGCGGCCGCCTGGATGTCCTTGATCCGCCCGACCGCCGCGTCGAGGGCTGCGGCCATGGCCTCGTGCATCGGCCGTGGCTCGTGCCCCTCGACGAAGAGGGGAGCCCACCCGTACCCCCGCAGGAGCTGCTCGAGTTCCTCGTGCGTGATCCGGGCAAGCACGGTCGGATTGGAGATCTTGTAGCCGTTCAGGTGCAGGATCGGGAGCACCGCGCCGTCCGTCGCCGGATCGAGGAACTTGTTCGAATGCCACGCGGTCGCGAGCGGCCCGGTCTCGGCCTCCCCGTCCCCCACGACGCAGGCGACCACCAGGTCCGGGTTGTCGAAGACCGCGCCGAACGAGTGGCTCAAGGAGTAGCCGAGCTCGCCGCCCTCGTGGATCGAGCCCGGGCACTCCGGGGAGGCGTGGCTCGGGATCCCGCCGGGGAACGAGAACTGGAGGAACAGCCTGCGCAGCCCCGCCTCGTCCTGGCTTATATCCGGATAGATCTCGCTGTAGGTGCCCTCGAGGTAGGTGTTGCCGACCACCGCCGGGCCGCCGTGCCCGGGGCCCGAGACGTAGATCATGTCGAGGTCGAACTTCTTGATCACCCGGTTCAGGTGCGCGTAGATGAAGTTCTGCCCCGGGGTCGTGCCCCAGTGGCCGAGGAGCATGTGCTTGACGTCCGCCCGCGTCAGCGGCCGCTTGAGCAGCGGATTGTCGAAGAGATAGATCTGGCCAACCGAAAGGTAGTTGGCGGCGCGCCAGTAGGCGTCGATCAGGTCCACTTGCTCGGGCGTGAGTGAAGGGGTGTCAGGATTCGTGCTCATAGTAGATTGATTCGCCCTGTTGCCAGCGCGGAGTATGGCGCAGCCGGCCGATGGGCGCAACCCACCCGTCACCACGGGCGCCCATACCGGGCCCAGGTTGAAAGGGACCCTACCCTCGCGCGAGCAGGCGCGACATGGGGTGTAACCCGAACGCCGCCACATCCGGAAGGCGCTACGCAATTCTGAGACGCCTGAGCACCGGCACCTTTGCAAAGTCGAGGAGGACGGCGAAGAGCGCCGCGCCCAGGAGCAGGCCTCCCACCACGGAAAGGGGAATTGGGGCCATCGCCAATCCACAGGTTGCAAGCGTCGACGCGATGAGGATGTCCACTGCGGACGATCCGACCAGCCAGGGGCTTGGACGGGAACACCATAGGTGCCGGCGCTCCCGATTCGTGTACGTCGTCGCCTGGTTTCCAAACACGACGGCCACGAAGGCCAGGGTCCTGAGCGCATCAAGGCCGAGGCCCATGCGGTACTTTCCAAACGCGACGGCGGCCGTGCAGAAGGCGAGTTCGGCGATCCCCATGACGACGCCCGCGACCGTCAAGGTGCCAATTCGCCAGGCATTGGGCACGGGCGACGGCCGCACGTTGTCCGTGGCCAGCGACATGCCGAGCAGGTCGCCGGTCAGCATGATGATCACCATCAGCATCGGGGTCAGGATCGCGTGCCCGGTCATGACGAGGCCCGCGGCCAGCAGGAGGATCTGCACGGTCTTCTTGGTGACCGAGTTGAGCGCATAGGTCAGGATGCGCTGGAACGCCATGCGGCCCTCCTTCACCGAGGCGACAATTCCCCCGAGCCCCGGCTTCGTGAGCACGATCCCCGCGGCGGACTTGGCGACATCGGTTGCCGTGGACACCGCAACCCCCATCTGCGCCTGGCGGAGCGCCGGCGCGTCGTTGGCCCCGTCGCCGCACATGCCGACCGTGTGGCCGCCCTTCTGAAACGCCTTCACGAGGTCGTATTTCCCCTCGGGCAGCACGCCGGCGAAGACCGCGAAGTCCTCCGCCCTTACCTTGTCGGGGATCGGCCCGGGCGGGCAGACCGCCCCGTCGAGGCCCACGGCGCGAGCCACGATCGCCGCCGTCACGGGGGCGTCGCCCGTGATCATGACCGTGCGGACGCCCAGCGTGCGCAGCTCGGTCACGAGCGCCGCGGAATCCGCCCTGGGCGTGTCGCCCAGGCCGATCATGCCGGCGAGCCTGAGCGAACCGGGCGGGCCGATCGCCACGGCCAGGACCCGGATTCCCTGCGCCTGCATCTGGCGTGCGATTGGGCCTGCCTCCGGCAGCGGCTGCGTGAGGACCACGACGGCCTCGAATGCGCCCTTCACCACGCGCACGGTCGCGCCGCCCGGCTCCAGCGCCGTGGCCTCGGACATCTTGGTAGCCGAGTCGAACGGCACGAACCTGACCGGCTTCGGCAAGTCGGACGGCACGGACGCCGCGGCCGCTGCTCGAACGGCGTTGTCCACGGGGTCCTGCCCGCCCTCCGAGCTTGCAAGGGCGGCCATCCCGAGGACATGCGCCTCGTCGAAGCCGGGCATCGGCCGCGTGGCGGAAACCTTGAGCTCGTTGAGGGTCAGCGTGCCCGTCTTGTCCGCGCAGAGCACATCGATGCTCGCCGCCTCGTCCACGGAGGATAGCCGGGTAAGGAGCACGTCACGGTGCGCCAGGTTCCGCGCGCCAAGGGCCTCCGCCAGGGTGAAGGTCGCCGGCAGCGCCACCGGTATCGACGCCAGGATGCCCGTGAGCACAAGCGGGATGACCTCGCCGGACGGCAGGTTGAGGACGTGGGCGTAGGCCGCCATGACCGCGATCACGGCGCCGTTGAAGATCGCGAGGTTTCGGACGACGCGCACAACGGCCTTCTGCTGGGTGCTCTCGACGTGCGCGATCCGCACCAGCTCCGCGGTGCGCCCGAACTTCGTGCGCGGCCCGGTCGCCGCGACCTCGGCCACGGCCTCGCCGCGTCGCACCAGCGCGCCCGCATAGGTCTGGAGCCCGGTGCCGGCCTCGACGGGTATCGACTCGCCGGTGAGCATGGACTGGTCGAGCAGTACCCCGCCCCCGGTTATGCGCACATCGGCGGCCACCACGGCGCCAACCGAGAGCTTCACGACGTCTCCGGGGACGAGCTGCGACGCGGCCACGGTCGCCCAGACATTGTCCCGAAGCACTGATGCGCTGAGGGCGAGCCTCGACCTCAGCGCGGCAAGGGTCGCCAGGGCCCTTCCCTCCTGGAGAAACCCGAGGACCGCGTTGAAGGCCAATAGGACCAGAATGACCGAGGCCTCGACGACCTTTCCCAGGACAAGCTCAAGCACGATTGCCGCCTCGAGCATCCAGGGGACCGGCGCCCAGAGCTTGGCCAGCGCCCTGCGAATGGGGCGCTGGGTGGTGTCGGGAATCGTATTCGGGCCGAACTTTTCAAGCCGCAGGCGCGCCTCCGCGCTCGTGAGACCTCCGGCCGGAGGTGCTTTCTCGGCGGGCGGGGGCGGGGTCATGGGTATACCCGGCCGGCGGGCCGCCGCCGCTCCGCTGTGGATTTCAAGAGTCGGCTCCCACTCGTGGTCCGGCCGCCGGCCCGTTGGGCCTGAACTCGCTCGTCATGCCGCACCTTGCCGGGTCGCCGCAGGCCCAGCAATGGGGTGTTCCCCCCAAGGGATGCCGAGCCGAGGCGCGCCAGGACGGGTTACACCCCATATCCCCGGTGGGAGCATTGGCGCATTCTGAATGGTCGACGGATATCGGGTCCCATAGCCCCGGTCGGGCCCCGCCCCACCGCCGCCATCACACCGCAAACACATGAATTCTCCCGCGCCGCACACC
>Ga0265313_10004532_pt1 | contig 10606 bp, 11 predicted proteins | sample 4123metaG_FD_203122 | JGI IMG/M metagenome (GOLD analysis project Ga0265313, IMG submission 203122) | Rhizosphere microbial communities from Carex aquatilis grown in University of Washington, Seatle, WA, United States - 4-1-23 metaG | ecosystem: Host-associated > Plants > Roots > Rhizosphere >...
CCCGGGCCCCATCGCCGTCGCGCCGGAGATCCCGGCGGTCGTTCCCTCCGACCTTCTCGAGCGCCGCCCCGACATTGCGCAGGCCGAACGCAGCATGGCCGTTGCGAACGCGAGGGTCGGCGTGCAAACCTCGGCCTATTTTCCGGCGATCTCGCTGACGGGTTCGGACGGGTACCAGGGGTCCCCGCTGCACAGCCTTTTCTCAGCGCCTTTCCGCTTCTGGTCGCTCGGAGGCAGCATCAGCGACGCCCTCCTCGACTGGGGCCAGCGGCACGACCAGGTGCTCGCGGCGAAGGCGGCCTACCAGGCTGAGGTCGCCAGTTACCGGCAGACCGTGCTGAGCGCATTCCAGCAGGTGGAGGACAGCCTTTCCACACTTCGGATACTCAGCGACGAGGAGACGATCCAACGCGCGGCCGTGGACGAGGCTGCCGAAGCCGCGCGCATTGCGCTCAACGAGTACAACGCCGGCACGGTCGACTACACGACGGTGGCCGCGGCGCAGGTCGCCGAATTGAACAACCGGGAAACCCTTCTCGGGATCCAGCAGACCCGCCTTACCTCATCGGTCGCCCTGGTCGCGGCCCTTGGCGGCGGCTGGTCCGCCTCTTCCCTGCCCTCCTCTTCGGACGTCATGGCCCGCAGGCAAAAGTCCGCTATGGACAAACCCTGAGGCGGCTGATCAGGCTGGGGCACCGGAAGGAATGCTCGCCCCAAGCCTAAAGCAAATCTTCGAGATTGCCGCAAAACTTCCTGCCGCCCCGCAGGTTCTGGCGGAGGTATCTGAGCTGCTGGAGGATGTGAATGCGGATATCGACGGGGTTGCGGAACTGCTTCGCCGCGACGGTCCCCTGGCCGCCGCCGTCCTCCGCATAAGCAACAGCGCCTATTACGGCTCGGGCGGAGTCGGTTCGATCGAGGCCGCGGTCAGCCGCATCGGTTTTGCGGAGGTGCACCACATGATCGGTTGCGCTGCGACCGGCGTCGTCGCGGATCGGGAGCTCCGCTATTACGGGGTCGATACGGATACTCTCCGGCACAACATGATCTGCAGCGCCGTGGCGGCCGAGAGCCTCGCCATCAGCGCGCGGTGCAACCCCAGGCACCTCTATACGGCCGGTCTGCTCCGCCCGATCGGCATGATGATCCTGGACCAGATGGCGCGCAAGGGCGGCGACCCGCTCGACACGTTCGATCTTGCGCGCGACGGCAACTATGCCGCCTGGGAGACAAAGGTCATGCAGATCCGAAACGCGGCGGTGACGGCGGTTGTGTTGAGCGAATGGCGTTTCGCCCAGGACGTCGTCGATTCAGTCCGCGGCCACGGACTGACCCCCGGCGCAAAGGACCCGACCCGCGGGGCTGCGGTCCTGCATCTGTCGTGCTGGCTCACCGCACAGATCGGCCTCGGCCTGCCGGGAGAGCACGATGCCTGGGACCTGGCCCCCGAGAAGCTTGCCCTCGCCGGCCTCGCCGAGGGGGACGTGACCGGAAAGATCCGCCTTGTGGAAGAGGAGTTCAAGGAACTGCAGCTTGCCCTGAATTATTAGCCGGGCGCGCGACCTTCACCCTCATCTCGGCATTTCGGCCGCCGGGGTCTGGCCAAGGGCCAGCACGGCCGCCTCGATGTCGCGGTCTCTGCCCGCGCGAATATCGGCCAGTGTCGGAACCGCCACGGATACATCCGGCTCGACGCCCGTCCCCTCCAGGTGCTGGCCTCCGGGCAGAGCGTAATCCTCCACGCTTATCTGCAGCCTGCCGCCGCCGGGGACGGAGAAGAATTCGCTGTCGAGCACCGCCCCGGCGGTGCGGCGCCCGACAATGGTTGCCCGGCGATGCTCCTTCATTATTGCAGCAAAAATCTCGGCGGCGCTGGCCGATGCGCCGTCGACGAGCACCGCGAGCCCGCCCCGGTAGCGCGGGGCAAGGAAGTGAAAGGTGTGAATGCCGGACTGCCGCCCGGACCGCGAAGTCACCTCGCCATAACCGACCGAATGATCGAAGAAGTCGCCGATCATCTCGCCCGCAAAAAACAGCTTCCCGCCGGGATTGCCCCGCAAATCGATGACGATTGCCGAAGCATTGGGATTGGCCCTCAGCTGCCGGTTGAGCCAGATGTGGCTGGAAGCGTCGAACAGCCGGAACCGCAGGTAGACCGCATTTCCCGGCAGGTTGCGGCTTTGCGGCTCTTGCTTGATCGTGCGCGTCTTGAGTTCAAGCGAAACAGGCTGGTCGGCGGCATCCAGGAAGCCGCAATTAACGACCGCCCCCTCGGACGGGTCTGCCTGCCCTGCCGGGCGCGCGTTGAAAGGCTGCCCATTGCGTGTCAGGAGAATCCAACCGGGTTTGACTCCCGCGGCCTCCGCAGGGCTGCCCGGCACGAGCTCCCTGACAACCCAGCGCTTTTCAATGAGAATCAGGTTCATGCCGGTGAATACATGCTTCTGGGTGAGCAGGCGGCGCATCTGGTCGGCGGTCCACAGTTGGGTGTGATGATCCTTGAGAAGCGCCAGCATCGCATTGATCGCCTTGTTGAGCGTCTCGTCGCTCGCGGCCGCGGCCGCCTTCGGCCGGTAGACTTCCGCTGTCGCCAGCCAATCAATGCCGTGAAATTTCGGGTCGTAGTACTTCCGGTCGACCAGGTCCCAGACGCTGTCGAAGACGCTCAGGTTGTGCGCAATTCGCGCAGGCGCGAGGGCAGAAGCCGCCCGATCGGAAGCGAGCGCGGCGGCCCTCCACGGGGCCGGTCCAATGGCGGAAAGGATGATCGTCCAGAAAGCTAAAGCTCCGATTCCCGCCCCGTGGCGCGTACTCTGAAATAGCCTAAGCACCGGCAACAACTAGGCGTGATCAGGTACGCCTGGCAACCCATGTTCCCGCGCCGATGGACGGCCGGAGGGATCCGAACGAGGAACTTGCCGCCGTATTCCCTGTTCGCCGTCGCGGCGGGCAACGGCGTGCCTTAAAATGTCATGGCGCGCTGCGCTTCGTGACTTTTCGCCAGAATGCCCACGCGAGCAACACCGGCCAGGTCATCAAAGCACCTGCGGCTGCGGACGCGCTGCTGCCGGGCCCAAGGAGCATCCGGTAAAGCTCTCCAACTGCCCGGTCATTGATCATGTACGTCCACGTGGAGGATGGACCGCGGAGTGCCGCATCGAGGAAGCCTTCGTCGGCCACCGTCAGCGCCGTCAAGGTTTCTACGGTCCGTCCTTCGATATTTTGGTGCAGCGTTGCAAAGACCGGCGCGACTCGCTTCGTGAACTCCTGAAAAGGGTCCATGCCGCCGATGCCAACCAAGTGTATTCCATCGCGCAAATCCGCAACGAATGCCAGGTAATCAGCCCAAGCTGTGTCGATATGATGCAAAGTCACATCCCGCTCGATTTTCCTCAGTTTTTCATCACCGAAGCGGTCGAGCATTTCGGCGTATCGCTGCGGGGCACGCATGGCAAAAACCGTCGATTCATCCTGCCCCAACAACACGGCTATTCGCCATTCAAACAGTGTCCGGCGCTGTTTCTCAACAAGGGCTGAGTACCGGGCCAAAGTGGCGCGAATATCCTGATTTTGACCCTCGACGATTCGCTGGAGCCGCTCGACCTCGCGCCGAATGACTGGTTGGCCTATCGGTCCCTCCTGTTGGGCTGGCCGGAGTTTCGGGGGGATTAAGTTCTCAATCCCGAACCGAACCATGATCGGATCCTTCAGGCTGACATAGAATCGCGAGGTGCCGGGGTCCCCTTGCCGACCCGCCCGCCCACGCAACTGGTCGTCGATCCGCCGGCTTTCATGCCGGTTGGTGCCGATCACGTACAAGCCGCCGAGCGCCAATGCCCGCTCCCTTTCCTCTCCCTTGACCCCGCCGAGCCGAATGTCGGTGCCTCTTCCGGCCATGTTGGTCGAGATCGTGACGGCGCCCAGTGTGCCGGCATTCGCAATGATCGCAGCCTCGGCCTCATCATTCTTCGCATTCAGCACACGGCAGTGAATGCCGAAGACGGCCAGCTTTGCGGCCAGGAGTTCCGATTCCTCAACGCTGCTCGTCCCGACGAGAACGGGTCTCCCCTTTTCGTGCGTATGCGCGATATCCTGGATAAGCGCCTGCTCCTTGGCCTCGCCATGGGAAAAAATAATGTCTGAAAGGTCTTCCCGGACACAGGGTCGATTGGGGGGAATTGGCACCGTGCGCAGGCCGTAGACTTCGTCCAACTCATCGGCAGCCGGCCGCGCAGTCGCGGTCATGCCGGCGAGCATCGGGTACTGCGCGAGGAAATGCTGAAGTGTGATCGAGCCCAGGATGCGCCCGCCCGGCTGGATGACCAAGCCCTCCTTCGCCTCCAAGGCCGCCTGCAATCCATCGGGCCAGCGCCGATCCGAAACAACCCGCCCGGTAAATTCATCGACGAGGGCAATGCGCCCGTCCCGCACGATGTAGTCCACGTCGCGATGGAGAAGAGCCCGGGAGTGAAGCGCCTGATTGACCTCCACGAGGAGGCTCTCGCTGCTGGGAGCATGCAGGCTGCCGCATGCAAGCAGGGACTCCACCCGATCCGTCCCGCGATCCGTGAGCAGAACGTTTCGCTGATTCTCGTCCCGCTCCCAATCGGTGCCCTCATCGAGTGCCGCCGCGACGGCTGCGAGGCGGTAGGGATCGGCAGAGGGTGTCCCGCGGGCACCGGCGATTACGAGGGGCACCCTCGCCTCGTCGATCAGGATGGAGTCGGCCTCGTCGACGATGGCAAAGTGAAATGGCCGTTGCGCCACATCGCGCCTGTCCCGGGCAAGGCCGCCGCGAAGGAAGTCGAAACCAGCCTCTTTCGCAGTGGCATACGTGACATCGGCGGCGTACGCGGCCCGGCGGACGTCGGTATCCATCCCTTCCTGTATTGCGGCGACCCGGAGCCCAAGAGCTTCGTACACGGGCCCCATCCACGCAGCGTCCCGGCGAGCGAGGTAATCGTTGAAGGTGAGAATGTGCACGCCTTGCCCAGCGAGCGCGTGAAGAGCGGCTGGCAGCACGGCCGCAAGTGTCTTTCCCTCCCCCGTCTGCATTTCCACGAGCTTTCGTCGGTGAAGGCACACACCCGCAATGATTTGGACGTCAAAGGGACGCATTCCGACGACGCGGTGAGCCAGTTCGCGGGTGAGCGCAAACGCCTCGGGGAGCAGTACCTCCAAGTCCATGCCACCCAATGCCCGCGTTCGCAAAGTTGAAGCCGCATTGCGCAGATGCGCATCCGGCAGGTTGGACAGAGATTCTCCGAGCTTTTGAATCTCCTCGGCGATCTGATGGAACCGTGTCAGGTCTGTTTCAATTGCCCCCTGTCCCCGCCAAGTCCGCAATCGTTGTTCCCATTTCCCTAATGGCATTGAAGTGCTTCCCCCATTCGCGAGTCGTCGTCAATGCACCTTGTTGCCCAACTCACCGTTGAGGAGCGCCGCCAGTTGCTTCACCTCGCCTTGATCGCATTCGAGCTGCCAGCTTCCGCCGGTCTGTCGCAAAGGGATATTCAGTCCGGAGCTCCGGCCGTCCTCCGACTGCACCAGAACCCTCACGGTCCAGCTCGCGGGATCGCCGCCGCTCTGATGTGACGCCTGCACCTGATAGCCGACGGCGTTGCAGCCGTAGGCGACCAGGAGCGCCGTCATGTGCTCAGGGTCTTGCATCCGGGCCTGGGATTCAGCCGGCAGGCTCGCAAAGAGCGCAGCCGCCGCGTCCTTCCCGGCGGGAGTCAGGGCGATCAGCTTCGCCAGTTGGTCGATGTCGCTATGATAAACCGCCCAAAGACTGGAATCGATGGCGGCGAGCGGCGTGGAATTGCCGGCGTAGATGAGCGCCTTTAGCGATTCCATCCCCGGACGAAGTTCGCCGGGCAGAACGGCGGCGCTTTCCACGCTGCCCTTCCGCGCCTCCATTTCCCGGGCAAGATCTGCCGCATTCGTTTCCACCTGTTCGACGACGGGACGGGTCGGAGCCTCTTGCAATACGGCGCCAAGCCGCTGGTTTTGGACCGTCAGGGTTTGAGCCGTCCGCTGCAAATCGCGCAGCCGGGCGTCCTCGCGTTCTATCTGAAGCAGCAGGGCCGCGAAAATCGCTCCCGCAAGAATTGCGAGCAAAGTGACTCTCAGCCTCGAGATGCGCATGAGCGAGCCGGCCCTCCAGGCAGCCACCTCTACTGGGTCGAAGTCTTGCCGACGGCTCCGGCGAGAAGTCTATTGAGAGCCGGGACGGCCTCGGCCCCCACCGGCACCATCCAGTTCCCGTTGATGTTCTGCAGCGAGGCGTGGCCATTGACGGTGACGCCACCGCCGATCTGGTACTGGAATTGGACCAGCCAATGGTCGGGAGTGGATTCGTCCTGGTGGTCCCCGGTCATCTGGTAGCCGGCGAAGTTCGGGGGAAAGCTTTGAGCGATCACCATCGCCATAACCGATTCCGGGGTCGGAAACTGGGCCCTGGCATCGGGCGGCAGGTTTGCCAAAACCTTGTCAGCCGCATCCCTGACGGCCGGCGCCAGCGTGATCATTTTTGCCAGGGCGTCGACGTTGCCGGTGTAATTCGCCCAGATTTCCGTCTCGAATGACGCGGACGGGGTGGCGAGGCCGGCGTTGGTCGCAGTGCTGGCGGCTTTAATGCCCGGCCTGAGGCCAAGCGAGGAACCGGGTTGGGCGTCTGCCGGGCGGGTTTGCCGTTCCGCAATCTTGGAATGCAGGAGGGTCAATTGCGTCCCGGCAGTCATTGGAGTCGCTTTCGGCCGCACCTGCGCGGCGAGCAGTTGGTGCTCGGCCTGCAGGCCATGAACTTCCTGCTGCAGTACGCTTATCCGGCGCTCCCGCCGCAGGTCCTGAACCAGCAGTATCCCGATGCCGGCGGCTGCCAGCGCGATGAATATTCCAACTTTCATCTTGAAGGTGGTCATGAGGATTTGGGGCAAAAGGAAGCCAGAGGCCGCCGGAGCCTGGGCCGCAAGCGCCGCACCGGCCATCGTGGCAGCCACATCGGCGGGAGCCGCCGCAAGCCCCTGGCTCGCAAGGGCCGACGCCAGGGCGGCCGAGGTCGATTCGATCCCGCGTCGGGCGAGGGCGGTGCGCATCCTCGCAAGGGCACGCTCCAGCCGAAAACGGGCGGCGTCCGCGGAGAGACCCAGTTTGGCGCTGATTTCGACAAATGAGTTCTCCTGGTAATAGCGCAGGAGAACCAGTTCCCGGTCCCGTCCGTTAAGCCCGTGCAGCGCCTGGTCGATGACCGGCGCCAGCCGGTCAGAGTCCAACTGGGAAGAGGTACCTGAATTGGACTCCATCATCGTCTGGGCCTGCGCGTGCCGGGCCTGCCGCCGGCGTTCGCCGCGGATTTCGCGGGCGGCGATGAAACGGGTGCAGTTGTGGAGCCAGCCGGCGATTGAGACCCGGCGGGAGAGCGCCGGGGCCTTGACGGCCAGGCAGGTAAAGACTGCCTGGGACACGTCCCGGGCCCGGTGGGCGTCGCCGCCCAGCTGTCGCAGGGCGGCAAAGTAGACCAGATTGAAGTGGCGGCCCACCAACTCGGTGAACGCCGCTTCGGAGCGGTCCTGGCAGTACCGGACGAGGAGTTCGGGGTCATCGGCCATCGTGTTACCATCTTATAGTCCCCGCCTGGGCGGAAACCGATCAAAGAAACGACGCTGTCCGGAGGGTTTTCCGCGACCTTGACCCATCCTTGCTGTTCAACTACAAGTGCATTGTGCTCCTGGTCATCGACAACTACGACTCGTTCACCTACAACCTGGTCCAGTATTTCGGCCAGTTGGGGGTAGAACAGCGTATATTCAGGAACGACGGGATCAGCCCGAAGGACGCGCTGGAGCTGAATCCGGACAGGGTCCTTCTTTCGCCGGGACCCTGCTCGCCGAAGGAGGCGGGTGTCACCCTTGAAATCATCAAGGCATTTGCGGGAAGGAAGCCGATTCTGGGCGTTTGCCTGGGGCACCAGGCGATCGGGTATTATTTCGGGGGAAAGGTCGTAAGGGCCGACCGGCTGATGCACGGCAAGGTCTCCCCCATCCTCCACAAGAACACCGACTTGTTCCGGGGGATGCCGGAGGGCTTTCCGGCGACAAGGTATCATTCGCTCCTTGTGGAGCGTTCGAGTTTACCGGCGGAACTGGAGATCACCGCGGAGACGGCCGAAGGCGAAATAATGGGCTTGCGGCACCGGACGCTTCCGATCTGGGGTGTCCAATTCCATCCCGAGTCGATCGCAACCGAGGGCGGAATGAAGATTCTGCAGAACTTTCTGGAGCTCAACTAGGCCATGCGCTGCCCAAAGTGCACTTCATTGGACGACAAGGTGATCGACTCCCGGATCAGCCGGGAGGGGAACACGATCCGGCGGAGGAGGGAGTGCATGGAGTGCGGCCACCGGTACACGACAACAGAGAGCTTTGTGCGGGACGACATGGTCGTCATCAAGCGGGACGGCAGGCGGGAGGAGTTTGACCGGGAGAAGCTCATCCGGGCCGTAAGGGCGGCCTGCCACAAGCGGCCGATCGAAATGGAGCAGATCACAATGCTGGTCGAGGATGTCATCGACGTCGTGGAGGCCAGGTTCGAGAGGGAGATTCCCTCAAGGGCGATAGGCGAAGGCGTGATGCAGCGGCTGCGCAACGTGGACCAGGTCGCGTACGTGCGGTTTGCGAGCGTCTACAAGGAGTTCCGGGACGCATCGAGCTTCGTGCACGAGGTCAGCGCTCTAACCAAGATCAAGCCAACCCGGAGGTAAGGTGAAGCCAAACGGCGCACCCTCCCGCGACGAGCTGCGGCGGCTGCATTTCATCAACGCCCTGTTTTCGCAGGTGACAGGGCACGACCTCTATCTTGCCCACCAGATCAAGGCGGGGATCGCCTTCAGCCTGGGCGAACTGGAAAGCCAGGCGGCCGAGCATCCGGAATTCGGGGCGAAGTTCGATGCGGCCTTTGCCGCAGCGGCGGGCAGGCTCCTCGAGAAGTTTTGCTCCCAAAGCCCCGGCCATGGCTTTTTCCACTGGGATGCGGCGCGGACCCTGCATTCGGCGACGCCCCTTTTTGCCCGGGCGGAATTGATGACCGGGCTCAAGCACCTGGCGGCCTACCGGGAGTCGACCCTGCTCGTCACCAATCTGAGGCCGGCGGTCCTGCCGCCCGACCGGAAGGCCACCCAGAAGCGGAAGCGGGAATACGACGAAATCGTGAGCTTTGTCCGGGAACTTGCGGCGGCGAGGACAACGCGTCACGCCACTCTGCAGATCATCTTCCTATAGGCGGAGGAGCGGACCCCTTTTATCCCAATGAGCAAGACCCTATTCCAGCGGATCATCGATCGGGAGATTCCCGCGAAGATCGAGTATGAGGACGAGCAGTGCATCGTGATTCACGATATCCAGCCGCAGGCGCCGGTGCATGTCCTCATCATTCCAAAAAAGCCGATAGCGCGGTTGAGCGAGGCCTCGGAGGGAGACAAGGCGGTCCTGGGTCATCTCATGACGACGGCTGCGGCCGTTGCCAGGAAGCTCAATCTCGCGAACGGATACAGGCTCGTGATCAACAATGGCCCGGATGCCTGCGAGAGCGTCCCCCATCTGCACGTCCACCTGCTCGCCAAGCGCCAGATGGGGTGGCCGCCAGGATAGGCGGCCTTCAATTTCGGAGGTTTTTGACTCCTTGGGTGGTCGATGCATTCTTGATGCATGGCCTACCCGAATTTAACCGTCACACGGGACGTCGCCAGAAGGTTCGGCGCCATGCGCGGAGCCGGGGAAGCATCGATGTTTCGGCCTTCTAAACGTAACTCAGCCGCCTGATCTGTGGCGTCTTTGCGAAGTCAGTATCGTCGGTGACAAGCGTCAGCCCGAATCGGAGTGCGATGGCGGCTTGCCACGTGTCGTTTTCCCCGAGACGCAGGCCCTTCGCCGATTGCTCACGGTCAATCCGCGAGGCAAGAAGAGCGATATCGCGGCCCACGGCGACCATTCTGAAACGACGGAGAAAGCGTCTGGCCTCCCTTTCGTTTCGGATTCCGGCAGCGTATTCACTGGCCGAAATCGGGGAGATGACCATGGGAAGGGTTTTGTTGGCTTTAATGAACCGCTTTGCCGGTCCGTCCGCGCCATCCTTGCGGCGCAGTTCGTCGTGGAGGTCTATCAGGAAACTGGAGTCGAGGAGCAGCATCAGGCACGAGCCTTCCGCTGGGCATGCAGTTTTCGCGAGGTCTCCAACTCCTCGGCGGTCACGCTGGTCTTGCCGCGGCCAAACTCGGACTCGAGAAGGTCGAGCGCCTCACCGAGCGTGTCCGCAGGTTCGTCCCAGGATGCGCGTCGCACGACTTCGGTGAAGGATTCGCGAGGAGAGCGTTTGGCTTTCTTGAGGATCTTGTATGCGTCCTCCGAAAGAGAGATCGTCTTGAAGCTCATGCACAGATCTATACACAGATAAGGTCTCGGAGCAAGACTCCGCAAGGCGGCTCGTGCGCCGTTGCGCCTGCGTGTGCTCATGCGACCACTCCCTCGTAGGAGCCGTCCAGGCGCTTGGACACGAGTCGCTTCAGTTCGAGCATCATCAAGCCCGCAGCAAGCGTTGGGGAAGCCAGACC
>Ga0265313_10004534_pt1 | contig 10602 bp, 12 predicted proteins | sample 4123metaG_FD_203122 | JGI IMG/M metagenome (GOLD analysis project Ga0265313, IMG submission 203122) | Rhizosphere microbial communities from Carex aquatilis grown in University of Washington, Seatle, WA, United States - 4-1-23 metaG | ecosystem: Host-associated > Plants > Roots > Rhizosphere >...
CCCGCTTCGCGCTCGAAGTGCAGGCCGCAGCGAGGGCAGTCGGCGACCATCGAGAACCAGTGGCGGAAGAGGTGACGACTCCCGCAGCGAGCGCATCGCAGGGTCGCGCCTCGCCCCATCATCCGAGCGCGCGAGGGTTGCATCGCTCCACCGTACCGACAGTTCGGCGGGCGCGTGCTACTCGAGACTCGCGGTGTTCGTCGCTCCGTCGTTCGTGAGGCGCACGGTGCGGCCCTCGTGGGCGTCGGTCGTGAGCGATCGGAGCGCGTCGGCATCGCGGATGTTCGCCATCGCCCGGCGCCCGTCGCCGGTCAGCGCGGTGACGATGCCCAGCGACGGTGTGCCGTCGCGTTCGAACGCGACCGACGTCGCTTCGAGCGTCACCGGGCCTTCCAGCAGCCCGGCCGGTTCCCTGCGGGGCGTCGCGTCGACCTGGGCCTGACTGGCGTCAGGATCGACGCGCCGGTAGCCGCGCGCGGGCGGAGTCGCCGACCACACCGCAGCCGCGTGCTTCGAGATGTACCAGCCGAGCGCGGTCGTGCACCCGAACGCCGCGGGATCGGCGCGGAGCAACTCCACCATGCGCGCGACCGCGTGGGTCGGGTAGTTGTTGACCGGCCCACCGGCGAAGCCGAGCCCGCCCGTGACGGTGAGCGGCCGCGGATCGTCGGGGCCGATGCCGAGCGCGCGCGTCGCGACCTGCACGGCCGACGGAAAGCAGGAGTAGAGATCGAATCGGGAAACGTCGTCGGTCGTGATGCCGGCTGCGCCGAGCGCGTCGCCGACCGCGGTCGCGATGCCCGGCGAGTCGGCGAGCGACCACCGTTCGGTGAAGAAATAGTGGTCGTGCACTTCGGCGGCCGCGTGCAGGAAGACCATCCGGTCGTCGGGTACGCCGGCCGCGTGCGCGGCTTCGTACGAGCAGAGCAACAGCGCCGCGGCCTGGTCGACGTCGATGTTGGCGCACATGCGCTTCGGGTACGGGAAGCACACCATGCGGTTGTCGGGCGTGACGGCGCGGATCTGCTCCGGCGAGTAGGCCTCGCGCGACCATGCGGCCGGATTGCCGGCCGCGACCGCCGCGAACCGTGACCACAGCTCGCTGACGTGGCATTGGTGGTCTTCGACGGTGCGGCCGGCGGCGGCGCGCAGCGCGGTCTCGAAGAGCGGGTACACCATCGGGGGTGCGAGCGCGGAGTGCGCCGATTCGTAATCGCTCGCGCCGGGGCGGCTGTCGCCGATCACCCACGCACACGGTGCGTCGTCGCCGGTGTCCCACGTGAGCTCGACACGCGGCTCGCGTCGTGCGCGCCAACGGGTGTGCATCGACTCCGCGCCGCCTATGAGCGCGACGTCGAGCTCGTTGCGCTGGATGCGGGCGCCCATCTCGTTGACGAGAAGCAGGGGACTGTTGCCGCCGACGGTCGAGACCGCAGTGGTGCGCGGCTCGATCCCGAGGCGGCGGGCAAGGAGCGCACCCGGGTCGGCGTAGCGCCACGAGCCGATTTGCACGACCGCCACGACGCCGGACTGCTCGAGCAGGGAGCGAGTCGCCTTCGCGTCGACGTCGGCGAGACGGCACGCGTCCGCCAGGAGATCGATCGGCGCGCGGGCTTCGGCCGGCGCGACCCGCTGGGAGACCTGTCCGACTCCGACGACGACCGGCAACCGAGGATCGACCATGAACGGGAAGCTAGCTAGATCTCCATCTCCTCGGCTACGACCTCCGGCCTCTCTCGCCGGTGTCACTCGCGTGAACGGCCCGGGCCTGCGGATCTGCGCCTGGCCGGCTACCGGGCGTCGGCGTCGTCGACGGTGACGAGCACGGGCCACGACGGCTCTCCCGGCGCCGCGCTGTCGCGACAGATCGACCGGTAGGCGCAACGCGTGCACAGCTCGTCGGCGACGCCGCGCCAGTCGTCGTTGGTGCGCATGCGCTCCACCGCCGCGCGCAGCTCCTCTTCGATGGCGGCGAGGTCGTCGGGGTCGGGCTCCCACGCGTCGGGGTCGTCGGCGACGTCGGCGCTCAGGTACTCGTACCGGAGCCGGAGTCGGAGACCGCGTTGGCGGGCCGCGGCGTCGAGCACGTACGCCTGCACCCGCGCCGCGGGATCGTCGGCGAGCCGCTCGTCGCGGAGGCGCCCCGTCTTGTAGTCGCGGGCGTCGAGCAGGCCGTCGTGCACCCACACCGCGTCGATCCGGGCGGTGGCCATGAACATCGGCGGGGGGAGCCGGTGGAACCGGGTGAGGGTCTGCTCGTGCGCGGCGCTCGTGATCTCGGCCGACGGGCACCGGTTCGCGTGACGCGCCACGAGCTGGCGTACGTGATCGGTGTCGGCGCCGTGGCCCGATAACACGTCGGTGACGTGCGCGATGTCGCGGCACGTTCCCCGGTCGTGGATGATGCGCAACATGTCGTGCACGAGCAGGCCGGTCTCGTTCGCGGCACCGGGATCGCTGGCCGGCAGACCCAAGAGGTGGCGGTTCAGGAACCGCCGCTCGCACTGCGCGAAGTCGTCGTAGTTCGACGGTGTGATCGAGACGATGTCGTGGAGCAGTCGCCGTTTCATGACGGGAACTGGTCGCAGCCGGCGATGAACGGGCAGCCCGAGCAGTCGGCGCCGGCTCGGGACCGACCGTCGGCTGCGAGTCGTTGCACCAGCTCGACGCGTTCGGCGATCCACTCGCGCGCGTCGGAGCGCGCCGACGCGAGGTCGGGGGAGTGGTGCTCGACCTCGCGTTCGATGACGTCGGCCGCGACGATGGTCAGCTGGTCGGGCGCCCATTCCTCGGTGCGCACCAGCGCGAATCGCAACTGCGCGTCGTCGAGGAGCGGCGCGTTGGGGTGCCGGCTCCCGAAGTGCAGCGCCCGCAGCTCGCGTCCGCCGCCGGGGAGCTCGATCGCGATCCCGACGTCGGCGATGAGGTCGACGCCGAGGTCGTCGAGGTGCGTACGCCAACCGAGGTCGGTCGCCCGCCCGGGACGATCGCCGAAGGTCTCGAGGTATCCGCGGGCCGCGGCGCGGTACAGAAAGCGTTGCTCGGGTTCGAGGTCGGTCGGGTCGACGAAGGCCTCCGGGCGGGGCGGACCCGACTCGGCCTGCGCGAGCCGGGCGTCCTCGTAGACGCGGTTCGAGACCGCGAACCGGGCGTCGGCCGCCTTGTTGGCGTTGCGCTTCCCGCCCGCGTACTCGCGTGCGAGCCGCCGGCGGCACATGGCGTCGGCCCGGCGCAGCATCGACGGTGTGACGCGCGGGACCTCGGGTTCGGCGTCCACGTCGGGCACGGTATCCGTCACCTGCGACGACACCGGGAAGGCCCCGGGTGGGCACGGGGTCGTCGGTACACTCGCCCGGGCGAGCGTCCCCGAGGAGGGCGTCGCCGGGTTTGATCCAGTGAGCGGGCCCATCGGCGCGGCGCGCAGCGCCAAGAGTGGAGACACATGCGCATTGCGATCGGCGGCGACCACGCGGGGTATCCGCTCAAGGAGCACCTCGTCGGGGTCCTGCGGGGATGGGGTCACGCGGTCGACGATCTGGGTACCGACAGCACCGAGCCGGTCGACTACCCGCCGATCTGCGCGTCGGTGGCGCGCACCGTCGTGAACGGCGATGCCGACGTCGGCATCGTGCTCGGCGGCAGCGGCCAGGGCGAGCAGATCTCGGCCAACAAGGTGCGCGGCGTCCGAGCCGCGCTCTGCAACGACCTGTACACCGCGCGCATGGCCCGCCAGCACAACAACGCCAACGTGCTCTCGATCGGCGCGCGCATCGTGGCCGAGGAGCTGGCCGAGGAGATCACGCGGATCTTCCTCGACACGGAGTTCGAAGGCGGCCGCCACCAACGGCGGATCGACGAGATCGCGAAGATCGAGATCCAACAATGAACACGGAGTTGCAGTGACGAGTCCACTGGAGAAGACCGACCCCGAAATTGCGGGAATCATCGAGCGCGAGCGCGAGCGGCAGAACACGACGATCCAGCTCATCGCGTCCGAGAACTTCACGTCGCCGGCGGTGCTCGAGGCGCAGGGATCGGTGCTCACCAACAAGTACTCCGAGGGCTATCCGGCCAAGCGCTACTACGGCGGCAACCTCATCGTCGACGAGGCGGAGAACCTCGCGCGCGAGCGGGCGCGCGCGCTGTTCGGCGCCGAGCACGTCAACGTGCAACCGCACTCCGGCGCCAACGCGAACCAGGCCGCGTTCATGGCGCTGCTCGAGCCGGGCGACAAGGTGATGGGGATGCGCCTCGATCAGGGCGGCCACCTCACGCACGGCTCGCCGGTGAACTTCAGCGGCCGCATGTACGACTTCGTCGCGTACGGCGTCGACGATGCTTCCGAGGTGCTCGACTACGACGAGATCCGCGATCTCGCCGTGCGCGAGCGACCGCGGATGATCATCGCGGGCGCCACCGCCTATCCGCGCACGATCGACTTCGAGGCGTTCAGGGCGATCGCCGACGAGGTCGACGCGCTCCTCCTCGTCGACGCGGCGCACATCGCCGGTCTGGTCGCCGGGGGCGCGCATCCGTCGCCGGTCCCGTACGCCGACGTCGTGACGCTCACGACGCACAAGACGCTGCGCGGCCCGCGGGCGGGCGCCATCCTGAGCCGGGAGCAGTACGGCGCCGCGATCGACAAAGCGGTGTTCCCGGGCCTGCAGGGTGGGCCGTTGATGCACGTGATCGCGGCGAAGGCGGTCGCGTTCCTCGAGGCCGGGCAGCCGTCGTTCCGCCAGTACGCCGCCGACGTCGTCGCCAACGCGAGCGCGCTCGCCAGCGCACTCAGTAGCGAGGGCTTCCGCATCGTGTCCGGCGGCACCGACAACCACTTGATGCTCGTCGACCTGCGGCCGTTCGGCGTCACCGGCAAGGTCGCGCAGGAAGCGCTCGACCGGGCCGGGATCACGTGCAACAAGAACGCGATCCCGAACGATCCCGAGAAGCCGTTCACCACGAGCGGACTGCGGCTCGGCAGCGCATCGGTCACGACTGCGGGCATGGGTGTTCCCGAGATGCACGAGATCGCGTCGCTGATCGGCCGCGTGCTGCGCGACGTCGACAACGAGAGCGTCGCGTCCGAGGTGCGCGACCAGGCCAACCGCCTCTGCTCGAAGTTCACGCCCTACCCCGACTCGTGAAGGGCTACGCGGTCATCTGCGCGGTGGCGCTCGGCACCACGCTGGTGCTGACACCGATCGTGCGGCTGCTCGCGATCCGATTCGGGGCTGTCGTCGCGCCGTCGTCGGACGCGCGGCACGTGCACACCAAGCCGACCCCCACCTTGGGTGGTGCGGCGATGTTCATGGGCTTCCTCGCGGCGATGGCCGTCGCGTCGCACATGCACCAGTTCCGCGACATGTTCGTGGACAACTCCGAGCCCGTCGGCCTGTTGCTCGGCGCGGGCGTGATGTTCGCGACCGGCGCCCTCGACGACCTCATCGAGGTGTCGCCGCCGGCCAAGCTCGCGGGCCAGGTGCTCGCGGCCAGCGTGCTCTGGTGGTTCGGCGTCGTCATGTACTTCTTCCGCGTCCCGTTCAACCTCTTCCACACCGGTGTGGTCGTGCTCTCGCCCGACCTCGCGCCGCTCGTGACCGCGCTCTGGGTCGTGCTGATGACCAACGCGGTGAACCTCATCGACGGGCTCGACGGACTGGCGGCGGGCATCGTGGCGATCGCGGGCGGCGCGCTGTTCCTGTTCGCCGACCGCCTGTTCAAGGCCGGGTATCTCGGGGGCGACAACATCGCCCCGCTCGTGGCGATCATCGCGGTCGGGGTGTGTGTCGGCTTCCTGCCGTTCAACTGGCACCCGGCGAAGATCATCATGGGTGACGCGGGCGCGCTCTTCCTGGGCGTGCTGCTCGCGGTGCCGACGATCACGATCGGCGGTCGGACCGACTTCGCGTTCTCGGGCAACACCTACTTCTTCTTCGCGCCCCTCGCGATCCCGGTCGTGATCCTCGGCGTGCCGATCCTCGACGTCGGGTTCTCGTTCGTGCGGAGGCTCGTGAAGCGCCAGCACTGGCACCAGGCCGATGCCGGCCACCTGCACCACCGGTTGATGCGCCTCGGCCACGGCCAGAAGCGCACCGTCGCGATGCTCTGGGCCTGGACGGCCCTGCTCTCCGCGGTCGCGCTCGTCCCGACGTACACGAAGGAGGGCAACGCGATCGTCCCCTTCGTCGCCGCCGGGCTCGCGCTGGTGCTGTTCGCCGTGTTCCACCCCGGAGTCAGGGGGGAGCGCGAGAAGCAGGAACGGGCGGCGCACCCGACGGGCCAGGGCCCCAAGGACGGGTCCGACTCCGTTGTCGACCTCGAGCAGCGGCGCCGCCAGCGGGCGTGAGCCCGGGTGCGAGCGGGCCCGGCGCGGGCCTGAGAAATTTCCCACGGGAACCTGGTAGAAACCTCCGGCCCCGGTTTGCCCCGTAAAGAATCTTGACCATAGATTGCGAATAGATTCACAAGCGGGTCTGGGGCAGGGTCCGGTCCGGCCCGGCGAACGGCTTCTCGGACCGTGAGGCGGGAAGGTTGCACGTGGAGCTCCGCGAGCGTCAGGCGACGTGGAACGGATTCGGGAACGCGCTCTCCCAAGCGGTCGAGCTCGTGGCCGCGCCGTTGCTGTTCGCGCTGTTCGGCTGGTTCCTCGACCGTCACTTCGGCACCGGCCCGGTGCTCGCGATCACGCTGGGCTTCGTCGGGGTCGTCGGTGTCGCGGCGCGCAGTTACTACTGGTACCGCGCGGCCATCGAGCGCGAAGAGGAGGGGAAGCCGTGGACGCGCAGCCGGCGGTAGAGCGTGACATCGCCCTCGACATCGTCAAGCACGGCCTGATCGTCGCGCCGGTGATCGTCCTCATCGCCGGCCTGACCAGCCACTGGGACGGTGCGGCGAGCGCGGCGATCGCGCTCGGGATCGTGTTCGTGAACTTCCTGCTCGCAGCGTTGATCGTCGGCCGGGCCGCCAAGATCTCGCCGACGGCAGTCGGCGGCGCCGCCCTCGGCGGTTACGTGGTGCGCCTCGCGCTCATCCTCGTGGCCCTTGTGCTCTTGCGTCATGTCTCGTGGATCGTGTTGCCGTGGTTGGGCTTCACGATCGTGGGTGCACACCTCGGCCTCCTGTTCTGGGAGACCCGTTACATCAGCTTGCAGTTGGCCGCGCCGGGCCTGCGCCCGCGCGGGACCGTTCCGACGGGGGATGAATGAGTCTGCTCGGCGTCGACGTACCGCCCATCAGCAACGTCACCATCTGGGGCAGCGGTCCCCTCGGCTTCAACAAGACCGCGGCGATCTACTGCTTCGCGACGATCGCGACGATCCTGGTCTTCTACTTCGGAACGCGTCGCAAGGACGCGCTCGTACCGTCGGGGCTGCTCCAGAACGCGGCGGAGTCGGGCGTCGCGTTCGTCCGCAACCAGGTGATCATGCAGACGATCGGGCCCGAGGGGCTCAACTACCTGCCGTACCTCACCGCGCTGTTCTTCTTCATCTTCTTCAGCAACATCACCGAGATCATCCCCGGCGTGCAGTTCCCGGCCAACGCCCGCTTCGGCGTGCCGCTCGTGCTCGCGCTGCTCACGTGGCTCATCTACAACGTGGTCGGCGTTGTCAAGCAGGGTCCGCTCAAGTACTTGAAGAACTCGACGATCCCGCCCGGCGTCCCGATGGCGATCCTCCCGCTCGTCGTGATCATCGAGCTCGTGTCGACGTTCGTCGTGCGGCCGTTCTCGTTGATGGTCCGACTCTTCGCCAACATGCTCGCCGGCCACTTGATCCTCGTGACGTTCGCGGCGCTCACCGCAGGCCTGTGGGCCTTGAAGGTCACGGTGGTGATCGCGCCGTTCTCGTTCTTGCTGCTCGTCGCCATGACCGGCTTCGAGATCCTGGTGAGCTTCCTCCAGGCCTTCATCTTCTCGATCCTCACTGCCGTGTACATCGGCAGTTCCATGCACCCCGATCACTGACACTGACACCAATCAAGGAGCATTTACGTGGCCATGCTGCATCTCCTCCTCGCTGCCGCCGCGGCGGATCCCACCAAGGGACTCACCGCGATCGGTCGAGGCATCGTCTACGGCGGCGCCGCCATCGGCCCGGGCATCGGCATCGGGTTGGTCGTCGGTAACGCGATCACCGCGATGGCGCGCCAGCCCGAGTCGGCCGGCACCGTCCGCACGACCATGTTCTTGGGCATCGCGTTCACCGAGGCGCTCGCGCTCTTCGGCTTCGTGCTCGCCTTCATCATCTCCGGCTGATCGGGAGGACCGGTGCGCATTCGTCTGCGTCATGTGTTCGCGGCGGCGGTCATCGCCGGCGCCGTGTTCACGCTTGCCGGACCCGCGTTCGCGGCCGGCATCGAGCCTGCGAAGCCGCTCTCGACCGAGTCGGCCAAGCAGTGCTTCGACAAGTTGGCCAAGGGCGGCGACGTCACCGTCGACGACTGCCAGAAGGCGCCGTCGCCGTTGCTCCCGGCCAAGAACGAGATCATCTGGGGTTCGGCTGCGTTCCTCGTGTTGCTGATCGCCATGTGGAAGTTCGGCGTGCCCGCCGTGCGCAACATGGAGCAGGCGCGCGAAGACCGCATCCGCAACGACCTCGAGGGCGCCGAGAAGGCGCGTTCGGATGCCGAGGCGGAGAAGGCGCAGTACACCGCGCAGATCGCCGACGCCCGCAACGAGGCCGGCCGGATCATCGAAGAGGCGCGGCAGTCGGCCGAGCAGGTGCGGCGTGACCTCATCGCCCGGGCCGAGACCGAGGCCAACGACGTGCGGGCGCGGGCCCAGGCCGACATCGCGGCGCAGCAGCAGCGGGCGATGGCCGAGCTCCGTACCGACGTGGCGCAGCTCTCGATCGACCTGGCCGAGCGCATCGTCGAGCGCAACCTCGACCGCGCGACGCAACAGCAGTTGGTCGACAGCTTCATCAACCAGGTCGGGAGCAACTGACCGATGGCTGACCGCGTCGACGTCTACGCGCAGGCGCTGCTCGACATCGTCACGTCGGAGGGCCACCTCGACGACGTCGAGGACGAGCTGTTCCGCTTCGCGCGCATCATCGAGGGCAACGACGACCTGCGCATGGCCCTGGCGAATCCGGGCATGCCGCTCGACCGCCGCGCGGCCATCGTCGACGAGCTCCTCGAGAACCGGGCGCTGCCGATCACGCGGGCGATCGCGACCTTCGTGGTGGGTGCCGGCCGCGGTCACGACCTGCCCGCGATCGTCAACCAGTTCGTCGAGCTGGCCGCCCAGACCCGCGAGCACGCGGTGGCCGAGGTGCGCTCGGCGGTCCCGCTCGACGAGAGCCAACGGCAACGCATCGAGGCGGCGCTGAGCCGCGCCACCGGCAAGCAGGTCGAGGTGAAGGTGATCGTCGACGAGTCCGTGCTCGGCGGCATCGTGGCGACGGTCGGCGACACCGTCATCGACGGCACGGTGCGCCACCGCCTCGACCAGTTGAAGGAGCAGATATGAGGCTCGCCCGGTCCCGACGAGAGTCGCACTGCGCAGCGAGCCGTGGCCCGAGCGGCCCTTCAGAGCGGGAGAACTAGCCATGGCCGAACTCACGATCGACGCGAAGGACATCGCGGCGGTTCTGCGCAAGAGTGTCGAGGGCTTCCAGCCGTCGATCCAGAGCGAGCAGGTCGGGCGCGTGCTCGAAGTCGGCGACGGCATCGCGCGCGTCGCGGGCCTGCCGAACGCCGCCGTGAACGAGCTGCTCGAGTTCGAAGGCGGCGCGCTCGGGCTCGCGTTGAACCTCGAGGAAGACAACATCGGCGCGGTGGTGCTCGGCAAGGCCGACGAGGTGGAGGAGGGCCAGCTCGTCACTGCGACCGGCCGCATCCTCTCGATCCCCGTGGGCAACGCGCTGCTCGGCCGGGTCGTGAACGCGCTCGGCGTCGCGATCGACGGTCACGGCCCGATCCCCCAGGACGAGCTCCGCCGCCTCGAGATCCAGGCGCCCGGCATCACCGGCCGCAAGCCGGTGCACGAGCCGCTCCAGACCGGCATCAAGGCCATCGACGCGATGACGCCGATCGGCCGCGGTCAACGCGAGCTGATCATCGGCGACCGCAAGACCGGCAAGACCACGGTGGCCATCGACACGATCCTGAACCAGAAGGGTCAGGGCGTGAAGTGCATCTACGTGGCGATCGGGCAGAAGGGCTCCACCGTCGCGCAGACGGTCGAGACGCTGCGCGAGCACGGTGCGCTCGAGTACACGGTGGTCGTGAGCGCACCGGCCTCCGACGAAGCGGTGTTCAAGTACCTCGCGCCCTACTCCGGCTGCGCGATCGGTCAGCACTGGATGGAGAACGGCGAAGCCGCGCTCGTGGTCTACGACGACCTCTCGAAGCAGGCCGAGGCGTACCGCCAGATCGCGTTGTTGCTCCGGCGCCCGCCGGGCCGTGAGGCATACCCGGGCGACGTCTTCTACCTGCACAGCCGCCTGCTGGAGCGCGCCGCGAAGCTGAGCGACGCGATGGGTGCGGGCTCGCTCACGGCACTGCCGATCATCGAGACCAAGGCCGGCGACGTGTCGGCGTACATCCCCACCAACGTGATCTCGATCACCGACGGCCAGATCTATCTCGTCGACGACC
>Ga0265313_10004537_pt1 | contig 10599 bp, 12 predicted proteins | sample 4123metaG_FD_203122 | JGI IMG/M metagenome (GOLD analysis project Ga0265313, IMG submission 203122) | Rhizosphere microbial communities from Carex aquatilis grown in University of Washington, Seatle, WA, United States - 4-1-23 metaG | ecosystem: Host-associated > Plants > Roots > Rhizosphere >...
CGGGATGCACCGGCAGATCGGGGACGTTCTGCGGTCCGGCATCGATCAGCACGATGTCCGGCCCGGCGCCCGGACTGACCGCCTCTCCGCCCATCGCCGCGATCTGGCGGGAAAGACCATCGATCAGGCAGGGATTGCGGCTCATCACCGCCAACCTGGTGCCGGCCAGGGGCCTTGTCTGATGCGGCGCGGGGGCAAGGGCGACGAAGGGCAGGGTGAACCAGAAGCGGGAGCCGGTCTGTCCGGGCGTTTCCACGGCGTCGATGCCGATTTGCCCGCCCATGGTTTCGACCAGCCGCTTGGAGATTGCCAGGCCGAGCCCGCTGCCGCTGCGGGCATGGCTGGTGTCGGCCTGAACGAATTCCTGGAAGATTTCCTCGCGCTTGGCGGGTGGCACGCCGACCCCGGTGTCGCGCACTTCGAAACGCAGACAGGGTGGATCCGCTCCCGGCACCAGCGTCGCCTCGACCGCCACGCCGCCCTGTTCGGTGAACTTGATGGCGTTGCCCATCAGGTTGGTGATCACCTGCCGCAGACGGTCCTCGTCGCCGCGGATGATGCGGGGCACGTCATTGGCGACGCAGGCGGTGACTTCTATCCCTTTCGCATGGGCGCGGGGGCAGAGCAGCTCGGCAAGGCCCATCAGCAGGCTTCTGATTTCCACTTCGCCGTCTTCCAGCGTCAGCATCCCCGATTCGATCCTGGAGAAATCCAGGATGTCGCCGATCAGGTTTATCAGCGCTTCGCCCGACTGGTTGATCGCTTCGGCATAGCTGCGCTGCTGCGGCGTGAGCCCGGTGCCCAGCAGCAGCCGCCCCATCCCCAGCACGCCATTCATCGGGGTGCGGATCTCGTGGCTCATGGTGGCAAGGAAGCCGGACTTGGCGCGGCTGCCCGCTTCGGCGGAATCGCGCGCCTCTATCAGTTCCTGTTCGAGGCGCTTGCGTTCGGTGATGTCGCGGCCGAGGCTCTGCACTTCGATCAGCCGGCCCTGGGAATCGCGCACCGCGCAGTCTTCCCAGGCCAGCCAGCGCCAGCCATGGGCGGTCTGGACATGCTGGTCGTAACGGATGCGCTCGCGGCCCGCGACCAGCGCCGCAAAGCCGCCGGGCTGCGAGTCCCGATCATCCGGATCCGTCGGCAGAGTGAAGGGATAGCCGAGGGCGCGGGCGGGATCGAGGCCGAACAGCCTGAAGAATGCGTCATTGGCGTAGGTGAGGCGACTGGTGGTGTCGCGGCGGAAGATCGGCTCGCGCAGCGCCTCGACCAGGCCCCTGTAGCGGGTCTCGCTCTGCTGCAGCCGGGCATTGGTTGCGGCCGCGGTCCTGAGCGAGGCTTCAAGCCGTCCTGCCAGTGTCTTGAGCTGGGCGGCCTGCTGGGTCAGTCCGCGGTTACGCTGGGCGAACTGCCACAGCCAGAAGCCCAGGCTTGCCAGCACCACGACAAGCAGGCTGCCCAGCGCGGCCGGCGCCATCAGCGAAAGCCGCGCCGACAGCACCATCTGTGCCGCCACCGCCAGCAGCATCGCGCCTGCAAGGATGCCCAAAATGCTGTGAATGACCCGCGTCACCGTCAAGGCCGGCCCCGATACTCGTACACCATTCCCCAGGCCCGATTGTGCGGCCGGGACCTTCAGAAACAATTAAGTTACCCAGACTGGCCAGGGGGGAGTGACGGCCAGCCCGCCCGCCCGCGGGCATCAGGCTTACCATAATTTATCAAATGAAATCAGATGCTTACATGAATTCGCGGGGTTGCCGGGCCCTCCGCCATGGCGACCTCGATTTTCGTCACAAAAGCTTTGCACAACTGTGATGTTCGTGGCGGCACAGGCATTGTGAATTGCGCCTGCTGCCCCCGCCCGGAACTCCGTTGACTGATCTTGCCTTGACCGATACCGCCGCCCTCTCCGTCCGAGCCGAGTCCGCGCGCCGTGCGGGCAATGGCGACAAGCGGTTCCGCCTGCTTGCGCTGGGCGCCGCCCTGCTGGTGATGCTCATTTTCGCCGGGGTGATCGCCTCGCTGCTGATCGGCGCCTGGCCGGCCCTGTCGACATTCGGCCTGCCCTTCGTCTGGACCGAGGCCTGGAGCCCGACCCGGGCGCAGTTCGGCGCCCTCGCCTCGATCTACGGCACCCTCGTCACCTCGCTGATCGCCATGCTGGTCGCCGTGCCGGTCGGCATCGGCATCGCCATCTTTCTCACCGAGCTTTGCCCCCGCCACCTGCGCCGTCCCATCGGCATCGCGATTGAATTGCTGGCGGGGGTGCCTTCGATCATCTACGGCATCTGGGGCTTGTTCGTGTTCGCGCCCTGGTTCCAGGAACATGTCCAGCAGCCGGTGATCAATGCCTTCGCCGACGTGCCGGTGCTGGGCAGCCTGTTCGCCGGCCCGCCCTATGGCATCGGCGTGATCACCGGCGGGCTCATTCTCTCGATCATGATCCTGCCTTTCATCTCGGCGGTGACCCGCGATGTGCTGGAGACCGTGCCGGCGGTGCTGAAGGAAGCTGCTTACGGCGTGGGCTGCACCACCTGGGAAGTGATGTGGCGGGTGGCGATCCCGTTCGCCCGCGCCGGTATTGTCGGCGGCGCGATGCTGGCGCTTGGCCGCGCCCTGGGCGAGACCATGGCGGTCACCTTCGTGATCGGCAACTCGCACCACATCTCTGCCTCCCTGTTCGCGCCGGGCACTTCGATCTCCGCGACCATCGCCAACGAGTTCACCGAGGCGACGGACGCCATTTACACCTCCTCGCTCATTTCCCTTGGCCTGCTGCTGTTTGTCATCACCTTCATTGTGCTGGCCTGTGCGCAGATGATGCTGCGGCAGCTGGACAAGCAGTCGGGTACCTGAATGAACCGCAGCAGCAGCCTTTATATCCGCCGGCGGGTCACCAACTCGGTTTTCATCGCCCTGTCGCTCGCCGCCGCCCTGTTCGGCCTGGTCTGGCTGGCCTTCATACTGGGCGCGCTGCTCACCTCAGGCGTCGCGGCGCTGTCGCCGACCCTGTTCACCGAATCCACGCCGCCGCCCGGCATGGCGGGCGGGCTATCCAACGCCATCACCGGCAGCGTCATGATGAGCGTGGGCGCGGTGCTGCTGGGCACCCCGATCGGTTTGTTCGCCGGCACCTATCTGGCCGAATATGGCCGCCATGCGCGCCTGTCCTATTATGTGCGGTTCATCAACGATATCCTGCTGTCGGCGCCTTCCATCGTCACCGGCCTTTTCATCTATGAGATCATCGTGGTCCGGATGGGGCATTTCTCCGGCTGGGCGGGCATCGCCTCGTTGATGGTGATCGTGATCCCGGTGGTGGTGCGCACCACCGAGAACATGCTGCTGCTGGTGCCCAACGGCTTGCGCGAAGCCGCCAGCGCGCTGGGCGCGCCGATGAATTTCGTCATCCAGTCGGTCACCTGGCGGGCGGCGCGGGCAGGCATCGTCACCGGCGTGCTGCTGGCGGTGGCGCGCATTTCGGGCGAGACCGCGCCGCTGCTGTTTACCGCCCTGGGCAACAACAATTTCAGCACCGACCTTAACCAGCCGATGGCCAGCCTTCCGGGCGTGATCTACACCTTCGCCACCGGCCCCTATGAAGATTTGCACAAGCTCGCCTGGGCGGGGGCTCTGCTCATCACCGCCACGGTGCTGACGCTTTCGATCATCGCCCGCCTCCTCGAAGGCAAGAAACGGAACTGACCATGGACACCGCAACGCTGGAACGGCCGGCCGCCACCAATGAGAACACCAAGGTCGATATCCGCGACCTCAGTTTTTTCTACGGCGCCACCAAATCGCTGAAGAATGTGACGGTGCCGCTCTATGACCGCAAAGTGACGGCCTTCATCGGCCCGTCGGGCTGCGGCAAGTCCACCCTGCTCAGGGCAATCAACCGCATCTATGAGCTTTATCCCCAGCAGCGCGCCGAAGGCGAGATCGTGATGGATGGCGAGAACATCCTGAAGGTCAAGGACCTCAACCTGCTGCGCGCCCGCATCGGCATGGTGTTCCAGAAGCCGACGCCGTTTCCCATGTCGATCTATGACAATGTCGCCTTCGGCATCAAATTGTATGAGCGCCTGCCCAAGTCGGAGATGGAAGGCCGGGTCGAGAGCGCGCTTTCCCGCGCCGCGCTGTGGGGCGAAGTGAAGGACAAGCTCAACCAGTCCGGCCTGTCGCTGTCCGGCGGCCAGCAGCAGCGCCTGTGCATCGCCCGCACCGTGGCGACCCGCCCGGAAGTGATCCTGCTGGACGAGCCCTGCTCGGCGCTGGATCCGATCTCGACCGCCAAGATCGAGGAGCTGATCGACGAATTGTCCGCCGACTACACCATCGTCATCGTCACCCACAACATGCAGCAGGCCAGCCGCGCTTCCGACTACACCGCCTTCATGTATCTGGGCGAGTTGGTGGAGTATGGCGCGACGGAGAAGATTTTCACCGCGCCGGACAACAAAAAAACGGAACAATATATTACCGGCCGCTTCGGCTAGACATAGTCCGCTGCAACCGTCTCGTCGCTGCCGCGCGACATCGCGTTGAACAGCGGTGTCAGCGCGAAGGCCAGCAGCAGATTGAGCGTCAGCGCACTCACCGCCGCATAGCAGGGTATCGTCAGCCCGAAGAAATGCAGCGGATAGGTGGAGCTGGCGAATTTGAGCTGCGCCACCATCCAGGTACCGCTGCCGACCCCTGCGGCGAGGCCCGCCAGCAGCGCGGCGGGATTGAGCCGGACATAAAGCCCCAGCAGCACCGACGGCAGGGTCTGGCAGATCCAGATGCCGCCCAGCAACTGAAGCTGGATGGCGTAGGTGGTCTTGAGTTCCAGCACAAAGAACAGCGCCCCAAGCTGGGCGGCGAAGGCGATGAATTTGGCGACCCGCGCCTCGGTGGCGGGGGCGCAGTCCGGCGCGATGAAGCCGCGGAAGATGTTGCGGGTGAACAGGTTGCCGCAGGCGATCGCCATGATCGAGGCCGGCATCAGGGCGCCGATGGCGATGGCGGCAAAGGCGATGCCCGCGAACCAGGCGGGGAACATGTGCAGGAACAGGGCCGGCACCGCAAAGCTGGCGCCGAAGCTTTTGAACCCTGCGGCGTATTCGGGCATCGTCTTCACCCCCGCCGCCAGCGCCATGTAGCCAAGCAGCGCGATCAGCGCCAGCGCCACCGAATAGGCCGGCAGGATGATGGCATTGCGCCGGATCACATGGCGGCTGGAGGACGACAGCAGCCCGGTCACCGAATGGGGATAGAGAAACAGCGCCAGCAGCGAGCCCAGCGACAGGGTGACATAGGCAAAGCCCGGCCCCAGATTGTCCGCCGTGCCGCGCGGCAGCAGCAGCAGCTTGGGATCGACCGCGGCAAACACTTTGCCGTAGCCGCCCAGTTCCGACGGGATGAAGATGATTGCCGCCAGCACCGTGATGTAGACCAGAATGTCCTTCACCACCGCGATCAGGGCGGTGCCGCGCAAGCCGCTGGTATAGGTGAAGGCCGCCATCACCATGAAGGCGACCAGCAGCGGGATCGAGACATTGCCCACCAGCGGCAGCGCCACCGCATAGTTCAGACCCAGGGCCGCGATCACCACCTGCATGCCCACCAGCTGCAGGGCGATATAGGGCATCACCGCCACCAGCCCGGTGAGGGCGATGGCCAGGGCCAGGCCGCGATGGCCATAGCGTCCGGCGACGAAATCGGCGGCGGTGACATAGCCGTGGCGCCGCGCCACCGACCACAGCCGGGGAAAGGCGATGAACAGCACCGGATACATCAAGGTGGCATAAGGCACGGCGAAGAACCCCGCCGCGCCGGCGCCCGCCATCAGTGCCGGCACCGCGATGAAGGTATAGGCGGTATAAAGATCGCCCCCCAGCAGGAACCAGGTGATAAGGGTGCCGAAGCTGCGCCCGCCCAATCCCCATTCCGTCAGCTGGGAAAGGTCGCCCGCCCGCCAGCGCGCGCCCAGCAGGCCCAGCAGCGCGACAGTCACGAACAGCACCAGGAAGACGCCCAATGTGACGGGATTGGTGCTCATTTGTTGCGTTTTTCCTGGTGGCGGTAGACCGGCACGATGCACAGCGCGGTCAGCACGATCCACACCATCTGCCACCAGTAGAAGAAGGGAATGCCGAACAGCCGGGGATCGATGCGGTCGTAGAAGGGCACCCAGGCAAAGGCGAGATAGGGGATCAGCAGGATCAGATAGACCGGATGAAATCCCCGGCGCGGCTTGTCATTCATGGTCCCCCCTAAAGCAGCAGCGCCGTCCGCATCCGGCGGACGGCGCGTGATGCGGCTGGCGTTTCTATTTCGCGGGCGGCGGCGCGAAGTCCTGGCCGTTGAGGTCCGCATCCGGCTTGGGCGCCACATAGCGGGTGGTGTGCATCGGCCCTTCGCCGACCAGCATGAGGATGCAGGGCCCGGTGCTGGGCTTGGCGCCGTCCCAATGGATGGTGTCCTTGATGTCGGTGACGAAGCTGCCTGCCGGAATGGGGTACATCTTGCTTTCGTCATAATGGGTGCTGGCGCTCACCCACCAGGTGCCCGACACGACATAGATGTAGCGGGCGGTGGAATGGAAATGCGGCTTGGAATTGTGGCCGGGGTCCCATTTGATCAGCACGCCATAAATCCCCGGCTTGTTGGGATCGCCGAAAATCGGCGCCTGGTGCTCGCCCGTTTCGCCGCCCCATTTGATGTCCTTGCCGAACACGATGGGGATATGGCTGGGATCGGGCAGGGGAATGCCATCGGCGGGCTTGCTGCTCAGCAACTGGTCAATGGTTTCGGCGCAGGCGGGAAAGGCCGGCGCCAGGCAGGCCAGGGCCACAAGGGCGGCGGGGAAAAGTCGCATGGGAATTCTCCTTTGGAAGATCGCGGGGGTTTGTTTTTTGGTCGTTGCCGCGGACCGCCAATCATTCCGGGGCACCCCCGGCCTGTCAATGCAAGCAAGGCCGGGACCAGCGCTTATTTGACGGCGAAACCGTCCCTGGCGAATACCGCGCGGGCGGCGGGCGAGGACAGATAAGCGAGGAAAGCCGCCGCGTCCGGCTTGGCGTCTTTGGTCAGGGCTTCGGGATAGAGGATCGGGGCATGGCTGTCTTCCGGGAAGACGCCGGCAACTTTCACCTTGGGCTCGGCCTTGGCGTCGGTCTCATAGACGATGCCCAGCGGCGCCTCGCCCCGCGCCACATAGGCCAGCGCCACCCGCACATTTTCCGCTCTTGCGAGATTGCCGGACACGCTGTCCCACACCCCCAGCTTGGTAAGGGCCTCTTTGCCATATTTGCCGGCCGGAACAGAATCCGGATCGGCCACGGAAAGCTTCCCGCCCTTCAGCGCCCCGACGAGATCGAAATGCGGTGCGATGGTGGCGGCGCCGGTGGCATCTGCGCCTTCGATCAGCACCAGCCGGTTGCCCAGCAGGTCCTTGCGGCTGGCATGGGCGATGAGGCCCTTCTTGTCGAGATAATCCATCCAGTCCTCATCGGCCGAGATGAAGATATCGGCGCCGCCCGACGCCTCGATCTGCTTGGCCAGCGCCGAGGAGGCGGCCAGCGACACCGCCACCGTCTTGCCGCTCTGCTGCTGGTAGTTCTTGGCGATCTCGTTCAACGCATCGGACAGCGAGGCGGCGCCGAACACCGTGACATCGGCGGCCAGCGCCGCGGCCGGGAGCATTGCCACCGCCGGCACGGCGGCGAACAGAAGGGCGGCCAACAGACGCAAGCGCATCGCAAACTCCCTTTCGTGATAATCGCCTGGATATCACGCCGGGGCATCTGCGGCCAAGCCGGAAGGGACGAATTGCGGTCCCGCCGGGCTTCCAATATAGACTGTCATAAAAGAGAAACGCGAAGGGACGCCTCCGAATCTCCGCCTGTTGCGGCCTGCCGGAAGCGTTGAGACGGACCATCCAAAGATGCATCAAGCGACTGCCCTGGCCGACGAAATTCTCGACATGGCCGTCCAGGCCGCGCGCCGGCAGGACGGGGCCGCCCTTGCGGCGCTCGACGATCATCCCGCGCCGATCTATGTGACCGATCATCAGGGGGTCATCATCTATTTCAACCGCTCTTGCGTCGCTCTCGCCGGCCGTACTCCTATCGTCGGCCAGGACCGTTGGTGCGTCACCTGGAGGCTTTACACCGACCAGGGCGACCATCTGCCCCATGATGCCTGTCCGATGGCCACGGCGATCCGCAAGAAGCGCCCGGTCAGGGGCGTGACCACGGTGGCCGAACGGCCCGACGGCAGCCGGGTCCATATGCTGCCCCATCCCACGCCGCTGCTCGACGACAAGGGCGAGCTGGTGGGGGCGGTGAACCTGCTGGTCGATGTGACCGACCGCAAACGGGCGGCCTCGCTGCGGGTCCAGGCCGAGCGCTGCCGGCGTCTGGCCAATCTGGTCGGCGCCGATCCGGCCGGCGAGAAGCTCAAGCGCATGGCGGCCGAATATGACGAGAGCGCGCACCGCCTGGACCCCCAATGCTGAGCGGTCCGGGGGTCGCGGCGTCCGGCCGCCCTGGATAGTCTCGCGCCATGAGCAGGTTGTTCATCCGCGTTCCCATCGGCGACGGCGCTTTCGGCCCCGGCAAGGCGCGGCTGCTGGAATTGATCGCGGAAAAAGGCTCGATCCGCGCCGCCGCCTCGGCGATGAAGGTGAGCTACCGCCGCGCCTGGCTGATGCTGAAGGATACCGAGAAAGTATTCGGCGCGCCGCTGCTGGAAAGCCGCCGCGGCGGATCGAAAGGCGGCGGCACCGCGCTCAACCGGCTGGGGCGCGGCATTGTGCGCCATTACCGTGCCCTGGAAAACCAGGCCGCGCGCGCCACCCGCGACGAACGGACGGCGCTGGAAAAACTCAGGCGCTAGGCGCGGCGCCCGCTGATGACCAGGCCGAGGCCCGCCAGCACCACCACGACGCCCGCGGCGGTGGGAATCCACACCGTATGGTCTTCCTGGGAATTGATCTGCAGCGGTCCGGCCTTCAGCACCGGCTTGGTTTCGGTGAAGCTGAAATGACCGAAGAACAGGGCGACCACGCCCACCACGATCAGAACCGCGCCCAACATCGTCAATGGCTTCATTGGAAATCTCCCTTGCCAGTGTAACGGGCGGCGGCGGCGAAAAGTTCCCTCAGCCGATATGGGTGAGGCGGCGATAGGATAGCGCCTCGGCCAGATGGGTTTTGCCCACCGCGCCCGCGCCCGCCAGGTCGGCGATGGTGCGCGCCACTTTCAGCACCCGGTGATAGCCGCGCGCCGACAGCCGCATGCGCTCCGCCGCCTCGGCAAGCAGTTTGGCGCCCGCCGCGTCGGGCCTGGCGGCGTCGTCCAGCACTTCGCCTTCGGCTTCGGCATTGGTGCGCAGGCCGTGGCTGGCATAGCGCTCGCGCTGGATGTCGCGCGCCGCCGCCACTCTGGCGGCGACTTCGGCATTGCCTTCGGCGGCGGGCGGCAGCGCAAGATCGCCGGCAGTGACGGAGGCGACCTCGACATGGATGTCGATGCGGTCGAACAGCGGGCCGGAAATGCGCGACTGGTAGTCGATGGCGCATTTGGGCGCCCGGCCACAGGCCTGGGCCGGTTCGCTCAGATAGCCGCAGCGGCAGGGATTCATCGCCGCCACCAGCTGGAAGCGCGCCGGATAGCGCACATGGGCGTTGGCCCGCGCCACCACCGCCTCACCGGTTTCGATCGGCTGGCGCAGACTGTCCAGCACGCCGCGCTGGAATTCCGGTATTAGGTAGCAACGTTCCAAAGGCGCACCTTCTTACTTTGGGGGTGCGGGGGTATTTTGCGGCAACCTCTCTAGGAGCGCCGCAATGAAAGCAGCGAAGATCGCCGGCCTTGTCGTCCTTGGCCTTTGGATGGTTCACATCACTTTCAGAATTGAGCAAATCCGACACTCTAGCCAGATGGCCTGTGTATTCGCGCACGAAGCGGCTCATTCGGGCACGGCTCTTGATATCATCCCTGAGTGTTCTTGATGAACGCCCCTGAGAAAGCCCTGCCGCATGTCGTGACTGGACTAATCGCCAAGCGGGCCGAAATTGCCGGCCAAATCGAACACCTACAGGCACGCCTCCGTCAGTCCGTAATCGACCTTGACCATGTAGAGGCATCGCTGCGGCTGTTCGCGCCCGATATCGACATGGTTGCCATAGGTGCCCGGAAAGTCCCGACCGCCCATCACGCCTTCAAGGGCGAAACCACCCGCATTGTCTTGGAGACGATCCGCGAGGCTGGCAGGCCCATCACCACCACGGCGATAACGGAAGCGGTGATGAAGGGGCGGGGTCTGGACGCGACCGATGTTGGCCTGTTCCGCACCATGTCAAAGCGGGTCGGGGCCTGCCTCCGGCACTGGGAAGCGGTGCGCGGGGCCATCCGGTCTATGCCGGGGCCGGGACAGGTGAAGATGTGGGAGGTCGCTTAGTACTATCGCGGACGTTGCCTAAAAGGCTGATAAATATAGGCGAAACAGACTTTGTTGGTAAATTACCGTGGTTTTTGAAGGCCTTACGGACGGTTGTAATAATATTTGACTTTCCACTGCAATAATTTGCTCATACTCTGCAAGCATCAT
>Ga0265313_10004540_pt1 | contig 10590 bp, 6 predicted proteins | sample 4123metaG_FD_203122 | JGI IMG/M metagenome (GOLD analysis project Ga0265313, IMG submission 203122) | Rhizosphere microbial communities from Carex aquatilis grown in University of Washington, Seatle, WA, United States - 4-1-23 metaG | ecosystem: Host-associated > Plants > Roots > Rhizosphere >...
CAGGTGGAATTGGATCAGTGCTTGTTCAATATTCATGCGGCGCTCGCGGAAGAGCTTATAGGTTCTGCCTGCTCTTTGCACCATGGTCTGCTGTTCGTCAGAAAGGAAGCCGCAGCGTAAAAGCAAATCGCGCACATCCTCAGGCAAGCGTGGCGAGCGCGGCGCGGCTTTCAATTCCTGCCAGGTTTCCTCCAATTGGGACTCGAAGGCACCTCTGTCTTTGGGCAGATTGGACTCCGGGGCGACCTTGCCGGCATTGCTGGGCAATACATTGGCCAGTTTGAGGAAATAGTAGAAGGTCAAGTCGCGCGGAACTTGCGGCTCCGGCGGTGAGGGCACGTCTTCGGCAACGCCGACTTGCTCGCGCAGCATTCTCAATTGCTCTAGTCCCTGATTGATGGAAATCTTTTCGGTGCGAATCAATTTTTGAATATCAAGAGCTGCATAAACTACCTGCGCTTTTACCCAATTCAGCTCAATGAGCGATTCGCCCAGCTGCTTGTTTTGTTCTTTGCTGACGCATAGCGCCAGCTCGATGTCTTTATCCTCGATGAAGCCGGCGCAGGCCAGCAGGTTTCCAAGTTTTGATTGAGTTTCGATGACGTCATGGCCGACATGAGTGATCACTTCCAGGCAGCGGCGGGCTGAATAAAGCCGATCGATTGCTTCATCGCGATCGATGTCGCCCATGCGCACCTTTTCCTGCAGGCTGAGGGCATGGTTGATCAGGTCGTGATGGGCGTCGGCTAGGGTGACCAGCACGCGACCCAGATGCAAGCCTGTCTGCTTGGTCAGGTTCAATCTCGATTTAATATGCTCGCGACCCAGGGATTCACTTTCGACAAGGTAGTCTCCCAGGCGGTTGCGCGGTTTTGTAGCGGCCTGAATGCCGAGCAAATCCATGGCCAGACCGAATGATATGTGTTTTTTCTTGACCAGGGCCATGGCCTGTGTCGTCTGGTCCGGCGATATCAGCTGGTCGCGCAGGAAAGACTGAGCTGCAATTGCCGAGTGCAGGGTTTCGGAGTCGACAATGTCGAGCATTGTGAGAACCAGTCCGAGAGGCAGATCGCGGTTCATCGATTCGGAAACCGCGGTTTCCATCTGCTGCTTTGAGGCAAGCTGCCAATCAACCAAAAGTTCTCCAAGAAGAGAATTGGTATTCGCCATTGCTAGATTTCCTTAAGTGTCAAGTAGCCGCACTTAGATGGTGATTGCCCTATAAATCTCACTCGGTACCGATTTGAGGTCCATTTTTATGACAAATTGCCCTGATTTCCTGGCGTTCACCCGCCAGAGGGAGGTTCTTGGTACGCTAATCCCAAGTTTAGCCTGGCCAGAACGCCGGTTGTCGCCAAAAGGCTAAAATTGACAAGACCCATCCAGGCGGTAAAACATGAACACGTTAGGACATGCAGTCATTCTGGTCGCCGTTTTTGTAGCGATAGCGCTGGGCGGGCAGAGTCTGGTAAAAAAGCGCGTCAAGATTGAAGTCCTGGAGCAACACCACAGCGCCGCCGAAGGGATGCTCGGTGTGGTCGGCACGCTCTTTTCAGTGCTGCTCGGTTTTATGGTGGCGGCAGCCATGGCCAGATATGGCGAAGCCCAGATGCATGTCGAGCAAGAAGCCAATTGTGTAGCCACCATCTTCAGGTTGGCTCGCGGGCTGAGCGATGACGACAGACCGCGCTTGCGCAATCTCTGCCGCCAGTATGGTCAAGAGGTGACCGGCAAAGAATGGGCGCAAATGGAGCGCCGCGAGAAGATCAATCACGGCTGGGAGGGCTATCAAAAACTCTGGGAGGGCGTTGTCGCCGTGGTTCCCGAGAATGACCGCCAGAGCAATATCCAGCAGGCCTTAAACGAAGCGATGATGGGCGTAGGCGAACACCGGCGGGCTCGTTTGATCCTGGCCCAGCAAGAGCTGCCCCATGCTCTCTGGATTGTCATTGTCTTTGGCTCGCTGATCACAATCGGTTTCACTTATATCTTTATGTCTCAGTTTCAAAACGTGCACGGATTCATGACCACGATGGTGGCAACTACTCTGGCTCTGAACATCTGGCTTTTATGTGCCTACAGCAGTCCCTTCAGTGGAGAATTGCAGATCAAGCCATTGATGTTCCAAATGCTTGAAGAAAGCGTTTTTGTGGTCCCCGATACGCCCTCAAGGTATCTGCACGATGCTAAAGATACAAAAGACAAGCCGGATGGAAAGGCGGAAGAAAAGCCGGCTGCGAAGAAATGAGAGTGAAGAAGGAAATTTATAGCCCGGCAGTCTCTTAAAAGATAGCCTCTGCGTGAAACTCCTTTTTAAAAGGGGTAAGCAATTTTGAGGAGGCTTATGCCGGTGACTGGCGACAATTTGATCGGAACAAAAATTGGCAATCGTTACCAGGTCGAATCCGAGCTTGGACGGGGAGCTCTGGGCATTGTTTTTCGCGCTAAAGACGAAATGCTCGGTCGTTTTGTCGCCGTCAAAGTTCTGCAAGAAAAGCTCAATGCCGACACCGTGGCCGCTTTGCGTTTCCAGAGGGAAGCGCGCATGGCCGCATCCTTGCAACATCCCAATATCGTCACCATTTTTGACTTCGGAGTCCTGGATGACAGCCGTCCCTACCTGGTCATGGAATGCTTGATTGGCGAGACCGTCGAGGAATTACTGAAGAATTCAATCCGCCTCAACGCTGCTAAAGCCGTGCCGATGTTTATGTCCGTCTGTCAGGCTCTGGCTCATGCTCATAAGAATGGCATCGTGCACAGGGATTTGAAGCCGGCCAACATAGTCATATTGAAGGACGACACCGGCAATGAGGTCCTCAAGCTGGTCGACTTCGGGATTGCCAAACCGGTCATGGAAGCGGACTCTGATTTGACCGCCGCTGGTACTGTGATCGGAACGCCCTCTTACATGAGCCCGGAGCAGTGTCTGGGAAGACCGCTGGATACACGCTCGGACATTTATTCGCTGGGTTGTGTCATGTATCACGTCCTCACAGGCGTCCGCCCACTGACCGGCCAAAATTCAATGGAGACCCTGACCAAACAGGTATCCGAACAGCCGCGCTCTTTCAGCGAAGTGGCCTCCGGAGTAATGCTGCCGGACTCGCTGGAGCGTTGTGTTTTTCGGGCCTTGATGAAAGCGCCGGGCGACCGGCAACAATCGGTTGTCGAGTTGCGCGAGGAGCTCGAGCAAGCGATGACTTCATTGTGGTCGCAAAAAGGAGCCAGCGGCAGAGATAAACACGACGAAGAGCAAACTGTCGTGGCCAAGCCCAAACCGGCCGCCGTCAACATCGATCCCTTTGGTTTTTCTCCTTATCCGGAAATGGTCAAGGCACCGAAAGTGGTGCAGGAAGAACCGCCCTCGAGCCCTGAATTTCTTTTGGACCGCGCTCAGCGAGGCGACGGCTATGCCATGTATCAATATGCCATCGCCCTGGAATACGGCAACGGTGTTGAAAAGGACGAGAAGCAGGCGCTTTTCTGGTATCGCAAGTCGTGCAGCACCGGTTGCCCGGATGGGCAATATGAAATGGCCTCGATTTTTCAGTGGGGCGCTCTGGGAATGGAAGCCAACGAAGCGGAAGCGATTCGTCTTTATGGCGAGGCGGCCCAGCAAGGGCACGCCAAAGGACAGAATTCATACGGCTATTTTCTGGAAACCGACAATCCGAAAGAAGCGGTGAGATGGTACAAAGAATCCGCGCAAAATGGCTTTTCCATGGGCATGAGCAATTATGCGCGTTGCATTTACTATGGTATCGGCAGCGAAAAGAAATTCGACGAAGCGTTCAAATGGCTGGTCAAGGCGGCAGAAGCAGATGAGAAAAACGACGGCGCTCAATACATGCTCGGGATACTCTATTTCAACGGCGACGGCGTGGAAAAGGACCTGGTCCGCTCCGCCCAGTGGTACAAAAAAGCAGCTGAGAACGGCAATCTCAATGCTCAGTATGAGCTGGCCCTCTGTTACCTCTATGGCGATGGCGTCGAAGTCAGCAATGAAGATGCAATTTACTGGTTTAAAGCCGGAAGCGCACTTGGTGATGAGCGCAGTGGAGAAAAACTGGCCGAGCTGACGGCCGATCAAGTCACGCCTGGACTTCTGGTTGAAGATGTCGATCAATGGATGCGGCAGTCTGCCGTCAATTCCGTCGATGTTGCTGAAAATCAGCTTCTGGTTTTGCTCAAATCACCGGCTCATGCAGATATTTCGCAGGCCGTTTGTGACCTCGAGCCGGCTGCCGAAAAAGGCAACGAGACGGCGCAATTGCTCATGGGGCGTTGCTGGGAAATGGGTATGGGTGTAGCCCAGGATTTCAATTGCGCTTATTACTGGTACAAGCGCGCTTACGATCTGGGCAGTACCGTGGCCGAACAACATGCCATCAAATGCTTGCGGTTTTGTTTTGAGAACAACATCTTTCCAGCGGACGCAGAAGAGTTTTTGCGCAATTGCGCCAATAAGCGAAATACCAAGGCCATGCTTAGCCTTGCTTATTACTACCGTTTTTACAACCCGGACGGGCGCGATTTTGGCGAGGCTTTGCGGTTTTACAGGCAGGCTGCCGAAAGTGGAGACAGCGAAGCACAATATTTGCTGGGCCGATTTCTCGTCATGAAGAACTTGCTCAAGCGCGAAAGAAATCGTGTGATTCGCTGGTGGGACGCTTCTCTGGAAAAAGGATTGAGCTCGGCTGCTACCGAAGAGTTTGACGAGGAAGGACACAAGAACGAAAGAGCCGAAGCAATGCGCTGGCTTAATGCTGCCGGTGAAGAAGGTTCTTGCGAAGCGCTCAGACTGCTCTCCAGCATGTATCATCGCGGGCTTCTGGTATTGAGCGATTCGGCGACGGCAGTAAAACTGCTCGTGCGCGCCGCCGAGATGGATGATGCGGTGGCACAGGGGTTATTGGGCGTGATTTTTTTGGAAGGCGCAGGCGTCGAGAAAAAAGAAAAGGAAGCGATCGAATGGCTGGAATTTGCCTCTGAAGCCGGCAATTCATTTGCACAATGGAATCTGGCTCTGGCTCTTATTGATGGTCAGGGTGTTCTGGTTAATCGCCCGCGCGCCAAGGCGCTTCTGGAAAGGGCTGCAGAAGGTCAGTTTACTCAAGATCGATTCTGGTCGGAGGACGGTTTTGAAAAGCGCTTCGAGAGGCTTCTCGAGCTGTTCCGGGATTTGAGCGCGCGCGGTCAGGTGGACGCAAATTACTGGTTGGGGATCTGCTACGAAAAGGGCCTGGGCGTCACTGCCCAGCGCGACAAAGCTCTGGAGCTTTATCTGAAAGCCGCTCGCGACGGCTGCCAACCGGCCCAAGCAGCCTTCGATCGCCAGCCTGAGAATTTAAAGAAACTGGCTGAAAAACGCTCGCAGCCAACTAAAGAATCGGCTGAGGTTAACACCGAAAGATCTGCCCTCACGCAAGCAATAAGAGTAGTGCGCGAAGCGGACACAGTCATCAACCGCATCAAACTATACGAAGCGATTGCCGCCGGCGAGTTTGTTCTGCCCGGAGTAGACAAAGGCAACGGCAGCCAGCCAGTCACGATCACCAATGCCCGCGGCGAAGTGGGGGTGATAGTCTTCAGCGGCAAAAAAATGATCGCCGCCTGGGATGCAGACAGCGAGTTTATTTTAAGAACGATCGCCATGCGCGATCTTTGCTCAATCGCTTTAGGTAAATGGATGGAAGCGGTGATACTCGATCCGACAAAATCCGGTGGTGTGATTTTGCGCAAATGGGAGATGGAAGCATTGGCCAAAGGAAAGCTGCCGATCGAGCGCGGCAAGACCTGGACCTGGTTGCAAGTGGCAATCAGCAGCGGCGCTCAAATCTCTCTGCGCTGCGCCGACACCGATACCGTAGCCCGTTGCGGTGCGTCCATCAAACGTGTTTTGGAACGCCACCAGATGGTCAAGCGCGGCATGCTCTTTAACTGTTTTTTCGAACCTGTCAACGAGCAGGAACAACTGACAGTCGGCATCGAACCCCAGCCGAATGCAAACAAAGAACAGGCACTGGAACTTAATAACGATCTTCTGGAAATCGGTCTGAAGTCAGATGCCGGCTTGCCCTTGAAAGTGGTGTTCATCACCAATCCGGTCGGCGTGCAGGCGACCATCAAGAACTCGAACGTGATTTTCGAGCGCTGAGCGAAATTTTAGTTGCCACTTAGTAGCGCATAGCGGGCTAGAGTCCATTCTGCCGGCTATCCAGCCGCTGCTTTACTAAGATTGCATCTGTTTTGAAAAAGAAACGCCAGTTTCGGAGGTGCCTATGTCTTTTGATTTTCCAGGTGGAAATCTATTCAAACAAATTGAAAAAAGTCAGGATCAATTAGTAGATCATCTTTTTTCGCGCGGCGATCAAATGAAAGATCTATTCTCGTCGCTGCATGACAAGGTTCAAACCAGCCTCACCCAGAACCATGAGATGGTCGGCAATGATTTGAACGACATAGCCAGGCAATTGGGCTTGCCTTCTCTTTCAATCGATGACTCCGGGTCGAATAACTCATCGGATAATTCGGGTTCACTTTTTCCCTTTACTCCCCCGGCCTTGCCCAGATTGGAAATCGCTGCCGACGATGGAAGCGAAAGCGGCTTGAAAATAGGCATTCTTCCACCCGATGGCGCCGCAGTCTTCAAAGCCCTGCAGCAACATGCCATGGAGAGACTGAAACAGCTGTCACCGGAACAACTGCAAGCCTTCAACAAAGAATTGGACCGGCGTGCCACTCAGATGTAAGGCTGGAACAATTTTTAGAATCGCGGGTCAATCTGTCTGGTATGTTTGTTAGGCGCTGGACAGACAGAAGGTGCCGGAAAGGAATTTTGTGAAAACTGGACAAATCAAGAAAATCGCTTTCACTCTTCTGGTTCTGTCGCTTTTGCCATTGGCGGCTCAAGACGCTCAAGCGCGCCGACCTAAACATGTGAAGCTTCCCATTCAGACCTGCCAGAGCCATAAGACGATGGATAAAATTACCAGTTTTACATATCACCAGTCAGGCGGTTTTGCCGCCATCAATCGCACTTATTCGGTCAAACTTGCAGACTTGACTAAAGAAGAAAGAGAAAAGCTGGAGAGTCTCATCCAGACAAGCGGTTTGCTTTCAATTAAAAAGGAAAACAAAACCACACCCGGCGCGGCCGACATGTTTTTCTATGAATTCACGGCTTTGAATGGCGGAGAACATACGGCCAGTTTTGACGACGGAACCCTGCCGGCGCCATTTCGACCGCTGGTAGAATACGCGCGCGCCAAGGCAGTTACAGCTAAGTAGCTAAGATCTAAGAAATCAGATCAAGGTTTGGTCTGCGGGAAGGTGCCGTCCCAGGCAGTGGGATCTGCTTCTTCTTCCTGCATGCGGTGGAATTGAATCAGCGCTTGTTCGATATTCAATCTGTCGTCGCGGAAGAATTTGTAAGCCATGGCGGCGCGTTGCACTGAATTCATCTGCTTGTCGGTAAGAAAACCGGAGCGTTGCAAGACTTCCTTCACATCAGGATGGATGCGCTCATCAGGAGGCAGGGTGAGAAAAAAACCAGTGCGCAGCTCTTGCCAGGTGTCGTCCAGTTGTTTGTCGAGAGCCGGTTTTTCATCGGCAGGTTTTGTATTCTTGTGATCGGTAACTTTGGGAATGCAATTTGTCAGTTTCAAAAATGATGAGAAAGAAACTGTTGATTTGTCCATTGCCGGCATGGCTGTCAAAGTGCCGGTGCGATCATTTTCTTCATCACCACCGGACAAAAGTTTTTTGAGCTGATTCAAGCCCTGGTTAAAAGTGACTTTGTTGGTGCGAATCATATGCTGCACTTCCAATGCCGCATGCACTTCAAATGGTTTGATCAAATTGAGCGATGTGAGCGCTTCTCCCAGGGCTTTGCCTTCGGCGCTCGACATAATCAGTGCATACTCCACATCCTTTTCGGAAATCAGCCCGGTCATGCTGAGCAACTGTCCCAATTGGGTGCGCTTCTCCATCAGCGAATGGCTGACGTTTGAAATAACGGTGTTGTGGCGTCTTGCCGAGTAGAGCTGGTCGATGGCTTCTTCTCTGGAGATCTGACCGGCGCGCACCTGGGCTTGTACCTTGAGGGCGATGTCCAGTACATCTTGCGGCACATCGCCGAGGTTGAATACTACCCTGCCCAGAGGCAGACCGGTCGCTTTTGCACATTGAAGCCGTGATTTGAGCAAATCGCGGCTGATGGAATGGCTTTCCTGCAAAAGCTCTCCCAGCCGGCAGCGTTTTTTTGAGCCTACATCTATGCCTAAAAGATCAAGAGCCAGAGCAAATTGAATGCGCTTTCTCATCACCACAGCCATGGCTTCACGCGCGTGCTGCGGCAAGATGATGGCGTCTCTGAGCAGAGCCTGTGCAGTCACGGCATTGTGAAGCAGCTCCAGGTCTACAGCATCATGCAGCCTCAGTGCCAAACCCATCGGCAGGGAAAGTTTGCGTGCATCGGTAAGAGCCACGTTTCTGTCTTTTTCAGAAACGAGCTGCCATTGGACCAACAGTTCTCCGATAGGAGGAATGCCCGTTGATTTGTCCATGAAATTTGGTCTGGGATCTAGCGGCAAGGGGGGGAATTCCGGGTCTCCAATATCAATGTTATGCCCAAATTTGGCTGGAGATCCCACTTTTCTCCGGTCCGTTTGCCGCCGAATGCGACAATAAAGGGCTCTATTACTTGCTGCGGAACAGATCATCCAGGTCTGAGGATTTCAGGACCCCGTCCTTGCCGAAGAACAAAGCGCCTTTGTCTTTAGCTTCTTTGTATTGGGGCGGCAACTTTAAGACAAGCATCTTGACCGGCACCCTTTCAAACTTGGCCACGCTAAAGGTGTGCGCCCATCTTCTGGCACCCGGGCAAGACATGACTTGAATGGGAAATCCATAGTCGGCAGGCAGAAGAAACAACGAACACCAGGCGCGGTTTACAGCCGGTGCGAAGGTGTTTTTTTCCAGACACCAGAAATCAACGGCCGGTTGGAGACTCTCATCAAAATGGCTCTTTCTGTACCCGCGGTAATGCAGGCAATGCTGTCCGAGGAGAATGGGTTTGTCGAGAAGCTCTGCTTTGCAGACCGGCCTGAAGTGTCTGCGGCCGCCTTCCATCTCACCCAGCCGACCGTCTTCGAGCTGATTAACCAGATAAGTGTGATTCTCGCCATTCAGCGTCATAGATAGATTTGGCTGAGCGGGCAGCCAGAGCGCCATGCCCAGATTGTCGACAATGTTTATGGCGCGATTGCAAATTTTAAATTGCACAGCACCGTATTGATCGCTCTTGCCCGCAAGGAGAATAGCCATTGGCTCTTCGGTTGCCGATTGAGACGGACCTGAAGGCAAGATCAGAATCAATAGAACTAATACTGTTTTACAAAGAAATTGCTGGAGGCGCATCTTCACGCCTACTTAATAGATTCCTTCAGAGCCTTTTGCTGCAATAGAAATGCCTCAGGCAACTTGTCTTCCAGAGAATCAAATAATTCTTTGTGCAAGTCCAGTTCTTGCTGCCAGAGATTGGCATCGACTTTGACGAGCTTGTCGAAGTCTGGCTGACTTACCGAATCCAGACCGGTGAAATCCAGATCGCCTTTGGTGGGAATCCAGCCCAGGGGCTCTTTACGAGCGCCAACCTTGCCTTCGATGCGTTCGAACATCCACTTGATCACGCGCATGTTCTCGCCAAAACCCGGCCAGAGGAATTCGCCTTTCGCGCCCTTGAGGAACCAGTTGACGCAAAAGATCTTCGGCTGGACTTTGATTTTTTCGCCGATCTTCAGCCAATGCGAAAAATATTCGCCCATGTGGTATCCGCAGAAAGGCAGCATCGCCATTGGATCGCGGCGCACTGCTCCCAGCTTTCCTTCTGCGGCTGCCGTGGTTTCCGAGCCCATGGTCGCTGCCATGTAGACTCCATGCATCCAGGAGAATGCTTCGGTGACGAGCGGAATGGTCGTGCAGCGGCGGCCGCCGAAAATGAAGGCGGCAATGGGCACGCCCAAAGGGCTGTCCCAATTTTCGTCCAGGGATGGGCACTGGCTGGTCGGCACGGTGAATCTTGCATTCGGGTGAGCAGCCGGACGTCCGCAATCGCGAGTCCAGGCCTTGCCCTGCCAGTCCAGCAATTCTTCAGGTGTTTCGTCGGTCATGCCTTCCCACCAGACGTCACCATCTCTGGTCAGTGCGACATTGGTGAAAATGCAATTTTCCTTCATCGTCAACATGGCGTTCGGATTGGTTTTGTCCGAGGTGCCGGGAGCGACGCCGAAGTATCCGGCTTCGGGATTAATGGCATAAAGGCGGCCGTCTTTGCCCGGTTTGATCCAGGCAATGTCATCGCCGATGGTCGTCACCTTCCATCCTTTCACGCCGGCAGGTGGGATTAACATGGCCAGATTGGTCTTACCGCAAGCGCTCGGGAATGCCGCCGCAAAATATTTCTTCTGACCTTCCGGCGACTGCACGCCCATGATCAGCATGTGCTCGGCCAGCCAGCCTTCTTCTTTGCCCATGGTGGACGCGATGCGCAGGGCGAAGCACTTCTTGCCGAGCAGGGCGTTGCCG
>Ga0265313_10004541_pt1 | contig 10589 bp, 5 predicted proteins | sample 4123metaG_FD_203122 | JGI IMG/M metagenome (GOLD analysis project Ga0265313, IMG submission 203122) | Rhizosphere microbial communities from Carex aquatilis grown in University of Washington, Seatle, WA, United States - 4-1-23 metaG | ecosystem: Host-associated > Plants > Roots > Rhizosphere >...
AACCAAGCATTTACTGAGCCAATCCGTTCGCGGAGAGCTTGATGCTCAGTAGCCGACGCCCGTCCATCGTGGCTCAGGTGTGATCTCCGCCTACAGCTTGAATGGTGAGCTGGTCGCGGTGGTACTGCGCGCCGTCCCGCGACCGGCGCGGCCCCGTCCCTCGGTTGTCCCCTGCGAGCGCCATTCAAGGCTCCGAGAACATAGCTCTTGCGCACGTCCGCAATAAATGAGGTCAATTGTAACGGCGCCATCCGACTTGTATTCTATACCATGCCGGAGTATCGCCGGCCTTTTCCCCAATGCGCATCAGATTCCCCACCCTGCTCTTCCTGATTACCCCCGTAGTGCTTTCCGCCGGGCCGTTTGCCGGACCGGAGGACCTCGTGGCGCGCCGCATTCCCTGGATGCGGGATCACATGCGCTTCGAAAGACTGGAGGGAGCGAACGGCGACGCATTCGAGCTCAGCTCGGAGGGTGGAAAGCTGGTCATCCGCGCTTCGAATGCGAATGCTGCTGCAGCGGGCCTTGGCTGGTACCTGAAGTACTCCTGCCACCGATCGATGTCGCACCTAGGGGACAACCTTTCGGCCGTCTCGCCCATTCCCTCCCTGGAGCGGCCCGTCAGGATCGACGCCTGCGTCCCCTACAGATACGCGCTCAACTACTGCACCTACAATTACACCATGAGCTTCTACTCCTGGAAGGACTGGGAGCACGAGCTCGACTGGATGGCGCTTTCGGGCGTCAATCTGATGCTGGTGGCCAATGGCGAAGAGGCGGTGTGGCGAAACACGTTGCTGCGCCTGGGATATCCGGAGGCGCAGATCGCCGACTTCATCCCTGGGCCCGGCTACACGGCGTGGTGGCTGATGGGCAACTTGGAGGGCTTTGGCGGCCCGATGACGCCCGCCATGATCGCCCGCCGCAGGGACCTGCAGCGCAACATGATAACCCGGATGCGTTCCCTGGGCATCGAGCCCGTGCTGCCTGGTTTCTACGGCATGGTTCCCGCGAACCTCAGGGAGAAGCTGAAGGCGCACATAGTCGACCAGGGCAACTGGAGCAGCTTCCACCGCCCAGGGATCCTCGATCCAACGGATCCCGCCTTTTCCCAGGTCGGTGGCATCTATTACGAGGAGCTCAGCAAGCTCTACGGGACCGACCTCCATTTCTTTTCGGGTGACCCCTTTCACGAAGGGGGCGTAATGGCCGGCGTGGAGCTCGGCCGGGCCGGCGCGTCGATTCAGGCCGTCATGCAGAAACGTTTCCCGGGCGCCGTCTGGGTGCTGCAGGGCTGGATGGACAATCCCCGCAAGGAACTGATCGCGGCAACCGACAAATCACACGTCCTGATCCAGGAACTGGCCGGTGAAAGCACCCACAACTGGGAGCTCCGCAAGGGCTATGAAGGCACCCCGTTCATCTGGTGTTGCGTCGACGACTTTGGCGAAAGACCCGGCCTGCGCAGGAAGCTTCAACGTTGCGCGGACGAACCCTACCGGGCGCGTACCAGCGAGTTTGGCAGCTTCCTGCAGGGCGTCGGCATCATGCCCGAGGGAATTAACAATAATCCCGCCGTCTACGACCTTGTGCTGGAAACGGCCTGGCGCCGCGACCATGTCGACGCGGCACAATGGATTAAGGGCTATATTGAGTACCGGTACGGCCGGTCGGATCCGGACCTTGAAGCAGCTTGGGCGCTCCTTCTGCAGACGGTGTACAGCGACGCGACTGAAGGCACGCCCGAGAATGTATTGTGCTCCCGGCCGGCATCGCCGGCAACGTCGGTGACGCCGTGGGGCAGCCTGAAGGCCGAATATGACACGGCGCTGTTTGCGCAGGCCGTCGAGCTGTTCGCACGAGCCGAGGCAAGGTTCAGGGCCAGCGAGACGTATCGACTGGACTTGATCGCCCTTCGGATCCAGCTCCTGTCGGGCGAGGCCTTGAAGGTCTCCGCAGAAATTGACGCCGCCCTTGAAGAAAAGACGCGCCCCGCGTTCGAGAAGGCGGTAGACCGTTTCCTCCGCCTTGGCCGCGCCACCGACGAGCTACTGGACACAAACTCAGCCTTCAGGCTGTCCGCCTATGAGGCCCGGGCGCTCAGCTACGGAAACACGGCCGCTGAAAAAAAGGAATGCCTGCGCAATGCACTGATGTTGGTAACCTATTGGGGAACAGGCGATAGAAAGGCCGATTCGCGTGACCACGACTATGCCTTCAAGGCATGGTCGGGAATGATGACGTCATTCTACCTCAAGCGCTGGGAGATGTATTTCGACTACTGCCGGAAAGGATGGGACGGGGCGGACGCCAAGGCACCGGACTTCTTCGCTTGGGAACGGAAGTGGGTGGACGAGAACGTCAGGGCGCTGACCGACGCCAGCCCCTAGCGGTTGCGGTTTCTGTCAGGCATGTTCAACCCCTTCTCGATGCCGCCACCTGCGGACGTCATTTGAGGCGGGTGCACGCTAGCCCAGCGCCTCCCGAGGGGTCGTCCCCCCGGTAACGGACGTTTCACTCTGACGTAGGATGCGAACCCGGATCAATGGGCGGGAACGTCTCGACTCGATCTTATTCTCCCTCGGTGGGTACGACCGCCGCGCTTCGAGGGTCTCCGCGGCCGATCCTGCCCGAAGAGCTTGGATCGAGATCCCGCTCCGGTCAGGGAGCCGGCAACGGTCTACTGCCGATAACCGGAGTCTGCTCGATCCTGTTCGGTGTCGCTTGCATTATTCCTGCCATCGCCAAATACTCGGGCAGTAACTGTTTGGTGCAATAGCGCCGCTGCACTTTGGATTACCTCAATCAGCAGATACTCCCTGAAACCTGTCAACCGCTCTTCAGTGTCTCCCACGATGTCTGCGCCCCTTCTAGAATCATCGATGAAACGCTCCTCCCGATACACGCCAGCTCGCGCTGACGGTCTCCCAACCGGATCTCCCGAATGAAACCTGGCATCAACCCGAAATCGAGCTCGCTTCTCCTGCTTGCCGCCGTTGCGGCCCTCACCGGGGCATGCCTGGGAGGAGACCCGCCGTCGCTCCCTTTGGAGGTCAAACCGGCCAATTCCCTCGTGCGTTACAACGGCAGGTTTGATTGGCGGATGCCGGACGCCCCCTGCGCATCGTTTCCTGGAAGTGAGGTGATCGTTCGTTTCAGTGGAACGGCGATTGCCGCGAGGCTGAGCACCACGCGCAATGACCAAATCCAAGTGGTGATTGATGGCAAGCCAACCTCCGTCCTCGCCTTGTCAAAGGAACCCGCGCTTTACGTCGTCGGACAGGACCTGCCACTCGGGGAGCATACGGTGATCCTGTTCAAGCGCACCGAGGCGGCGTTCGGGGTCACCCGGTTCTATGGCCTGCAGTTGGCCGCAGACGCCCGGTTGCTGGCTGCGCCCATGGCGCGACGAAACATAGAGTTCGTCGGCGACTCGATCACGTGTGGGTATGGCGATGAGGCGCTCAATGAGAAGGAGCGTGTCTCGGCTGTTACCTCCAACCACTACATGACTTATGCTGCGATTGCCGCACGCCGACTTCTGGCCGATCACGTCGCGGTAGCCGTTTCGGGCATTCGCCTGACCGAGATTTCAGGTTCGGTAAGCATGCCATCCGTGTACCTGCGCGTCGACCCGGACAGCAAGGATCCCGAATGGGATTTCAGTCGGGGCCCCGTGCCAGACGTGGTGGTCATCAATCTTGGAACGAACGACTTCCGGACGGGCACCCTGGGCGAATCGGATTGGAAGGGGAGCTACTTTAGGTTTCTTGACTTTGTTCGCTCAAAGCGGCCCCGCGCGCACATATTCCTGACGAACGGACCGATCATGGGTCCCAGTGAGGCGCTCGAACACCTGCAACGGTGGAACAGGGAAGTCGTTGCGCAGCGTCGGGCAGCGGGGGACACGAGAATCGAGGTGTTGGACTTTGACGTGCAGAAGCCGACGGATGGCTATGGTTCCGATTTTCACCCAAGCGTACGAACGCACGAACGAATGGCCGCCCAGCTGGCGGCCGCTATTGATAAAGCGGTCAATTGGTAGCCCCAAGTGGGTTTCCCCTCCATGCTTCAGTCCTCCAAGAGCCTAGCAGCACAAACGACGCCCGTACCGTCGACGCCGGGCGAGCCGTCCTAGGCGACCGTGCCCCGATAGCGTGCGGTCCGTGAGGCGTGGCCCAAAGAACCTCTCCCAAGCGAGCGAACGAACGATCAGAGCCCTGTCGGCCGCACTAAATCACTCCCGCCCTATTTCAGCGTACACTACCCTTCAACCCCAATGATCAATCGCCGCCTTCTTGCCCTGGTGTTCTCGGTTGGATTAATAGCGCCGTTCTTGGCCCGCGGGGAGCAGGCTGTCGACCTTTCCGGGCCGTGGCGCTTCCAGCTCGACCGGGAGAACTCCGGGATAGGCGCGCGCTGGTTCGCGACCGCGCTTCCGGGTTCGATTCAGCTTCCCGGCTCCCTTCCAGCGCAGGGGATCGGCGACCCCGTGGCGGTCGACACTAAATGGACGGGGAGCATCTTCGACCGCTCGTATTTCACCAAACCCGAATACGCCGAATACCGACGGCCCGGCAACATCAAGGTGCCGTTCTGGCTGCAACCCGGAGCCTACTACGTGGGCGCCGCCTGGTACCAGCGCGACGTCGACATACCGGGGTCTTGGCACGGCGAACGCCTGGTGCTCACCCTGGAGCGTCCCCATTGGAAGACCGCGGTGTGGCTCGACGGCACCGCCTGCGGGACAAACGACTCCCTGTCCGTTGCGCATTCTTACGACCTGGGATGCTCCGTGCTGCCCGGTCGCCACACGCTGACGGTCCGCGTCGACAACACGCTGGAGCCCAATATTGGCGAGAACTCCCACAGCGTCACCGATCACGCTCAAGGCAACTGGAACGGCATCGTAGGCAGCATAGAGCTTTCCACGACTGCACCCGTTTGGATTGATGACCTGCAAGTCTTTCCACGCATCAAGGACAGGGCCGCCGTTGTGCGCGGGCGGATCGCGGCCGCCGAGGGCCAACGGCTCCCGGCGACGGTGCGTATCGAAGGCGGCGCCAAAGGCGCTCACGTCCGTCCGCCAATGGATGCCCAGGTCTCCACGGACGGAAGTTTTGCGGCGGAATATGCCTTCGGAACGGACGCAACCCTTTGGGACGAGTTTAGCCCTACGCTCTACCACGTCGCCGCGAGTCTTGAGAATGGCGAGAAGCGGGACGCTGTGTTTGGCTTCCGCGAGATGGCCGTTGAAGGCCGCCATCTCACGATCAACGGCAGGAGGCTCTTCTTGCGTGGGACCCTGGACTGCGCGGCATACCCCAGAACCGGGCATCCCCCTGTGGACGTCGCCTCATGGAAGCGGACCTTCAGCGTCATTAAGGCCCATGGCCTGAACCAGGTCAGGTTTCATTCATGGTGCCCGCCGGACGAGGCCTTTGTCGCCGCCGACGAGCTTGGCGTCTACCTGCATGTCGAAATGGCCTCGTGGCCGAACTGGACAACCACGCTCGGCGATGGAAAGCCGGTCGACCGATGGCTCGACGCGGAGACCGACCGGATACTCAAGGCTTACGGCAATCATCCGTCGTTTGCCTTCATCTGCTCCAGCAATGAACCCGGGGCGAATAAGGGCGCCATGATAGAAGCGGCAGCCAGTTACCTTGCGGGCTGGATCACTCGGCACCGCACGGCCGACCCGCGCCGGTTGTACACCTCCGCCGCCGGTTGGCCGGAATTGCCAGAGAACGACTACAACGTCTCCTTCAGGCCCCGAATCCAACAATGGGGCGCCGGCCTGGACTCGCGAATCAACGGCCTTCCCCCTGCGACCACGGCCGACTATGGCGGGACGGTTCTCGAATACAAGGCGCCGGTGGTCAGTCACGAGATCGGGCAGTGGTGCGCCTACCCGAACTTCGATGAAATCCCGAAGTACACCGGATACCTCAAGCCGAGAAACTTTGAGATCTTCCGGTCGAGCCTGGCCGAACACCATATGCTCAGCCAGGCCCACGATTTCCTCATCGCATCCGGAAAGCTTCAGGCGATCTGCTACAAGGAGGAAATTGAGTCAGCCCTGCGCACTCCTGACATGGCCGGCTTCCAGCTCCTCGGCCTTAGCGATTTTCCCGGCCAGGGAACCGCGTTGGTCGGGGTGCTTGATGCCTTCTGGCAGGAGAAGGGTTATATCTCGCCAGGAGAGTTCCGCCGCTTCTGCAACAGCACCGTACCGCTGGCGCGTCTCGAACGCCGAGTGTTCACCACGGACGAGCACCTCGTCGCCAAGATCGAAGTCGCCCATTTTGGACCGGCCCCTATCGCGCGCGCGCATGCATCATGGACGCTGATGGGGGACAACGGCAAGGTGGCCGGCCGCGGGAAGTTTGATCCGCGCGAGATCCCAATCGGATCAGGAATCTCGCTCGGCAACGTCGATCTGCCCCTGAAGGGCCTGCCCGCGCCCTCGCGCTACAAGCTGATTGTGCGAATCGAGGGCACACCCTTCGAGAATGACTGGGACGTATGGGTTTATCCGCCGGCGTCGTCGATCCAATCCCTGGCACCCCCAGGCGTCACCCTCGCACGGAAGCTGGACCTTGACGCGATGAGCCATCTCGACGCCGGCGGCTCGGTGGTCCTGATGATCCCGCCCGACTCGGTGAGGCCCGACCCGGCACGGGGAAAGATTGCACTTGGATTCTCCAGCATCTTCTGGAACACGGCTTGGACCCACGGCCAGGCTCCCCATACGCTGGGCATCCTTTGCGACCCGCGAGAACCTGCATTCGCAACATTTCCGACTGATGGGTACACCAACTGGCAATGGTGGTACCCGATCAAGCATGCATCCGTGATGATTCTTGATGGGCTACCGGCGGAACTGCACCCGACCGTGCAGGTTGTCGACGATTGGTTTACAAACAGGAAACTCGCGCTCGTGTTTGAGGCGCGCGTCGGGCGCGGCAGGCTGCTCGTTACCAGCATCGACCTGGAGGGTCCGGGCTTGGATCCGGTCCGACTCCAGCTTCGCTCCAGCTTGCTGAACTACGCATCGAGCTCGCGCTTCAACCCGGCTGTAACCCTGACGGGAGCGCAGGTTCAAAGCCTATACTCCCAGTGAGGCCAGGCTCCTCGGCACGCATTTCACGAGTGAGCGCAGGGGCCCAGGGCTGGGCGGCCAATCCCCCAGGCGCCGCCTGGATCTTCAGCCCAATTCAGGCTCTTCCCCACGCCCGCATCTGCTCGATACATAGCTCCACAGACTTAAGGGGGGGATGGCTAAATTTCTCCTGCTCAACGACGTACCACTCGACGGCACCCACAGCATCGGCTGCAGCGAAGACCTCATCGAAATTCACGGGCCCCTTCCCCAACTCCAGCTCGTCCTTCAGATGGATGAGCGGGATTCGCGCACCCTGGTCGCGGATGAACTTGCCCGGAGAGTATCCCGCATAGTTGACCCAATACACATCCACCTCGGCAAACAGGTCCCTCGGCTCCGCGGCCCCAAGTATCCAGTCAAACGCCGGGCGGCCGTCGAACAACTTGAATTCGTTGTTGTGGTTGTGGAATCCAAATCGGATGCCGTATGAACGGAACGTCCGGCCCACCTCGCCAAGCTGTTCGCCAATGCGCTCACAGGCTGCGGCAGAAACGTAGTGCTCCGGCGGCCACCACGCGCATGCCACGTATTTCGACCCAAGGAGAAGCGCGTCGCTTATGATTGCCGTCGGATCGGTGGCTACGCTCGCGAACATGGTGTGCATGCCAACGACCGCGAGGCCCGCTGCGTCGAGGGCATTCTTCACCCCTCGAGCGTCTAGGTTGCCGTATCCAGCGAGCTCCACGCCGGAATAACCCATTCTTGCCACTTCGGCCACGGTCGCCGCGAAATCCCTCTTGATTTCCTCGCGAACCGACCAGAGCTGAAGCGCAACGGGTGTCTTTGCTTTCTTTGAGATGTTCATTGGGGTTCTAGATGTGACTCAGACTTGGTCCGCGATCACGTAAGGCGGCCGCTGTGTTTCCTTCAGCAGGAAGCGGGCGCGTTCCATCGTGAGCTCGCTCGCGCCTTCGATGCTCGCGAATCCATCCTTCTCGCGATCGAGCTGGATCCAGGGCCCTAGGGTGAGTTCCTGCTTGTTCACGTCGACGCCGTGAACCGCGAGATGCTTCTGCATGCTATCGAGCGACTCAAGAGCCAGCGCATTCCCGCCGAGCGATGCGCGCACGCGCTCGATCCCGGCGGTCTGCCCGACCCTGTAAGAGATGTTTGCATAGAGGCAGATGCTCGTCGAAGCGAACCCGACGCCGATCGGCGCCGCCAAATCCTCGCTGCGGCGGCTGCGCACCGCAGCGACAAAGTTGGCCATGTGCCCGGCTCCGCCGTCACCGGGAATCTTCTTTATCTGCCGGTTGTTGTTATCGTACACCGCGCCGCCGGTGTTGCCGGCATAGTAGCCGCCCTCGCACTGTACACTAACCCCCTCCCGCATCCCGTGGTATGCGTCCATGTACTTGACACCGGGCTTTGCGGGCAGCCCGCGGAGCTCAAATATGAGCGGGGGCGCGTCCGGGTAGTCAAACACGGACACCAGGGTGTTTGGCGTCTCGCCAACGTCCGGATTCAGGTACCGTCCACCCACGCACATGACACGCGTGGGGGGCTGGTCGTAGTTGGCGAACCGCCGTGCCATATCGAGTTCGTGGATGCCAAGATTTGCCAGGTCACCGGTGCCCGGGTTCCACATGAACCGCCAATCATAATGGAGCTGGTCGCGCTCAAGGGGGGACATGGCCATGGGGCCGCAATACATGTCGTAGTCGAGCCAGTTCGGATACCACGGCACCCGCCGGCCGATGCTGGTGCGCAGCGCATAGTCGTGGGTGCGTATCGACAGGATCTTGCCCAGATGCCCCGCCTTTATGTACTGCACGGCATCCTCCACGCCCGGGTCCGAACGGCGCTGTGTCCCTGCCTGAACGATTCGGCCATACTTTGCGGTCGCCTCGACGATCTTTCTCGATTCCCAGATCGTCCTACCTATCGGCTTCTCGATGTACACGTCCTTTCCGGCCTGGCATGCCCAGACCGTAAGCAGTCCGTGCCAGTGATCTCCGACGGCGATAACAACAGCGTCGACGTCGCTACGCTCCAGCACTCGCCGCGAATCTGTCGCCGCGAACACATCGATCTTCTTGACCTTCAATGCGCTCACGCCAGCAGCCAGAATCCTCGGATCCACGTCGCACAGGGCCGCGATCCGCACACCCGGCATATCCGCCAGCTGCTTGACATGATCGCCACCCTTGTTGTTCAGGCCTATCACCGCCACCCGCACGGCGTCATTGGCGCCAATCGGCTTGGCCCACGCCGGGATCGCCACGGCGCGAGCTATCATGCCGGTGCCAATCACGGCGGCCGTCTTGCGCAGAAAGGTCCGGCGGCTCAACGCATTCATATTTGGGGTATTCTCGCTCATGGATCGTAATGGATTTGCGCGGGTGACGGGGAATTGCTTCCCGGCCGGACTCCAAGAAGCCCCGCGGGTTCAATAGTAGTAACTAATTAGTCCCCGCGATTACCGTTTTGCAACAAGTACTTTTGAAATGCTCGTGCACCTCGGGGATGGAGATCACAAACGCGAAGCCCTTCTGGAAGACACGGAAGATGTCACGTTATGGAGCATGCCCCCTGCAAAGGAAACGGCTCGCTGCGTCGGCGTTGGCGTCAATGGCAGAGACCCGGTGCGTTCACGTGCGATCCTGAGCCAAAGCAACGCGCCTGCCGTCTCAAGGGTCGGCCCTTCTCTGTCATTCAGCGCAGCTGGCCCACGCTGCCCGTCCCCTGGGCAATCTACCAAACTGTTCCGCCGCTCACGTTCGTCCTCAGTCAGTTCTCCAGCGACGAGTAATATCCCGTGGTGTACGTCGTGAAGATGTCGTCTTCGTTGAATGTGCCGTGTTGGCAGAGCAAAATGGCGATGGTGCGCTCCTTCGGGTCAATTTGAACGTTGGTTGTGGCGGCTCCGTCCCAGCCAAACGTGCCAACCGAGCCGGGCGTTGGGCTCTCGCCGAGCTCGGTTATGACGCGCACGCCAAGGCCAAATCCCTGTTCGCTCTTCTTGTTGGGGTGTGGATCGGCAAGGTGAGCGATATGATTCTGCGTCATCAACTCCACCGTCTTGCGGCTAAGGATGCGCACATTCCCCAGTCGTCCGCCATCAAGGAGCATTTGGGCGAACCGGACATAATCCCCCGCCGTCGAATAGAGTCCCCCGCCGCCGCTAAGTAGCCCATGGCCCGGCCCAACATCATTCTCGTTCATGGCGCTTGAAGGAATGAGCGTGCCGTCCTTGTCACGCGTGTAGATCACTGCGAGCCGGCCACGTTTTTCCTGAGGCACCCAAAAGCCGGTGTCCTTCATCCCCAACGGTCCGAGGATGTGCCGCTGGAAAAACACGTCGAGGCCCTCGCCAGAGACCTTTTCGACAACGGCGCCGAGGATGTCCGTGCTTATGCCGTATCGAAACTGCGTGCCTGGCTGCTGGCGCAGCGGCAAGGACGCCACGCGGCCGATGAAC
>Ga0265313_10004542_pt1 | contig 10587 bp, 10 predicted proteins | sample 4123metaG_FD_203122 | JGI IMG/M metagenome (GOLD analysis project Ga0265313, IMG submission 203122) | Rhizosphere microbial communities from Carex aquatilis grown in University of Washington, Seatle, WA, United States - 4-1-23 metaG | ecosystem: Host-associated > Plants > Roots > Rhizosphere >...
CAACCGACCTAAGCGATGGCCAAATTGCCGGACGACATCAACGCTGGTTCTAAGAACCACGTTGCATCAGGAGGAAACGGGTTGCCAAAGCAGCCCGTTTTTATTTGCTTAAAACCTTGCACGATTTGACGATGCCGCGCAAAGTCGCCTCCGAGTCTTTGTAGTGGTCGCCACCGTCTCGTCCCGTGAGCACACAGATGGCTGACGGCAAAATGCCGACATAGAAAAATCCTTTTATCGATTTGCCGTCCGGAACAAAGCCGGAAAAATCGGAATTTTCAAAGCTAACGCCATTGATATCTACGGCTGCATTGTCCTGTCTTTTGAAATCGGTAAGATTCGTTTTGCCGGGCATAATCATCGTTTCCATTACTGCCTTGGCAGAGGGCCTGGTCTCATCCGGTCTTAGATATATGAGAAAGAACATCACGCCAGGACGCGTGCCATCGTCATTTCTGGGTCCACTAAAAGAATATTCAGAGCGGCTGTCCGGCGTCATTTTGTAGATGGTGTAGTCCGGCGGCAGATTTAATTCCATCTTGTGCTCCTTGAATTGGAGCTTTTGCGGATTGGCGGTGGCAGCGACAATCTCAGGGGCAATTATGCCTACATCAACTGGTCTTACGGCCACTTCCACTTCCGTGAAATGGCTTGACTTGATGATTCCTGTCATTGCCGGTTCCGACTTGTCGTAGGAGGAAGCGGCATCCGTTGCCGTGATCACCAGGAAGCCGTTTTTCATTTTCGAAATGTAGAGCGCGCCTTTGATTCCACGATTATTGAGGGCGCCGGAATAACCAGTGTTTTCATATTCGCGAGCGCCGACCTTCAAGACTTCTTTTGGCTCTTCTTTGTACTCGGCCAGTCGTGTCCTGAAAGGCTTGAGCATCGCGTCCATCAGTTCTTTTATCGGCGGCATGTCCGTTCCAACTGGAGCCAAAAGGATGTACATGATCAAGCAGGGTGATTTGCCGTCCTCGTTTTTCGGACCTTCAAACGTGTATCCAGGCGTATTTCCCACATTCAATTTCTTGGTCGTATAACCATCCGGAACTGTCAGTTCCACTTTGCCGCCGTAGAAATCGAGTGAGAGAGCGCCGGGCTTTGTGCTAATAATCTCAGCTTTCATAGCTGCATCGAAACCTTGTTGCACTTGTCCTGCTTCATCAGCAATGGCAGGCGCAGAGGCAAAAGCAATCGAAAGCAAAGCAGGCAAGGCATGGGTAAAACTGACGCTGGGTTTTCTCATTTCCACTCCAACAAAACTCGGTTGTTATCTGTTTTCCACGCCGCCTGCGCAATCGAAACAAACAGGCAGGCAAAAAAGCAAAGCCAGATACCAGGCTTCCCCATGCCCAGTCCGGCTTTGCTATTTCAATGAACACGCACGGCAAGCGCGTTTGAATAATATGCTAGGGGCCCGAACGTGAGAATTGTGTGATCGCTGCGATATGCCTTTAAATTCTACCATAACGTTTAGTATTTTTAGCAAAAAAACGTAAGGGCTGAGGAGTTTGGCAGGCAAACCCGAGGCCGCTTACGAATTTATCGTCATCAGTCGACAAGCAAAATGCGCTGGTGAGCGGGGAAGGTCGCCCAATCATAACGGCTAAATGCGCAGGCGCAGGCTGATTTGACCACTTCGATATTGCAGTCGGACAACCGTCCAACCAAACCGGATGTGGTTTTAGCCACGCAGTCATCAGTCGTCACACCGACTATGCGAAACAGATTGGTGTCCAGCCCATTCAGGCGGCAGTAGTCGACGACTTCTTGAGAGCCGTCTTCATGCGCCTTTTTGACCTGTTTCCATTTGGCATAACCAGCAAAGAGCTCCAGTAAATCGCTGTCTGTCCCGCCGGCAATATCAAGGTCGAATTCCACGACGATGATTTGCCAGTCACGCGCCATCGCGTTTTTCACCTCCTGCTTGACGCCGCGCATAGCTGAGCGGGCAAGCGGAAAGCCTTGCGATTGCATGTCGATAACGACCAGGATGCCCTTCGGCACCACAGGTAATGGCATTGTCATTTTCGTGTTTCTCCTCGTCTTGGCCTCAGGAAATAAGCGCCGGGCAGCGAAAACCAGACGTTGCCGTCTGATCCTCGCCACCCGGGCACCTCTCTCACTACTCCTCAAGGCTCTATGCCGACAGGAATGACCGCCCGTTAGGCGTCAATTGCGCCTGATTAGGCGCCCTTCCTCTCGACGGTTTGAGCCAGCTTCGAAAGCACCTGAGGGTGATTCGCGCCGGCGGCAATGCGCCCTTCCATGCGACGCGTTCCGGCGCCGGGATTGGTCGGGTTGGCCCAGGAGATGCCCTGGACGTTTTCCAGTGCGGCACGAATGCCGCCGTTGCCTTTGAAATCGCCGCCGGAGACACCGGTGACAATGACAGAGACATTCAGGGAGGCGTCATCGTTCTTGGTCACCGTAGCGGTGATATGCGTGCTCTTGATGACGGTTGGTGTATCGCCGACATTGACGAAGGTCGCCGGGACGGGAACCTTAGCCAACTGCGGAAGCCTTCTTACCGGCGCTTTTTGTTCTGCCTGCTTGCGAGAAGTGACGGCAGGAGCGACAGCGGCGGGAACATCGAGGCAATCCGTGGTGAAATCGACGAGATTCTTGGTGGCGAACCATCCGGCCAGAGCCAAACTGGCGCTACCAATCAAGCGCGCGGTGTTGGGCAGGTCGAAATGGAAGTACTGTGCCAGGGGTTCGGCACCGACGTAGGCGATGGCGCCGACAACAACAGCAGCTAGAAACCTGACGAAGTAGGTTTCGATTTTGGCCTGTGTGCAAGACTTCATAGTTTCTCCTCTTCAGAGACTTGATTGAACACGTGAATCGGATCGCGTCTACACAACGTCGTTGTCGTGTGAGATGCATCCGAGGGATTACTGGGAAAGATTTTTTGGGCTGAGCAGAAGGAGTTGCAGAAAGAGAAAGTAAGTGAGAGTAAAAGTGAGCCTAAGAACTCAAGACCTGATTCTCAAGTGATTCGTTTTTTCTTAAAGAGAGAAAAGAGCTAAAACAGAGATGCCAAGTGGCTCAAATAGCAGCTATACAGCTATCGACAAGACTGACGATTTAATTCTTGGCAACTATTTTTGGGGTATAAAACCGGCGAGATGGCATTAGCCATTTGGGCTGTCCATACTGTATTCAAGTGGAGATTAAGGCGCTGCCATGATTAAGAGGCTGAAAAGGCGCCACATTGCCGCATAGCGCAGATAGCGCAATTTGCCCTTTCTGTTACTAAAAGGGCGTGCTAGTCTCTCAGATTATGAGCAAACCACAAGAAATGCTGGAAAAAGCAGCCAAGCTTTCGCCCCAGATAATCACACTGAGAAGACAAATTCATGCTGAGCCGGAGCTGAGCTTTGCCGAAACCAAGACGGCGCTGCTGGCCAAAGAGCATTTGGAAAAGCTCGGTTTCACTGTCCGCACCGGCATTGCAAAAACCGGTTTGATAGCCGATCTTGGCACTGGCAAAACAGTGGCCATCCGTTCGGATATGGACGCTTTGCCAGGCTTCGAGTCCAACCGCACAAGCTATGTCTCCAAGCACCCCGGCACCATGCATGCCTGCGGACACGACGCACATATTGCCATCGTGCTGGCGGCCGCCCAGCTTGTTGCGGAATTAAAACCGTCCGGCCGCCTGCGCATCATCCTGCAACCGGGCACCGAAGAAGCTGACCGCGACGGCAATCAAAGCGCAAACCTGCTGATCGAAGCGGGCGCGCTGACAGATGTTTGCGCACTTCTGGGACTGCATGTCGATGCCACCATTGAAACCGGACGGGCCGGCATCATTGCCACACAGCTCAGTTGCCAGGTTTCCCTGTTTCGCATCAACATTTCTGCCGGTCAACAGAATGGCAAGACGCAAGACGCACTTCCCAAAGCCAACGGCATCATGACCGGCATTTATAAACTGGGCACAGAATTCGCCAATCGAGGCAACGCCGCCATTAGCCTGGGCTCCTGTATTTCCTCCAGCCAGAGAGGCAATATCTCCTCCCAGCAAGTCATTCTTTCCGGCACCATATCCAGTACCACAGCCGAAGCACAGGCAGAGGCCGTTCAACAAATTGAAAAACTAATTTCTAAAGAGAACAGCGATGATCTGACAATTGCTCTTGAGTTTGATCAATTCGATTCCACAGCCGCCCAGAGCGCCGGTATTATTGAGACTTTGAGAGCAGCGGCAGTGGATTTGCTGGGAGAAAGCAACGTCCTTTCCATCAATCGCAAAACCTGGGCGTCTGATTTTTCCTTGCTGGCCAGCGCCGCCCCCGCCGCTTTTGTCTATCTGGGCGCGCAGATAAGCGGCTCTCGCCGCATTCATCACCAGCCTTCTTTCGATCTCGATGAGTCTGGGTTGCATCTGGGAGCGGCTATATTAGCGCTAACCGCCCTTCGGTTGATGGAAGTTGACGGTGAATAGAATCGCCACCGCTTTGCTTTGGGCAAGCCTGGCGCTGGCAGCGGTGCCGCCATCCACCGCCAAAGGCAAAGTCGATGCCTGGGTCCTCAAACAACATTCATGCAATATGGGAAATTTTATCGTCACGGCAGCGCCAGATGCCTTGCGCATCGACGCCCTGGCGCAAGACTATACGCTTCTATCCAGGGCACCTGATTGGACAGTCTTTCATTTCAACAGCAGACTGAAGAAGTTCTGCCGGGCTGAGTACAAAACTTTCATCAAGTCAGGAAATCAACCATCCAACACGCTTGGCGCTGACTCGGAAATATTCTTGAATGAGCGCTGGGGCGATATCAAACCACAGATTTCAATCTTTCGAAATTTGAAAGTAAATTCCTACACCTGCAAAATTACCGGACCAGGCAGGCAGCATGAAAGACATGACACGCCTCTGAAAGAAATGGTTATCCCGACCTTGTTTTGCCAAATGTTCACTCGCGTCGACAGCGGCTGGAATAACTGCAAACGAGATGCGATTTTGAAAACGGTGTATTTGACTCCACCAGTGAGCGGCATTCCGATCGCTTTATTGCTGCACCGCGTCGACGGTACGATTGTCGCCTGGCTTAACACCTTGAAGGCAAACCGTCTTTCTGTCGATAGTTCTACTTTTGATCTGCCGAAAAACCTCAAAGAAACAAGCGATCTGTCATCTGTGCTGATGGACTGGCAAAGAAACAGTGATGTAAAAGAGATGCTCAAATTCCAATAAACGGGCAGCAAATACAGTCTCTTATATACAATAGTATTGACGGCACCAAGAAAGCGAGCCGCGAAGAACCATCTCGAATAGACTTCGAGAGTGGCTCTAGAGGCTCGCCTTGAGTGCCGGAGGTTAATCAGGTTGTATAAGTATCAAAACGTCCCGGCCGAGCGTTTCAATACCAGCTCCTCAGCGCTTGAACGCTTGATAGAGCCGGACCGGGAGGATAAAGGGCGCAGTCACTGCGTAGCCTACTACCCGGTCGACAAAATTGTCGCCCAGGCGGCGCGGCTGGCTGCAGATCGGATCGCTTGCGGAAGCGGCCTGATTGGCTGCCGGATACTGGCGTGCTGAGCCGAAGTAGTCGACCCGCACAAAACCCCATTTGTCGAGGTAGACGCCTGAGGGCGCGTTTGAAGCGCACACGTAGGCGGGCACCTCAGAGGCACCATCTTCGACGACCTGGCTCTTGTAGAAGTCCAGACCGGCCACCGCGAAAAAGGCGATCGACCAGTACAGACCCACAGAGTGCGAGTCACCGAGGAGACGGAAAACAGCCAGAACTGCAAGCGTTGAGAGGGCGTACGCGAGGTACTTTGCGAAATGGTTTTTCACAAATTTCTCCAGATTGAAATCAATCCTGCTTTGTTGTTGTTGGACCGCTGCCGAACCGCCTATGCGGTGCGGTAATCGGTCTGGAAGTAGAGGTTCTCCGAGAGCATTTCTCTCAGGCTGTCAGCCAGCCTGCGGCTAACCTGGTCCTCGTAGATGCCCCTGTACTCGCCACCCAGAAGTTGACTGCGCTCTTCATCCATGACGATGAAGTTGAGGCGTCCTTCGTGAAGAGCCTCGACAAGCGACATGCCGATTTCCGGGCAGCTTAGATGGGGAGGCAACTGACCACGGTTGTGAATGCGCTCCTTGAGCGTCTCCACAGCCTGGAAAGGAGTGAGGGCGGCAATTCTGAAAAGACAGATGCCGGTGGCCACGAGGTACGTGTTTGTTCCTTGGTTCATTAATTCTCCAGCCCATGGGAGGGCGGGTGCCGGCCAGGTCAGCCGACACCAGGTCGTTGAGACAAGCGCCTGAATTTTCTAATTTTCAGCCACTTGTTTTTCGGCTCAGGCAGCCAGATTTGGCAGGCTGCGCGACAAGCCGAGGTCGGAAGAAAGGTTTGCTCAGCAACGAATGCCGAAGGCGGAAAGTCGCTGCTTCAGGTCTTCGATGCCGACGAAACGGATGGTGTTCATGCCCAACTTGCTGGCCGCCTCGATGTTGGCATGGAGGTCATCAACGAACAGGCACTCATCCGCCTTCAAGCCGCTGCGTTTCAAGACCTCGTGGTAAATCGCCTCCTCCGGTTTAGACGAGCCAACCAGATAGGAGAGAATCAACTCTTCGAAGTGACGTGAAACTTTGTGCTTGTTTTCAAGGTAACTGTAGTGGCTCTCGTTGGTGTTGGACAGCAAATAGAGCGGTCGGTCTTTCTTGAGCGACTGCAAGAGCGCCGCCATCTCCTCGTTTTCCCGGAAGGTGGCATTCCACAAAACATGGAATTCATCCTCGGTCAAATTGAGGTCGGCGACTTTGGCATTGATTTCGCGCAAGACATCAGCGGTTTTTGACCGCCCTGATTCATAACCGAGAGAAGCAATGTGCTTGAGAATCGGTTTGAATTCTTCACGCGTTATCCCTGCCCTGTCACAGAAGCCCTGACAGACGGCTTCCCACTCGAAGTCGACGAAGACATGGCCCATGTCGAAGACGAGTAGTTTCACTTGAGTGCCCTTTGACGCGCGGTCTGTTTCCAAATCCGCCGTCATGATATCAGAGCTTTCAGAGGGCATGGTGTTAACCCTTACTTGGTGTTTTTTCGGCTAGGGCATGGTGGCGAAGAACGTGCGGCAGAAAGCCGGGTTATGAAAAATCAAATGAATGTATGTGCCCCAGACCTTGCGGTCTAGAGTGACCAATCCATCCGACGTTTCCTGACCGGGCTTCCAGTCGACCAGAACTTCCTCATTCAGGCGAATCGCTTCGCCTTGAGGCTGGGGCTCCTGGAAATCACGTTTGACGATGGTGTCGAGCGGGAGGACAGAACCGAGGGCAATCGAGGCATTAACCTGACTGTAACCGGAGCGCACCTCCACACCTTTGACCGTTTCTCCTGCGCATACGCCCAATGTCAGCCGCGCAGTGGTGTGCGACTGCATCATCTTGGCACCGAAAGTGGTTTGCATGGGAAGCAGACCAAAACCGGCAAGTTCCGTGTGTTCTCCCTGCTTGAGAAAGGGGTCGTAGAGCTTCTCGCCCAACATCTGGTAACCGCCGCACACACCAATGACGGTGCCGCCTTGGGACAGATGTTCGCGAATCAGCCTGTCGCCGCCGTTTTCACGCAAGTAAACAAGGTCGGACATGGTCCGCCCGGAGCCGGGAAGAATGATTACGTCGGCTCCACCGCGGTAATTCTGCGGCTTCACCCATTTGACGTCGAGGCCTGGATTGCCGGCAAGCGGCAAGAACTCATCCCTTCCTCGAAAGGGGAGCTCAAATATTACTAGCTTTCGCATAGCCCTCCTTTTTTTGCGGTCTGTCTTATGCAGACCTTTTTTTCTTCTGCTATCGGCACTCGTAGATAATGAAAAAGAACTAAAGGAGACAGAGGCTCGGCCCCCGGATAACGGCACTGCTCCTTAGAGCAATGCCGTGCACCGGAGGCCGAGCATGTTCTTTAGCCCCGTGTCAGGCCGCTGTTACGCGGTCCGACGACGACGACGACGAGTGGTGACGATCACGACGGAGTTGTCCCCCGCGGAACCGCCGCCCGAAAGCTTGATACCGTGGGCGCTGTGCGCGTCCTCGATGAGCTTCCGGTTGGTGCCCTTGTTCAGGTTCGAATCCGCGGTGATCATGCAGCGAAGCATGTCGCGGAACGTGACCTTGTGCGCCGGCACCAGGCTGAGCGCCATCATGTAGATGGAGAGGAAGGAGTTGATGCCATCCTCCAGACCGACGCCGGTCTTCGAGCAGAGCGCCTCCAGCATGTCGCCGTGAGCGCCGCCCGAAATCAGGCCGTCAGCATGCACTTCGCCTTCCTTGTCGTCGGGCGTCTTCTTCGTGTTGCGCTGGATGCGGATGCCATCCGGCGGCAGCGCGTATTCGCCGACCACGCGACGATCGTCCTTGATGTTCTTCAAGGTGAACGTCTCGCCGAGTTCCTTGGCGAACCAGATGCGGAACAGGTAACCCATGGCAATCGCCATCATGTCACCGGTGGACTCGTGCATGGCGCCGCCTTCGGCACCGGGAAGGTCATTCCCGGGCGTCTGGAGGAACACCATGTAGTGACCGCACTCGTGCCAGAACACCGTCAGATCGAAAACGATCATGACGTTGAGGCCGCCGCGCTTCAAGCCGGAGCCGACGCCGCCGCGAAGCTGCGGGTCGGACGGATCGAAGTAGGCGTTGTCCTGGACGCCGGGATCCTGCACGTAGACCGGGATGGGCGAGGTCGGAGCCTTCAGTCCCATCTTGATCATGTGGCGGATCTCGAGGTTAAGCGAGAAGAACGCCACGACCGCACCGAATTCCGGATCCTTCGGCGTGTAGTCGAAGGTGCCGTCCGCCTTGGCCTTGACCGGCTTGCTCTTGTCGCCGCCCATGTAGACCTCGAAGAACTCGTTCTTCAAGACCGACTTGTCGGGCAGCGTGTCGATGATGCCGTTCTTGACCGCCTGCTCGATCGCCTTGTTCGGGTCAGGAACCCGAAGCAACGTCTTGACGTGAATGTTCTTCCCGTCGGAGGACGCCGAAGCGAAGTGCAGCAGGTTCTGGTCGTGCACGACCTCGCCCGTCTTGGCATGCACCAGGAAGCCCCAGAGCACGCGCGGCTCGCCGACCGACAGCTTGACCTCGTAGATGGGGTCCATGCTGTCGTCATGCGTCGAGAAGACGAGGTTCACCGTGGTGGCGCTGCGATCGACGATCGGGCGCTTCTCGGTGATGATCTGCGTCAGACGGCCGCTGTCCAGCTTGGAGAGGTCGATGCCGGCGATGGCGTGGCTGAGTGCCACGTTGCCCAGCTTCTCGGCCAAGCCCGACTTCTTCTGGGCCTCTTCCTTCGCCAGTTCAGTCTGGGCGAGGATTTCGGCCATCTTGGCCTTGACGTTTTCGATCGCCTGAGCGCGAGTGACGAGCTTGCCGAGGGTCTTCGGCTTGCTGCCATGACGAAGGGTGTTGACGATCTGGAAGACCGTTCCGTCCTTCTTCATGTGCACATGAACGTAGCCGGCACGCACCGACACAGGCTTGCGACGACCGGAAACGGTGTGCACCTGGTTGAAGCCGACCCGATAGCCGAAAGCGAACTCTTCCACCGTGGGGGCGGCCAGTTCGCACTCGTTCAGTTCGAGCAGCTTGGCGATCTTGCTCGTGCGGATGGTGCGCAGGGCATGACCCTTGGGGTCATTGCTGAAGCGCGAAGTCGAGAGGCCCTTGACGGAACCGGTGCTGATGATGCGAGCGCAGCCGGTCTCGGGGTGGAAATCCACTTCGAGCTGGCTGTCATTCGCCTTCAGCGAATCGACCACAGTGACGAGAGCCTTCTTCGGTTCACGGGTTTCCGTGACCTCGGTGGCGCCCGTCGAAGACATGAGATGTGAGTGAAGAATCATAGTCATTACTCCTTATGGCGGCTAAGGTCGACCCCGGTCGACATAAGCGCGCGCGTTTGAGCGCTCATTCCTGCAAGGGAAACGAGCGCGGTTAATGCTGATGTCGACTGGTACCTCAGCTGCCGGGGACAGCCAGGTAAGACCTGAGGGGTCTGTTTAACAGCGTCTTGCAAACGCCGAACTTCAACTTTCGACTCTGCATGGGTCGACTAGCTAATGCTTCCGTCGGGTGGACGGGGTTTTTGATGGTCAGTTAGAAGAAGACTCCAGATGCAGAATTGAAAAAGAAAAGCTGTTTTGAACTTAGTAAGCAGCCAGTACCAAAATCAACGTTCTTGCAAAGGTCTAAAGCCTATGGCCCAGTCATGGAGGTGACCTTTTCGGGCGCGCCCGTCATAAGACTGACAACCGCCATCCGCCATATATCGAGCACAAGGACGAATAGATATACTTCACGCACCTTGGCGACGGCGGTTAGCGTGGGTGTCGGAGTCGAATTTGGGCTTTGGAATTAACACATCTTAGAGCTTGCTAATCTGTTACTCGCTAGGGCAACCCTTAACCGTTTAAGGAAAACCACTCATTTCAAGAGCTAGCGCGGCTACGCTCTTTGTTTCCAAGAGGACCCTAGCGAGGAATCCGCAAACTATTGCAACACAAGGGTTTTAGGCAAAAAAGCTGGCGCAAATTAGCGCTCACTCATCTGCAAT
>Ga0265313_10004544_pt1 | contig 10583 bp, 5 predicted proteins | sample 4123metaG_FD_203122 | JGI IMG/M metagenome (GOLD analysis project Ga0265313, IMG submission 203122) | Rhizosphere microbial communities from Carex aquatilis grown in University of Washington, Seatle, WA, United States - 4-1-23 metaG | ecosystem: Host-associated > Plants > Roots > Rhizosphere >...
CGAAGCAAACTCTCCGTGCCGGACACCGCGCGCCTTTTCGCCTTGCTCAACATGGCCGAAGCCGACGCCGCCATCTCCTGCTGGGAAACGAAATTTTTTTACCGCACCTGGCGCCCCGAAACAGGCGTTCGCGAGCTCGACCACAAGTTGAACCCTGACGCGGTCAGCAAACCCGATTTTATTCCCAACATGCCCTCGCCGTCGTTTCCTTCCTACACTTCTGGCCACAGCACCTTCTCCGCCGCCGGAGCTCGGATTCTTGCGCTCTTCTTCGGCACCGACGCCATCGAATTCACCCTCACTTCCGAGGGCCTGCCCGGCGCCGTGCGCACGTATAAAAAACTTTCGGACGCCCAGCACGAGGCCGGCATGAGCCGCGTCTGGGGTGGCATCCACATCATGTCCGACAATCTCGAAGGCCAGAGGGCCGGCCTCAAGATCGCCGACTGGACCTACGCGCACGCGCTGCTTCCCCTGAAATAAACAAATCGTGCATCTATCGGTCCTGCGGACCGCCCGCGGGCAAAGCAGGCCGATTCCGTCGGCAACTGGCCCCGAAAAACCTGCCGGTTACCCCAAAACGCTTCTCACCGCCAACGACGGAAACTTAACCTGCGCCGAGTTCAGCCCCCGCGACCGTCCCTGCGGTCCGCCCATCAACCACCCTACTCCGCCCATGCTTTCCCCCCGTCTCGTTGCGTCCACCCTCGCCGCCACGGTCCTCTGCTGCACGTCCGCCCTCGCCGACAACGCCGTGCTCTACTGGAACAATCAGGCGCTCGACGCCACCCGCCTCGCGCGCAATCCGCCGCCGATGTCGTCCTTCTTTTTCGCCACCTACCACGCCGCGATTTTCGACGCGGTCAACGGCATCACCCGCACCCATCATGGCTGGCTCGTCAACGATCCCGCACCCGCGGGCGCGAACATGGACGCCGCCATCGCCGGCGCCGCGCACACCGTGATGATCGCGCTCTGGAGCGCGACCTCCAATCCGCACAATCTCCAGGTCGCTTACACAAAAGCGCTCGCCGCGATTCCCGACAGCCAGGCGAAGACCGACGGCATCGCCTGGGGCGAACATGTGGGCCAGCTCGTCCTCGAGAAAATCTCGAAGGCTGGCTACAACAAACCCGTTCCCGGAAAGTATTCCAGCACCGACGCCGGCAAATGGCGGGAAACCCCGTCGCAGTTCCGTCCGCCGCTGCTGCCGTTCTGGGGTCGCGTCACGCCCTTCGTCCTGACTTCGCAGGACCAGTTCCGCGCCCCGCCGCCCGAGTCCCTGGGCTCGGAAGCCTACGCCGCGGAACTCGCCTTCGTCGCCAAGCGGGGCGTGCGCGACAACGCCGACCGCACCGAATACGAGACCCTGAGCACGCCGTTCTGGAACGACGATCTGGGCACCAGCACGCCGCCGGGCCACTGGAACATGATCGCGGAGGACCTCGCCCGGCGCAAAAATCTCTCCGTGCCCGAGGCCGCCCGGCTCTTTGCGCTGCTTAATTTCAGTCAGGCCGACTCCGCCATTTCGTGCTGGGAAACAAAATTCTTCTACAACGTCTGGCGACCCGAGACCGCCCTGCGCGAGGTCAACCAGCAGCTCAACCCGAAGGCGGAGGCGATTCCGGAGTTCATTCCCAACATGCCTTCGCCGCCATTCCCGGCCTACACCTCCGGGCACAGCACCTTTTCCGCCGCGGGCGCGCGAATCCTCGCGCTCTTCTTCGGCACCGACGACATCGAGTTCACCGTCACGTCCGACGCGCTACCCGGCGCCGTGCGCACGTTCAAGAAACTCTCCGACGCCCAAAAGGAAGCCGGCATGAGCCGGGTGTTGGGCGGCATTCACACGATGTCTGACAATTTGGAGGGCCAAAACGCCGGTCTGAAAATCGCCGACTGGGTCTTTGAACACGCCCTGTCTCCGGTGAAATAAATCCCGGCCGCCCGCGCCCGTAAATTTTGGTATGGCAACCAAGGGTGTATCGCGTTGTTCCGACGAAGCAGCCGTGCTCGCCCTCAGGGTGGGGGTGGCCGGCTGCTTCATCGGGCACGGCGCCTTTGGCCTCATCACGAAAGCGGCCTGGGTTCCCTACTTCGCCGTCGGCGGCGTTGGCGAACCGCTGGCCTGGCGGCTCATGCCCTGGGTCGGCACGATGGACATTGCCATGGGCCTGCTCGCACTCGCGTGGCCGTGCCGCGCGCTTTTCATCTGGGCGGCGCTGTGGGCCACGTGGACGGCGCTTCTGCGACCGTTCTCGGGCGAACCGGTTTGGGAATTCATCGAACGCGCGGGCAACTACGGCGTGCCCTTCGCACTCCTCGCGATCGTCGGCATCGAGGGCCCGCTCTTCACCCGCCTGCCCGCTCGCTGGCCGCTGGAGGGCGCGCAGCTCAATTTTGTCTCCTGGATTTTGCGGCTCACCACCGCGCTGCTGCTCACCGGCCACGCCGGCTTGGGGCTGTTTGCTCACAAAGCCGGACTCGCCCACCACTACGCCGCCTTGGGCGTCGGCAATCCCGCCGCACTCGTGCCGGCCGTCGGCGCTTTCGAATTTTTCCTTGCGGCGCTCGTGCTGCTCCGGCCGCAGCCCGGATTTCTCCTCGGCGTGTGCGCCTGGAAGGTCGCCACCGAATCGCTGTTCCTCGTCGCCGGCGCGCCCGTGTGGGAGTTGATCGAGCGTTTCGGCAGCTACGCCGCGCCGCTCGCGCTCGCCGCGTTGATCCTCGCCCCACGCGCGCCAAAAAATTCCGACTCCGCCTTCATCCATTCAACTGCTCACACATGATCCCAAAACCCCTGCTCGCCGCCATCGCTCTCCTTGTCTCCGCCGTCGCACTCTCCGCCGCCCCCGCCTACACCGCCACGCCCCTGCGCCCGCGCGTCGCCGGGCCGGCCGGCTCGAAACTCTTCGAGGCTCTCTCGGCCGACGAGACCAACGTCAAAGTCCCGAACGTCTTCAGCGACCCCCGCATGTGGGGCGACCGTTTTCGCGAGCTGACGCTCGGCGCCGTCGAAACCGGCATCGCCATCGCCGACTTCGATGGCGACGGTCTGCCCGACATCTTCGTCGTCTCGAAAAACGGCCCCTGCGCGCTCTACCGCCAGGTCGCGCCGTTCAAGTTCATCGACATCGCCGCCGCCGCCGGCGTCGCCTGCGATGAACCCGGCACGAGCAAAACCGGCTGCTCCGTCGTGGACATCAACCAAGACGGCAAACCCGACCTCTACGTCTGCCGCTACGACGCGCCCAATCTTCTCTTCGTCAACAACGGCGACGGCACCTTCACCGAGCGCGCCAAGGAATACGGCCTCGACGTAAAGGATGCGTCCGTCCACGCCTCGTTCGCCGACTACGACCGCGACGGCAATATCGACCTCTACCTCGTCACCAACATCCTCGACTTCTCCAAGGCTCCGCAAGGCCGCCGCAACTATCTCTTCCACAACGACGGCAACGGCCACTTCACCGACGTCACCACCAAGGCTGGCATCTGGGGCCTGACTCAGGGCCACACCGCGATCTGGTTCGACGCCAACGGTGACGGCTACCCCGACCTCTACGTCGCAAACGACTTCGAGACGCCCGATCGCTTCTACCTCAACAAAGGCGACGGCACCTTCGTTGACGTCGTCGACGAACGCCTCCCGCACGTCACCTATTTCTCGATGAGCGCCGACTCCGGCGATATCAACAACGACGGCCTCGTCGATTTCCTCGTCACCGACATGCGCGACCGCAACCACCAGCAGTTCATGACCGGCATGGAGGAAATCGGCCGCGGCCTCTGGGAAATGGAACGCGTCCCCGAACTAATCCCACAATATATGTGGAACGCCGTTTATATAAACACCGGCACCGACCACTTCGAGGAAGCCGCGCATATCACCGGCATGGACGCCACCGGCTGGACCTTCGGCGCCCGCCTTGCCGACCTCGACAACGACGGTCGCCTCGACGCCTTCTTCGCCTGCGGCATGATCCGCAACTTCATCGACGCCGATCTCGTCGATAAACAAAACGTCGCGCCCAACCTCGCCGCCCGCGCCAACGTCTGGAAAAACTCCCCGCCACGCCATGAGACCACCCTCGCCTTCCGCAACCTCGGCGACCTGAAATTCGCCAACGTCTCGAAAGAATGGGGCCTCGACATCGACGGCGTCAGCTTCGGCGTCGCCATCGCGGATATCGACGGCGACGGCGACCTCGACCTCGTCATCGCCAACTACAACGCCCCGCCGACCATCATCCGCAACAACACCACCAGCGGCCACCTCGTCGCCATCAAACTCGCCGGTATAAAACCCAACCTCGACGGCCTCGGCGCCGAAATTCTCCTCGAGTCCGCCTCCGGCAGGCAAGTCCGCCAGCTCTACACCGAGCGCGGCATCGTCGCCAGCGAACCCGCCATCGCCCACTTCGGCCTCGGCAACGACGACTCCATTAAAAAACTCACGATCCGCTGGCCGCGCGGGCAGGTGCAGACGCTCGAAAATCTTCCCGTCGATAAACTCCTCACCATTTCCGAGCCGCCGTTCGAGCCCGGCGCGAAACCGCCGCCCGCCCGTTTCACGACCCCGCCCGCCGCCAACGCCGTTTTCGCCGAAACCGCCGCCGCACACGGCCTCGACCACACGAGCGCCCTCCGACCCTTCGACGAGTTCACGCGCCAGCGCCTGCTTCCGCGCCGCCTCAACAATCTCGCGCCCGCCATCGCCACCGCCGACGTGAACGGCGACGGCATTACCGACATTTTCGTCTCCGGTTCCGCCGGCCAGAGCAGCACGCTTTTCCTCGGCCAGCCCGACGGAAAATTCGTCCGCGCGAAATCCCAGCCCTGGGCCGAAGCCGCCGAAGCCGACGATGTCGGCGCCGTCTTCCTCGACGTCAACGGCGACGGTCATCCCGACCTGTTGATCGCCGCCGGCGGCGTCCAGCACGATGTCGGCGATCCGCTCCTCAACGACCGCCTCTACCTTAACGACGGCCACGGCAACTTCACGCTCGCGCCCGCCGGCACGCTGCCCGCCGACGGCGAGAGCACCGGCGCGATCGCCACGGCCGATTTCGATCACGACGGAAAAATCGACGTCTTCGTCGGCGGCCGCGTCGTGCCCGGAAAATATCCCGACACTCCGCGCAGCTTCCTTTATCACAACGTCGGCGGCAAACTCGTCGATGTCACCGACCAACTCGCGCCCGGCCTCCGCAACATCGGCATGGTCACCGCCGCCGCCTTCGCGGACATCGACGGCGACGGCCGCCCCGACCTCGTGCTCGCGCTCGAGTGGGGCCCAATCGTTTATTTCCACAACACCGGTCACGGCTTCGAAAACCTCACCGAAAAAGCCGGCCTCGCCGGCCTCACCGGCTGGTGGAGCGCACTCACGATCGCCGACGTCAACGGCGACGGCCGTCCCGATCTCATTGTCGGCAACGTCGGCTTGAACACCAAGTATCACGCCACCGCCGCGGAGCCCGCCGTCCTTTTCTCCGGCGACTTCGACGGCAGCGGCAAGTCGCGGCTGGTCGAGGCGGAATACGACGACGGCAAACTCTATCCCGTGCGCGGCCGCAGCAAACTCGGCTACGCGTTCCCGTGGATCTTGAAAAAATTCCCCTCGTTCAAAGCCTACGGCCAGGCAACGGTTGAGGACGTCTTCGGCGCCGACAAACTCGCCGCCGTCCGCAAACTCACCGCCACCGAGCTCGCGAGCGGCGTTTTCGTCCAGCAGAAGAACGGCACGTTCAAGTTCCAGCCGCTGCCGCGCTACGCCCAGCTCGCGCCGATCAACGCCATCGTCGCGCGCGATCTCGACGGCGACGGCAAGCTCGACCTCCTCTGCGTCGGCAACAACTTCGGCGCCGAGCCGAATACCGGCCGTTTCGACGGCAGCCTCGGCGTCTTCCTCAAGGGCGACGGCCAGGGCGGCTTCACCGCCCTCTCGCCCGCCCAATCCGGTCTCGTCGTCACCGGCGAAGCCCGCGCCGCCGCCGCGATCCCGCTCGGCGCCGCCAAGCAAACCGCCGTGGTCGTCGCCCGTTGCGATGGCCCGGTGCTCCTGTTCACCACCGTGAACCACTGATCAACCTAATCCATCCAGCCCACGCGCGTTTGTATCCGCAATGAGCGGATTTCATCGGCGCGGTGAATTATTATTTGAGCGATCCACACCACCTCGGCTCCGTCAGATAGCACCGTCCGTGCAAACTGCGTCACCAATAGAACCTTTCTCCATGCAAACCAAATCGTCCATCGTCTCAGTATTCATCCTAGCCGCCACCTCGGCGGTTTTTGCCCTGCCCGCCGCCAGCCTGGCCGCCGACCCTGGCCAAGCCGTTTCCTCCGATTGGAACAAGCCGAAATGGTTGAGCGACTTGTCGCTGTCCGCGAAAGAGAGCTACGACGACAATGTCTTGCTCGTTTCCGGCAACGGGATGCAGCCGCAATCGTCGTGGGTCAGCGCAGCCTCGCTAAAGCTTGGCTTCAATCTCGTGCCCTTGCTGGCAGACCAGTCGACGATTCAAACCTTCTCGCTGGTTTACCAGCCCGACTTCGTCGCCTACGACAAGGCTTCGTCCGAAAATTACAGCGCGCATCGGATAAACACAGCCATCAAGGGAAAGGATGGCGACGTCTCTTTCAGTTTTGACAACGCCTTTCTCTATAATAATGGCAGCAAGATCGCTCCGACCTACGCGCTCAACCAGCTCGCCGGCACCGGCGCGAACCAGAACGACAAGTTCCGCAACAACTACGCCCATTCCATCGCCCGCGAGCGCCGGAACCAGATTCAAGATCGCTACACCGCTCTGCTGCAATTCAACGCGGGGAATTTGTTTTTCCGTCCGATTTCATCGATGACATATTATGATCTGCTGACCGACCTTCACAACACCGGAGCGGCTCCCTACAAGGGATATCAAGATTACGTGGACCGCTACGACCTGAACGGCGGTGTGGACCTCGGCTACAAGATCGCCCCGAATCTGGCGCTTACTCTTGGCTATCGCTATGGATATCAATACCAGCAGCAGTTTTCACTGGCGATCAATAGCGACCAGCACTTCTCTTCCGGCTACTACCAGCGGCTGCTGTTCGGCGTGGAAGGCAAACTTACAGACTCGCTGAATGTAAAAATCGCCGTCGGCCCGGACTTTCGCGACTACAACGGCCACACGCCGATCAACGATTTTAACACCACCAGATATTACGGCGAGGCGGCGATCACGGCGGCGGTCGCCCCCGATCAATCGCTGACATTTAACTATAAACAATGGTTGTTTGTGGCGAGCACCGGTTTGGTTCCCTACGTTGATACCACCTATACGCTGGCCTATCACTGGAGCGTGTCTAAACAATTGGGCGTGGACTTCGGAGCGAAGATGCTGGAGGCCAATTATACCATTGGCAATGATGTGGCGGGCTCGGCTCCTTCCTTGCGCGACGATATCGATTATGGATTCTCCATCGGTTTCACCTATGCGGTCACTCCGCACGTCAATGTCAGCGCAGCCTATAACTACGACACCGGTAGAAACGGCTTGGATAATCTGCCCGCGAATCTCGAGGCCTCCTACCGCGAATTCGATCACAACGTCGTGACGTTTGTGGCACAGTATAAATTTTGACGCGCTTCCGGCGCTACCGAAGCGCCCAGTGCACGAGTCAGCTTCGAATTAGACTGGCCGTCACTCCCAGTGAGCACATATCTGAGGGCGGCCGGCGCCGAGAGCGACGCCGACCTCATTTATGTGCAAAACACGTGTAAACTCTAGTCGCGCCGCGCTGCGCTTCTGTTCCTTCGTTTTTCTCCTTGCCACCGCCACCTCGGTTTATCCCGCGGCGGCGAGTTTGTCCGCGGAGCCCTCCACGTTTCTCCGCGCGCAGGTGGATTCAGCGGTGGATTGGATGACGTGGGGGGACGACGCGTTCGCGCGCGCGAAGCGCGAGCAAAAGCCCGTCTTCCTTGCCATCGGCGCGTTCACCAGCGAACTCAGCCGCGCGATGGCGAGACAGTCGTTCGCGAATGCCGAGGTCGCCGCGTTTCTCAACGCCAACTTCGTCTGCGTGATCGCGGACGCGAAGGAAAGCCCCGCGCTCACCTCGCTCGGCCAGAACTACGTGAGCGCGACCAAGCAGCTCCACGGCCTGCCCTTGAACCTCTGGCTCACGCCCGAACTCAAGCCGTTCGAAGGTTCCACCTACCTCCCGCCGACCGAGGAGTGGGGCAAGGAGGGCTTCTTCAATGCGATCAAGCGCGTCGCCGCCGCCTGGAAAGCCGACCCCACCGCCCAGCGGCACAAGGCCGACGAAGCGATCGCCGCGGTCGCCGCCGCCCAGCCGTCTCCCGCGCCGCCCGCCGTGGATGCAGCCGAAATCACGCGCCTCATCACCGCCGGGACCGACAACTGGCGCGCGCGGTTCGACAGCGCTCATGGCGGCTTCGGCGATCCGCCCAAATATCCTGAGCCGGAGCTGCTGCGGGTCCTGCTGCGCGACGCCGCGACGCGCGACATGGCGTTCGCCACCTTGCGCGCCATCGTCAACGGCGCGCTGCGCGACCCGCTCGATGGCGGATTTTTCCGCTACGTGGTCGATGCCGAGTGGCGGCAGCCCTACTTTCAAAAAACGCCCGGCGACCAGGCGCGCCTCGCGCTCGCGCTGCTCGAAGCCGCCGAGGCGAGCGGCGATGTCCGGTTCGCCGACGCCGCCCGCGGCGCCCTGACATATGCGCTCGACCGGCTCGCCGACCCGAAACATGAATACGCCGCCGCCGAGGACGCCACACGCGAAGACGCCGCAGCTTCCTATTTTTGGACTGCCGACGAAATTCGCGAAATCGTCGGCGAGGACGATGCACCGGAATTCTGCCGCGTTTACGGCGTGACGGCGGAGGGCAACGTTCCCGCGGATGCGTTTGCCGGCGTGGCCACGAAAGGGAAAAATCTTCTTTATCTCGCCGGGCCTGCAGCCGAGTTGCCAGCGGGAAAATCCCTGGCGGCGGCCCGCGCGAAATTACTCCAGCGCCGACTACAGCGTGCCGCGCCACGCCGAGACGGTGCGGCCACGAGCGGCGCGCACGGGTTGATGCTCGCCGCGCTCGCTCGCGCCAGCGCACAGTTGTCTGAGCCGCGTTTCGCTGCAGCTGCGAAGGCCGAGGTCGTTTTCATCCGTGATCACCTGCGTCTGAGCGATGGCGGGCTCCGGCATCTGGCCGACCGCGCCATCGCCGCGGCACCGGAGGACTATGCTTTTGTTGTGGACGGGCTGCTGGCGTTTCAGGCGGCGACGGGCGACGCAGGCGCGAAGCATCTGGCGCTCGAGTTGGTGGCGGCGGCGAATGCACGCTTTTGGGACGAAGCGTCGGGACGATATTTCACGATCCCGGATGCGACCGCACCTGGCGTTTGGGCGCGCGTGCATGCGCCGCCGCCCGGTGCCGGCGATCCACCATCGCCCGAAGCCGCGATGTTGATCGCCATCGCGCAGAATTCGGCGTCGGACAAATCCCTCGGCGAACTTGCCGGCAAGCTCACTCGCGCGCTCGCCGCGGATCTCAAGGATTCGAGCGATTCGCCGCGCGGCGATTTACTGCTGGCCCTGCAAACCGCGCAGAAGCACGAGTAGCGAATTCAAAGTCGGCTGCGCAAACTGGGAGGCAGCAGGTCCAACGCGAGTTCGCGCAGCCGGCGGTCGGCGATCTCCAAGCCAAACGCCTTGGTCAACACTTGCAGGCGGTAAAGCGAACCGGTCGTAAGGGAACGCAGCTTTGTTTCGTCGATCTCCGCCAGGCAGCGCCGCATCTGCTCTCGCGCCAGATCGACGCGCTTTCCGCGCGCCAGCATAACGGCCAGACTTACGCGTCGGTCCCAAGGCAGGAAACGATCCGCCTTTTTGGAGAGGCCCGTCATCAACGATTCGAACGTCTGGGAATACCCGGCCGTGTCCCCGACCGCGACCTCAACATCGAGCCGGGCGACCAGCGCGCCGAGGTCCGCCGGAAACCGGCGCAACCCCTGACCGACCGACGCCGCGAGATCGAGCTGACCCATTTCGATGAAATAGTCCGCGATCCGGCTGAACGCCACGGAGTCGTCCTGCGGATCGACCACTTCGAAAATCGTGACCGACTGTCCTTCAAGTCCAGCCATGTTCGGCAGCTGATAAGGCACGGGCCGCAGCCAAGGTGGCAGCGCCCAGTGATGCAGCAGGTGAATAAAGGAACCCTCGACCTGTCCCAGCCCGATGCGTGCATACTCGTCGAGGGAAAAGTTCCACGAAGGAATGACGATGTAGGCGACCTCGCGCTGGCGGATTAATTCCTGCGCCTCTTCCATCGTCGTCGCGCTGGCGATCCGCACCGCCGCCCCAAACCCATCTCGGTTTCCCCGCTCAACGGTTCCGAGCCCTCGCAGTCCGCCGTAGTAATAGAGCGCCGTGGTTTGATCGGGAGGCGACAGGACGACGGCCCCGCGCTCGCTCGCGTGTTTCGCCAGCCAGTGTGCGAAGTCCCGCTCAATCAGACCCTCCACTTCCAACTGAGTGAGGGGCCTCGCGGTCGGATCGACCGACGAAAG
>Ga0265313_10004546_pt1 | contig 10580 bp, 7 predicted proteins | sample 4123metaG_FD_203122 | JGI IMG/M metagenome (GOLD analysis project Ga0265313, IMG submission 203122) | Rhizosphere microbial communities from Carex aquatilis grown in University of Washington, Seatle, WA, United States - 4-1-23 metaG | ecosystem: Host-associated > Plants > Roots > Rhizosphere >...
AAGGACACCGACTGGGTCAAGTCGGTCAAGAACAACATGGTCGTGAAAGCCCAGCCCGCCACGGGCGAGACCGTGGGCGACAAGATCGATGACGCATCGATCACGACCCAGGTGAAGTACACGCTGCTGACCCACAAGTCCACCAGCGCGATCAACACCAAGGTCACAACCACCGACGGCGTGGTCGACGTCTCCGGCGAAGCCGGCTCCGATGCCGAGAAGTCCCTTGTGGCGAAGCTCGCCATGGACATTCGCGGCGTCAAGTCCGTCACGAACGACATGACGGTCAAGATGTAAACGGGGGGAATTCATCCCCGATGAACAACGCGACCGCCTCCGGGCGGTCGCGTTTCGTTTAGTCCCGTCGCAGCCGCCTACATGCGCCCTTGCGGCGCGGGAGCGATCTGCAGGGCGCCGCCATTATTGGAAAGCGCCTTCCCGAGGCCCGCGCGAAGCTTGATCATTTCGGCTCCGGCGAGGAGAACGGGCCCGTACCCGTGCGCGGCTAGGACACTGGCCGGCCGGTACGCATAGAACATCGGGTCAAAGCCCATCCCCGTCCCAACGCACGTGCCTTCCACCTGGCCCTTGCCGTTTACCTGGGCGGCCACCGCGTTCCAGCCGACCGCGGCCATCGGAGCATAGGCGGAGGCGTCGAGCCACCCGCGGTTGATGCCGAGCGCGATTGAGTAGACGTACATTGCGCTGGCCGAGGTCTCGAGATAGGTGTCCGGCCGGTCCAGCAGCTGGTGCCAGAGCCCCTTGCTGTCCTGGAGGGGGGCAAGACCCTGCACGTGCGCCCGGAATTGGGCGAGGATCGCCGCCCGGTCCGGGTGATCGGCGGGCAGGACGTCGAGCAGTTCGGCCATCGCCACGACCGCCCAGCCGTTGGCGCGGGCCCACGGGAACATCGGATGCGGGTCCATCTTGTCGACCCAGCCATGCCGGTACAGGCCCTTCTCGGGCACGAACATCCGGGCCGAAAACTGGAGGATCTGTTTCGCGGCATCGTCGTAATACTTTTTTTCTCCGGTGGCCGCGCCCATCTGGGCCAGCGCGGGAACGCTCATGTACAGGTCGTCCAGCCAGAGGGTGCGGGGCAGGGGCCGGTTGCGCGCGAGCGTGCCGTCCTCAAACCGGAACTGGCCCGAGACAATCCACGCCATGTACCGGTCGATGCAGGGCTGCAGTTCCTGCGGGCTTATCCCCGCGCGGCTCGCCTTGAGCATCGCTGCGCACATGGATCCGCAGTCGTCAAGGGTCCGGGGGTCGATCACCGCGCGGACGGAGAACATGCGCATGTCCCCGACCGGGCCGTTCGGGCCAAAGGTGGGGGCGGGCTGTCTAGGCTGTTTCAGGGCATGAGCGGCAAGGGCTGCGATGGACCGGAGCCGGGTGGCCGTGTAGTCGCGGAAGCGCGCGTCGCCCGTTGCGTCCGCGGTCCGGAGCATTCCCGAATAGGTGACGCCCCACTCGTAACCCGTGAGCATGAAGGGGCCGCGCGCCAAGCCCGCGTGCTCGGGCAGATTGGCGAGATCGGCGACTGGCTCGTTGGTGTCCAGATTGATGACCTGGCCGGGGCTGGCCTGCTCCAGGTAGGCAAGCACCCGGTCCAGCACCACTTTGATGTCCGCCTCCGCGGGCGTCGCATAGCTGACGGGATACGCGGGCGACATTCGGTTGGGATTGGGCGCCTGCCCCGGGGCCGCAGCCGCCGCGACGGGGGCGGCGGGTTGTGCGAACATCGGCGGCGCGAAGGCCAGCGCCGACAAAAGCGCAAGGGTGCGCATTGCGGCGATCGTTTGGGAGGCTCGGCGCCACGGCGTGGCACCGGAACAGGGTAGGGCGTTTGTCGTCATTTGGAGGGGGAGAAAAAGGGGCTCAATAGAGGTGACGATAGTAGACGATTCGCTGAACCATCCAGAAAAGGCCGACAGCGGTGATCATGAGCGAACAGGGGATGGCCACGCGCGCCCGGAACCAGGGGCGGTTCCGGAACCAGCCGACTGCCAGGAACGCGATCAGGATGATGAAGAGCTGGCCGAAATCGACCCCAAAATTGAATCCGAGGAGCGCGATCAGGAACTGGTGCTTGGGAAACGGAACCTCCCGAAGGCTGCTCGCGAAGCCGAGTCCGTGGATCAGCCCGAAGCCGAAGACGATGGCCAGCCGCCCGATCCCGAGGCGCGGGCGAATCACGTTTTCCAGCGCGATGAATGCAATCGAGAGCGCGATCGCCGGTTCGACAAACTTGCTCGGCATGCTGAAGATGCCGCAGGTGGACAGGTACAGGGTCGTGGCGTGGGCCACGGTGAAGGTCGTCGTTTGAAAGAGAAGCTTCCGCCAGGTTATTCCGAGGAAGAAAAGCCCCAGCACAAACAGGATGTGGTCCGTCCCTTCAGGGACGATGTGGCGGAACCCGAGGTGGAGGTACATCGGCAGCTGCCGCGTCCACGGCATGGAATCGACGTCCTGCGCCTGCGGATAATGTGCGGAGCCAACCGGCGGCGCCCCTGCGGCCGGCTGGGCCGCCACCCCTCCGGGGCCGGCCTGGGGCGCGACTCCGGCCCAGTCGAACGGGTCGCTTTCGGTCGAGGTGTCCTCGATCCAGCAGGTGTCCGAAATATGGGCCGACGGAATCTGGACGATCAAGGCCACCGGATAGTCGACCCTCGCCCCGGGCGGCACCACGAGCTTCAGCGCTTCGCGGCTGGCCGGCAGAACCGCGATGAAATTCAGCGTCGTGAAGTGGTCCGTCGCCGGGTCCATGAAGTCCTCCTGGGACAATCGGGGAAAACTGAATTGCTGGAGGATCGGCCGGAGGCGCTCGCTGCCGACGAAGAGCTGGAGGCTTTCGAGCACGTTGGGAAGAACACGGTCGATCGCCTGGCGCTGCGCATCGGGGTCCGCCACCGAAATGGCGTAATAGCCCTCGGGCGATTGGAACGCGGCGGTCAGGTCGATGTCGATCTTCACCCCCACCGTCCCCGGCTGTTCGAACGTGACCAGAACCTGCGTGATCGTGAGCGTGTGCGCGGAGGCCGGGTCGGCAAGCATGGCCGCCACGGCCGCCCAAAACGCAATGAATCCGACGCGGCCGAACCCCGCGGCCGCTAAGGCGGCGCGGAGACAGGCCGCAGCGGAAACCCGTATCAGGCGGGTTGGAGACGCCCGGCGCACAGCTAACGGCTCCAATGCGGCGAGCCTATGCCCTTTCGATTACTGTGCCAGAAGCCGGTTCTTGTCGTCATAGGTCCGGTCGAGCCAGGCCTTTGGCAGGGGAACGACGCAGATGTTCAGCGAGCGTTTGTTGGCCGACAGCATGGCCGATTGAATCTCTATCTTCGTGCCGTCTGCGCTGAATGTCGGGTGAATGTGGTCGGCTGCGGTAGTCACCTGGCCCATGGAGGCCAAAAGGGCCGTCTCGCCAGTATGGCGGTCGATGATCCAGAGACGATATTGGAAGTCGTCGGCTGCAGCCCATCGGCCATCCGCCGAACCATTGACGTGCCAGATGGAACTGCCGGAACTTCCCAGGGGAACCTGGCCGGCTATCCGCATCTCGTGGGTGCGAAGGTTGACGATGCCAACGCCGGTCGGATGCGAGTCATCGCCTGCAATTCCCCAGGTAGGGGGCGGCTGGGGCGGCGGTGCAGGGGCGTCGGCATTGGGGACGGCGACTGCGGCGGGTTGCCCCGGTTGCGCACCCCGTCTTCCGCGCCTGCCGCCGCCCGGCGTATGCGTGTACAGGATCGCGATCGCGACTTCATCCTTGGTTATCACGGCCTCGTGGGTGATCCACTCGTAGGGCGCCTCGGGATAGAGCGGTCGCAGTCCCGTGCCGTCGGACTTGACCACCCACGTGCGTTGGGGAGCCTTTCCGCCGGTCTCCCAGCAAAAGACGATCTCGCCGGGCATCCAGGGATTGGTTTGGACGTGGCCAATCTGGAACGGAACATCTACGACCATCTTGACCTCGCCCGTCGTCAGATTCATCGAGCGCAGTCCTGTCGGGCCGCCGCCCATGCCCCGGGGGCCGAACGGCTTGGCATGATTGGTGCCGGGCTCGACGTATTGGGAGTAGATCGGATTGTTTGGATCCATGTCCTTGCCCACATCGCCGCCCTGGACCGAGAAATAGACGTAATCCTCATTCGCATCGAGACCCATGTTTCCGCCTGCACCCATGCCCGCAGGCATCGTTCCGCAGACGCGCTCGTAACTGTCGGATGCTCCAACGGTGCCCGCCATGCTGTCGGCAAAAAGCCGGGCCAGGTCGACCTCGACAATGGCAAACGGGCCGCGGGGGCGCATGAATCCACCCTTTCTGCGGCCTTCACCGGGGGGGCCGGAAGGTCCGCCAGCCTTCGTGCCTTCAGGCGGCGGAGGAGTGTTCGCCAGCGCCGGGTCCTGATAGCCGCCGGGCCCGCCGCCTGCCCGTCGCGCGGGCGCGCCCAGGTCGCGCATGAAATAAAGCTTCATCGACTTGCGGGCGACGCAGAGCATGCCCATGTAACCCTTTTCGGTCACCTGCACGATGTCGCCGGCCGTCTCATTGACCGCCATAACCTGCCCGGGCACGCGGTTCGAACGAAAGATCACCCACTGGCCGTCTGAGGTCCAGTCCGGATGGGTCTGGTAGATCTTGGAATCGCCCGCCGGCGAACTCGTAAGAAAAGTGAGGGGCGTTCCCGTCACCGGATCGATAACGGTTTTCTTCTCGGAAGGGAAACGGTGACCGACTTGGGCTGAGGCTGGCGCGATCGACAATGCGGAGGCGCAGAAAACAGCCGCTGCTTTCAGGAGGAGGTACTTGTTCATAAGGGGTGTCAGGCGTGAAAGACGCACCCGGCGGCGAACGGATACCGGGTATTTTTCCACAATAAGGGGGAAGCGCCGCGATTGCGAGCTGGCGATTGCGCGCCGCCACGCAAGGGAAGGCAGGCCTCCGGCGATCTGCACCCGGATGGGGCCCAAGCCAAGCCAGCCCGCCCTGTCAATGATGCGACGAGAAGGGCGACTTATTGATTGAAAAAACGATTGGCACGAGCACCCGGGTGTTGACGGCCCGGCCTTTCCGCTGGCCCGGCCGGAACTTCCACATGCTTATCGCCCGCTCGGCGGCCGACGCAAACTCCGGCCTCGCGTTTCGCTCGGCGACCGGATGCCGGACATCGCCGTGCAGATCGACAACGCAGTCGACCATCACCTCTCCCTCGACCCCTGCGCTGCGCAGCTGATAGGGATAGTCTGGAGGCACCTGCACGACGACTTCCGGGATCTCGTCGACCTTCGTCATTTCGTAGATCTCCCCGAAACCGTCCAGTCGGTTGCCCATGCTGCGGGGCGTCGGCGGCATCGAAATGGTGATCTGGCCGACTGCCATCCGGGTTGGCCTCGGAGGCTGCATCGGCTGGACAAATGAGGTATCGAGCACGATTTGGAAAACCTCGTCGAGGGCCGGCGGCGCCAGGGGCTGCTGCAGCTTCTGCTCCCGATCGTCGTAAACCGAGTCATCCTCGTCGGGTTTGTCGGGCTCTATCTTGGGCATGGCGATCGCCGCGTAGGTCGGTGCGGACCGCACCGGCCGTTTTACCGGCTGCCCGCCGCCGCACACGGAGTACACGACCAGGCCGCCATGGAACGCGGTGGAGGCCAGCAGGCCGATGATAAGGTTTCCGCGCATCAGGCTGTCAGGCCAGGTTTTGTGGGTTCCTCGACGTGGAGTCGTTCCGGTCGGTAGTCTTGTAAAGCTCGAATTCGCCTTTTCCGGCGGCCAGCTCCGTCCTGGCGAGAATCGCGGCAACTTCGTCGCCGCTCAGGGGCCTGAAATTGCGCGCAACATCCAGCCCCTGCTCCAGAATCTTCATCGAGTCGCAGCCCGTGATGCAGACGCTGACCGGGAGGTTCATTGCATACTGGAGGCATTCCACGGCAGATGCCGTCCGGCTCTTCAGGATGACCGAATCGCCTATGGGCTTCATGCCCAGCACGCCGATGTTCTTCTCGAGCGCCACGGGCAGCACGCGCTGGCTGAAGCTGTTGAAGTGGGCGTCCATGACGTTCAGCGGCATTTGCAGCGAATCGAAGACGAACCCGTGGCGGTCGGCCACTTCGAGCATGTGCAGATGGATGTCCGGGCCCTTGTGGCCGGTGAAACCGATATAGCGGACCTTTCCCGCCTCCCGGGCCTTCACCAGGGCCTCGATCGCACCCCCAGAGGCAAAGACCTTTTCCGCATCGTTCATCCGGATCACTTCGTGGATCTGGATGAGGTCGATGTGGTCGGTTTGGAGCCGTTTCAGGGACTCGTCCAGCTGCTGGGCGGCTGATCGGGCCGTGCGCCCGTCCACCTTGGTCATCAGGAAAGCCCTGGCCCGATACCCGTCCTGGAGCGCCTTTCCCATCCGGGTTTCGCTCACGCCGTTGTTATAGTCCCAGCTGTTGTCCAGGAAGTTCGCCCCGCCGTCCAGCGCCGCGCGGACGATCCCGATCGCGGTCGCCTCGGTCAGGTTTCTCTTGCCGATGTGATAGCCGCCGATGCCGAGGAGGGAGACTTTCTCCCCGGTTCGGCCGAGCGGACGATAGGGCATTTTTCCGGCCGGGGCCGCGCGGACAAGCTTCGCCCCGAGCCTGGCCACCAGGGCTGCCGTTGCCGCGGTGCGAATGAATTCTTTTCGGTTCATTTTAGAGAGGGCCTGAGTAAACCTTGTCTCCTACGTGCAGGGTTAGGAAACCGCAAGTCACAAGCCAGTTCAGGGCGAGCCGCTAGCGGAGGCCGTTGGCGAAATTGAAGTCGTACTGAAGCTCCTTGTCGTCGGGCCTGAGCCGCAGCGCGGCCTCAAACTCAGCGGTGGCGTCCCGGTATTGCCGTTTCATCATAAAGACATTCCCCAGGTTTGCATGGGCCTCCGGGCTCGAGGGGTCCATCCGCAACGCTTCCTTGAAGCTTGCCACGGCCTCGTCCGCGCGCCCCGCCTTTGCCTGGGCAAGTCCCCGGTCGTTGAAAAGCCTGGCTCCCCCCACCAGGTAGTAACTGAACCGTGCGGCCCGGGCCGTCGGTGCCCGGTCCGCCTCCGCAGGCCGTGCCATGGCCTCGAGCAGGTCCTTGTCTGCCGCCGAAGAGCCGGCGAAGACATCTTCCGGCATCTTCCAGTACTGCATGATCTGGTTCTGGATGGACAATCCCTCCAACTGGTACAGGGACCAGCCGGCCAGATACTGCAGTCGCAGATTGACGTCGCGGTTTATCTCGGCGTCGTGGAGCCAGGGCCGCAGGTCGGAGCCTCGCCCGGAATAGGTCGCCAGAAAGTCGGACAGCGTCGCGAAGCCGACTTCATGCAGCGATTCGACAACGCGCTGGTAATCCGGGCGCCGCCACCGGGCCTGGACATCGTCCAGGTTGATCGGGTCGGCCGGCTCCGCCCTCCCCACCAGCGCCAGATCGTGGCCGGATGCCTTCATGCCGGTGCTCCAGAGGGTTCCCCTGGGAAAAACCTCCAAAAATGTGGCGATTTCGCTCTTCACCGCATCCGCGGTGGTTTCGTACAGCGGCACCCACTGGCTCACGACGCCTCCCTCCCTCAAATGCCGCTTGGCCGCCTCAAAGTATTCCCGGGTGTAGAGCACGGCGGATCCCTTGACCCAGGGATGGATCGGGTCCGAGGTTATGACGTCAAACTTCTCGCTCGTCGTCTGGATGAAATGCCGGCCGTCGTCATAGACAATCTGAACCCGCGGATCGTGCATGACGTCGTAGTTGGCCCCCTTGAAGTAAGTGGAGACAACGCGGGGAATCAGCGGCTCGATTTCGCAGATCACAATTCTCTCCACTTCCGGGTAGGTCCCGATCGAACCCGCAGTGACCCCCGCCCCGAATCCTACGACGAGCGCGGATCGGGGCCGGGCCGCATTCATCATCGAAATATGCCCGAGCATCCGCTGAAGCTGCATGTCGTTTGTCGTGGTCGACGCCTCGACCTTGCCATTCACGTGGAAGGCCCTGGCGCCATCCGGGTTTTCCGACACAGCCACGGAGGCATTCATTCCCTCCCCCGAATAGATGACCTTGAGGTCGCGGTTTACCGCCGAATAGCGGCCGGTGGCAAGCAGGGTCGGCGGAACGGCGGGCAGAAGCCATCCCAACACGGCCGCGACAAGCACACCGGCCGCGGCCAGCCGCGTGACTGCCGCCCGCCTGCCGGCGGTTTCGACGCCCGTTCGGAACGAAATTGACGGCGCCAGGGCGATCAGGCCCGCGAGGGCGGCGATCGCGATCATCAGCTGCTGGGCGCCGCGGGTGCCGATTCCCGGGATGACGACCAGGCTGAACGCAAGAGATCCCGCAATCGCGCCGAATGTATTGGCCGCATAGACCTTTCCGACGAGTTTCGCGGGATCCCCGCCGTCCGCCGCTGCCGCCAGAGCCAGTGGAAAACTTGCGCCCCAAAGGATGGCCGCCGGCAGTATCGAAAGAGTGCACCACCCGAGTTCGAGCGCCATCCTCCGCCACGGCGCGGCGACGATGGCATGACTGACCGGCCAGAACGGCAGCCACCGCGTCATCACAAATGCTCCCCAGGCGATGGCGACTGCCAGCAGGATCTGGCACCATCCCAGCCCTTCCCGCGGATTCATCTTTCCCCGCGCCAGAGCGGCCCCGCCGCTGCTTCCGAGGCCGAGACCCGCAAGAAATACGGCCAGGATCAGTGAAAAAGTGTAGACCGTGCCTCCGAAATTCAGGGCCATCAAACGGGTCCAGACGACTTCCGCACCCAATGCGCACAATCCCGACAGGGCTATCGATGCATGAACTGCCAGCACCCCTGGAATCGGAACCGCGCGCGCGGGCGTTTCCATGCGGGCCGCGGGCACGGACGGCAAGTTTCCCGCCAGCAGCGCTGCGATCAAAGCCACTCCCAGGTTGATCGCCACGGCCGCATGGGTCGCCGTCTCCATGTCGTAAACCCGCAGGAGGTAGAAGCCGGCCAGAAGGCAGCCGATCACCGCTCCGACGGTGTTCCCCGCATAGAGGAAACCGACCCAGGAAACACCCTTCGGGCCGGTGTCTATCCAGCGTGCGATGACCGGCAGGGTGGCGCCCATCAATAGGGTGGGTGGGAGCAGGCACGCCGCGCAGACGGCTTCCCGCGCCATCACCCCGGCGAATCCGTGGCCGAAATATTCCAGGTAGAAGCGCCCGGCCCACGGAATCGCCCAAAGCACAAAAAGTCCGCAGAGACCGATCCCCAGCTCCAGCCTGGCATAGGAGATGAGCGGATGCCGGTTCAGGCCGAAATAGCGCGGCAGCACGAGAGATCCCAGGCACATTCCCCCCATGTAGGTTCCCAGCAGCACCCCGATGGAAATTGCGGTGGACCCGACTACAAATTCCAGGAGCTGGAGCCACACGATCTCATAGATTAATGCGGCACAACCACTTCCTACGAAAAGCGCCAACAATAGCAGGCGGACGGGGGTGGGGCGCGACCAGGCAGACACGGAACTGGTTTTATCGCTTCCGCCCGCTGCCGATTCAAGGTGAAATTGAAGACGGACCCGCGCGTGAGTCCGGCGTCTTCCGTTGGGAGGAGTGGCAGGTCTTTCCCGAGAGCGCCGCCCTGGGGGGGCAGAATAACCGAGCCCAAGTTTGCGAAATTGACACCTGCTGTGTACGATTCCGCGCTGCAATTTCACGCCAGCTCATCCAGTTGGGCGACGAGTAGTTTGTGGCATGAGGCTGGCACTGCGGCCGATGCACCTCCTCTTCAGGAAGCGCGCTTGGCAGTCCGTACTACCGACTTTCCCCAATGATCCAGCAGCAACCCGACCCACTTGCAGACAGCTCCCCTTCTGCGCCTCCCTTCGACGAGGACGCCTGGGAGGACCTGCTCAATTACATCGAGGAAAAGCGCGTCATCCCCATCGTCGGTCCCGAACTTTTGACGGTGGAGACCGACGCGGGACCGCGCCTTCTCTATTCCTGGCTCGCCGAGAAGCTCGCGTCGCGCCTCGGTGTGGATCCGGCGCCGCTGCCCCAGCCGCTGACCCTCAACGATGTCGTCTGCGCTTACCTGACAAGCCACGGCCGGCGCGAGGAAGCCTACACCCGCCTCCGAAGCATCATGCGCGAAGCCAGCTTCGCCCCGCCCCTGCCGCTGCGCCAGCTCGCGGAAATCACCGATTTCAACCTCTACGTCACGATGACCTTTGATCCGCTGCTCGAGCAGGCGGTCAATCAGGTCCGGTTCGGCGGCGCCGCCAACACCGAGGTGCTTGCCTACGCCCCGAACCGTGTCGCCGACCTGCCGGTCGACCGCGACGATCTCAATCGCCCGGTGGTCTACCATCTGCTTGGCCGCCTGTCCGCCTCGCCCACCTATGTGATCTCGGACGAGGACACGCTCGAGTTCGTCTGCGCCCTGCAAAGCGAGCATCTGACGCCTGAAAAGCTCTTCCATGCATTGGAGCACAGCCACCTGCTTGTCATCGGAAGCGATTTTTCAAACTGGCTCGCGCGCCTTTTCCTGCGGATGACCAAGCGCCGCCGCCTTTCCGACCCGCGCGACGTGGGTGAGATC
>Ga0265313_10004549_pt1 | contig 10576 bp, 9 predicted proteins | sample 4123metaG_FD_203122 | JGI IMG/M metagenome (GOLD analysis project Ga0265313, IMG submission 203122) | Rhizosphere microbial communities from Carex aquatilis grown in University of Washington, Seatle, WA, United States - 4-1-23 metaG | ecosystem: Host-associated > Plants > Roots > Rhizosphere >...
ATCCGAACCGCATCGGGATCCTCGGTTTCTCGGCGGGGGGCGTGGTGGTGACGATGGTTGCATTCGACAAGGGCGACGGCGACCCCAAGGCGGCCGATCCCATCGACCGGACCAACGGCCGCCCTGACTTCGAGATGATGGTGTACCCCGGGAAGGACCTGATTCCGGCGGTTGTCCCGGCCGACACGCGGCCGGCCTTCCTCATCGCGGCGAATGACGACGAGTATGGATGCGACGCGGCGGCACTGGCGCTTTTCGAGAAGTTCAGGGAGGCCAAGGTGTCGGTCGAGGCCCACTTCATCGCCCAGGGCAAGCATGCGTTCAACATGGGCGAGCGCTCGCCCTTCAAGGCGATTAACCACTGGCCGGACCGGATGGCGGACTGGCTGGGGGACCGGGGATACCTTCGCAACGGCGTCTCGAATCCCTAGGAGGCGCCCTCCAATTGGGCGGGTTGAAGCCGGTTCACGAGAACAGGCGAAGTGCGGCGACAAGCGTTCGGTGCAGATGCCGTTTTCGCTCGGGCGACACGTGGCCCACAACCGCCGATATTGCAGCCTTCTTGACCACGGGGAAGAGGAGGCAATCGAAGACCGTTCGGTGATCTAGGCCATCTGCTTCGTCGAGGAGGACCTCGCCCGGGCGAATCTCCTGCGCAGGCCTTCGCGTGGATCCATAGATCACGTTGACTCGGTCGATCCGGGGCGACGAAGCAACCTCAACAGGGGAGAGGACAATGGCGGGATGTTCGTCCCTGTCGGCGGCCTTGATCCGGACCTTGACGATGTCCCATTGACGCATCGGGTTCATCGTTCGAGGGGCTTTGGGTCGATGGGAAGTGAATTGAGGTATTCAGCGCGTTCTTCGCTGACGGCGAAATGGCCTTCGGGGTAATGCGGTATCGGCTCCGGAAGGGTCGCCTCGACCAGCTGCAGCATCCGTTGGCCTCGTCGGATGAAGATCGGATGTTTCTTCAGTGCCAGGTCAGCCAGCGGGCCGAGCCGGGCCTTGGCCTCTGTAACGGAATAGGTCCTCATTTCGGTCCAAGTAGAGTCCGATAAACGGTCTTTGTCAAACATGACCTATGCCATTGAAGATAAACGCGCTTAAGCTGTAGGTGATCGCGCGCTGTATTCGCGCACGCCCTGCCATGTGGGCACCTGGCCGCGTTCAATCCTGGCGGCGAATTCGAAGGTGATTCATCTCTACAAGGCCGCCGAGGGACGGATGTCCGCGCAGCAGTGCCGGGGAGAGCCCAGAGTCACGGCGAAAGCGACACCCACTTGTAGGGATGGTGGTCCAGGAGCGTGGAGTTCCAACCCCTCACCGATGGCCGCAGCAGGAAGACATGCATGTAATGGTAGATGGGGATGATCGGGGCCTCAGTGAGGAGGAGGCGCTCGGCCTTCGCGTAGAGGGCGTAGCGCGCGGCCCGGTCTGCCGTCCGGTCGGCCGCAAACAGGAGGCTGTCGTAATCGGGGTTGGACCAGCCGGTGAAGTTGTTGCTGCTGTCGCTGCGCCAGATCTCAAGGAACGCCGAGGGGTCCGCATAGTCGGCGATCCAGGCGGACCGCAGGAGGTCGTAGTTCCCGGTGCTGCGGGCCTCCTCGGTGCTCTTGAAGTCCTCGTTCACGAGCCTCGCCTTGACCCCGAGGTCGCGGCGCCACATCTCCTGGACCGCCTCGGCGACCGTGCGGTGGCTCTCCGAGGTGTTGTAGAGAAGGTCGAACACGGGAAGACCTGCGCCGCCCGCGTGGCCGGCCTGCGCGAGGAGCCGGCGGGCCTCCTCGAGCTGGCGCTGCTGAACGGGCTCGGGAGCATAGCCCCCGAGCCCCGGGGGCGTGAACGCCGCCGCCGGCATCTGGCCGCCCCTGAGGATCCTCTCGACAATCGCCGGCCGGTCGATTGCAAGCGCGAGGGCGAGGCGGACGCGGGCGTCATTGAGGACGGGCCGGCGGACATTGACCCGGAGGAAGAAGGTCCCGAGGAGGGGATCGGCCCTCAGGAGCTGGGGGGACTCCTTGGCGAAGGTGTCGATCTTCCCGGGCGGAAGGGTCTCCGTCACGTGGAGCTGGCCCGCGCGGAACGCCCGCTCCTCGGCGTCGATCGAGTCGAAGGTGTGGAAGTGGATCTCGCGAAGCGCGACGCGGGCTGCGTCCCAGTAGGTCGCCGACTTGGCGACCACGATCTCCTGGCCCCGGTGCCAGGAGGCGAGGGTGAAGGGGCCGTTGCCGACCCACCTTCCCGGCTCCGCCCACGGGTTGCCGCGCGCGGCGACGCCGCCGAACTTGGCCACCGTGGGGATGGGGACGGGCATCCAGGCGGGGCCGCTTAGGAGCGAGAGGAACCACGGCGCCGGATGCTCGAGCAGGACCGTCAGCGTGCGGCCGTCCTTGGCCCGCAGGCCGACCTGCAGGAAGCCCGCATCGCCCCTGTTGAACGCCTCGGCGCCCTGGATCAGGTAGAGCTGGCTCGCGTTCGCGGCCCCGAGCGAGGGCGTGAGGATGCGGCGCCACGACTCAATGAAATCCTGCGCCGTCACGGGCTCGCCGTTGGACCACCGGGCGTTCTCCCGGAGATGGAAGGTGTAGGTCAAGCCGTCGGGGGAGACGTCCCAGCGCTCGGCGACCCCCGGCACCGGGTGCAGGTCGACCGGATCCTCGGCGACGAGGCCTTCAAGGAGCGCAGACAGGACCGTGTAATAGGAGGTCTCCGTCGCCATGTGCGGGTCCAGGTCCGCGAGGTCGGGCCCAATCCCGCGGTGGAGCACCTGGTCCCTGTCGCCGGTGGCGACGTTGGTCCCGCGCGAGCACCCGACGAGCGCGACGCCGGCGGCGAGCGCGGCGGCGAGCGCGGCGGCCCCCAGCTTCATAGTCGTTCGATCAGCGCCACTGCGTGGGCCGCTATCGCCAGGCCCCGGCCCAGGTCGCCAATGCCCTCGTTTGTCGTCGCCTTGATGCCCACGGAGTTCGTGGGGATCCCGGTCGATGCGGAGAGCGCGGTCTTCATATCTGCGATCCGCGACGAAATCCGCGGCCTCTCGGCGATCACCGTCGCGTCCAGGTTTAACGGCTTCCAGCCGTTCTCGCGGAGCACCTGGACCACGCGCCGCAGCAGGACCTGGGAATCTACCCCCTGCCAGGTCGGGTCGGTGTCCGGGAAGAAGTTCCCGATGTCCGGGAGCCCGGCCGCTCCGAGGAAGGCGTCGCAGATGGCGTGGGTGACACAGTCCGCGTCGCTGTGGCCGTCCAGGCCGAACTCCGATTCAAACCGGACACCCCCGAGCACCAGGGGCCTGCCGGCGACGGTGCGGTGGATGTCGTACCCATGGCCGACTCGAAAGGACATGGCGGAATCCTATCCACTCACGAAGCGGGAGCCAACAGCAATTCAAGGCAGGCGAGGTCGCCAGGTGAGGTGAGCTTCTGGTTGGGATGCTCGTTCTCAAGAAGCGCCACCGGATGGCCGAGAAGCTCGACTGCCGCGGCGTCGTCGGTGACCCGGACGCCGAGGCGTGCGACCCGGGCGTAGGCGCGGGTGATCAGGTCCGTGGCGAAGACCTGCGGGGTCTCCATCGCCCAGAGCCGCGAGCGGTCGACCGTGCGCAGGCGCCCGTTGCCGCGGTGCTCCTTGATCGTGTCGGTCACCCGGTGCGCGAGGACGACCGCATCCTCGCGCCTGACGATCTTGTTGAGCGCGACGAGCTGCTCGGGAAGGATGAGCGGGCGCGCGCAGTCGTGGATGAAGACGTAGTCGATGTCGCCGGGGAGCGCCGCCAGCGCCGCCGCCACGGAATCCTGGCGCTCCCGGCCGCCGCGCACCAGCAGGGACGGCGTCGGCGCAAAGGCCGAAAGGGCCGTCATCTGGGAGCGGTCGCGGTACACCACGACGTAGAAGTCGGCCACTCCGCTGGCGGCGAATGCGGCCGCGGAGTGGGCGAAGACCGGCCGGCCGGCGAGCGGGGCCAGCACCTTGTCGGGCACGGCGCCCGCCATGCGTTTTCCGGCGCCGGCCGCCAGAAGAATGACTGCTGTTCGCGACATAAGCTTCTTATATGTTGTCTCGGGAAGGGTAAGCCTGCGCCTTTTGGGGCCGAGTGCGACACGGAAAATCATGGCGCATGGAGATAATTTGACAAGGATCCCTGTAGCCTTGAGCACCCACAACCTTCAGGCACCTGCCAAGATAAACCTCTTCCTCGCGGTGACGGGGCGCAGGCCGGACGGCTTTCACGACCTCCTATCCGTGGCGGTTCCCCTGGTCTGGGGCGACGCGGTCGGGGTGGAGCCCGGCGGGTCGTCGTTCTCCGTCGACTGCGACAGCCCGGGCGTCCCGACGGACGGAACGAACCTCGTGCTCAAGGCCGCAGAGGCCTTTCGGTCGGCGACCGGCTGGACGGGGGGAGCCCGCTTCTCGATAACGAAGCGGATCCCGTACGGGGCGGGTCTCGGGGGGGCGAGCAGCGACGCGGCAGCGGCGCTTGAGGCCCTCAATGCCGTCGCGGGCCGCCCCCTGGACGCCGCGGGCACGGCGCGGGTCGCCGCGTCCGTCGGCTCGGACTGCGCGCTCTTCCTGGCGAAGGGCCCCGTGGTCATGCGCGGAAGGGGGGAGCGGGTCGAGGCGCTTCCCAAGGAGCCCTACGGGCGCATCCGGGGCATGAGGGCCCTCGTCTTCAAGCCGGGCTTCGCGGTACCCACGCCCTGGGCCTACGCAAGGCTGGCGGCCGGCGCGCCGCGCAGCTACGTCGCGCCCGAGCGGGCCGAGTCGCTGCTCGGGTCGTGGATCCAGACCGCGGGGGCGCCCCCATGGGACCTCTACTTCAATTCCTTCGAGCGGCCCGTGTTCGCCAAGTTCGGGGCGCTTCCCATCGTCCTCGACCGGCTCAGGGACCGCTTCGGGATCGAGGCCAGGATGACCGGCAGCGGCAGCGCGTGCTTCGCACTTCTCAACGAGAACACCGACGCCGGACCGGTCACGGCCGCCGTGCGCGAGGCCTGGGGGGCGTCGGCGTTTGTGGTGGAGACCCGCGTCGCCTGACGGGCCTCCGCACGCGCGGCCCCGCGCGAGAATACGCGGTGAATCGCATTGACCGATTCGCCTCCGAGGCACGATATCGGTCAAAGCCTACGGAACCCCTTCCAGACGGCGACTTTCCATGGCGACGGACTCAAGCCCAAAGCAGGAAATCGTGGTGCAAGGCATCTCGGCCTCGCAGGGCATAGCCTATGGCCAGATTTTCGTGTACCTGCAGAGCGAGGTGGAGATCCCGTCCTACCAGGTCGACCCCGACAAACGAATCGACGAGATCGCGAGGTTCGACAAGGCGCTGCTCGTGACCCGCCAGCAGATCTCGAAGATCCAGAACGAGGTCGAGAAGAACCTGGGCAAGAACGAGGCCCTCATCTTCGACGCCCACCTGCTCGTCCTCGAGGACCAGGCCCTGATCTCCGAGACGATCCGCGAGTTCGAGACCACCGGCCGCAACATCGAGACCTGCTTTGGCAACGTGTCGAAGAAGTACATTGCGGCCTTCTCCGAGATTGACGACGAGTACCTGCGCGAACGCGCCGGCGACATCCGCGACGTGGCGCAGCGGGTGCTGCAGAACCTCCTCGGCCAGGCCGAGACCAGCATCAGCCGCCTCGTCGAGCGGCGCATCGTCGTCGCGAACGACCTGTCCCCGTCGGATTCCGCGGGCATCGACCGGGGGTCCGGCCTGGCGATTGTCACCGACTCGGGCAGCAGGACGAGCCACGCCGTGATCGTGGCCCGCTCGATGCAGATCCCCGCGGTGGTCGGCGTGCGCGACCTGACGAAGCGGGTGAGGACCGGGGACTGGGCGCTCGTGGACGGGTACGACGGGCTCGTCATCCTGAACCCCTCCGAGCAGACGCTCTTCCGGTATGGGAAGATTCAGTCCCAGAAGAAGTCGTTCGAGAGCCGCCTGCTCGCGGCGAACCGGCAGAAGGCCGTCACGCTCGACGGCGCGAGCGTGACGCTCATGGCCAACATCGAGAAGGTGGAGGAAATCGAGCAGGTGAAGCAGTTCTTCGCCGAGGGCGTCGGCCTCTTCCGCACGGAGTACCTGTTCCTGAACACCTCCCGCATTCCGAGCGAGCAGGAGCAGTTCCTGGCGTACAAGGCGGTTGTCGAGGGGGTGGCGCCGTACCCGGTGATCATCCGCACCCTCGACTTGGGCGGCGACAAGCCGATGGCGTCGGACCCGGACCTCTTCCCAAAGGAGAACAACCCCTTCATGGGCTACCGCGCGATCCGCTTCTGCCTGGACAACCAGCAGCTGTTCAAGGACCAGCTCAGGGCCGTGCTGCTCGCGAGCCACCTCGGCAAGGTGAAGCTGATGTACCCCATGATCAGCGGCGCCGACGAGATGGCACGGGCGAACCAGATGCTTGACGAGTGCAAGCAGGAGCTGCGCGCGAGGGGGCAGCCCTTCGACGACGCCCTCGAGGTCGGGGCGATGATCGAGATCCCGAGCGCGGCCGCGACCATCGACCTGCTCGAGAAGCAGTCCGACTTCTTCAGCGTCGGGACGAACGACCTGATCCAGTACATGCTGGCGATCGACCGGGGCAATGACCGGATCGCGCACCTTTACGAACCGGCGCACCCTGCGGTCCTGCGCACGCTCCGGCGCATCGTCGAGGACGCGCACCGCCTGAGCGTGCCGGTGAGCGTGTGCGGCGAGATGGCCGGCGACCCGATCTATGCGCCGCTTCTCCTCGGGCTCGGCGTCGACTCACTCAGCATGGCGCCCCCGTCCATCCCGGCGGTGAAGTTCCTGGTGCGGGCGATGACGATGGCGGACGCCCGAGCCCTGGCGGCCGACGTGCTTGCCATGACTTCGTCCAAGGAGATCTTCGCCGCGTGCCAGGGGTTCGCCCAGAAGCGGGTGCCGCTCGACTAGGGGGCGACCCTAGGCCTTCGCGCCGGTGGCCAGGAGCGTCTCGAAGTGGGGCTCCACCGCCTCCTTCGCCACGGGCGTGACTTCGATCTTGGTGAACTTCGCCTTCTTCAGGAACTGCTCGAGCGCGGTCTCCTTGAATCCGAGCCAAACGTCCGCATAGAGCTCGCGCGCCTTCTCGAAGTCGTGCTCGGCCAGCTCGAGGATGAGCAGCTGGCCGCCCGGCCTGAGGATTCGGAACGCCTCGTCCACCGCCTTCTGCGGGTGCCTCGCGTGGTGGAGGGCCTGGCTCAGGATCGCTAGGTCGACCGATCCGTCGGCCAGGGGCACCTGCTCGATGTCGCCGAGCTTGTAGGTCAGGTTCGTGAGGTCGTTCTTGCGCGCAAGCTCGGTGCCCACCTCGACCATTCGGGGCGAATTGTCGATGCACCAGACCTGCTTCGCATTGCGCGCCAGGAGCTGCGAGATCAACCCCTCGCCTGCGCCCAGGTCCGCGACGACGACCTGGGGCACGAGCCTGAGCGCCAGCCGGCCGATCGCCTCCCAGGAGCGGCCGGGGCAGTGGTTGCGGCCCAGGCGCCCGGCGATCATGTTGAAGTACTGCTCCGAGACCCGGCGCCGCTTGACGAGAACCCGCTCCAGGTGCCGGCCGTCCTCCTCGATCACCTCGAGGCCGGAGACGCTGTTCACCGCGGCCCGCAGGAGCGCGAGCTGCTCGGGCGGAAGGTTGGGCCGGAGCGAGTAGAAGGCCTTCTTGCCGTCGCGCCGGTCGGCCACGAGGCTCGCCTGGCGAAGGAGCGCCAGCTGCGAGGAGATCCGCGACTGGCCCATCCCGAGGATCTCCTGGAGCTCGGCGACCGACAGCTCCTCCTGCATCACGAGCGCGATCAGGCGCAGCCGCGTGGGGTCCGACAGGATCTTGAGGGTGTCCCAGGAGGTGTTCACGGCGCTGGAAAAGGGTGCGGGTTTTGCGCGCCAAGGCAACGCCTTAGCCCGGCCGGCCGGCCGGCCCCGCTAGGCGTAACGCGCGATGCTGACGATCGAGTAGGTGTCCTCGGTGGCACCGGTCTTGACCTTCACGGAGTCGCCGGCCTTCTTGCCCATGAGGGCGATGCCGAGCGGCGTCTTGTAGGAGATGACGTGGCGCTCGGGGTCGCTGTCCCAGACGCCGAGGATCGTGTAGCGGGCGGCGGCGCCGTCCCTGATGCGCACCTCGACGACCGTGCCGACGCTCACCTGGTCGACCGTGGCGTCCTTGAAGTCCGTGATCCGCGCCCGCGCAAGCTCGCGCTCGAGCTGCCGCTTCTGCGCCATCAGGACCTGCTGGTCCTGCTTCGCCATCTTGTACTCGGCGTTCTCGCGGAGGTCGCCATGCTCGCGGGCCGCGGCGATCGCCTTGGAGTTCTCCGGGATCCGCTTCGAGACAATGACCTCGTACTCCTCGCGCTTGCGCTCGAAGCTCTCGCGGGAGACGAGCAGTTGCTCCTCCTTGCCGTCGGCGTCGGCGGCCACGAGGGACTGGATGTTTGGGAAGATCTTGATGAAGCGGGCGAGGAGCGACTTCTTGGTCAGCTCCTCGAAGCCCTGGTTCAGGAGCAGGGTGTTCGCCAGGTCGCGCGCCGTCTCGGGGTCGGCGGTCGCCAGCAGGTCGGCGATCAGCTCGATGTCGTCGCTCAGGATGTCGCCGAGCGGGATCCGCCGGGCGCTCGCCGCCTGGAGGGCCTCGTAATCAATCGCGAAGAAGATGGCGCTCAGCAGGCGCGGCGTGATCAGGTCGTTCAGGAGCTTGGCGAACTTCTTGGAGTGCCTGTTCTTGACGATCCAGAGCAGGACGGGCGCCCGGAGGTTCTGCTCGGTCTGCCAACGCTTGAGCGTGGAGGCGAGATCCTCGGAGTAGCCGTTCTCCACGAGGAAGTTGATGCACTCCGTCGTGAACTTGCCCTGTGAGACCTTCAACAGGCTGAACACGATGTCGCGGCACTCGATCGGGTGGGTCTCCTTGATCAGCTCGAGGTATTGGCTCTGGAACTGGACGGGAATCCTCTCGGAGATCGCCGCGAGGTCGCGCAGATTGGCGACAAGGGACGCCTGCGAGGGCTCGAAGGTGGTGGGATCGACGCCGGCCACCTTGGCGATCCGGTCGCGGACGGCGGCGCCGTACAGGCGCTCGGCAGCGTCCAGCTGGTTGCTGTCCTTCACCGCATCGGCGACGCCCTTGAGGACGTCGGCCATGTTCGCCTGCACGGCCTTGTGGGCCGCGGCCGAGGCATAATCCTCCGCAAGTGATATGCGTCGGCGCGCCGACCGGGTGGAGGTGAACTGGTCGAAGATCTCGTCCTCGGCCGAAACCGGCGTCTCGCGCAGAACGTAGCACTCGGTCTTCTTCTCGGGAACCGAAACCCGCGGGTCTTTGGCTACGGCCTTGCGCGCGTCGGCCCACCATTTCTTGAATTTCTCCTCGCCGATCACCTGGGAGAGCGTGATCTCTAGGTCGATGGCGGTGGTGGCCTTGTTGGGATAGGACTCCAGGGCCTCGACAATCAGCTGTGCCGGATTGTCCGCGATGAGTTCCAGGATCTTCTTCGGCTCGGTCTCCTTGCGCACCAGAAGGTGGTTCTCCGGAAGGACTTCCATCGTGTTGATGCAGAATGCCGGGTCCATCGCGTGGGACTTCTTGCCCTTGAAGTCGATGACCAGCCGGTGGGTCGCGTCGTCGTAGCTCTTGATTTGGCCGAACCCCCAGCTCCGGTGGATCACGTAAGCTCCGGATTTCATGGACTCAAGTTTGGACTTGGAGGCCTTGAGCGATGGATTTTTGGCTAGGAGCGCGGAAACGGCTTCGGAATTCATAGTTGCGCAAATGAACGCGTGAACCGGAGATTAGAAGGCATAGAGGCGAACCTTGTCAAACTGAGTCTCCAAAGGGCGGCGCGATGCCCGTCGGGGAAACCGGGTCGTCGTCGTGACGTTGACGCACGTTTGCGACTGACTCGGCCAGCGGGAAGAGGATCCGCCCGGCGCCAGGGCGGCTACACGGCGGGTGCTGCGCCCTTACGCAGGACGACGATCGACTGTAGGCCCCTGCCGAACAGCCAGTCGGCCCAGGGCGGGTACAGCCCGATCCGGGTCTGGCTCGAGACCACGGCAAGACCCGCCCTCGCATAGCCCGCCGTCCACTGCTCCAGGCTCCAGTAGTTGTACGGGAGGGCGACGCCGAACCGCGCGTTGCCCACCCAGTCCATCAGGCGCAGCGTGGCGCCCGCCAGGAATCCATCCCGGTTGTGGTCCTTGATGATCACGAGGCCGCGGGCCACGCGGGCGGCCTCGTTCAGCAGCACCTGGGGATCGCGGGTGTGGTGCAGCACGTCGACGAAGAGCACGACGTCATGCGAGTTGGCGGGGTACGGGATGGTCGTTCCGTCGAACCCGACGACCGGAATGGAGGTGCGCTCCCTGACCAGGACGTCGATGCCCGTGACGGTCAGGCCGGCCTTCGCCTCCCGGATGGCCGAGGCGAGGCTGCCGTCGCCCGTGCCCACGTCGAGGACGGTCGATCCCGGCGGAATCAGCGACGAGAGGCGCTCGGCAAGGATGCGCCTTCGTCGCGGGATGATCCCACGGGAATGCAGGTCGGCGATCAGCATGGCGGGGCGC
>Ga0265313_10004550_pt1 | contig 10576 bp, 9 predicted proteins | sample 4123metaG_FD_203122 | JGI IMG/M metagenome (GOLD analysis project Ga0265313, IMG submission 203122) | Rhizosphere microbial communities from Carex aquatilis grown in University of Washington, Seatle, WA, United States - 4-1-23 metaG | ecosystem: Host-associated > Plants > Roots > Rhizosphere >...
TGCAGCAATGTCTTTTCAGCTGCGCAACAGCCTTCTCATTCCGCGCAGCTTTGTGGAGCTTGTGCCTGTCATTGACGCCAACGCAGTCGAAAAAGTGCTCCTGTCATATTATGGTGCCCTCGCTGAAGAACTAGCTGCTTTCGAGCGGTGCGGGTATACTTGCGAATTTGAATCAACGAATTCGCCTGAGTACCACACATATCTCGATGCATGCAGCAGCCTGATGGAATCCCGCGAGCGGCGGGAGTGGAGCGAACCATTCGTCATTTTTGTCTACTCCATGAGCAGGACAACCTCACCTCAGGCAACACTGACTACGCGGCTTCTCTCCGCTTCGATCAAGCTGACTGAAGCCCGTAAATCGAGCCAGAGTGCCAGCTTAGATGAGTTGCTCGGCAATATACATGGCACTTCCTCAAGACGACGTGCGCAATCTGACAGTCAGGCGGCAGCACGTGCCGAATCTGAAGCTTACAGCCGTTACCTGCAAGCTCAAAAGTCTTGGGCTGAGTTCTTCATCGGCACCGAAGGACTGGCTCAAAAGTATGCAGAAGTCTTGCTCTGCGTGATTTCGACGCTGGAGGCGAAACGGCAGTACGATCTGGCGATAATGACTGATTGGGCAGCGATCTGCGCGGCAGGTGACAAGTACTCGCAAGCGCAGCAACGCGAGCAGGCAGCCAAGGAAGCCTTCATTCGCTTTTGGGAAACATCTGCCGGAAAAGAGCAACTAGAGCGGCGCCGTGCAGCCATTGCCTATCTGTTTGAGGAAGCAGCGCAGAGCAGCGCCGATCAAACGCATCTCAATGATTGATCTCCGCACAGGAAAGACATTGCCAGGGCAAGGCAATGTCTTTCCCATTCTGACCTTCCCCATTCTTAAGCTTGTACCACAGCAACTATATAGATGAATAGAATCGGCACGAACAAAATAACGGGACAGGACACTGAGCATTTTGCCACCACTGCATATTCGATGGTGGCATACATATTTGTCTCTTTATTTAATTCTGTTCTGTTTGCGCAGTTCGCACCAGAATTCCAGCAACGGCCGCAAGGTTAGCGCACTCCTTTGTATCAAGAAGTTTCATCCCGAGGGCACCCGCTTTTTTTGCCGATCCCTGTTGCCTTAAAAGATGGCATGTTGCATTTTACCCGTGATCAGGAAATACCATCGCCGCCAAGGTTTGATTAGCAGAGTTTTTCATGTTCGAGTCTGTAGCGCAGCTGCAGATACTTCCTGTGATGCAGTGAATGCCAACATAATCAGACCGCATTTAGAAACGAGGGTATCGATGAGCAAATTCGTCAGTCTGCGTTCCATCTGCACTTTGGCAATGGTGTCTGTCCTTCTACTGGTAAGTGCTTGCGCCGGCAGTGGAGCCCACAAGTCGTCTCCTCCTTCGGGAAGCAGCCAGGGTTTCATCTTCAAGAGCGTCGCCGAATGCATGAAAGCGGGCTCCTCGGAAGCTGACTGCTCAAAGGCCTTCCAGGGGGCGGTGAAAGAAGCGAATGCAACAACACCGTCCTTTCCCAACGCCGACGACTGTGCCCGCAAGTGGGGCAAGTGCGAACGTCACGATCGTGACGGACACGATTACTATTTCCCAATGCTGATGGCGTTCATGGTCATCCAAAATGACTACTATTGGCCCCTCTACGGCAACTTCCTATACGCTCAGCCCGTTTTGAGCCTGTACAGCGGCGCTTCTGTGGGCTACTACAGCAGCAGCAGCAGCGTTTATGTCAACCAAACCACAGTCAACGAGGTCAATGACTACTACAATAACAGCACCGGCAAGGTCGAGCAGAGTTCCAATAACGGCGACGTCAATGACGACGTCTATCAGACGTCGGATGACAATGATGGGACTGTCACGTACAACACAAGCGACCTGTCTCAATGCGCAGACTCTGCTTGCGATACAACGGGAGGCGACACGACAGATGGCACTTCGGTGGTAGTGGAAAGCGGAAGCACCCAGGAGGGTGTGACAACGCAATCAGTTCCTTCCATCAACACCGATAATCAGGCAGACACTGTGATTGGCGGCAATTCCGACGAGAGCGGCGGCAATTCCGGCTCGTCTGTCAATTCCGACGAGAGCGGTAGCAGTGGCAGCTATTCAAGCAGTTCAGGCGACAGTTCGTCATCAAGCTCGGATGAAGGCAGTACCAGTAGTAGTGGTAGTAGTGATGACGGCGAGTAGAAGAGCATAATCGTGCTCCTCGGCACAATGGCAGCAAGGTGCGCACCGCCACTTGCAGTGCGTACCTTGACTCAGGCATACCTGAGTGCAGAAAAAACTTCTTGCCAATTTCGTGTGAAAGGATCAGCAATGCCTTTTGCGTCCGATTCCCGTCTTCTGTTCGAGGGCCCACAAAAACATCTGAGTCTCCAGACCAATTGTGAAACAGCTCAGAGCCGACCTGGATCCACAATTGCCGTCATCGACATGCAATCTGCATTCTACGCAAGCCAGGATCGACAGACGATCAACAATGTCCGCCTCGAGATCATGGAAGCCAAACAGCGCGGCTCAGGGATAGTGATTGTCGAGTTCAATAATTGTGGTCAAACCAATCCCACCATTATGGAGCTCCTGGCCGACTACGACGAAACTGGCTGGGATATTGCTCGAAAAGACAAAACTTCAGGTGCATTCTGTATCCTCAAAGCCTGCTGCCAAAAGAGGTTCGATCTAAACAAGGTGCGCGTCATGGGCGTTAATACGCGCGCTTGCGTGAAGGCAACCGCGGTCGCGATCGCGATGATCAGCCGCTCCACCACCGTAGAGGTCGTCCAAGATGCCTGCAACGATGCCGGACTCGGCCACAAAGCCGAAGTGTGGAAGGATTTCTCGTCGCTACCTAACCTGTTTCTTGTTTGACGCTAAAACGCGTACCGACAGTCAGCAGAGCATTATTTCAGCTGCTGACTGCCCTTGCTTTATTCGTTTTAGAACTGACTATATTAATACATATAGTACTCTATCGCCAAAAAAAAAGGGGTTTGGCGTCCTTTCACAAAAGTCTTCGCCAGTGGCTCAAACACTGGTCAAAAGAGCAATTGACTTCAAGCATGGCTGCACACCGGCGCCAATGCTTGAAGTCAAAAGAAGGGCGAATTACATCAAGCCGAGATTACCGCCGATTTTCTTCCCGTCGGTAGAACGTCCTTTGAGAATCTCATCGGCACTGAGCAGCTTGATGTACTGATTGCCGGCCAATTTCTTGAACACGTGATCAGGCAGCTTCATTTCGTAGAGAAAGAAGAGTCGGTGAATAGCCTCATCAGCAGCTTCATCGGAGATCTGCCGCACGTGTTTTAGAAATATATATGCAGCAGAATCCAGGTCAGACTCAAGAAGAACTGGTTCTTCCTGCCCCGGCAATTCCAACCCGCAGAGTTCCTCGCGCATTTCACGCTCGAGGCTGAGCTCTATCAGTTTGTGATCGCGCCCCTCCAGCATCTGCAAAACCTGATCGGCATCTGCATCCGTCACATGAAAACGAGCGTCATTGCCTTTCTCAAAGACGGCGCCGTATTTGTCAGCGAGCAAAAGCATCGCATCTGAGGTAAGTAAGGCAGCCCCGCCCAGGGCCGTATAGGCAGGGTCTCCGCGTGAAATTGATTTGCGGTTGAGGAAACCCACCACAAAACTCTGGTTGGTCGAAGTATTGGTGACTTCTGCCACAAGGTTGGCTACGGAAATACGTGTCATTGACTTTTCCTTGGGATTTTGATTAGCGTTTTATTGAAGGGAAAGCGCCTCAGTTGCGCCATCTCTAAAGTTGAAGACAAGCCATCCCGCACCACTGGTGATGCGGGATGGCTTTAGTCAAGTCCTATGGCAACGGCCAAACTCAGTCGGCGTCGTTGTCCGGGAACAGAGACTCGGGGGCGAAATCACTATGCCGCTTTTCGCTTTTAGCGCCGTTGCTCGGCCGCTTAAAGCCCCTCAGTCCAAACATTCGACCGAAGAGGAAGGAGGAAAGACAGAGAAGCAAAAGCGATACGCCGCAAAGCAAGCCTGAGTCGAGGAGTTGTTTCACTGCTTTCCTTCTTTCACTGGTCTTGGCACGATCCGCTCCAATTCCCGCTCCAATTGTGCCAGTTCGCCGACATTGAGATTGAGTTCCTCACCTTGCGGCGCAAAGATGATACGGTCCAGTTTGGCCAGCGCACTGCGGATGTCATTGAGCCTTTCATCGCCATCATTAACGATTTCAATCTCGCGCAATGTTGCAGGTTCTCGTGTCAACCACCCACGCAAGATGGCCGCGATTTGCGCATAGTCCTGACGTGAAAAACCTTCCGCTTTGCCGCGCTCGAAGACGTGATCGAGCTGGCGCCAGGCCACTTCATTTAGAGAAACCGGGCGTTTGCGATTTACTATGGCTTTGATTGTCGGTACGGCAAAGAGGAGAATGGCAAGACCAGACAAAAGACCGCCCAGGCCGAGCAATACATTGGCCAACCAGGTTCCACCGCTTTCCTGCCGGTCGATATCACCTTCCAGTGGCGCATCGCCCTGGTCGAGTGTGCGCGTAGTCGTGATCATCAGGGGTGGAGTGGTCAGCCGTTTCCAGGCCGGATCATTCTGCACCACCTCGGTGGCATAGAGCAAGTCCGCAGATACGTAGAGGATCGGCTCAGTGCTGAAGCTGCGCACGCGCAACTGTATGTGGTGCAAAATGCGACCGTTGATTGCGGTTGTTTCCAAGACAGGAGTAGCGGCCAGCTCAAAGTCGGAGTCGTTGCCGAAGACCAGAACTTTGTCTCTGATCAAATTGTCAACGTTGATTTGCACTTCCGGTGCCGTGAGCAAATAGACATCGACAACGATCACATCGCCGATGCGATAGGTGCCGTGGCGATCGGAGCGGACGGAGATCTGCACTTTGCCGAATTCGCATGTTTTGCTGACCGGATTTTCAGGCTGTGGAATCGGCGTCGCGGTTGGAGTCGGCGCAGGTGTGTAGTAGTCGCCTTCGCCGTATGGTCCGGAAGGTCCATAGCCGCCGTAAGGATAGCTGCCTGAACCATAACCGGAATAGTCGTAGGTGGGCGTGGCCTCAATTCCGCCGATGGCACCTTGCAGGGGCTTGCCGCACAAATCGACGGTACTGCTTTGTGCCGATGCTATTGCCGAGCTTACCGCCAGCGTTATGGTCAGCAAGAGAGCAAGAGACCAGGCGATTGTTCTTTTCATTGTTTTCTCCTTTCGCCTTATCGATATATCCAGAAGAGCTCGCGGATTCCTCTGCGGGCGGCTTCTGAATTTTCAGTCGAGAAAGCTGTGTAGTGAATCTGCGCCTCATCGAAGAAGTCGGCCAGAGACCGCTGCAAAAGCTCGAAATTGTGGCGATATTGCCGGCGGTTTTTGTCGCTCAGCCAGATCGTCTGAGTTATTCCGGTGCTGATGTCTTGTAGTGTGTAGAAGCCGAATCCGGAAGGCAGTTCTCGTTCGCGGATGTCTTGGACTCCCAGGCAAACAACATAGTGCGTGCGCGCCGCTCTTTTGAGAGCTGCTTTATCGGCATCCGACAGATTGAGAAAGTCAGAGACGATAAATACCAGTGAACGTGACTTGGGCAGGCGCTTTAGAGCGTCGGTCAGATTGTTCACACTGCGTGCGGAGCGCGACCGCTTTGAGAGAACGGCGGGATCCGCATGTGGTCTTGTTCTGCCTAAGGAGGCCAGTCCACGACGAAGCGTTGGCGGTTCTGCCTCATTTTCTATAGGAGCACCACATTCAATCACATTTTGCAGTACATCACGAAGCACGCTTTTGGCAGGGCGAGGGCTGACCAGATGAAGCTGCTCAGGATCCGGATAGGCAATCAAACCGACGAGATCGTGGGTCTTTTCGGCCGACACCAGGATGGACGCAGAAAGTCGAGCCACGAATTGCCGCTTGGTCACCTCGGTTGTGCCAAAGCTCATGGTTGGTCCCAGATCGGCGACTATCACGACATTGATGTCGCGCGGTTCGTGATAGAGCCTCAAAACCAGCTGTTCCATATTGGTCTGAGCGCTGGCTACCCAGTCGATATTGTTGATTTCGTCACCGGGCTCCCAGTTTTGGTGGGTGGCGAAGTCTGGAATGGTCGGCCCGCGCCGGCGGCTTTTGCGTTCGCCGGCACCTGGAAATGGCTGATTCGACCTCCAGCTGATGTACATAGGCGTCGAGTCCACCCAGGCGAGAGCGTCGTGGATGGCCTCTTGTGTTTCCCTTTTCATCACATTTGTCCTTGCATATAGTCGTAGAGAAGACAAGAACAGGCGCAATGCACCTGCTTGGAAAGGCAATCGCGGCGGCACTCTCACCTTGGGCTTTTTGTTGTCTTAAGCGTGAAGCAGCATCCGTTTTACTTACGAACGCTGCTTCATGCTTGTTTCAATGCGTGCCGAGCTATGCCACCTCGATCAGGGGCACCCCAACTTCTGCATCCAGAATCGTGGCGATCAGGTCTGAGATCGTCGTGTCATCAGGCTGCGGAACATAGTTGAGGATGATGCGATGGCGGAAGCAATCTGGAATGACAGCTTTCACGTCATCCACCGTCACATAGCGGCGCCCGCTCACGAATGCCAGAGCGGCTGCCGTGTGCAACACCGAGATGCCGGCGCGCGGTGAGACGCCATAGCGAATCTCGCCGGCGAAGTGAGAGTGCGCGCGCAGGTCGAGATCTTCCAGAGTGCCGCCGTCGGCAACTGGCCGGGTGGCGCGATTGCAGTCGATGACGTAGCCGCGGATTTCGTCGGGCACATTCTCGGCGATTTCTTCCACTTCCTTGCGGTAAGCGAGCATTTCCTCACCCGACACGGGCGGTCTGTCGAGCAACGACATGGCACCCTGCTGGTGCACGGCAGTGCGGCGCAGCAGCTCGATTTCACCTGCACGGGAGATATTCTTCATCTCCAGCTTGAAACAAAAGCGATCGAGCATCGCTTCAGGCAGAGTGTAGGTGCCTTCCTGTTCGATGGGGTTGATGGTAGCCATGACCAGGAAGAGCTGCTCCAGGTCGTAAGTGACACCACCTATAGTGACTTGCTTCTCCTGCATCGCTTGCAGAGTGGCGGAATTGGTGCGGGGAGCGGCGCGGTTGGCTTCATCATAGAGCAGAAAGTGAGCGCCGATCAGCGGTCCCGTGCGCGTAACGAATTCGGCTTTCTTGGGGTCATAAACCTCGAATCCCAAAACCGAATTGGGAGTGAGGTCGGGCGTACCCTGCACGCGTGCACTATTGGTGCCGCTGATGCAGTTTTGCAGGGTTTTTACCAGCATGGTTTTGCCCTGACCGGGAGTTGATTCGATGAGAACATGCTGCCCGGCGAGAATGGCGAGAATGAGGCGAAGCTTGATAGCGTCATGTTCGACGATGACGCGATCGAGCTGTTGCTTCAATGCCAGAATCTTGGGATGCACGATCTCGATTTTCGGATTTAACAAGACAGGCATGATGAGCTCCTTGAGCTTTCGTATGCGCAGCCGTATGGGCAGCGCATGCAGAACTTAGATACGTGAATGGAGGCGCCGCCAGACTTGCTGCCGAGCGACGCCGCCATCTGGAGATCAGGATTTAAGAGGGACGCGGTTTTGACCTGACGACCCCCCTGAGAAAAAGGGCGGCAAACAAGAGTGCCGCCACCGCCAGGGGAATCTGGTAGACGTGCGCGTATTCGGTGACGGCGCGGTTGGATGCCAGAGCATGCGCCCAGTCAATGTTTAAGCTCTGACCGGACAAAAGACGGATATATTGACCGTCCGCCTGTGCCGCCAGTGCGATCAACTTCGCCTCATCGGTCTTGACCAGTTCAACATTGCCGTCGCCGGGGAAGTCACCGACATAGCGATTTTGATAATCGTACATTGGGATGGCCATAGGAACAGGCGATCCTACTGCCACGATCACCAGGCGAATACCGCGATCTTTGAGCATCTTCATCACATCGGCAAGAGCAGTCTCGGAGCCGGTGAAGCCGCCGTCGGAGAAAAGCACGATTGCTCGTTGCTGATCGCCTTTTGAGCTGCGATCAAAGATGTCGACCGCCTGCTTGAGACCGGCGGCATAGTCGGAGCCGACTCCGGGCACATCCTTGACTTTCATCCAGTGGCGCATTACCCAGGTGACGGATTCCATATCCGTAGTCAGCTCCGCCTGCGGGAATCCCGTGCCGGCATAGCCGACCACTCCGATTTCATTGCCGCGGATGGCCGGCATGATTTGATTGATTGTCAGCTGCTTAGCCATATCCAGACAGGATCCAAAAGAACCAGCCGGGACACCGCCTTCCGGGACCACCATGTCTTTCCTGTAGTATTCCTGCGCCATGCTGTTGGAGACGTCGATGACGACGACCACTTGCAGGGTGCCGTTTGATACCACAGCCGGTGCGGCCGGCAAGACCGGATCGGCAGCCGCTATTACAACCAGCAATACCGCTGCCGACCAGGCCGCCAGTATCCATCTCTCCTGGCGCAGGCGCATCGGTAGATTGGACGCGGCGAGGAGACGTTCTTCACCATAGCGGCTTTTGGCGCGGTCTCTCATCTTGAAGTTGAAATACCAGAGCACCGCCAAAAGAGGCAGTGCGATTGCAGCCAACGCCAGGGCCAGCGGATGCGCAAACGTTAAAGCGGACATGATTTAGACTCCTTCCACTTACAGATCATCGCCGCCTCCATCGCCCTGCCCGCTGCCGCCCGGCGGTCCGGATTGTGGCGAGCCAGGCACCGGCTTATCGCCCTTATCCGCTGGCTGAGCCGGTTGACCTTGATCAGATTCTTGTGCCTGCGATTGATTTGCTCTAAAGAGCAATTCCAGATCGTATTTGACGATCAGCGCTTGATCGAACATTCGCTGCACATCCTCAGTTTTGACGCCGAGGGCTGTGTAGTCGTCGCCGGGATTGAGCCTCAATGACTCCATGAAAGCCTCGATGGCCGGGCGCACTTTCTTCATGAGCAAAAGTGACTTGCCCTTCTGAAAGTTCGCCAGAGCAGCTAATTCCCGGCTGGGTGTACCGTAGATCAAGTTATGTATGCCGTCTTGCTCGGCTAGTTCTTGCTCATAGGCGGCAATGGAGCTATCGAAGAGCTTTACCGCCGAGTCCAGATCGCCGTTTTCATATGCTGCCATTGCCTGGTTGTACAGCTCGATTTGCGGGCTGCGCCAGGAAGATAGTTCTACTCCTTTAGAGAAGATGAGCAAGCCGGACAAGAGGAGAACGGCCAGGAAGATTACTCTGCGCCTTCTGGCAATTGCAGCAAGCAAAGGATGGTTTTCCTGCCATGCAGTTATTGCCGTATTGGCATTTTGCATATTACACCTCGCTTCCTACATGTCCTCGCGCACGAGCGCGGAAGATAGCATGAAGAGCACTCCGAAAACAGCCAGTCCAGCCAGGAACCAGTAGTAGATTTCCCGGTAGGTGACGGCAGTTTCGACGACTTCGATAGATTTCTCGAGCTGGTCGATGCGATCGAATCCAGCCCTCATCTGATCGGCATCCGTCACCGGAATGACGACGCCGCCCAGAGCATCCACGAATTTTCTGAGATCCTGAGTGGACCCTGTGGTCCAATCTTCGCCCACTCCCAGAACATAAATGTGAATGTGCAAGTCGCGCATTTGCGCAACCAATTCATTGAAACGGTCGCTGGTTATGTCGTCTTCCCCGTCGGTGACCATCACTAGCACACGGGTTTCGGAATGACCGAGTTCTTTGAAGTGATCGATTGCTGCTTGCAGTGCTCCAATTTTGCCGCCCGGATCGGTCGGCCCGTCAAAGTTCGTGTCATTGCCCATATAATCGCCGGCCAGCGAAATCATCGTGTAGACGACTTGCAAGTCGGCGGTCATTGGCCAACCGGTATACGATCGCTCGGCAAAGGGCTGATAGCCTACACGATCACCATTGCGGCAGGAAACGAACATGAGTGCCGCTTCCCGTGCCGCGCTCAGGCGGGTGTAGACACTTGTGGATGTGTCACTGCTTGAGCCGGATGTCGATGTGCTGGACGATGCCGGCTTGGGAGCTTCCTTGAGTGGAAGCGGATTGGCGCACAATGCCACATGGCTGGTGGGCGCCTTCACCTGCTCGGTCATCGACCCGGACACGTCTAAAGCGATGACGATGTCCCGGGACTCGATGGTAGTCGAGTTGTGAGATTCGACTAACACCGGCCGGGCCATCGCCAGGCTCAGGCATATCCAGGCGACAGCGAGGAAGATATTGGGCAACCGGGCCACAAGAGGCACGCTGCGCAGATTTTTGTGGATAGAAACTTTGGTATGAGCCAGTGTTGAACGGCGGAGATGTCCGAACCAGAGGATCGGTATCAACCCCGCCATTAACAGCAGGCACCATGGACTGGAGAAGAACATATGTCCTCCTTGTCTTCTCAGCTAGATTGGTTGGATGTGAGGGTGGAAAGCGCTTGGCCAATAGCTCCGGCGAAAGTGAGAAGGAAAAAAATACATTTAAAACCTAAAGAAAAAACGATGAGGCAGTAAATGGTTTGCGCGAGCAATCAGGTTACAGTTCTACTCATGGCAACACATC
>Ga0265313_10004554_pt1 | contig 10569 bp, 7 predicted proteins | sample 4123metaG_FD_203122 | JGI IMG/M metagenome (GOLD analysis project Ga0265313, IMG submission 203122) | Rhizosphere microbial communities from Carex aquatilis grown in University of Washington, Seatle, WA, United States - 4-1-23 metaG | ecosystem: Host-associated > Plants > Roots > Rhizosphere >...
CAAGGGTTTTCTCGGCGGCGTTCAGGCCGGGTATAATTATCAAATCGGCCAGTTCGTCGTCGGCGTCGAGGGGGAGTATTCCTTCGCCGACGTGAAATACGACACGCCCCTGTTCGGCGGCACACTGACGCTCAAGAACGACTATTTCGCAACCGCCGCCGCGCGGCTCGGCTACGCTTTCGATCGCTCGCTCATCTACGCAAAGCTCGGCGCCGCATGGACGCGTGACAAATGGGACGCGAACGACGGCGCCGGCGGCACCGCCACCGCGACATCCAATCGGATGGGCTGGGTGCTCGGCGCCGGCTATGAGTATGCCTTCTGGGACAATTTCTCAGTGAAGCTCGAATACGACTACATAAAGTTCGGGTCGGTATCGCCAACCTTCGCGACAGCCGGGGGGCTGACCGTCGAAGGGTCAGGCGACGTCAAGCTCGACACCCAGGTGATCAAGGTCGGCCTGAACTACCGGTTCGGCGGGCTCGCCTTCTAACCGACGTCCGTGGGCAGGCCGGCCTGCTTCCAGGCAATGATGCCGCCGGCCAGATGCGACTTGTAGGGGTAACCGGCGTCCTGCGCCGCCACCGAGGCGGTGATCGAGCGGCGCCCCGAGCGGCAGGCGAACACGACTTGCTTGCCCTGCGGATCCGGGATCGCGTCGGGATCGAACGCCGACAGCGGCACGATCACCGCGCCGGGATAGCGCTCGAGCACGGTTTCGTTCGGCTCACGCACATCGACCAGGAGCATGCGCCCGGCCCGCAGCCCCTCGGCCACTTCCTCCGGCGTCAGATTGGTGACTTCGTCGGCGCGCGGCATGTCGGACATGGTATTTCCCTCGCGAAAGCCGGATTTCTAACCGGAATCGCGGCACGCCGCACCAGTCTTTTGCCGCCCTACTCCGCCGCCGAGGCCCGTCCGCCACGCAGAGGAATGAGAACCTCGCGTTCGGTCTCGTGGCGCCGGCCGTGCAGCCGCACGCGCAAGAGGTCCCGCCGCGCGACGAGCCCGGCCACCGCGCCGTCGCTCCGGCGCAGGATGGGCACGCGGCTCGCATCGGCCGCAGCCATGCGGTCGGCGAGCCGACCGACGAGATCGTCCTCGTAGGCGACCGTGAGTTCCTGTTCGCAGACGACGTCGCGCAGGAGCTGTCCGGTCGGCCAGCCTTCCACCGTCCAGCGCAGCACGTCGGAGCGCGAGACGATGCCGCAAAGCTTGCCGTCTGTCTCGATCACCGGATAGCTCTTGTGCCGGTTCGGCGGATCGTCGGTGAAGAATTTCACGACGTCGCCGACGGCCATTTCGGCCGGCAGCGTCTCGGCCGGTCTCGCCATGATCTCGGCGACGCGCATGGTCTCGAACGGGTCGACGATGTATTCACGCATGACGTGATGGCCGCGGCGCGCCACCTTCTCGGTCAGGATCGAGCGGCGCAGCAGCAGCACCGTTGTCGCGTGCGCCATGACGCAGGCGATCGCGACCGGCACGAGACCGCCCATGTTGTGCGTCAGTTCGAGCGCGAACACGATCGCGGTGAGCGGCGAGCGCATGGTGCCGCCCATAATCGCCGCCATGCCGACGAGCGCCCACAGGGCGGGATCGCCGAACGGCACGATGCCGCCGAACAGCGCGCCGAGCGCGCCGCCCATCATCAGGAGCGGCGCCAGCACGCCGCCGGACGTGCCGGAGCCGAGCGCAACCGACCAGATGATCGATTTCACGAGCATCAGCCGCAGAATTGCAGCCATCGTCAAATGGCCCGTCAGGAGCGCGGCGATATTGTCGTAGCCGACGCCGAGCGCGTGCGGCTCGATCACCCCGCCAATGCCGATGACGACGCCACCGATCGCCGGCCACCACATCCAGTGGATGGGCAAATGCTGGAAAGCATCCTCGCAGGCATAGACCATCTGCGTCAGGAGGCCTGAACCGAGACCTGCGACGATGCCGAGGATCGCGGCAAGGACGAGGCCGAGCGGCGCCATTGCCGCGCTTTCAGGCATCGGAAACAGCACGCCGCCGCCCATCAAATAGGGCCGCAACGCCGCCGCAACGATCGACGCGATGGCAACCGGCACGAAGCTGCGGGGCTTCCATTCGAACAGCAGCAGTTCGACTGCGAGCAGGATCGCCGCCACCGGCGTGCCGAAGGTGGCGCTCATGCCGGCCGCCGCGCCTGCGACGAGAAGCGTCTTGCGTTCGGCATTCGACAAATGAAACAACTGTGCGAACAGCGAGCCGAAGGCGCCGCCGGTCATGATGATCGGCCCCTCGGCCCCGAACGGGCCGCCCGTGCCGATGGAGATGGCCGACGACAATGGCTTGAGGAGCGCAACCCGCGGCTGGATGCGGCTGCGGCCGATCAGGATCGCTTCCATCGCCTCGGGGATGCCGTGACCGCGAATTTTTTCGGAGCCGAAGCGGGCCATCAGACCGATGATCAGGCAGCCCACGACCGGAATGGCCACCGACCACCAGCCGAGGCCGTGGCCCGGCGGCGACACCGCCGCGGCGCTGAAGCGCCCGTAATAGGCAATGTTGGTGGCCAGCGAGATCAGGTGATAGAGCGCCCAGGCCGCCACGGCCCCGGCGCAGCCGACCACGAACGCCATGGCCATCAGCAGGAACAGCCGCCGGTCCGTACTGAAATCCCTGAGGCGGTCATCGACCGCCCGCTGGGCGGTGTCCGCCGGGCTGACCTTGGAACGGATATTGGTATCGGGCGAAGTATCGCTCGGCATCGAGGCGCGCCTTTGAGAGGAAGGGGACCGGTTATGGCCGTTCGCGGGGTATATATCGCACTGCGATATATTTCAAACTGCTTGTGCTGCATAGCTGTTCCCGGAGAAATGCGATGAGCGCGAAGCCGCGGGCCCGGCCCCTGACCGCCGCCGATTTCGAGCGGCTGGCGGAATTCCGCTACCTGCTCCGGCACTTCATGATCTTCAGCGAGGACGCCGCCGAGGAGACCGGGCTGACCGCGCAGCAGCACCAGGCGCTGCTGGCGATCAAAGGTTTCGGCGGCGACAAGCCGATGACGATCGGCGACGTCGCGGAGCGGCTCGGCATCCGCCATCACAGCGCGGTCGGGCTGGTCGACCGTCTGCTATCGAAATCGCTGGTGAAGCGGCGGCACGGCGCGCAGGACCGGCGGCAGGTGCTGCTGACGCTGACGCCGAAGGCCGAGGCGCTGCTCACCCGGCTCTCCGCGGCCCACCGCGACGAGCTCAAGCGTCTCGCCCCGCTGCTGCAGACGCTGCTCAAGCATTTCAAGGCGGAGAAGTAAGCCGCCACAGGCACGACCCCGGTGTCCCCTCCCCCCCGCGAGCACGTGCGAGCGGTGGGGCGGGGTCAGGGGGGGCAATCGGCGGGTGTGAATTGGACAAGTAGCTGCAAGAGCCCCCCGCCTCGGCCCGCATCGCTGTCGCGATGCGCGCCGACCCTCCCCGCCGCTCCGCGGGAGAGGGAAAGGAAGAGCTAGATCGTCACCTGCGTGCCGACCTCGACCACGCGCCCGGTCGGGATCTGGAAGTAGCTGGTGGCGTCGTTGGCCGAGCGTGTGAGCGCGATGAACAGCCGGTCCTGCCAGCGCGGCATGCCGGACTTGGTGGCGGGCTTGAGCGAGCGGCGCGACAGGAAGAACGACGTCGACATGATGTCGAACTGCCAGCCGAGCTTGCGGGCGATGGCCAGCGCCTTGGGCACGTTCGGCGTTTCCATGAAGCCGAAGCGCAGCACGACGCGCGAGAAGGTCTCGCCGACCGGTTCGATGCGCACGCGATCGGCTTTGTCGACCGTCGGCGTGTCGGCCGATTCGATCGTCAGGATGACGTTCTTCTCGTGCAGCACCTTGTAGTGCTTGAGGCTGTGCAGCAGGGCGGTCGGCGCGAATTCCGGATCGCTGGTCAGGAACACGGCGGTGCCCGGCACGCGCGGCGGCGACTTCTTTTCGAGGCTGGCGACCAGGCCGGCGAGCGGGATCTCCTGCTTGCGCGTCTTGAGGATCAGGAGCCGCGAGCCGCGCCGCCATGTGTACATCAGCACCATCACCAGCGCTCCGAGCGCGAGCGGCATCCATCCACCCTCGAAGATCTTCAGCATGTTGGCGGTGAGGAAGGTCAGGTCGACGAACAGGAACGGTGCGATCAGCAGGGCCGCGCCCCAGATCGGCCACTGCCACACGCGCCAGATGACGACGAACGCCATCAACGCGGTGACGACCATGGTGCCGGTGACGGCGATACCGTAGGCGGACGCAAGCGCGCTCGAGGAACGGAACAGCGCGACGAGGAGGAGCACGCCGAGGAGCAGCAGCGCGGTGACGCGCGGCATGTAAATTTGTCCCGCAAGCGCTTCCGAGGTGTGGCGGATCTCCAGCCGCGGCAAAAGGCCGAGCTGGATCGCCTGGCGCGTCAGCGAATAGGCGCCGGTGATGACCGCCTGGCTGGCGATCACGGTGGCGATGGTCGCGAGCACGACCATCGGCAGCAACGCCCATTGCGGGAACAGCAGAAAGAACGGGTTGTCGAGCGCCTTCGGTTCGGCAAGCACGAGCGCGCCCTGCCCCAGATAGTTCAGCAACAGCGCCGGCAGCACGATCACAAGCCACGCCAGGCGAATTGGCGCGCGGCCGAAATGACCGAGATCGGCGTAGAGCGCCTCGGCGCCGGTCACCACCAGGAATACGGCGCCGAGCGTAAAGAAGGCGACGATGCCGTGGTGGATCAGGAACGAGATGCCATGCCACGGATTGAACGCGAACAGCACGGCGGGATGCTGGCCGATGTGCCACAGGCCGCCGGCGGCGATCGCCGCGAACCAGACCATCATGACCGGGCCGAAGAAGGTCGCGACGCGCGCAGTGCCGTGCGACTGCACCCAGAACAGCGTGATCAGGATGACGACCGTCAGCGGCACCACGAATTCATCGAGATGCGGCGTGATCACCTTCAGGCCTTCGACCGCCGAGAGCACCGACAGCGCCGGTGTGATGATGGCGTCGCCGTAGAACAGAGCGCCGCTGATGATGCCGAGCAGGATGATGGCGCCGGATGCGCGGCCGAGCGCGCGCGAGGCGAGCGCCATGAGCGCGAGAGTGCCGCCCTCGCCCTCGTTGTCGGCGCGCAGCAGGACGATGACGTATTTGACGGTGACGATGAAGATCAGCGCCCAGATGATCAGCGACAGGATGCCGAGCACGACCGGCTCGCTCGGAGCGCCGCCGCCGCTGGTCGCCGCCAGGATCGACTCGCGGAAGGCGTAGAGCGGGCTGGTGCCGATGTCGCCGTAGACGACGCCGATCGAGCCGATCGCGAGCGTCCAGAAGCCGGGGCGCGGATGAGTTTCGCCGGCTTCCGGCACCGGCGACGCGCCGTTGCCGACCGAGATGCTTTGAGTCATGGAGAGGGGCGCCCTAGGGCTGTTGTGCAGTGCAATAACGCATCAGACGGCGCGCATATAACGCCCGTCCCGGCACGGCGACAGCAGCGAAATTCGCAAGGCGGCCGCGCGAGCCATGCGGAATTTGCAGGGGCGAGAACGGATTAGTTTGAACGAAATCATATGCTTATGCCGAATATCGCCGCGAATCCGGCGTACAATGGCCGGGCCTAAACCGTCACCTGGGTGCCAACCTCGACCACGCGGCCGGTCGGAATCTGGAAGAAGTCGGTGGCGTCGCTCGCCGACCGGGCCAGCCAGATGAACAGGTGGTCCTGCCAGCCCGGCATGCCGGACTGCGGCGAGGGTTTGAGCGCGCGCCGGGACAGGAAGAACGACGTCGACATGATGTCGAACTGCAGGCCCTGCTTGCGCGCCAGCGCCAGAGCCTTCGGCACGTTCGGCTGCTCCATGTAGCCGAACTTGAGCGTGATGCGCGAGAAGTGCTTCGACACCGGCGCGATCTTCACGCGCTCGCTCTCGGGCACGCGCGGCGTGTCGCCCGTGACGACGGTGAGGATGACGTTGCTCTCATGCAGCACCTTGTTGTGCTTGAGATTGTGCAGCATCGCCGTTGGCGCGAATTCCGGATCGCTGGTCAGGAACACGGCGGTGCCCGGCACGATGTGCGGCGGCTTCTTCTCGAGGCTGCGGAACAGCGTCTCGAGCGGTACTTCGCTGCGCCGCGTCTTGTTGACGAGGATGCCGGAGCCGCGGCGCCAGGTCAGGATCAGCAGCACCATCGAGGTGCCGAACAGGATCGGCACCCAGGCGCCTTCCAGGAGCTTGATCAGGTTGGCGGAGAAGAAGGTGATGTCGACGACGAAGAACGGCACGATCAGCGCCAGCGACCGCCACAACGGCCACTGCCACAGCTTCCACACCACGACGAAGCCGAGCACGCCGTCGACCACCATCGTCGTCGCCACCGCGATGCCGTAGGCGGAAGCGAGCGCGCTCGAGGTGCGGAACAGCCCGACGAGCAGAAGCACGCCGATCAGGAGCGCGAAGGTGACGCGCGGAATGTAGATTTGCCCGGCATGTGAAGCCGAGGTGTGCTTGATCGTGAGCCGCGGCAAGAGGCCGAGCTGGATCGCCTGGTGGACGAGCGAATAGGCGCCGGTGATCACCGCCTGGCTGGCGATGACGGTCGCGGCAGTCGCCAGCACCACCATCGGCAAGAGGAAGTTTTCCGGCACGAGCCGGTAGAACGGGTTCTCGATCGACGCCGGATCGGCCAGCACCTTGGCGCCCTGCCCGAAATAATTGATCAGCAGCGACGGCAGAACGAGCGAAAGCCACGCGGTCTGGATCGGCTTGCGACCGAAATGGCCGAGATCGGCGTAGAGCGCCTCACCGCCCGTGACACAGAGGAACACCGCGCCGAGCGTGACGAGGCCGATGGTCCCGTGATCGAGCAGGAAGGCGACGCCGTAGACCGGGTTGATCGCGGCGAGCACGTGCGGATCGTCGAAGATGTGCAGCGCGCCGGCGATCGCGATCGACACGAACCACACGACCATCACCGGGCCGAACAGCGCCGCGACCTTGGCGGTGCCGCGGCTCTGCGTGGCGAAAAGCGCGATGAGAATGGCCACGGTGAGCGGCGCGACGTAGTCGCTGAAGGCGGGCGTCGCCAGCTTCAACCCTTCCATCGCCGAGAGCACGGAGATTGCCGGCGTGATGACGCTGTCGCCGAGGAACATCGAGGCGCCGATGACACCGACGATGAAGATGAAGGTGGTGCGGCGGCCAAGCGCGCGCGTGGCGAGCGCCGTGAGCGAGAGCGTGCCGCCCTCCCCGTTATTGTCGGCGCGCAGCAGGATCAGCACGTATTTGAGCGTGACGGTGATGATCAGCGCCCACAGGATCAGCGACAGGACGCCGAGCACGGTGTCACGGGTGACCGGATGGCTGTCGCTGGCCGCGATCGCTGCCTCACGGAAGGCATAGAGCGGGCTGGTGCCGATATCGCCATAGACGACGCCGACGCTGCCGAGCGCGAGCGCCAGGAAGCTCGGCCGGACATCGTGCCCGTTATCTGCGGAGGCCTCGCCGGAGGCCGCCGGATCGCTGACGCCGTCAGTCATTCTCGTGGTTTCGCGTCCGCCCAAGGCCCCGGAAGCGGGGCCTTATAGCACCCGTGTAACGCAGAGAATACCGGCCTCTTTCCACGGATATTTTGCGGGGGAACAACCCACCACCGGGAAAATCGTTCGGTTCAGGGCTTGAAGTCGGGGGGCAGCGGCGGCTCTTCCCGCATCAGGGTGAGCGTGACCCGGCGGTTGGGCGCCATGGACGGGTTGTCCGGGAACAAGGGCTCGCTGTCGGCCTTGCCGGCGACCATGAAGACATGACCGGAGGGCAGGCCTTCGGCGGCAAGGATCTGCCGCACCGCATTCGCCCGGTCGGCCGACAACTCCCACGCGCCGTAGTCCGGCCTCTCAGGCACGGTGGTCGCGGCGGTGTGGCCGACGATCGAGATGCGGTAGGGCATCGCCTTCAAGGCCGGCGCCATCTTCTGCAGCAGCGTGCGCGTGCGCTCATTCGGCTCTTTCGAGCCGGTGGCGAACATCGAGCGGCCGTCCTGGTCGACGATCTCGATGTTCAGGCCCTGCTTGGTCTCCTCCATCATGATGTGCTTGGAGACCTCGGTGATCTCGGGCATGTCCTGAATCGCCTGACGCAGCGAAGCGGAAGCAAGCGCGAAGCCCTGATCGGCCTTGAAGCGCGCGCCGTAGGTGCGTTGCTTGTCATGCTCGTCGGGCGACGGCGTCGCCGAGGCCTCCGACGGGTCGATGTGCTCGGCGTTCTTCAATTTCGGCCGCGTCGGCAGGCCGAGCACCTCGATGATGCCCGAATAGCGCACATGATCCTGCACGCCGAAGGCGTCGCGCATCGAGCCGGCGACGACCTGCAGCTTGGCCTGGTCCTGGGTCGAGAAGGCGACAAGCATCACGAAGAACGAGACCAGCAGACCCATCAGGTCCGCGAAGGTGACGAACCAGCCGTGACCGCCGCCGTGCGCTTCCTTGCGTCTTGCCATACGCTACTCCGGCACGCGCGGCCTTAGGCCGCGACCGCTTCCTTGGCTTCGCCCTCTTCGTCCTCCTCGGAGTGGCGATGCTTCTCGGGCAGGTAAGCCAGCAGCATCTCGCGCACGAGCGACGGGCTCTTGGCCTCGCGGATCATCAGGATGCCGTCGATGATGAGCGTGCGGTTGATCTCCTCGTCGACGAGCTTGAGGTGCAGCTTGTCGGCCAGCGGCAGGCAGAACAGGTTGGCGACCGCGGCGCCGTAGAAGGTCGCCAGCAAGGCGCCGGCCATGTAGGGGCCGAGCTTGGACGGGTCGGTCATGTTCGCGAACATCTGCACCATGCCGATCAGCGTGCCGATCATGCCGAAGGCCGGCGCGCAGTCGCCGACCGCGCGATAGATCTTCTGGCCCTCGTCGAGATGGGTGAGGAAATTGTCGCGGTCGCGCTCGAGATTGTCGCGAATGAAGGCGGTGTCGTAACCGTCGGCGACGAAGCGAATGCCCTTGGCGAGGAACGGATCGTCGACCTCGACCTTTTCCAGCCCCATCGGTCCCTGCTTGCGGGCGATGTCGGCGATGCCGGCGAGCTCGTCGACGAGCTCGCGCTGGCTCATGCGCCTCATGGTGAAGGCGAAGCGGGCCCCGAGCGGCAGGCCGTGCATGATTGCGGACAGCGGAAAGCGGATGAGGGTCGCGGCGAACGAGCCGCCGAAGATAACGATGGCGGCATGCTCGCTGACGAACATGTGCAGGTCGCCGCCCATCAGAATGACCGTGCAGGTCACGGCGATGCCGGCCAACAGACCCAGACTCGTTGCGATATCCATTGCCTTGTCCTGCCCGACGCGACGCCCTTGCGCGGCGTCAAAACCGGCGCCGCGAACCGACCCTAGACTGGCGTCGTTAAGGGGCGGTAAAGCCTAATCGAAGGTGAAGGAAAAACGCCGAACAGGCCCCCAGCCTGGGTGACCGCGGGCCAAAATGCGCTAAAACAACCCCAATCCGGCCGATCGAGGCCGCCAGAAAAAGCCGAGCGGAGGAGCTCCTAACCATGCGTGAGATCGGTCATTTCGTCGGCGGCAAGACCGTCAAGGGCACCTCCGGCCGCTTCGCCGACGTGTTCGACCCGAACACCGGCGAGGTCCAGGCCAAGGTGGCGCTGGCCAAGCATTCCGAGGTCGAGCACGCGATCGCCAACGCCGAAGCTGCGCAGCCCGCCTGGGCGGCGACCAATCCGCAGCGCCGCGCGCGGGTGATGTTCAAGTTTCTCGAGCTGATCCAGAAGGAATACGACGACCTGGCGCGGCTCCTGTCGTCCGAGCACGGCAAGACCTTCCCGGACGCGAAGGGCGACATCCAGCGCGGCCTCGAAGTGGTCGAGTTCGCCTGCGGCATCCCGCACCTGCTGAAGGGCGAGTTCTCCGACAGCGCCGGCCCCGGCACCGATCTCTATTCGCTGCGCCAGCCGCTCGGCGTCGTCGCCGGCATCACGCCGTTCAACTTCCCCGCCATGATCCCGCTGTGGAAATGCGCGCCGGCGATCGCCTGCGGCAACGCCTTCATCCTCAAGCCGTCGGAGCGCGATCCGTCCGTGCCGATGCGCATCGCCGAACTGTTCCTGGAAGCCGGGCTGCCGGCCGGCATCTTCAACGTCGTCAACGGCGACAAGGAAGCGGTCGACACGCTGCTCAACGACGCGCGCGTCAAGGCGATCGGCTTCGTCGGCTCGTCGGCCATCGCCGAATACATCTATGCGACCGGCTGCGCCAACGGAAAGCGCGTGCAGTGCTTCGGCGGCGCCAAGAACCACATGATCGTCATGCCGGACGCCGACATGGATCAGGCGGTCGATGCGTTGATCGGCGCCGGCTACGGCTCCGCCGGCGAGCGTTGCATGGCGGTGTCGGTCGCGGTGCCGGTCGGTCAGAAGGCAGCCGACGCGCTGATGAAGAAGCTCATCCCGCGCGTCGAAAGCCTGAAGATCGGCCCTTCGACCGATGCGAACGCGGACTACGGCCCGCTGGTGACCAAGCAGGCGCTCGACCGCGTGAAGAGCTACGTCGACCAGGGCATCAAGGAAGGCGCCAGGCTCG
>Ga0265313_10004555_pt1 | contig 10567 bp, 9 predicted proteins | sample 4123metaG_FD_203122 | JGI IMG/M metagenome (GOLD analysis project Ga0265313, IMG submission 203122) | Rhizosphere microbial communities from Carex aquatilis grown in University of Washington, Seatle, WA, United States - 4-1-23 metaG | ecosystem: Host-associated > Plants > Roots > Rhizosphere >...
CGCGCGAAAACGAACGCTAGTCAAATTCCGTGATATCGCTTTTCGCCTCGTTTTTCCCCGCATGAAAGGCCGCCTCATCGCCATCGGCGACATCCACGGTTGCTACCGCGAGTTCGAGGATTTGCTGGAAAAACTCGCGCTCGAATCGCACGACCGCGTCGTCCTCCTCGGCGATCTCGTCAACCGCGGGCCCGACAGCGCCCGCGTGATCGGCCTCGCGCGCGAGCACGCAAAGCTCTCCCTGCTCGGCAACCACGAATTGCGCCTCCTCAACTACCGCAAGACCGGCGACCCGACACACCTCAAGAAAAACGACTACGAAACCTTGAAGCAGCTTAGCAGCAAAGACTGGGCCTACATGAGCGCGATGCCGATTACTTACCACGATCGCGACGACGGCATCGTGCTCGTTCACGGCGGTTTCATGCCCGGCCAGTCGTGGCGGCGGCAACCCGCGCGAATCGTGACGCGCATCCAGGTCATCGACAAGGACGGCAATCCCCGCAAGCGCTCCGATATGCCGAACGCCCCGCACTGGTCCGAACTCTGGAGCGGCCCGCCCTTCGTCGTGTATGGCCACACGCCTCGCCCGGAAGTTTCGCGCCTCAAGTGGTCGCTCGGCATCGACACCGGCTGCGTGATGGGCGGCAACCTCACCGCCTGCATCCTGCCGGAAAAACGCATCGTGCAGGTCAGGGCCCGCGAAAAATACTATCAACCCTGACAGCTCGCCATGTCTTCGCCTTCGACCTCCGGCCTTCTGCTGCTCTGCGTGGATTTGCAGTCCGTTTTTCTGAAGGCGATCGCCGACGCCGAAACCGTGCAGCGCCGCTGCGCCTTCGCGATTCAGGCCGCTGTGGGCCTCGGAATCGAAACCGTCTTCACCGAACAAGTGCCGCAAAAACTCGGTGGCACCACACACCAGTTGCTGAGTCTCGCCACAAATCCGACTACTCTCGGCAAAAGCACCTTTTCAGCTTTCGCCGATGACGGCATTCGCGACGCCGTGCTTGCGCGCCCGCCCGAGCACATCCTTTTGTGCGGCGTCGAAACCTCCGTCTGCGTTTATCAAACCGCCCTCGACGCGCTCGCCGCCGGCCTGCACGTTACGCTCTTGCGCGACTGCGTCGGCGCACGGCGACCCGACGACGCCCGCGTCTGCCTCGATGCGCTCGTGCGCGCCGGCGCTCATGTGCTGCCGAGCGAAACCGTTTTTTACGCGCTTCTGCGCGACACCACGCATCCGTTCTTCAAAGCCTACACCCAGCTCGTGAAAACCAGCGCCTGACAGCGCAGACTTGTAGGTCGCACGCTCGTCGCGCAACCTCCTGTCATCGTGCCCGACGAATCCCGCCTCGCCTCCGTCCGCGAACTCAAGGCCCTCGAAACCGCCGCCAACGGCCGGCCGTTCGCCAGCCTGCTCGTGGTGAAAAAAATCGCGGCCAAGACCGCATCGAACGGCAACGCCTTTCTCAGCGTCGATCTTGGCGATCGCACGGGCTCGTTCGGCTGCACGGTGTTCGGCGACAGCCCCATTTTTGAAATTCTCAAAGTCGCCGGCGAAGGCGCCGTGCTCCGCTTCGAGGGCAAAATCGACTTCTACCAGGGCCGGCTCTCGCCAAAAATTTTGAAGGCGGTCGTGCTCTCCGAATCCGAACTCGGCGCGCCCGGCCTTCTCGAAAACCTCGTCGAGACCGCGCCGGAAAACGCCGATGCGCTTTGGGCTGAACTCGACGCTGCGATCGAAAGCATCGCGCACCCCGAACTGCGCGCGACCGTGCGCGCGGTGTTTGACGAAATCGGCGACACGTTTCGGTGGGCGCCCGCCGCCGTCTCGATGCACCACGCCTATCGCCACGGCTTGCTCGAACACACCGTGCACATGATCCGCGCGTGCCGGGCGCTGCTCCCGCTTTACCCGGACGTCGATGCCGACCTCGCGCTGGCCGGCGTGCTGCTCCACGACACCGGCAAGACGATCGAATACGAGGGCACGCTCGCCACGAAACGCAGCCGCCGCGGCATCCTGCAGGGCCACGTCGTGCTCGGCTACCAACTCGCCCGCAAAGCCGGCATGAAGGCGAAACTCGCGCCCGATCTGCTTGAGCGGCTCGAGCACATCATCCTCAGTCATCAAGGCGAACCCCAGTGGGGCGCCGCCGTTTATGCCGCCACCGCCGAGGCCGTCTTCGTTTCGATGATCGACAACCTCGACGCGAAGATGGGCATGGTGCAGCGCGCCCTCCGCCAGGCCAACGACACCGATGAATTTTCGGAACGACTGCCCGGTCTGAATTCGCCGTTGTTGACGCGCAAGCTGCCGCCCAAAATCGAACCGGGGAGTTAAGCTGACCCGCCCCGCGCCCTCAGCGCGATTGCAGGCTGAACTTGTTCATCCCGGTCTTGCGGCAGGAGTCCATCACGAAGGCCAGCTTCTTCAACTGCGTCGTCTCGTCGGCTTTGATCAGCACGGGAATGTCCTTGTCGACGTTGTGCACGCGCTCGAGCAGCGGAATGAGCTGGTCGTCGGTCACGACTTTGCCGTTGAAGGAAATCGTGCCGTCCTTGTCGATCGCGATGGTGACGGTGCCCTTGAACTCGTTCTTGCCCGCGGTCTCGACCTTCGGGAGCGTGATGTTGAGGGTCGCGGCGGATTTGAACTGCATCGTGACGAACGCGAAAAAAATCAGCATCACGAGCACGTCGATCAGCGGCACGAGGTTCATCTCGGGCCGTCTGCGGCGCTTCCGATAGAGGCTGCCGGTGCTGCTCATCGCGGGCCGCGCTGGAGAATGCGCTCCAGAAGCACGTCGAGCTGCGCGGCGTAGTTTTCGATTTTGCGCTGCAAATACCCGCTGCCAACGAGCGAGGGAATCGCGATGCAAAGGCCGATGACCGTGGCGGAGAGCGCGAGCGCCACGCCCTTCGTAAAGTTGACGGGATCGGGCAGGCCCGTGTCGGGCGCGATCTGCGAAAACACCTGCAGCAAGCCGGTGACCGTGCCCGTGAGCCCGATCAGCGGCGCGGCGGCGTAGATCACGTCGAGATACGGGACGCCGCGCTCCATGCGGTTGATCTCCAGCCGCGCGAAGGCCTTCACCGCGCCCTCGTCGTTCTTGTGCTGCTCAGCGAAATCCACGATGCGCGCGAGCACCGTGTGCCTTCCGCCCACCAGCGGCCGCCCATTGACCACCGCATCGACGAGATCCTGTGGCATCACCGCGGCCTGGCGCAGCGCGAACGCGCGCTCGCAGATAATGAACACAGCCCCCGCGGAGCAAAGCCCGAGGGGATAGATCAAGAGGCCGGCGCCCTTGAACACTTCAATCATGGCGAAGAACATAGGAGGAAAGGTGGTGATGTGACGTTCGAACCGGGCAAAAGTTCACCCAAAAACGCGCCAAGTGCATGCCGCGCCGTGAACCAATTGCAAGCAGGCTCCTGCGCTACGCCCGCGGCGGCTCCCACAACTCGATCCGATTGCCCTCGCAATCCATCGCCCAGCCGAACTTGCCGAATTCCGACTCCTCCGTCTTCGAATCGACCCAGACACCTTCTTTTTTCAGCGTGGCCAGCACGCCAGCGAGGTCTTCGACGCGATAATTGATCATGAATGGCTTCTTGCTCGGCCGGAAATATTTCGTCTCGGCCTCGAACGCGCTCCACACGGTGTAGCCCATTTTCTTCGGCCGTTTCGCCTCGCGCCAGTGAAATTGCCAGCCGCCCCACATCGGGTCGAGCGGCAGCCCGAGATGCTTCGCATACCACCGCCGCAGCTTTTTCGGGTCTTTCGCCTTAAAAAAGATTCCGCCGATGCCGGTGACGCGAAGCTTCGTTTTCATGGGCAGTGGACTCGTCTTCCGCTCTTAAAAAAACATCGCCTCGCTCAGTGTCAATTCCGGGGTGAGCAGGCCCGCCGGTGCGGGCAACGTCGCCCGGCCCGTGCCGAAGTCGGCCTCCAGCAGCGCGTGTTTCGTCGCGAAATCGCCGCGCCAGCGGAAAAACTTGTTCGCATCCGCGTAGTCGAAACGAATCCCGAGGCTGCCGGCCGTCGCCGGTTCGCAGGCGAATTTGAGCGCCGCCTCGTCGGCGCCGCACGCGGCGAGTCGCCGGCGCAGCCAGCCATTCGTCACGCGCGCTTCCGTGGCCAGCTCGGGCGTATGCGCCACGGTCACGGCCTGAAGTCCGGCGGCAAGCGCCGCCGGTTCGTAGCCCGCCAGAAACTGGCCGACCGTCTGCCGCACCGGCAGCAGCCGCGAATACACGAGATCGCGCACGGCCGTCGGATTCGGCCACGGGTAAGTCAGCGTGTCCAGCGGCGCCACCGAGCTGTCGATCAGCACCCGTTTCGCCCGCGTCAGCAGGTAAGTGTAGTCCGCGAGCCGGCTGTTGTCGGTGAACCGATGCGCCCAATAGTAAAGCGGCAGATCGGTCGAGAGGCAGACCGACACCTCGTCCTCGAGGTGTGCGCGCGCGGCCATCGGATAGCTCAGGATCACGAATTCGACGCAGCGCGTGTCGTCCTTCGATTTTCCGAGAAAACATTCGCCGTAAATCTTCGCGCGCATGTCGGTGACGCCGCCGTCGTTTTTGAGCGGGCAGAGCACGACGACGCGGCTCGGGTATCGCTGCGAAAAATGCAGCACGTTCTGAAACTGCACGACCGCGTCCTCGGGCGTCGTGCCAAAACCCAGGTGCAGCACGAGATTCAACTGCATCGCCTTCGCATCGTCGGACGCCGGCGCGGCGCGGCCGTCCGCCGCGGTTTCGGCCCACATCTGCGCGACGTTTTTTGCAATCAGGCCGACGGGCGAGTCGAGTCCGGGAAGAGCGTCGAAGACTTCTGACATCGGTTTTGCCGGCAGCGCCTCCGCTTGAGTCACGGCTGCCGCCATTTCTGGCCGTTTTTTGCGAGCAACGCGTCGGCACTCGCCGGACCCCACGAGCCCGCCGAATAGCTGTCGAGGCCCTCGCGGCCCGCCGACGCCCACGATTCGAGAATCGGCGTGCAGAGTTTCCACGACGCTTCCGTTTCGTCGCCGCGGATGAAGAGCGTGCCGTCGCCGACCATCGCGTCGAGCACGAGCCGTTCGTAAGCCTCGGGCGTGTTGGAGCCGAAGGTCGTCGAATAACGAAAGCTCATTTTCACCGGCTGCGTGCGCGTCTCGAGGCCGGGCACCTTGGCGTTGAGAATGAGGCTGAGGCCTTCGTCGGGCTGGATTTGAAACGAGAGCGTGTTGCCTGCGAGGTTGAATTTCTCGCCCTCGGCGAAGAGCGTGCCCGGCGGGCGTTTGAAATTGATCGCGATCTCCGACACGCGCCGCGCAAGGCACTTGCCCGACCGCAGAAAAAACGGCACGCCCTGCCAGCGCCAGTTGTTGATCGAGAGATGCAGCGCGGCGTAGGTCTCCGTCGCCGACTGCGGTGAAATGCCTTCCTCCGCGAGGTAGCCCGGAACGTTTTTTCCCCCGATCATGCCGGCGGTGTATTGCCCGCGGACAACGTCGCCGCCCGGCCCAAGTGCGAGCGGCTGGATGGCCTTGATGAGTTTAACTTTTTCGTCGCGGATCGACTCCGCGTCGAGCGACACGGGCGGCTCCATCGCGGTGAGCGCGAGCAGCTGCATTGTGTGATTCTGGATCATGTCGCGCAGACAGCCGCTCTGCTCGTAATAGCCGCCGCGCGTGCCGACGCCCACTTCCTCGGCAACGGTGATTTGCACGCTGTCGATGAAATTCCGATTCCACAGCGGCTCGAAAATCGCGTTGGCGAAACGCTGCACGAGCAAATCCTGCACGGTCTCTTTTCCGAGGTAGTGATCGATCCGGTAAACCTGATGCTCCTCGAACACCGAGCGGATCGTTTCGTTGAGCGCGCGCGCCGAGGCGAGGTCTTTGCCGAAGGGTTTTTCGATGATCACTTTCGCGTGATGCGCCTGGCCGAGGTATTTCCCCGCGATGCCGGCGGCGCCGAGGTTCTTGAGGATCGGCGCGAACACCGAGGGCGGCGTGGAAATGTAGAACAGCGTCTGCATTTCGCGGCCGAGATTTTTTTCGAGCTGCGTGATGTGCGCGGCGAGCCGGTCGAAGGCGGCCTTTTCATCGTAGCCGCCGGCGACGTAGCTCGTGTTCGCGGCGATCCGGTTCCACACGTCGTCGGCGAGTTCGCGGCGCGAGAACTCCTTGATCGCGGCGGCGGCGAGCGCACGAAATTCGTCGTCTGGAATCGGTTTGCGCCCGAAGCCGACGAGAAAAAAATCCGCCGGCAGCAATCCATCGACGCCGAGGTTGTAGACCGCCGGGATGAGTTTGCGCGCGGTGAGGTCGCCCGACGCGCCGAAGATCACGACGACGGTCGGCGGCGCGCCGCGATGCTTGCTCAAGCCGTGCAGGAATGGGTGACGCGGTGGATCGTCGGGCATGCGAAGCGGGGAAGTTCGACTGGGTTCGGAAGTAGCGCAAGTCGCCAGTTAATACAGTCGTGTAACAAAATCCGGCCGCGTGGCCTCAGTCGCGATGCCGCTTCGAAAACAGCGGGACGTTCTCGAAGTGGAGCACCTCGGACTCCGCTCCGTCCGCCGCATGCGCCACCTCGACAACATCGAACCGAAACGTCCGCGGCGGTTTCGCGAGCTGCACAAGGTAGGCCTGGATCGCGCGACGCAGCACGCGTTTCTTGCGCCGATCGACCGCGTAGTAGCCGGGCACGAGCGCGGCGGCGGCGCGGGTTTTCACCTCGACGAATACGAGTGCCTCGCCGTCGCGACAGACGAGATCGATTTCGTCGCGGCGGTCGCGCGGACTTCGCCAGTTGCGTGCGACGATCGTGAAGCCGCGCGTGCGCCGCAGCCATTCCGCCGCCTGTTGCTCGCCGCGCGCGCCCGCATCGGGCGGCTTTGCGAGGCCGAAAAGTCTTTGCAACCAATGAACCATGGCGGAGCCGGGACCGCGGAACCCGGTTTGTCATTGCCGGAGCCGCCGCACGATGACAATCCCAGAAGACTTCCGAACGCATTCGGGCACCATGGCCACCCCCAACATCTCCAGCACCCTTCGCCGCTCGCTGCTGATCAAAGTCATTTCCAAGCCGGCCCCCAGCCGCGAGGACGTGAGTTCCGTGATCGAGCTGACGTCGTCGAAGGTGGTCGAGGCGCTTCAGGCGCAGTCGATGACTTTTTATCTCATCGAGGGCAATGACATCGTGTTCAAACACGTTTACTATTCGCCCACGCTTTGGACGCAGGATCCGCCGCTCGAGAAAAAACTCCAGGACACCGCGACGAAACTCCTCGCCCTCAAGCTGCCGCTCGGCACCGGCGTCGTCGGCAAGGTAATCGCGAGCGGCGAACCGGCGTTTTTCCGCAACACCGAGAGCCAGGCGCCGTTCATGTCTTCGCTCGCGAAGACCACCGGGTTCGAGGTGCGCTCGATGCTCACCGTGCCGTTGAAGACCAACATCGTCATCGGCGCGATCCAGGTGCTCAACAAGGAGCTCGCCGCCGGCACCGACGGCAACTTCACCGACAAGGATCTCACCCTGCTTCAGGAAGTCGCCGAGTATTCCTCGACGCTGCTGCACCGCATGCTGGATCCAAAGTTCCAGCTCAACGCGGAAGACACCGCCAAGTTCATCGCCAAGCTCACCGATCTGCCGCTCGTCACGAAACCCGAGGAAATCGAAATCGACGAAAAGCTCATCGAGGTCACCGGCGACGCGATCATCCGCCGCGAAGGCATCTTTCCCCACAAGCGCGTGTCGCCCAGCTCGGTCGCGGTGCTGATGACCAACCCGCTCGACTACGCGAAGCGGGAATCGTTTTCGCAGGCGACGGAGATGGCGATCGAGGACGTGAGCGTCGTCTCCGCCACGCTTTTCGAGACGCTGCTCAAAAAATATTTCAAGGACTCGAAAACCGCCGCGCCCGGCTCCGAGGACGTGGACATCGGCTCCGTCGCCGAAGTCATTAGCACGGCCTATACTGCCGAGGGCGGCGCCGAAGTCAGCGCCGCCGACCTCGAGAGCGAAGACTCCGCGCCGATCATCCAGCTCACCAATCGCATCATCGAGGATGCCTATGTCTGTGGCGCGTCAGACATCCACGTCGAGCCGATGGAAAAGGAGCTGCTCATCCGCTACCGGATCGACGGACTTTGTCAGGAGAAACTGCGCCTGCCCAAACAGGTCACGAACGCCATGGTCACGCGTCTCAAGATCATGTGCAACCTCGACATCTCCGAGCGCCGGTTGCCCCAGGACGGACGCATCGTTTTCAAAAAATACACCAAGAAAAACATCGACATCGACCTGCGCGTCGCGACCGGCCCGATGAAGGACGGCGAGAAGGTCGTCATGCGTATTCTCGACAAGTCAAAGTCCACCCTGCCGTTGCCTGCGCTCGGCTTCTCCGACGAAAACCTCGCCAAATACCGCGAGTGCATTCGCCAGCCCTATGGCATGATCCTGCACTGCGGCCCGACCGGCTCCGGCAAGTCGATGACGCTCTACTCCGCCCTCGGCGAAGTGAACACGCCCGACGTCAACATCCAGACCGCCGAGGACCCCATCGAATACACGCTTGCCGGCATCAACCAGATGCAGATGAACCGGCAGATCGGCCTCACCTTCGCGCGAGCGCTCCGCTGCTACCTGCGCATGGACCCCGACATCATCCTTGTCGGCGAAATCCGCGACGAAGAAACCGCCGGCATCGCCGTCGAGGCCGCGCTTACCGGCCACTTGCTCGTCTCGACGCTCCACACCAACGACGCGCCCTCGACCGTCGCGCGCATCGGCGAGATGGGCGTCGAGCCGTTCAACATCTCCGCCTCGCTCGTCTGTGTCTGCGCCCAGCGCCTTCTCCGCCGCGTTTGCAAAAATTGCAAAGTCCCCTATGAACCGCAGGGCCGCGAAAAAGACATCATGGCCAAGGCGCTCGATGGCTGGACCGGTCAGATTTTTAGGGCGAACCCGCAAGGCTGTCCGACATGCAGCGGCACGGGTTATAAGGGCCGCGTCGGCATTCACGAGTTGATGACCAACAGCGAGGAACTGACCGAAGGCATCAACAAGGAGGTCGAGGTCGCCGACCTGAAGCGCATCGCCATGCGCGGCGGCATGAAGACGCTCCACCAGGACTCGATGCTGAAAGTAAAAATGGGCCTCACCACCATCGAGGAAGCGCTCAGCAACGTCCCGCCGGACTTGATTTTGTAGGAGGCCGCTTGCGGATGATCGAACCTCGCTCGTGAGCGCGGTTCTCAGCCTTTGGCCCAGCCGCGCGGGCCACTACTGACTCGGGTTCACGACGACCTGATTGGTTACGTCTGTTCCGTTCTGCAGCAGGATCGCATGATTGGCCTTCGCCGGCAGGATGTTCCCGGCCGAATCGGAACCGATGGCAAACTTCAATTGCGTAAGCCCGCTCACTTGCACCGGCCGGCCGTTCCCCTGCAGCAGGTCGCCTCCGGTTATCCACGTGTTGCTCGACGCCGACCCCAGAATGATCACCGGCGTCGCCGAGTCGAAAGCGCTGATGTTGCCGATGTAAACCGGGCCCATGAATTGCACGCCCGGCGCGTAAAGGCCTGTCACGCCGCTCGCCGCGAAATAATTCGCATCCGCCGTGCGCACGCCACCGAATTTTCCATCCGTGCTCTCGATCGCGATGAACGAGATGTCGGCGACGCCGCCATAAGTCGTCGAGGCGTGCCCTTGAAAGAGCGGACTGCCGTTATGCGCGGGGCTATTTGCGGCGCTGACCGGCAACAGAATGTTGAACCCGCCGGTGGGATCAAGCGCGGTCGCTCGCCCCACCGTGAACACCAATACGTTCGTGAATTCATTCGCCCCGGTGATCACGATTCCGGCATGACCTTTCATGTAGCTGACCGCTTGATTGTAATTCACCGGCAAAGCCGGGCCGCTCCAGTTATCCAAAACCAATGACAGCGTTCCCGGGCCGCTAAACTCGACTTGAACAATATTATTGTTAAGGTCGATATAGGACGTGCGGGTCACCTGCCCCGCATCCGCCGTTATCGCCTCGGCCGTGCCGGTCAACAGGACCTGATCAAAAATATTCCCATTCGGGTGAACGATATTCGAACCGACAACCTGCCCGGTGCCGATCACCTTTTGCGCCGTCGTTACGCCGACAATCGCAGCACTGCTGGCTATAGCCACGCCATTGCTGGTGGCCGTCACGGTATAAATCCCCGCGTCAATCGGTTCAACGTCGCCGATCGTGAACGTCGAAGTCGTCGCACCAGTGAGATCACTACCGTCGCGCTGCCATTGCAGTGCCGGAGTTGAAACGCCCGCCGCCGCCACTGTTAAGGTCAAGCCGCCGCCCGCCGCGACTGTTTGACTTTGCGGTTGAGTCGTGACGGCAGTAAATGTAATTTGCGCCACGTTAGCGATATTTCCCGCCTTGTCATAGGTATAGGTCAGGCCCTGACCATTAGAATAAATCGCATTAACCAGCCGGCCAGCATCATCGTATTTGGTCGCCTGAGCGGTTGCCATCGCGTAGCACCCGCACAGTCCGAAAAACATAAAAAGCCTTTTC